>Ga0209636_10002237_pt1 | contig 19711 bp, 18 predicted proteins | sample DeeMarSWOR152_54_FD_187464 | JGI IMG/M metagenome (GOLD analysis project Ga0209636, IMG submission 187464) | Marine sediment microbial communities from White Oak River estuary, North Carolina - WOR-1-52-54 (SPAdes) (version 2) | ecosystem: Environmental > Aquatic > Marine > Intertidal zone >... | reverse complement strand
GGATATCATCAAGCAGTCCAGGTAATCTGTGCGGAGGGATTCCAGGATTCTATACGCCTTTTTTAGAAAACCCTCTTTGGTGCCCGATTGTATGGCTCGATTATGGCCGGTGTCAGCCATAACTTTTGAGGTTATGAAAAGAGATTTTCGATCCAGGTTCTTCATGGCTTTCCCGAGTACTCTCTCATTAAAGCGATAGCCTTCTGATGTATCGATGTAATTAACTCCAGCATCTAAAAAAGCCCGGAGAAGTCCCTCATCTCCCACGTGACCCGCTCCCAGGTCTGAAACCTTAAAACCTGTGCGTCCTAATGTGCGGTACTCTTTGATCCTAGGAATTTCGGAATCAATCTCTACTTGTCTTGGGGAGTAAACACCTCGGCTTAGGTAGCCACCGCCAATAAGACCAAAGGCTGCATTCTTAATGAAACTCCTTCTGTCCAGTCCAGTTTTTTTTCTCATATCTCCCTCCTTTTTTCAGGATACGATATGTATGCAAAATATATGCCTAACATATTAAATCACCTGAATAAATATTATTTAATCCTCACTCCTATGGTATCCCTGTGCATGAGGATCAACGTCCGCATGCTTTCCTGGAAGCGCAAAAAAAATCTCGCTTTGATAAAAAGCGGTGGATCCATCACAAAGATATCCTCATACCTTGAATTTTACTATGCAATGATATTTCATTTATTGCAATCCCCGTTTCTTCAGTAAGGGCTCGATCCTGGCCTCTCACATGCGGAATTTAAAGTACATTTTTTTTGTATACAGGTTTTTAATGTGAGCATTTGAATGATTGAGATCGTCATATTAAGTAGAAAATTACGATAATAACAAAATATGGGTTGACATTAGTATCATTAATGATATCATATAAATGAACGCAATTGAAAACATCCTGTTAAGGATAAGACGGAATCCTAAGAATGTCCGATTCAAGGATCTATGCAAAGTTTGTGACTTTTATTTCGGATCACCTCGCCAGAGTGGAAGTAACCATAGAATTTACAGGACGCCATGGCCGGGTGACCCGAGAATCAATATTCAGAATCACAAAGGAAAAGCAAAAGCTTACCAAGTGAGGCAAGTCCTTATGGCTATAGGTAAATTGGAGTTAAAAAATGACATTACAGAGTGATCGATATACATACAGAATCACCTGGTCTGAGGAAGATAAGGAATATGTCGGTCTATGTGCTGAATTTCCCAGCCTGAGTTGGCTTGCTGAAAGTCCGGAATCAGCATTGAAAGGAATCAGAAAAGTTGTAGAAGATGTTATTAAAGATATGGAGTCCAACGGAGAATCTCCTCCTGATCCCCTTTCCTGTAGAAAATTCAGTGGTAAATTTGTGGTGAGGATTCCACCTGAGATTCACAGAAGGCTGGCCATAGAAGCCGAAGAAGAAGGAATCAGCCTCAATCGGCTCGTCAGTGCAAAACTCAGTCGACAATAAATCTTATTACTTCTCCCCTTCCCTCATTTTCAACAGATCTTTAGTCTTCATTTGGCAAGGATTAAATACTTCATGAGAATAGATTCAAAATCATAACGTCCTTTTATAGAATGAGGAGGGAGAAAATGATGAAACTAAAGATAATTATGGAACCCAGCCCTGACGGGGGGTATTCAGTCATTGTCCCTTCTTTACCTGGGTGTATCAGTGAAGGCAATACAAGCTTTGTTTGGTTCTGCCTCGCTAAATCTAGGAATAATCACTGGAAGTTTTTTACACGGGCTTTTTTACGGAGTTTTTCTAAAATCTCCTTGATTTCCGAAGCAGATTTTCCTTCAATCTGGGTTGTTTCGGGTTTTCCTTTAGAGGAACCCCACATGCCTCCAAATAATGCACCAATGAGACCAACAGATATCCCAACAATAGCCGCTGTTGCTTCACGACTAGGAGGAGTATCTGGATCAGCGGTGTAACCAAGCACTATTCCAATACCTCCTCCTATCAAGAATCCATAAAGAGCTCCTTTTCCAGTTTTTGATTGCTTAACAATTGTAATCAATTCCATTTCATCTGTATCAACTGATACATCCATTCCTGATTCAAATTCTGTTAACAACATCGAATTCTGCTTAACTGCAATGAGTTCACCTCTTACTTTAGTTCCATCTGTTTTCTGAATTACAATCTCTGCTCCTTTTTTCTTGGCATATAAATTCCCTGAAAGTGCCAATAAAGAGAACACCAAAAACAAAGTAATGAATTTTTTCATTGATTTTCCCGTCTTTTAGCGATTCCTCTCTTTTAAGATAAAGTGATGGATGATCTGTGTCAATCTTTTAGGTACTCATTATTGTGATGAACCAAATTTGATTAATCTGGAATGTGTCTCATAACCTTAGCTCCGATCTTTATGAGTTTCACAAGCAGAGTTCGAAGTCGACAATAAATCTTACTACTTCTCCCCTACCCTCAAATTCAACAGGATCGTTATTCTTCCAGACTTTTTGAATCAGCGTAAACAGTCTGTTCAGGCAGCGACTTTATTGCAATCCCCGGTTCTTCAGCAGAGGCTCGATTCTGGGTTCTCGTCCACGGAAGTTTAAGTACATGGACATGTAGTCTGCGGTCCCGTTTACTTCTAAGATGCTTTTTCTAAAGGCATTCGCAGTCTTTTGGTCAAACAGGCTGGTCTCTTTAAACGCCTCAAAAGCATCACAATCCAGAACTTCTGACCAGATGTAGCCGTAGTAACCAGCGGCATATCCACCGATGATGTGATTGAAGTAGGTGCTCCGGTACCTGGAGACGATCTCAGGGATCAGGCCGATCTCATCGAAATAGTCTTTTTCGAATTGATTGACATCCAGGTCCTGTGGTTCTGTGAGTGTGTGGTATTTCATATCCAACAGACATGCAGCCAGGTATTCAACCGTGATGAATCCTTGGTTGAACAAACCGCTCTTCACGATCTTATCGATCAAACTGTCGGGAATGGGCTCGCCTGTTTGGTAATGCTTGGCATATTGTTTAAGGACCGTCGGTTCCATAGCCCAATGTTCCATAATCTGAGATGGGAGTTCGGAAAAATCGGAAGACCGGAAGGTCGTTCCATAAGTCACATTAGACAGCAGGTTATCCAATCCGTGCCCGAATTCGTGAAAAAGTGTTTCCACCTCTTCAAGGGTGATCATAGCGGGATTGTCTCCGACGGGATTGGAGAAATTACAGACCAGATTCACAACAGGGTCGATCTCTTCTCCATATTTCCGGCTCTGGCCCCTGTAGGTTCCACACCACGCCCCAGCGCGTTTACTCGTTCTGGGATGGAAATCCATATACAGGACACCACAATGGGATCTGTCAGCTTCTTTGACCTCAAAGACCTGGGCATCCGGATGCGGCAGAGGCATTCCTTTGAGTTCCTCAAAGGTCAGCCCGTAGAGCTGGTTGGCCACCCAGAAAGCTCCATCCCTCACATTATTCAACACAAAATAGGGCCGCAGTTCAGTGTCATCGAGTTGATATTTTTCCTTTCGCAGCTTTTCAGCGTAATACCACCAATCCCAGGAAGCCAGTTTGAAGCCGCCGCCTTCCCTGTCGATAATGGCCTGCATTTCTTGTCTTTCTCTTTTTGCAATGGGGAGGGAGGCATCCCACAGCTGGTTCAGCAGATCATAGACATTCTGTGGATTCCCAGCCATCCGGCTTTCCAGAACATAATCGGCGTAAGTCTTATAACCGAGGAGATTTGCGCGTTCGACACGAAGCTTGATGAGATCGGAGAGGATTTTTTTGTTATCGTGTTGGTTGTCGTTATCCCCTCTTTTTGTGTAAGCCCTGTACAGCTTTTCTCTGAGGTCCCGTTTTTCAGAATACTGCAGAAACGGGATCATACTGGGTTTCTGAGTGGTGAAGACCCACTTGCCCTCCAATCCCGCTTCCTTGGCTGCCTCAGCAGCTCCGGTTATCGATGATTCCGGTAAACCAGCCAGATCTTCTTCGTTTTCGATCACGAGTTTGAATTCATTGGTTTCAGCCAGGACATTTTGACCGAACAGAACACCCAGCTTTGACAACTCCTGATTGATCTCTTTGAGCTTGGCCTGGTCTTCATCGTTAAGGTTAGCTCCATTACGGACATACCTTTTGTAAAGATTTTCGAGCAAATACTTCTGCGCATCGTTGAGGTCCAGTTCATCACGCTGCTCGTATACGGCTTTTATCCGTTCAAACAGTTTTTTATTCAGGTTGATCTCATCACGATGGGCCGCTAATCGGGGCGCCATCTCTTTCTGGATCGCTTTGATTTCATCATTGGTATTGGCTCCGCTCAATCCGCCAAATACTCTGGACACTTCGGAAAGCAGCTTGTCAGACCTGTCTAAAGCAATGATCGTGTTATCAAAAGTCGGGGATTCCGGAGTATTGACAAGTTTCTCAATTTCCGCTTTTTGCTGTTCCATCCCTTTTTCATAGGCCGGAATAAAATGTTCGGGTTTGATAATGTCAAAGGGTGGGACCTTGAACGGAGTGTCATATTCAGCAAAAAATGGATTGTCTGTGGCAGGCGCTTCTGCAGGAGTCTCCGATGTTTTAGAGCATGAGGTAAATATCAGTCCGACCGCCAAAAGCATTAGGATTAGGTTTTTTTTCATCGCGTTACCTCCTTTATCAGAGTAATGACAATATCAAAACTTATCCACATATTCAACAGGTTCTTTCTTCCAGACTTTTTGAGTCAGCGAGGCCTTTCACTTCGAGGCAATAATAAATCATGAGAGTAGATTTGAAGTCATAACGTCTTTTTATGTAATGATGAGGGTTAGAACGATGATTTGACTTTTTCTTAAAGGCTATTATAATAGCCATATAGGAGAGAGTATCATGAAAGTAGCCAATACGGTTGATTTAAAAAATAAAACAAACAAACTTCTGGCTGAAGTGATGAAGGGAAATCCTCTGATCATCACTTACAGAGGAAAACCTGCTGCCTCTATCCTCCCTCTCACGGAAGACGATCTAGAAGATTTCATCATCGAGCATAGCCCTTCTATCCGAAAAAAAATCAAAAAGGCCGAAGATGATATTCAGAAAGGAAAAGTCATATCTCTAGATGATTATCTATCCCGCTCGGAAGAATAATATTGAAAAAATTTGAAATCCAACTCACCTATTCTGCCGCAGAGGATCTGGATTGTATACCTGAAGACCACCGCATAAAAATTATCGCTTTAATAAAAAAATTTGCTTCTGATCCGTTCACTCTTGGTGTCAACATCAAAAAACTTAAGGGATTCAAGCTACCGCTTTACCGTGTTCGTTCAGGAGATTACAGGATACTCTACAGGGTACAGGAGAAAACCATTACTATTATGCGTGTGATCGATAGGAAAGACCTAGATAAAGTCATTAAAAGACTAAAGCTGTCGAAGTCTTAGCCTTTCCCTTTCCAAATAAATTAGCGATAGACTTTTTTGCGATGTCCCACTCTAACCACAAGGATAGTTATCTCTGTCTCTTTTATCTGGCAGACTATCCGGTAATCGCCAACTCTGTACTTCCAATATTTTCCAAGTTTAGGGCCTTTCAAAGCTTCTCCAATCTTTCGTGGATCTTCCAGAAGCCTTATTCTTTCATACAAGAATCTTAAAATACGTTGTACAACCGGACGGTCTGTTTCCCTCAGATCTTTTTCTGCTTCAGGCAAGAATTCAATCTTCCAGGCCATATCGCTTCATTATTTTTTCAAGAGTAATAGTCTTAGCCTCATTAAAGGATTTTAAGCGCTCTTCAGCAAGATAATAATCCTCCATGTCTTCCAGATATTCAAGGATTGCCTGACGAACATAATAGCTTTTTGTTCGTCCGGTTTTTTTGGCTAATTTTTCAAGACGTTTTTCAATCTCGTCCGGAAGCCTTATGGCAAGCATTTTACCTCCTAGATGTAATACATGTATATCATCAAGATAAAAAAATGTCAAATTGTTTCTGAGCTGGGCTGTCGGTAAAATCTATTAAATTAAAACGTTCGGTCAATTTTAAGAATCGTGTGCAGAAGGACGTTGGCACCGTTGGTGATATCCTTTGTCAGCGTGAACTCTTTGGAAGAATGGCTAACTCCGCCAACGGACGGGACAAAGATCATTCCTGTAGGAGAAATCTTTGCCATATTCTGGGCATCATGGCCGGCTCCGCTGGGCATAGATATAAAGCTCAAACCTAGCTCCTCTGCAGATGCTGCGATGATATTTCTGATTGAGGGATCGGTAGGAGTTGGGACGGCCGTCGCCTCTATTGGAGAAAAAGTGATCTTTGTGCCTGTTGTTTCGGCAATGATGTTTGCTTCCTTTAAGATTTCCTGGAAAAGGGAGCCGATTTTTTCTGCAGAGAGATCCCTGAGTTCGAGGCTCATGACCACTTTTCCGGGAATGACATTGGGAGCGCCGGGCTCAGCCCTGATACGACCAACCGTCCCGACCTGACGCCCGGGTACGCTGGTCACCACCTTATTCACGGCGATAATCAAATGAGCGGCTGATAGGAGGGCATCCTGCCTTTTGTTCATAGGAGTTGTCCCTGCATGATTCGCAAAGCCTTCGATGGTGACGTCCCACCAGTTGATCCCGACAATCCCCTCGACAACACCGATATCGATATCTTTGGAGGCAAGAATACTTCCCTGTTCGATGTGGATTTCGATAAAGGCTGTGAGATCACCTTTTTTTCTGACCGCATTATTCAGCTCATCCGGATTGCCTCCGAGAGTCAAGATTCCCTCACGGACCGTTTTGCCGCTGTGACTGATAACCTCGAGAGCTTCGGATGTCAGGGTTCCGATTATGGCCTTGCTCCCTATGAGACCGCCTTCCTCATCGGTAAAAACGATGACTTCCAGGGGATGGCGCGTTTTCACAGAATTTTCCGCCAATACCTGAGCGCATTCGATAGCTCCGAGAACTCCCACAGCCCCATCAAATTTTCCGCCCTGAGGAACGGTGTCTGTATGCGAGCCAAAAACGATAGGTGGAAGAGAAAGATCTGTGCCCTCCGTGCGTCCGATGATATTACCGCTTTCATCGATATGGACCTTTAATCCGGCTTCTTTCATGAGCGAAAGTATGTATTCTCGGCTTTGGATATCTTTTTCGCTGAAGGCCACTCTATTCACACCGCCCTCCGGTGTTTTTCCGTACTTGGCCAGTTCTTCAATTCTCTGTTCAAGCCGTGTGGCATTGACCGTGAGTGTTTCGGTTTGATCGTCATTAACCAACGCATACAAAGATATCAGAATAGATGCCATCAGCAGGATGTTAATAAATATGAGTTGAGCACTTCGTTTCATGTCATATTCTCCTTTTCCTTTTCACTCACTCATATCTCAGGCTTTCTGCCGGATTCAATAAAGCCGATTTTATAGTTTGAGATGAGACAGTAATGAAGGCAACCAGCAACGAAAGGACAGTACATATTATAAAAACGCCGGCTCCGATGTTTATGGGGTACGCATAAATAAAATGGATTAGCTTATTCATAAAAAAGTAGGCAATGGGGATGGCAATGATGTTGGCGATGACAACCAGTTTCATGAAGTCCTTGATGAGCATTTGAACAATTCCCGAGACCGAAGCCCCGAGCACTTTTCGGATGCCGATCTCCTTTAATCTTCGTTCAACGGCATAGGAAGAGAGCCCGAATAATCCAAGACAGGACAAAAATATTGCCATTAAGCCCAGAGCACCTGTCATTTCAGCTGTTTTGTCGCCGCTATTCATATCTTCGAATGCATTGTCCAGAGTCTCATACTCAAAGGGCAGGTTCGGAACTAAAATATTCCATTGTTTCTTCATGTATTCGACTGCGCTGGAAATTTTATCCGGAGAAGAAACCTTGACATACATATAGTTGAGGTCTTGAGGATCGAGATAAAGGACAGCCGGCGAGATTTCTTCTAAATAGATCGATTTGAAATGATAGTCTTCGGTGACACCGATGACCATGCCCTTTTTTTCTCCGATGACCAGTTGCTTTCCGATCGGATTCTCCCACTGCAGTTGCCCGACCGCTGTTTCGTTGATGATAACGCTATTGACATCTACGAAATCTTGAGAAAAGCTCCTCCCCTGCCGGATCTCCATTCCCAGCATTTCAATAAAACCATAATCGACACCATATGTATTCATGTTCAGTGCGTCGTCTTCATCCAATCCCTCAGGGACAACTTGCTGTTCCGTGTCCCATTCAATAGGTAAAGCAGCCGCCGCAGAGACAGAGACAATATCTGCGTGCTTGACCAACTCTTTTTTCAAAACGTCGAGGTTGTCCTTAGCTTCATGAGATATATTTGCAGCAATAATCCCTGACCTGTCGAATCCTAAATCAACATGCAAATTATGATTTGTTTGTTTTACGGTTATAAGGGTCATCAAAATCAAAATAATGGAAAATGTGAATTGGGTGACGACCAGTATTTTGCGAAATCGACTGCCTTTCTTTCCTTTTATAAGCCGTCCTTTAAAAACCTGAACCGCTTGAAAGGCAGACACGTAGAAAGCGGGATAACTGCCCGCAAAAAAACCCGTGAGTATGGTTACGCCTAAAGCCAGGATCAATACGCGAGGAAAATCCCAAACCGAAGCAATAAAGATCCCTCCTCCCATAATCGCAATCAATCCCGGACGTGCGATCTCGGAGAACAGGATGGCTACAGGGAATGAAATAAGGGTCATGAGAATCGATTCTCCCAAGAACTGTTTTATCAACTGAACTCGTTTGGCACCGATGACCTTGCGCATCCCCACTTCATTAGCACGCAACGCATAACGAGCTGTGGATAGATTCATGAAATTGATACAGGCGATGATTAATATCAGAACAGCAACGACCCATATCGCAATATTGCTCATTTGAGAAGTACTCCAATAACAGTCAATTTCCGTTGAATTCAAGTTAAAATCCGGCAAGGGATGAAGATAGAAGCGCTTCGGAGATTCAGGAGAATCGGCGTAATATTTCTTAATAAGAGAGGATAACTTCGCATCCAGCTTTGCCTGACTAGAGCCATCTGAAAGAAGCAGAAATGTCGCCTGATTATTAACGCTCCAGTCATCCATCCGGATGTTCAATCCTACGGCTGTTTCCATGGACACGAGGAAGTCAAATCTAATGCTTGAATTCTCGGGAACGTCTTCGATGATTCCGGTGACGATAACATCCGTATCATTGTTTAAAGTCAGGTTTTTGCCGATGGGTTCTTCATTCCCGAAATATTTTATTGCCGAGGCCTCCGTAAGAACGATGGAATAGGGATTTGTTAAAACCGTCTCGGTTTCACCCCTTATGAGATTAAACGTAAAAATGGATAGAAAATCAGCGTCGACAAATCGAATCCTGCTTTCATAGAATATTTTATCCTCATGTCTGACAACCATTCTCCCCGGCGGGAAAAATCTTGATGCCTTTTCTATTTCCGGAAATTCATCTAATAGAGCAGTCTTTAGCGGCGCCGGGGTTATGGCCGAATGGTGGTCCTTCTCCATACCTCTGGGAAGAACCTGGACGAGACAGTAGATCCTGTCGGCATTTTTATGAAATGAGTCAAAGTTGAATTGAGAATACAACAAGAGAGCAAACAGGATAAAAACTCCCAACCCCAGCACCAATCCAGACATGGTTATGGCCGAATAGATTTTATGCTTTGTAAGATGTCTCCAGGCAATCTTAATGTAATTACTTAACATTTCAAATTTTGATATGCGGAAAATATGCCAATATGATCTTCTGGGATTTCCAGAGCCTGAATTCACGCTATGTGTCCGTCTATGAACAATTTATATCCGGATTCGGACAGTACTTCACATTCCCTTAAATCACAAGATCCCCTGATGATCAGGCGCATTTATATTGGTTTTGTTTTTTTTTCGATTTTTTTATAATGAATCATTCGATTGAAAACAGAGATGATACCGTGAATCATAAAAGTATGCTCTTGAGGTTTTTTGTCCTCTGTGTATGTATCCTGAGGCCTATAGGTTGGGTGTTGTCCGTTTGTCAGGGCGAGGACATGTCGGTTGAAGAGCTCCTCAATAACCTGAAAGCAGAACACTATTCAGGAAAACCCATCGATCTCGATCTTAAAGAAGCGAGTATTGAAACACTTTTTTCGAATTTGGAGAAATCATCCGGATTCTCATTCGAGCTCAGTCCAGATATTCCTTTGCAGTCCTTGTCCAAAAGAACGTACAGTTTCAAGCAGGTTCGCTGGGATATGATCATGGCGTTCGTTCTCAAAGAATTCAGTCTAGAAGCGGTTCTGAAGAATGGTGCAGTTTATATACAGCCGAAAGGAAATAATCTTGTTCGAATTATCAGAGAAGACCAGCTTCAAACGCCTGGATCTTTTCACCTTCACCCGCTTCTCTACATCCTTACGGTGTTATTATTGGCTGGAGGGACAACAGGATTTTTAGTTTATAGAAGAAGGGTGAAAACCAGAGAAGCTTCGTCGAAAGGATTTTCCATAGATCCTGACAAAGCCGACGAAGTGATGAAAAGGGTGGTCTATCTGTTCGATGTTGAAAAGGTCTTCAGAAAAGAAGATATATCGCTCCAGTCCCTATCCAAAGAACTGTCTATCCCCTCTTACCAGCTTTCCTGGATCATCAACAAAAAAATGAACGTCACTTTCTCCGAATTGGTCAATTCATACCGTGTTGAGGAAGTAAAAAAAAGACTGGCCTCTCCTCATGATAGGGACAAGAACATTCTGGATATCGCATTCGATGCAGGATTCAATACAAAAACTTCATTCAACAGGGTCTTTAAAAAGCTCACCCGGATGACGCCTTCCCAGTATAGGCAGCGTTATAAAGTACCTGATTAGAAAAGTTTACATTTTTATCTCCTTTGTAATCAATTAATTAGAAATTAAATGGGAACCAGTTTCCAAATTGGGGCGACATTAGCAGAAGAAGATGGCATATTGTATCCGGATAACAGAGGAGAGAACAATTTAATACAACTAATATAAGAGGAATAGAAGGCGAATGACGAGAAAAACATTATGGTTTGCCGGCATATTGATTATTGTCGTGCCACTCCTTCTGTCCGAAGTCAAGAATGCGGACAAGCCCTTAAGAGGCGAGTGGGATTTCAAACCGGCTAAAGAATGGGAAATCGACTCGGCCGGTTCAGACGTTTTTGGCATACCTGCCAATATGCAGGTCTCGGATGAGGAACATCTGTATGTGTATGACCGGGAAAACAAGAGAAATTACATTTTCGATAGCGATGGGAATTTTGTCAAAACATACGGGGCCAAGGGCCAAGGGCCAGGAGAAGCCAGGGACCAGAGTTCCTTTTTCCTGGTTGACGATAAACTCTTGATTGTTGATGTCGGACGGATCCATTACTTCCGATTGGATGGCACCTATCTTCACTCGGTCGTCAACAGCCTCTACAGCCGGCGTCCTGTTCTGTTTCTGAACGAACATGAATTTGTGGCTGTTCCCTTGGGAGTATTCGAAGTTTCCGACTTTATGGCTCAAATCAAGCGGATCAACCTCGAATCTGGCCAAGAAACAATCATCGCCCATTTCGAGATTTTCGAAGGGGGAATCGGCAGGGCGGGAAAAATGGTGGGATCACTTATCGTTCCCGGACTTACCCCTTTGATGACCGTGGGGTACGGAAATGGGCGGCTGTATTACGGTATGAGCAACATCTACAAGATCCAGGTTACAGATCTGAGCGGAAAACTCCTCAACACATTCTCCCTCGACCGGAAAAAAAAGAAAGTGTCCGAGGATATCAAAAAAAGATATTTCGGTCGATACTCCAGCATGAGTAAACAGGCGCTCGATCAGATAATCGCGACCACACCGAATGAAACCACATTCTTCTGCAGGATAGAAACTCATCAGGGATTGATATACGTATTTGTCCCGGATATCTCCCGCCACAATAAACTAAAGATCGACATATTCTCTCCAGAAGGAAAATACCTTTATCGGGGAAATTTGACCATTGAAGACTACCTGACCATGATGGATCCCCAGCTAAATAATCCTTATATAAAAGATGAGTTCCTGTATGTTTCTGTGATGGATGAAAACGACAACGTGAAGATCATTAAATATCAAATCTCATTACCAGAATTAGGGGACGTCCCCTATTCTTCTAGGATGGTCCGGGAAAGAGGCATGAAGAACCGATCGTAAAGGACGACAACATGAATAATAAAAAAATGAAAAGGAAAAAGATTCCTGGCTTTTTACTGTTTTTTATTGCTGCAATTAGTTTCTTAAATTCCTATCCCCAAATTCTCAGTAAAGAAGATATCATCGTCCACGAAGACATCGTTTACTCGGTCAAGGACGGGCATGAGCTGAAGCTCGATATTGCGGTGCCAAAATACCTCAAAGCGCCGGCGCCTGCCATTGTAGACATTCCAGGAGGTTCATGGCGGGTGGTGAACAAATCGCCTGAAGATGCCTTGTTTTATGCAAAGTACGGATTCATCGGGGTATCCATCACACATCGCACAAGCGATATAGCAGTTTTTCCGCCAGCTGTGCATGACTGTAAAGCCGCAATCCGGTGGTTGAGAGCCCAGGCTAAGGAATACAACATCGATCCTGATAAAATAGGCGTCACAGGCTTTTCTTCCGGAGGGCATCTGGCTGCATTGCTCGGAACTTCAGGAGGTGATTCATTTCTTGAGGGCAAAGGCGATTACCCGGACTATTCCAGCAGTATTCAGGCCGTTGTGGACCATTTTGGCCCGACTGATTTTTTGAAAATGAACGATTCAGAGCTGGCTGATCGGATCGATCACTTTGCCGAGAGTTCTCCTGAATCGCTTTTTTTGGGCGGGCCGCTTCGAGAGAAAGCTGATCTGGCATGTCTGGCCAATCCCATTATGTATATTGATCCAGAAGATCCCCCTGTTTTTATCGGACACGGTGAAATGGAAGGTATGGTGATCATCAATCAATCCGAATTGTTGCATGAGGCTCTGAAAAAAGCAGGAGTACCCACAGAATTTGTCCGGGTGAAAAATGCGGACCACATGTACAGGCCGTATAAGTGGGATGCAGAAGTAAGCCCCACAGTCGACGAAATGAATCGGTTGACAATTGAATGGTTTCAAAAATGGCTGGGTAAGCCTGAATTAGATAAAGACAGTATCCCGAGCAAAAAACTCAAAACGGGAATTCAATCTTTGAAAGAAACCCATCTGTATTACAGATTAACAGTCGAACTCCCAGGAAAGACCGGAGCAAGCTACTGTAGAGGCCACTTCCTGGTACGAGGAGGAGATGAAATCCTGGCTCAAGGGGAAATTTCCATGAATGACTTATCCTCCGAAGAAAAAAGAACATTTCAGCAGAAACTCATGATAACAGCAGTGGACCTGAACGGGGAGGAAATCATGTGGAACTTTCGAGGCGAAATTTTTGACTCTAAGCGCGATGAGAAATTCGAGATAATGTATATGCAGGAGGAGAAGTATGATCCATCACTTGAAGGCATTGGCTATCATTTCCACATAAAAGACGACAAGACCGTTGATATTGAGAAGAAGGTCTACAGAAAAAAGAATTGACTTAACATTTTTAGACTTTAAGAGGTATGAATAGGTCCATCGCAGGCCGATAGAGATTCTTAAGACTTTATAAATTCCTTGATTTTTTGAATGAATTCTTTTAAAGAAACGTATCTTTCTGCGATTATATCGCCTTTCATAATTGAGAATTTGCCATGTTGTCCAGCCACTACCTCGTAATGCAGGCTGTCTGATAACAATTTTAACATTAAAAGCACTTTTTTATGTTTCTCAAAATCGGGCTGGCTCAGGCCGGCAGGATGGCGTTCCACATACTGGACGATACCCTCTTCCTTTATGGAACCGCCCAGTTTTTTAATAACTATCTCATTTCCTTTTAAAATATCCGATCCTTTGATGCAATCTTCAACAGAGACTGTTACATATGTATAAATATCGGATCTTTCCTTATTCCGCCTGCATTCACTCTGCTGCACTTCTCCCACAATGACTAAATCAGATTGGCTGACACGCTCTTCCAGTGAGGGCGGATTTTGGTAGGCAGATCCCCATTGACTCTTATCTAGCAGATGCATACGCACTTGATGAGTGCCGGCCCCAAGGGAGACATATGGATCATAAGGCACGCTAGTAGCAGTGGTACGCCCCTCCTGTTTAAATCTGATTATGCACGGAGCATAATAAAGGTTTTTAATGGTTGTGGGCGTACGCTCATGATGTTCTTTAATAGGGCCTCTGACATACCTATAGGTCAGCTTGACATCCTTAGGAAAAGTTACAACATGAAGGTCGAACGTGGCCTTGCCTGTGTCAGCCACTCGTTTTAAGAAATTCGCTATCGCATATAATTCTGCTCGAAGTCTTAATGCATTTTGATCAAATTTGCGTATTGAGTTTAAATCACTTCTCGTATGTTTCAGTATTCCATCGAAGATGGTATTGATCATAAAACGCTTCTCGTGGGCTTGAGGGAAACCTATGAGTTTTTTCTTAGTTTTTTCTAAAATATCTCTCCAGTTTTTCGAAGCTTCCTTCAGAATTTCTCTTCTATCACAGACGTCAGTTGCCACAGCCATCCGGTCCCATGTGGACTCGATACTTTCGTGTAGTGATGATGAAGTTTCACTGAGAAGAATAGCGTCCTCAGAGGTGAAAGAAGTGATTGTCGGATCGACGGGTCGCTCCACAAAATCTACATGTTCCTCAATTAGAATCTCCTCCACCCTGCTTAATTTAAGCGTTACGGGTGTTGAGTAAATTCTGATATTTTTCAGGATTATGGTTTTGTAACCAGCCGAACCACATTTAATTTGGTAAGGACCTGTGGGCAAATCCTTAAAGTGGCATACACCAGAAGCGTCGGTTATGCCAATGAGAATCCTTTCAAGCGCGGGACTGCATATTTCGACGGCTACTCCAGGAAGAGGCCGTTGATCAGAATCAGTAATAATAACGGATAATTGCCCTTGGCTGAATAAGAGAGTTGGTACCATGATGATTATGGCAAGACCAAAGAAGAACGGAGATGAGATCTGGAATTTATTCATATTTGCTGACCTTATTTTACTTTTCATAATAGAAAAGTTCAATCAAACAGAAATGAACAAAATCCACCCGAAATTCATTCTGAGATAATTTCCAACGAGAAAGGATGGTCTAGATGAGGAATATGTATTACTGTCCGGAAACGGATAAAGATTGTTCAAGAACGGACATATTTGCGCTCATAAGAGTCAGAAAATCTCAGGCGATAGTCCTGGCATATTTTTTGCAGGTATATGTTCGAACTATTCGATGATACGCAGGAGAGTGTTTGAATGGCGATTTTGGCAGTCAAGGAAGAGATCATTTTAAGCGCGCTGCTGATATTGGATGGGACCTCTCATGGTGCTCCTCTTAGGAAGAAGGTCATTGAACTGTCCAAAAAAGAGATTGTATACGGGACGCTGTATAATCTACTTGAAGTTCTTATTCGAAAAGAGTATGTCACATCTCACAAAAGCGATCCTAAGCCTATACGAGGGGGAAGAAGCAAAACTATATACAAGATTACCAAAAAAGGAAAGAAGGCCCTTGAAGAGACTCTAAGGATGCATGAACGCTTAAAAAATAGTATTCCGAGTTTTGAATCAGGAAAATAGGAATAGGAGATGACTGTAAAGAAGAGTTATAACAGCCCAAGAACAGCAAGAATGCTCCTAAGCCTTATGTCGGTCTATTATGAGAATCATTCCATCATTGAGGATTTTGAAGAGACTTACTCAAAAATAAAGAAATCAGAGGGCAGCTTCAGCGCGAAATGCTGGTATTGGGGCAACACGCTCAAATCGATCGCTGGATATCTAAGACTCATTGTATCCTGGAGGTTCACAATGCTTAAAAATTATTTGAAAATAGCCTATCGGAATTTTATTAGGCACAAATTGTATTCTTTTATCAATGTCTTCGGGCTGGCTATTGGTCTTTCTATCTGCATGATCATCAGCCTCTGGGTGCTTCGGGAGATGAGTTATGACCGTTTTCATGAAAAAGCCCATTGGATATACAGGGTAGAACGGGAATTATTCCGCGATAACTTGTATAGCAGATGGCCTATTGTAGGGGGCTCTTATAAACAAGCCCTGATCGAAGATTATCCCGAGATCGAAAATGCCGTGCGCTTCTGGAGAAGAGAATTCGCCATCAAAGACCACAAGAATGCTGTTCACAGGCAGGGAATGTTCGCTGTGGATAATTCCTTTTTTGAAATGTTCGATTTTCGCCTGGAAGAAGGCGATGAGGATACCGCACTTGAAGAGCCCTTGACTGTGGTCTTGACCCGTAAAAATGCAGATAAATATTTTGAGACAGGAGATCCCATCGGAAAATCACTCACATTTGAATGGCAGGGAGAACAGACCGACTTCAAAGTGACGGGAGTTTTAAAAGAGGTGCCCGAAAATTCCCATATTCACTTCGATATGTTGATCTCTATAGCTTCCTATCCGGAGGAGGAATTCGCCGATTGGAGAAGTAATTACCTTTATACATATGTTCTGGTCTCGAAAAACACTTCGAAAGCTGAGCTCGAGGAGAAGTTAAAAACATTTGTCACTCAACGATTGGAGCCCCATTACGGGGACTTGCTTCTTCAAGACCGAAGTATCCATGAGGTACTCAAAATGCATCTCTTCTCCATAAAAGACATCCATTTGCATCCCACTGCCGATTGGGAAGTGGAACCAGGGGGAAACATCTTGTCGGTCTATATTTTTTCCTGTGTTGCCGTCCTTATCCTGATTATCGCTTGTATGAATTTCGTGAATTTATCCACAGCTCGAGCGAGCAAAAGAGCCAAAGAAGTGAGCCTTCGCAAAACAGTGGGGGCAGAAAAACACCAGCTCAGAGTCCAATTTATTCAGGAATCCGTGCTATTGGCTTTTGTTTCCCTTGTTCTTGCGTTTTTTATGTGTTCACTTTTTATTCAGTCTTATAATGGGATTTTTGCCGAAAATCTGTCGCTTTCTGTGTTTTTGCAGCTTAAGCATATGATCATTCTTGTGGGAGCGACCTTTGCCGTCGGCGTGTTAGCCGGTCTGTATCCAGCTTATTATCTGACCAGATTCGAACCTGTCGCAGTCATGAAAGGAGGTCCACTATCAGGAAGCGGAAAGTCTGTTTTTCGCAGGAACATGGTTATCATCCAATTCAGCATTACCATCATACTGATTGTTGGGGTGTTCACTGTGTATAAACAGATGAGATACATCCAGACCCGGTCTTTGGGTTTTGATAAGGAAAATGTGGTTATCATTCCTGTAAGAAGCCAGCAGATCGCTCAAAATTATGGATCATTTTGGACCGAACTGATGCGCAACTCTCAGATTGTAGCCGCTTCCGCGTCCTCCGAGGTTCCCGCCGATTCCCATTACAGCAATTCCCACGTCAATCCTCCAGAATCAGATGAACCCATAAGTATGATTCTTTTTTCCAGCGACCATGACTATGTGGAAACTTACCAGTTGGAGGTCCTTGCAGGGCGGGCGTTTTCCAGGGATTTCAGCACAGATACAGAAGGAACCATCATTCTGAATGAATCTGCGGCTCATAGAATCGGCTGGACGCCTGAGGAAGCGGTCGGGAAAAAACTGGAAGGGGGATATTCGGAGAGTGAGGCTCAGGTTGTGGGTGTCGTAAAAAACTTCCATTTTAAATCTCTCCGAAGGGAAGTTGAACCGATGGCCCTATTCCTTTATCCAAACTATATTCGTGAGATCTCAGTCAGAATAATGCCTGGCGATATCGGGAAAACTTTGAATTTTATTCAAAAGACCTGGGAAACCGCATTTCCCGGAGAACAGTTTGAATACAGCTTCCTGGATAATCGCATTAATCAGCTGTACGCAAGTGAAAGGAAGATGCAGAAGATTTTCGTGATCTTCTCGTCTCTTTCCATTCTAGTTGCCTGTCTAGGACTTCTCGGTCTGGTCTCTTTCACTGCAGAGTTGAAGACCAAAGAGATTGGCATTCGGAGGGTGCTGGGTGCTTCGACAGGTAGTGTGGTAGTAATGCTTTCTAAAGAATTTATCAAATGGATTTTACTTGCCAACATCATTGCATGGCCCTTGGCATGGTTCATGATGAACAAATGGCTGCAGAATTTTGCATATAGAGCAAATATTGGATGGTTCGTCTTCGCACTGGCCGGCTTTGTGACGGTGTCGATTGCCATATTCACTTTTATTTTCCAAACTGTAAAAACTGCGTGCGCCAATCCTGTGAACAGCCTGAGATACGAATAGGACGATTCCTCTCTCCTGCCCCTTTCCAGCCGGAAATATATCGGAATTTTTTTACGGTGAGGATTCCGCCTATTTCTCCATCTCAAATACCCATAAATTATCATATTTCAAACGTGGACCACGAAAACTCTCCTCAGCTTGAAATGTTCTGCCATTATTCAAGAGACGATAGCGCACTGTATTTGTTGCTTCACATTGGGGTGATTCGATTCGCGTAAAAAAAATCAATGTTTCACCTTCCCAATATAGTTGGGATATATACTTTTGATTTCCCTCTTGGGTAATTTTCTCTTTACCATCTGTTGTCAGTTCGTACGTGAGAGAATTATCTTGCCCCTCTGATGTAAATACGCGTGTAAATCGAAATAAGGGCTCGTCGTGTTCAATGTAGACAACAGCCTTTTCTAGTTTTTCAAAAAATTTCAATTGGAACTTACTTCTTTCTTTGCTAAGTATCCAATTCCCAGAAAAATCAATATTTTGTTGTGCCGACATGAACCCTATAAATAACATAATACAAAACAATAAAGAGGCGAATGTGTTTTTCATAATGGACTCCTTTGATTTCCACTAAACATGATATTTAAATGAAGAGAATATTTAAGAATCATTTAAAGAGATACTTTGTAATTTTTATCATATTCTCATGGAGGCTTATATAGTATTACAGCTTCTTTTAAAAATAATTATGCTACAGGAGGGGATGTTTTTTGAAAAATCACTTATCATAATGGTCTCATCGGCCAGGTAGTGGAAACCAGAATTGACAAGGATGGAACAAACCATCCAAAATAGGGGGCTGAAAAGACGGAGATAGAATGCCGAAAAGAAAAAAGAAAAACATTCGATATGAAATCGCACATGATATCCAAACGCGTTTCGCGGATATCGTTCGAACGTTGAATCTCGGTTATATTGATCTGGACAAGGTTGTCTGTCTAAGAAGTTACGGTTCCTCGACAAGAAGAGTCATCGCAAGATGTCACGGGATGAGCAAAGTCCTGCAGATCGCGATGCGGATAAAAGCCTTTTACGTGCTGGAGTTCATATCCGAGCGATTCGACAAGCTCGGCGATAAAGAACAAGAGGAAACGATCATCCATGAGTTGATGCATATACCGAAAAATTTCGGCGGAGGTTTCAGGCATCATGACCACGTCTCGGAGGAAAATGTCAAATTGATGCTAGAGCGCTATCGAAAGGCAAAAAAAATCTAGGTCTTCTCACGGAATGAATAAGGCGCAGGCCTCTACTATTATATGTAAATCATCAGTATCGAAAAGTGCTGCCTAAGTATGCTCTCATTCGATCAATAAATTCATTTCCAGCTCGAAAAACTGATTATACCGATCCCAATCTGCCCCGGACGGAAAATCCTCATACTGATGGATTTTGATTGTATTGCC
>Ga0209636_10002235_pt1 | contig 19718 bp, 15 predicted proteins | sample DeeMarSWOR152_54_FD_187464 | JGI IMG/M metagenome (GOLD analysis project Ga0209636, IMG submission 187464) | Marine sediment microbial communities from White Oak River estuary, North Carolina - WOR-1-52-54 (SPAdes) (version 2) | ecosystem: Environmental > Aquatic > Marine > Intertidal zone >... | reverse complement strand
CCTTTACCTACGAACCCTTTCGAGTCTAGAAGACATAAGTTTCGATCAAAGTAATACCATTGTCTTCGCAATTCCCCTGGACATGGTGGGCGGTCAGATCATGGGGCTTGCAGGATTAGTAGGTGCGAATCAACCGCCTGTTGTGCGTGAAGTTCGTAAAAAGAAGTAAACCGAGTGACCTTGAGATATCCTGAATACATCAAGAATCGACAGGGATTTTGTCCCATGTCGATTCCACACCTTTTTTATCACCTTCAAAGAAGTGCTTGCAATGCTTCTTTGATTTGAGGACGGTTATTTTTTCGATTTAGATTTACTCCAAAAATCAGGCACTTTTCCTTCCCTAGGACCCCAAGGATCGGGATAATCTTTTCCGGAATAGCTTAGACGGAAGCCTGTGTCCAGTTCTGTTACTTGGGTTTCTTTGAGAATGGCTTGTCCAGCGACCAACCGTTGGATTTGGTTTGTGCCTTCATAGATTTGGGTGAGTTTGGCGCCGCGCATCATTTGTTCGGCGGGGTATTCTTTGGCATAACCGTAGCCGCCCATGATTTGGATGCAGTCAAGAGTGTTTTGCATGGCAGCATCGGTGGCGAAAAACTTGGCGCAGCTGGATTCTTTGGTGTTACGTTGCCCCTGATCGACAAGCCAAGCAGAGTAACGCGTAGCCCAACGAGCGTGCATGGCTCTGGATTCCATATCTGCGAGCATGAAACTGATACCTTGGTAGGCTCCAATGGGCTTACCAAACTGTCTGCGGTGATTAGCGAAAATGGCGGCTTCATGGACAGCGCGTTGAGCGATACCTACGCCAAGAGCTGCGATGCCTGCTCGAGTGCGGTCGAGGGTTTGCATGGCGTACTTGAACCCTTTGCCAACTTCGCCGAAAAGGCAATCATCCGGGATGCGGACATCTTTGAATTCGATTTCAGCTTGAAAGGATGCGCGTTGGCCTAATTTGTCCTCAAGCATGGTCACTTCAATTCCAGGTAATTCTTTGTCCACTAGGTGAAGGGCCATTCCCTTGTAACCTTTGGTTGGATCGACAGTGGTGAAGACTGTGAGAAATTTCGCGATATGGCCGTTAGTGCTGAAGCATTTTCGACCATTTATGACCCATTCATCACCATCTTTGGTAGCAAGTGTTTTTACTGCTGCAGCATCTGATCCGGCTTCACGTTCAGTTAGACAGAAAGCGGCGAATTGAGGTTCTTTGCCCGTGGCAAAAGGTTTGATGTATTTTTCCATTTGTTCTGGCGTCGCAGTAATCAAAAGAGGTGTTAGTGCTAAGTTATTTGCCATGAATGTAGTGGCAACACCACCATCACCATAACCAAAAGCTTCGCCAATGAGGGTTTCGTCAACCATTGAATGCCCAGGTCCACTGTATTTTGTTGGAACGTGGCTGTTCATAAGTCCAGCATCAAAAGCTAATTGTGCGAGTTTCCATGGAAATTCGTCAGCTTCTTCAAGCTCCCGAGCATAAGGAACAATATACTTCTTGGAAAACTCCATGGCTGTGTCAAAGATTTTTTGTTCTTGTTTGGAAAGAGCAAAATCCACCATTAAATTCAACCTCGCTTCGAGTGGGGCGACTAGTTATTAATCCCGCTTAAAAGTGTGCGGTTCGCTCGACACAAAACTTTGCTATACAGTAGTCAGACCGGATTGCCACGGAGTATATCTTTATATATCGCTGGCTATCAAGTTTACAATGGACCGGGCTTAGGGTCATTCAACTTGACTGAGTGGTCACTGTAGCGGCGAGAAGTATTGGCACCTCTCTCCCCCCTAGAAAACCATTCCCTCTCCGATGTTTTCATTTTACCAGAGGTGTCTAATCCGCCAATGCTCCAGTGGCAATACACTAGTATTCTCCACATATCTTCTGGATGAAATTTTTTTTCTTGCATAGTGAGTAACTTTAAGTAACGGGGCTTTGAGCATAATTCAAACTAAATTCCTGAAGGAGTTTGGATTAATGGAAACTCATGAAGATAAAAGCGGACAAGCATTTCGAAAGTTTCTACGAAGAAATACAAGAATGGCATTAGCCATTACTATAGTACTCGCAGTAGCTGCTATTGTCGCAGTTTACGTATTTTTCAAAGTTGTAGCTGATGCACAAGTGCTAGGAATCGTGCCAACTACCCTTGGACTATGGTCCGTCGGCACAGTTTTCGTATTTTGCATCACAGTGGTTATCTGGGAACTTATCTTTGTCGCAATTTGGCTTATTCCAGTAGTAATAGTCATATTCATTCTATGGTACAGAAAACTACCAGAAGAAGAACGAAAAGAGTACGGTATGTCCCCCAAACGTGGAACCGACCCCCGACGTACCGAAGGCAGTGGGTTCTTTTCATTTTTGGTTAGTGTGGTATGGCTGATAATTGTGTGGATCACCGGAAGGTGGACCCTCCCCTTTAATGCATGGACATTCAATGACTTCGTATATACGTGGTTTATCGCATTTCTCTGGATTCTAGTGCCTGCTTTCATTGCCGGGACAATATTCCTAATCTGGTGGTTGCGAAAAGAGCCAAAAGAAGAATCCTAAAATTCTCCCCCTTTAGGATTCCTTTTTTCTTTTTTTGAAATCTAGCCTTAATTTTGGATTTGGCATAAGGGAAGTTGAAGTATAACTGCGAATATTTTCACTAGTACTAATCTCGACTTTCCCATGCAGCCAGGGGAGGGATGGATCGACGACTTCGTCTGAATGCCCAGATCAGTAGTGCTACGAGGATTAGGACAACTACCGCGATCATGGCGGTCAATAGCCACCAATCAAGAGTGGGTGGCCACATGGATGGAAGATTGAATCGGTATATTAGTAGAATTGGTGCTACAATCAGGGCAATCAGGTTTACAACTTTAATCATTGGGTTCAAGGCGGGACCAGCTGTATCTTTCAGTGGGTCGCCAATTGTGTCCCCGCATACGGCTGCCTTGTGTCGTTCTGAACCTTTTCCTGTACCAGCGGAGATATCACAGAATTCATCTTCAATGGTTTTCTTCGCATTATCCCATGCCCCGCCTGCCACTGACATGTAGACAGCGAGGAGTAAGCCGGAGGCAATGAGTCCTGCTAAGAATCCACCCAATGCCTCAATCTGTAAGAGAAAGCCGATTACAATTGGTGTGATTACAGCTAGGACGGTCAAGCTGATGAGTTCTTTTTGTGCGGCTGCGGTTGTAATTGAAACCACACGATCATAATGTGGTTTCACTGTGCCTTCCATTACGCCAGGAATCTTGAACTGTTCTCGGACTTCTTCTATAATCTGTGACGAAGCACGACTGACCGCCCGAATCGCTAATGCAGAGAACAACCAAGGCAAAGCAGCTCCGATTAATAATCCTGCTAAGACAACGGGATTGTTGATTTGAATTCCAAATTCCAATGGGTTTGGAATCACCCAGTAAGTTGCCATTCGACTCACATCTACGACGAAACTATAGAACAGGGCACTTGCCGCAATCACCGCAGAAGCAATGGCGATATTCTTCGTAATCGCTTTCATTGTATTCCCAACCGCATCAAGGTCAGCTAATACTTTCCGAGAAGTCTCAGGCATATCTGCTAACTCAGCAATCCCCTGTGCGTTATCGGCAATCGGACCATAACTATCCATTGCCACATTATTTCCTGTGTGCGAAAGCATGCCAATGCCGATAAGGGCAATTCCGTAAAGGACAAAATTGGGTGCAATGAGGAATGCAAGGATGAAACTGGCGACAATGACGACGGTAATCCAAACAGCAGCCTCATAACCGGTGCTGATACCACTGAGAACTATGGTTGCAGGTCCCCCATGAGATTGTTCAACGATTTCTTCGACAGGTCGGTGGCGGTGACTAGTAAAGTAATTTGTGAGGGGATTAAAGCTCACTGCAAGGAGAACACCAACGCCCACTAGGATGCCAAGGCGAATGTCATGTGTATACACCCAAGCGAAGATGGTGGAAACAATAATCGTGAAGGCGCTACTGACTTCATAGCTGTAGAACATTGCTTTTTCCGCTTTTTCGGTGCGCCAGACAGCAACCATAAAGGTTCCGATGATGCTGCTGATAACACCAATAGCACGCACGACAAGGGGGAAGATGACCCAGAAGATATGGCCAGTAATAGCGTAGAGAGCAACACCCAGGATAAGTGTAGAAACAATCGTGACCTCATAGGATTCAAAGATGTCTGCAGCCATTCCTGCACAGTCACCGACGTTGTCACCTACAAGATCCGCAATGACGGCTGCATTGCGGGGATCGTCTTCGGGAAGACCGGCTTCCACTTTTCCAACGAGGTCAGCGCCGACATCAGCAGCTTTAGTGTAAATACCACCACCAATACGCATGAAGAGAGCGAGAAGCGTCCCACCCAACCCAAAGCCAAGAAGGGCGTCAGGGGCGCTGATACCGAAAGCGATGAAAATCATAGTGCCTCCGAGGAGGCCAAGACCATCAGTGAGCATACCCGTGAAGGTTCCGCCATGGTAGGCAATTTTTAGGGCTTCACGATAGCTGCGTCCAGAGGCAGATGCCACGCGGACGTTGGATTCAATGGCAATTCGCATTCCCAGTTGTCCCACAGCGAGAGAGGAGAGGGCACCCATGACAAATGCGACAGCTCGCCCAGATGCGATAATGAGAGCAGTGTTATAGAATGCTTGAGGAAAGACTTCAACGGCTTCCTCCGTTGGAGGGATAATGTATACGGAGAAGAAGAGGATAAAGGTCAGAAGAAGGATGATAGGAATGATTGTGCGAAGTTGCTTACGGAGATAGGCATTAGAACCTTCTTTAACTGCATTCCAGACTTCTTGCATTTTTTTGGTGCCCTTATCATGTTTGAGGACATCACGCCGGAGCCACAAAGCGTAAATGAAGCTTATAATGGCAGCGGTGATAACGAAATAGATCATGGCCTGCTCGATGGGGGAGAGGCTGAGGAAAGTGGAGAAGAATCCAGTCATGTAATCACCGTTGAAGTTCACGTTTTTTGGGGACTCTTCTTAACGAGTTCTTTTGCCTTATATACTGATTCCGTGTTCAAGAAAGAGGTCTCGAGTATCAATCCTTCGATTATACAAACGACTGTAACGCTTATGTACTGGCGCTCATACCTTTGACGGCAACAATTCATGCCTTGTTGTCGGAGGCGTCCAATTTGCCTGGTAACATTGAGAAATTTGTTGAAGAAGCCACGAAAGTAGTCGGTTCTGACCACATCACGACCAATCTTGCGATTCGACACAGCTACATGGCCAGGTCCGTGATGGGCATTCGAGCCGGTGTCGCAGAAGCAATTGTTAAACCTGCTAACCGCGATGAAACCCAAGCCATTGTTAATTTATGTAACAAATACAAGATTCCCATTAGCCCGTATTCTGGGGGATTAAGTGGTGGATACGCCCAGCCCCTCAAACCGGAGGGCATCATCCTTGACATGGTACGGATGGACAACATCATCGAAGTTGATGAAGATGCCCGCTATGTCGTCGTAGAACCAGGCGTAACAGCAGGACAAGTATGGACGTATTTCCGAAAACACCACCCCGAATGGGCACCCCCCGTACCAGACGGCGCACCACCCCGTGCTACGCTAATCGGAGATGCATTAGAACGCGGTTTCAGCTTAGTCACGAGCAAGTATGGGCCGCAAGGCCGGATGATCAATGGACTCGAAGTTATCCTGCCACGAGGAGACATCATCTATACAGGAAGCTGGGCTTTGAAAGGCTTCAAACCCTACTATCCCTGGGGCCCCGGACCGGATTTCACCGGACTCTTCCTCGGTGCGCAAGGCACCATGGGCATCATCACGAAAGCCGCCATTCGTATCATCCCTCATCCACCGTACATTGATCTGGTCGCCTATGACTATGATACCCCAGAAGACATGCAAAATCACTCCATGGCCGTGCTCAAAAAAGAAGTCGGAGTAATGGTGCAAGGCGGCAACTGGTGGCTCGTCCCCAGCCGCAAAGATGAACGCGAAGTGCCTAAAACCATCGAAGAATGGCGTGAAAAGAAATACTACATTCCCGAATGGTTGATGAACTACGAACTCTGGGCCCACACCGAAAAGGAAATGCAAAGCCAGATAGACATCATCGAAGAAGAAGCCAAGAAAATCGTGGACGCCGGGGGGAAAGCGGAACCCATGGAGCTCCACCCCCGTGCAAAAGCCGTACGGCTCACCAAACCCAACCTCATCGCTGTGCCATACGCTATGCACCGCGCTGGTTTTGTCTTCATCACCTGGTACTGCCCCTGGAAGGATTGTGCAGAAATTTCCCGTGTCTCGGTCGAAACCATGGAGAAATTCGACATTCCACCCGTCCAATGGGTAGCCAGTATTGAACAAGGTCGCCAGTGCATCTCGATGCCCATTATCACCTTCGATAGCCGAACCGAGAAGGGCTATGAGCAGGCCGAAGCCTGGGACAAACACTTCACAAAAATCGCCCATAAGAAAGGTTGGATGAATTACCGTCCAAACGCATTCATTCACTGGCCAGCCATGCGTCCATTGATGCCAGAGTATGTGAAGATGCTTAAAGAACTCAAAGAAATCTGGGACCCGAACGGCATCATGCATCCCGGGCGCCTAGAAGTTTAAGGCGAACGGAACCATTCAGCTTGACCTGCTTTTACATATGTTAGTCGTATTTCCGTTTTCGGTAAAGGAGTATTGCCCCGATGGTTGTAACTAGTCCAATGAAAATCGCTTCGACCGGGAAACCAGGAATGGAAGGTGTTATTATCGGAATTGGAGGAAAATCGTCAGGTATGCGTACAACCCACATGTCACCAGCTTGAGCCCCAAAGCTATTTGCCATGCCGATAGTAACGAAATCCCCGTCACTCGTAATTATTCCTGCCCAGAATTGATCAAAGTAGTTACCACCATAGGTTGAATTCCACAGGGCAGTGCCATTCGCAGCTGTCCGGATAATCCAGCCATCTGAAATGAAAGAAGTACGGTAGTTCAGAGAGAAAATGGCAAAGCCCCCGTCGCTACACTCGGCGAACTCAAATGCGGCTTCAATATCAGTGTCCCCATAAGTCTGATTCCAAAGGTGTTGACCGTTTGCATCAATTCGAACTAAAAGCACATCTAAAGTGCGTTCTGTATTATTTCCTTTTGCTCCAATAAGTGCGAAATCACCATTCTGGCACTCCACAGCATAGGTCGCTGTATGTTCAGTCCCATAGGTTTGATTCCAGAGGTGGTTGCCATCAGCATCCACCCGAACCACCCAGCAGCCAACATCATTCTTGAAAGCGTCAGAATCAGCGGCGTAACTAAAATTACCAGTCCATCCCGTCATGAGGAAGCCACCAGTGCTCACTTCGATGACATTGTAACACAGTTCCCCCCATGTGGGATTTCCATAGGTGTAGTTCCACAGATGATTTCCATCCGCATCAGTACGAATCAACCAACTCTCGATGTATCTGAGGGTCGTATTCTCAGTAAAGCCCCCGGAGATGAACCCTCCATCGCTACATGCAACTGATTCGACAAAAAAGTCATCATCAGGTCCGCCATAGGTGTAGTTCCACAGATGATTTCCATCCGCATCAGTACGAATCAACCAACCATCGGCATCTCCACCACTATAGTGGGCAGTATGACTCGAGATGAGAAAGCCGCCATCCGACAAATCTTCCAATCTCACGGATTTATGAAAGGGATCCATATGTCCACCAGCAATCATACCTCCACCATAGGTGTGATTCCAGAGATGGGTGCCATTTTCATCACAGCGAACTAGCCAAACCTCATCTATGCCTACCACTGCGCCATAGCTTGCTGTGCGTCCCGCGACGGCAAACCCGCCATCCGCGGTTTCGACAATCGCTGTCCCTTCTTCGTAAGCAATTCCACCGAAAATCTGGTTCCAAACATAATTTGTGGATACCATCGGTGCTAGTCGAGCCTGTGCACTTACAGTACCACTTTTACAAACAACTGGTATGAAAAGCCAGGCACACAATAAGACAATTAATACAACTTGTGACCACTTGAATCGTGTCAAAGTGAAACCCTCCACTCGCGCATACTGTGAAGCATATACCATTTAAATAGCGCAGGTTACAGGGCAGTCCTTCCTTGATAGGAATGGAAGACAACCTGAAACTCATATAAACTCTCAGGGCTAATGCTAACGTACTGGATACCTAGGGGACTGTGGGAGATGGCGATAAAACAGTCGATATAGTGGATGCTCTTGCTTGGGATTATTCTAAGTTATGTAGTGACAGGCTATATCGCGATTCTCTATTTCTTTAGAACCTTCCAAACCCTTCCAATGGAGCTTTTTGTTCCCGTCCTTGGCCCTTCATAATAGCATTGACAGCAAATATGTTCACAGTACACCTAGAAGATAAACTCGATGAAGACCCGTCAATGATACAGGAACCGATCGCTATTGGAATGATATTCTAGATGGGTAAGTATCGGACAACGGCAAAGAGTAAAAGGCATTAATGCATGTGAAAACAGGTTATTCACCGACTATTCGGAGGATCTCGTACATGACCGAATCTGAAAAAGGAAAAACCGAACTAAAAGACTTTGAACTTGAAATTGCTCGTTGTATTCACTGCAAAGCTTGTACGATTGCAGATGCTGCGAATCCAAATGGTGGCTTTGAAGTAGGTTGCCCTGCTTGGAGTGCTATGGAATGGGAAGCCTATAGTGGCGGTGCAAAATTATGGCTTGCTCGTGCTATCCTCAATGGTAACTATAAGCTTAACACAGACGCAGGTGATCTCCTTTTCCGCTGTTCGACTTGTGGACAGTGTGAAGAACAATGTGAAAACGAATTACCAACCGTTGATATCATCGAGGCAATACGTGCAGAAGCTGTCAAAGCAGGGGTGGGTCCGTTAGATAAGCAGATAGGTTATTCTAAAGCGGCTGAAGTGAAGCGGAACCCATATAATGAGGAACACGAGAATCGGACCGACTGGGTTCCTAAGGAATTGAAACTGAAGGAAAAAGCAGATGTTATTTATTTTGTGGGTTGCACTGCATCTTATCGTCTTCAAGAGCTAGCGGTTTCTACGATGCGTGTAATGGAGAAGCTTGGAGCCGATGTAACAGTGAAAGAAGATGAATGGTGCTGTTGTTCACCATTAATCCGAGTTGGAAAGTTAGATTTGGTCGAAGAGTATGTGAAGCATAACGTGGAGCTCTTCCAGAACTCGGGTGCCAAGATCGTTGTCTCATCATGCGCAGGGTGTTTCCGAACAATGAAGCGAGACTGGCCAAAATATTATGGTCCATTGCCATTTGAAGTCAAACACAGTGTAAACTATATTGCAGAACTGCTTGAAGCAGGTCAAAAGGAACTTAAACCCCTCAAGGGTATCAAAGCCACATATCATGATCCTTGCCATTATGGGCGACATGTGGCACATCTGATTAAAAATCGAAAGGAGAAAGCTGAGTGGTTTGAAGTTCCTCGAAAGATTCTTCGAAGACTACTTGGTGACAATTTTGTCGAGATGCCCCGTAACAAAGAAAATGCTTGGTGCTGTGGAGCAGGTGGCGGAGCTCGAGCTCAATTCCCTGATTGGACCCTTGATACTTCAATAGAACGAATTAAGGAAGCTGAAGCAACAGGTGCAACACACTTAGTGAGTGCTTGTCCATTCTGCGAAACTTCACTGGCGCTAGCCATCGAGAAGAGTGGCTCGAAGCTGAAGATGGTCGATTTGATTCAGTTTGTCGAGGAAGCCCTCGTATAACCCAGGTAGACTCTATCTTAGGACTAGCACATTTGCATTGTTCAGTTAGTGCACATGATGGTAGCAGTAATAGGGGGGAAGCAATGTTTAGCTAGTATACAGACAGATCTGAGAGTCGATTCCTGTGGCACGTACATACAAGATTCAAGTGTTGCCTGGTGACGGTATAGGTCCTGAAGTCATTCAGGAAGCTGTCAAGGTTCTCGAAATTGTTTCGGGAGCAATTCAAAGGTTAGATCTTGCCTTTCACGAGTTTCCTTGTGGAGGGAAATACTATCTTGAAACAGGAGTTGAATGGCCCGGAGAAGCGGAGGTCTTTGCCCAACAGGAAGCGGACGCGATTCTGTTAGGGGCTGTGGGTTGGGAGATAGCTCCGGGGCAACCGGTTCGCCGTAAGGATGGGCAACTAGCGGGAGCTGAAGTCGTTCTTGGGCAGCGTCGGGATCTGGAATTGTATGCGAATGTTAGACCAGTGAAACTTTATCCGGGGGTTCCAACCCCATTGGCGGATAAGCAGCCTGCTGATATTGATTTTGTCATTATCCGTGAAAATACTGAAGGGCTCTATTCGGGAATTGGGAAGCGTTATGGTGAAAACGAGCCTGGAGAATTAGCAATCGATGTTCGTCCTATTTCACGGATGGGTGCGGAACGTGTAATTCGGTACGCAGGTCGACTTGCCCAGAAACGGGGGAAGGGTGCTCCAAAAGATGGGAAACAGCGGTTGACTTGTGTAGACAAAAGCAATGTGCTTCTTGGCGACCAACTGTTCCGCCAAGTCTTTGAAGAAAGTATGCATGACTTTCCGGAGATAGAACCTGATTTTGCTTACGTTGATGCGTGGGTGATGTGGTGCGTTCGTCAACCAGAGTACTACAATGTCGTAGTCGCTCCGAATTTGTATGGGGATATAATCTCAGATTTAGGAGCAGCAATTCAGGGTGGCATGGGAGTGGCAGCAGGAGGAAACATTGGTGATAATCATGCCATGTTTGAGCCCATTCATGGTTCGGCTCCCCGTCATGCCGGAAAACGACGAGCGAATCCTACTGCAGCAATTCTTGCAGGAAAAATGCTGTTGGAATGGCTTGGAGAACGACACAATGATCATCAAGCAATGAACGCAGCCACGATTATTGAAGAGGCAGTTACAACAGTTCTCAAGGAGGGAAAGGTCCGCACCTACGATTTATGTAAAGGATCCTATTCCAGCCAAAAGCCCTCAACGACAAAACAGATGGGAACTGCAATTCGAAAGATAATTCAAAAAACGCTGAAAGAGAGGAGTTAACATGACTCAGCAGACAATGGCAGAAAAAATCCTGACAACTCATTCTGATCAGAAAGCAGTTGCGCCAGGTGAAATTGTCGAAGCCTTCGTGGATGTGGCCATGAGCCACGAAATGATGGGTACTCGAGTCATTCCTCACCTTGAGGAAGCAGGGGTTACTAAGGTTTGGGATCCAAGTCGGGTAGTAATGATTTTAGATCATTGGGTTCCAGCGCCTACAGTAGAGGCTGCGACCATTCACCAACGAGTACGTAACTTTGTACGAGATTTTCAGATTCAACACTTCTACGATGTGGGAAGTGGCGTTTGTCACCAGATACTTGTGGAAGAAGGTCATGTACGTCCAGGAGAGCTGTTGGTGGGGACTGATTCCCATACGACAACTGGAGGGGCATTCGGTGCACTTACAACAGGTATTGGGGCCACTGATATGGCCATTGTCTTAGGTACAGGTCGGTTGTGGTTCCGAGTCCCTGATACAATCAAAATTACGATTACCGGGAAATTACCTGCCAAAGTGATGGGAAAGGACATCATTCTCAACATTCTTTACCGGCTTGGTGTGGAAGGAGCATCTTTCCAAGCCATCGAATACCATGGGGATACCCTTAAGCAATTGAGTTTGGATGCTTGGATGACCCTTACCAATATGGCTGTTGAAGTTGGGGCGATGGCAGCTCTCATTCCACCAGATAAACGGGTTCTCGATTATGTTAAACAACAGACACCACAATCCTTCACCCCAGTTTACCCAGACGAAAAAGCAACTTATCATCAAACCCATGAACTTGATGTATCGAAACTTGTACCACAGGTGGCAAAACCGTCTCTCCCAAGTAATGCCGTCCCTGTGACTGAAGTTGAGGGGATTCACATTGATCAAGCACTATTAGGTTCATGCACAAATGGTCGATTAGAAGATCTGCGTGTGGCGGCTCAAATTGTAAAAGACAAACAGATTGCAAAGGATGTTCGGTTTATCGTCAATCCTGCTAGTCGACGAATTTACTTAACGGCTCTCGAGGAAGGGACAATTGGTACCCTTGTAAAAGCAGGAGCCACTATTGGTCCAGCAACTTGTGGCGCATGTTTTGGAGGCCATTGTGGACTTCTTGCTTCTGGAGAAATCTGTATTAGCACATCAAACCGCAATTTCCCAGGTAGAATGGGAAGTGCGGATTCACACATCTATCTTGCTTCACCAGCAACGGTTGCTGCCAGCGCAATTGCAGGAAAGATTACTGATCCTCGATGAGGTTGAGAACCCTATGCCAGAACAACGGACGACAGTTGAAGGAAAAGCTTGGCGATTTGGTTCCAACATCAGTACTGATGATATCATTTCAGCCGCCCATCTAACTAGCCTCTCCATTGAAGAAATTGCACCGTTTGCATTCGAAAATCTACGCCCCGAATTTGCCAAAAACGTACAGCCTAATGATATCATTGTAGCTGAGGAGAATCTTGGCATCGGATCAAGCCGTGAGTCAGCTGCAGCCATTCTACGGAGCCTAGGCGTGGGAGCGATTATTGCGGCATCTTTTGCCCGAATCTTCTTTCGGAACGCATACAATTTGGGTGTTCCCGCAATCGAATTTCCAGCAATTGCTAAAGATCCCAACTTAGTCAGAGATGGAGATAGAATACGAATCGATTTGAAAGAGGGGACACTGTTTAACCATCGTACAGATCAAAGCCATCAAATAACCAAAGTTCCGCCTTTTCTCATTCAATACATTGAAGCAGGTGGCGCAATTCCACTCCTAAAACAGAAACTAAAAACAATCTAAAGGAATATGGACGGGGTAGAATAGACTTTATTCCCAAAGAAAAGAAGGTTTTCAAAATGGAGAAAAAAGAGAAGCGGGAACTGCCTGAGTTTGGTCACTATAGTGATGTTAACGGATTGCACATGTATTATGAGGATCGAGGAAAAGGAACCCCCCTAATTTTACTTCATGGAGGACTAGGAACAGTAGAGCTTGGATGGGCTGAGTTAAGGGAGATCTTTTCTCAAAAATTCCGCGTAATAGCCCCAGACTGCAGAGGTTCAGGTCGAACGAATAATCCTCAGAAAGTTCTAAATTATGCCTTAATGGCAGATGATATTGTTGCATTAGTCAGAGCCTTGGATGTCGAAAAGCCTATCATTTGTGGGTGGAGTGATGGCGGTCAGATTGCAATGGAAATTGGGATTCGATATCGAGAGCTCCCTAAAGCGCTTGTTCTAGGTGGAGCGACGCATAGACTTTCAAAACATACAAGTGACGCCCTTTCTGCTGTTCGAGACTGGCTTCAATCAGACCCAGAACTTGAGGAATCACTAAGAAATGCACATGGTCAGGTTTACGGTCCCATGTATTTGGAAACACTCCTCGAACTACTATTGCAAATGTGGGGGGATCCAACGGGGTATCCGAATGAAGCCATTAAATCGATAGAAGCGCCATCTCTGCTAATAATAGGGGATAAAGACGAAGCGATGCCCCTTGAAATCCAGTTAGAGATGTATAACTTAATCCCCAATGCTGAATTAGCGATTATACCAAATATGACGCACATGAATTATGTCACCGAACGGAGTACAATATTTTCTACCATTGTTTTGGATTTTCTCAAGAGGATTTCCTAAAAAAAATGAATTACTTCTTCTTGGTAATCACTCACCTCAGATAATTCAAATTAAACAGACTCATAAGCACGATGCTAACTATGCAAGGAGCATGTTGCACCTCATCATCTATGGTCTTCTATTCTGGCTCTTTGCTACTATCTCAGCCTTTCTCAAAGCTGTTCGAGAAGACGAACTTGCTTATCAAACCGAACGAATCAAAAACTTACCCAAGGGTCTCTTTATTGCCATTAAGGTCCTTCCCGCACTGATTTCAGTCATCATCATAGTTGTCTTTCGACCCTCCGGAGCTCTGTTTTACATCCTGTTAGCCGTAGCCTTAGTCTTCTGTGCTCTGGGTGATGTTGGAATGGAAACCAAATTCCTAGCAGGTGTGTTGTTCTTCCTTATTGCCCACCTCTTTTTAACAGCAAACTTTCTTTGGCACAGCTACATACTTGGAGTCTCCTTGATTCCACTTCTATCCTTTGTCATCTCATATGTTATCATGATTTTTGTCATCATCTATGCTGTTCGATTTCTTGATTCGTCCGAACCTCGATTAGGACCCCTGAAGATCCCCCTGCTCATTTATGTCCTCATCCTTTCCCTAACCCTGAGCAGCTCACTAATATTGTGGATTACAATAGGAAACCCATTGGGAGTCGTCCCCTTCATTGGAGCCATTATCTTCGTCATATCTGATCTCCTTATCGGCATCAGGCTCTTTCATCACCACTTCAACAAGGCGGAGTTTACTATCTTCTCAACTTATTACCTTGCTATCTTTCTCCTCACCCTCAGTTTTACCATTTACCTATTCTGAACAGCAAAAAAAGAAACAGACTAGTACAACGAGACCTCAATAGTCTTGGGTGGAGAGGTAATCTAGTATCTGTTTCGCGAGTGCTGGTGAAATTCCTGGCACAGCTGCTACTTCGTCGACGCTTGCTTTGGCAAGCTTCTTCAAACTTTCAAAGCGTTGGTGGAGTACTGTTGCCCGTTTCTTTCCCACGCCTGGAATTTCAGTTAGAACCAATTTTAGTCCTTGACTTTTTCGGAGTTTTCGATGATAGCTGATGGCAAAGCGATGAGCCTCATCTCGGACCCGTTTTAAGAGCCGTAGTCCTTCACTATCTGCGGGAATGTCAACGGGTGTTGATTGCCATGGTACATAGATGGCATCGGGATCTGGTGGATCTCCTTTAGCAATTCCAATTGCAGGGAGATTCTCCACACATAATGACTCCAGGGCTTTTTGGGCCATACTGAGTTGACCACGTCCTCCATCAATAACAATGAGATTTGGCAAGGGGGTTTTTTCCGCCAGTTTGCGTCGATAACGGCGTTCCACGACTTCTCGCATCATCGCGAAGTCGTCTTGTCCTTGAACCTCTCGAATTTTGAACCGGCGATAGGCTTTCTTATACGGCATTCCATCTTGAAACGCGACACTTACCCCAACTGATGCTGCGCCCTGTAATGTAGAAATGTCAAACCCTTCAATGTAGGCAGGCTCCTCAGGGAGTTTCAGGTATTCTATCAAATCCTGGTAAGCGCGATGACGTCGTCCTTCATCGGCAGCTAGGCGTTCGATTAACTGGTGGAGGTGAAATTGAGCATTTTCATTCGCCATTTCAACTAGACTAAGGAGAGGAGCCTTGGTTGGATGAATGATGTGAACTTCATCTGATTCGCTTCGTCGTGAACTGAGCCATTCTTCTAGGAACTGTGAATCGGAAACAGGAACAGAAATGACTACTTCTTGCGGGATTTCGGTAGCCCGGATATAGTACTGTTTGAGAAAGGCTTCGAGAACGGTATCATCGGGGAGAGTCGCAGGAGCGCTGAGAGGAAATGGTTGTTGTCCAACCACGCGACCTTCGCGAACCACAAGCAACTGAACCAAAGCATCTGGTCCTGCACGAGCTAGTCCGAAAACATCACGGTGTCCAGGAAGTTGATTCCAAAACGTTGCCCGTTGAGCTTGCCGTCCACGCTGGACGGCTCGGAGACGATCGCGGAATCGTGCAGCCTTTTCATACTCTTTAGCCTGAGAGGTGGCTTCCATCCGCTCCATTAGGTGTGCCTCTAGCTCGTCATGGCGTCCTGTGAGCAAGAGCGTGTATTCATTAACTAACTCAGCATAGTCTTCTTTGCTGATTTTGCCCATGCAGGGTGCCGGACAACGTCCGATATCGTACTTGAGACAGGGACGTTTGCGTTTTCCAATTACAATTGTGGGCTTACAGGTGGCGATGGGAACGACGCGATTAATGGATTTGAGAAAGCCGTCCAAGGCTTTGACGTTAGAGTACGGACCAATATATCGGCTGCCATCCTGGACGAGGGTTCGTGTCTTCTCGACGCGTGGAAATTCATCGGCGAGGGTGATGCGAACGTAGGGGAAGCTTTTGTCATCTTTTAATCGAATGTTGTATCGGGGTTTGTAGCGTTTGATCATGTTATCTTCGAGGACAAGAGCTTCGGATTCATTGGCAGTTACCATGTATTCGAGTTCAGCGACTTCCTGACTAATGGGTGAAAAGACATTTCCTTTGCCTAGACCTCGAAAATGAGCCGGGACCCGTTTCTTCAATGACCGGGCTTTTCCGACATAGATGACGGTGTCACTCTCATCATAGAGTAAGTAGACACCCGGTTCGTCGGGTAAATCTTTCAGTTCCTGTTCAAGATTCATAACCTAGTCACACATTCGCAATAGACGTGTCTATTATTGGGGTAATTCGCATTGAAGAACGGTTCGCTCTTACCGTGAGAGAATTTTTACACGTCCTGAGGACTCTTCATCGCGTTCAGATTTTGGTGCTAGTGCTTCACGGAGGACGACTCCTGTGAATGACTTCTGCTCTTGAGCGACCTGTTCGGGTGTTCCGTGAGCTACTACGTACCCACCTTGATCTCCACCCTCTGGACCTAGATCGATGATGTAATCTGCCCCCTTGATTACATCAGGTTGATGTTCGATCACAATTACCGTGTTGCCAGCGTCAACCAGATGGTTAAGCACGTCTAATAGCTTCTGCACGTCAGCAAGATGTAATCCTGTTGTAGGTTCGTCAAGGATGTAGAGGGTCTGAGTGGTGCTCCGTTTACCTAGCTCACGACTCAGTTTGATACGCTGAGCTTCACCTCCACTCAGGGTGGGTGAGGGTTGCCCCAATTCCATGTAACCTAACCCTACAGCTTGCAATGTTCCGAGGATTCGGGCAATTTTGGGAATGTTTTCAAAGAATTCCGCAGCTTCGTCCACAGTCATGCGGAGGATTTCATAGATTGTTTTGCCTTTGTACCGGACTTGGAGTGTTTCTTTATTGAAACGTTTTCCGTTACATTCATCACAGACTACATAGACATCGGGGAGAAATTGCATTTCGATGCGAATAACTCCAGCACCGCGACAGGCTTCGCATCGTCCACCTTTCACGTTGAAACTAAACCGCCCTGGTTTATACCCACGTTTTCGAGCTTCCTGTGTCAACGAAAAGAGTTGACGAATTGGATCGAAGACTTTCGTGTAAGTTGCTGGATTGGATCGAGGTGTCCGACCAATCGGGGATTGGTCCACTAGAATGACTTTATCAATCAACTCCACACCTGAGAGTGACTTGAAAGGACCTGGTTTGTGAAGCTGACTGGTGAGAATCGCGTCAGATTGACGTCGACGACGTCGTCTGAACTGCCAAATTATCCCTGGATAGAGAGTATCGGTGATGAGCGTACTTTTCCCGGAACCTGAGACCCCTGTAATGCAAATGAATGTACCTAATGGAAATGTGACGTTGATGTTCTTCAGATTACGATGGCGTGCACCTTTTATCTGGAGACTAGCTCCATTCCCAAGTCGTCTGGTGGGTGGAACGGAAATGACTTTATCTCCACGAAGATACTGGCCCGTGATTGATTTTTGATTACCTTCAATGTCTGGAACCGTGCCCTCAGCTACCACTTGACCACCATGAATCCCTGCCCCTGGACCAAGGTCAATGACCCAATCAGCTGCCCGAATAAAACCTTCATCATGTTCTACAACGATAACCGTGTTTCCCAGATCCCTTAGTTGGAGAAGCATTGAGAGCAGCCGTTCATTATCCCGCATATGTAGTCCAATACTGGGTTCGTCGAGGATGTAGGTCACTCCAACCAGCCGTGACCCAATTTGTGTGGCCAATCGAACTCGCTGGGCTTCTCCACCGGCAAGAGTGGCAGAGAGACGATTGAGTGTAAGGTAGTCCAGACCTACTGAAGAGAGAAATTGGAGACGCTGATTGATTTCACGAAGGGTTTGACGAGCGATAGTGGCTTCTTTTTTCGTGAGATTCAAATTCGTAAAAAATGCTAGGGTCTCATTGATGGAAAGGTCTGTAACATAATCGATGCTTCGATTCTGAATAGTAACTGCTAGGGCTTCAGGGCGGAGCCTACGTCCTTCACAGACGGGACACGGAAGTTGGGCCATGAAGTGTGTGGTCTGTTCACGGATGAACTCTGAGCTGGTAAACTTGTAACGATGTTTCAGACCAGGAATAGCTCCCATCGTTGGTTTCTCACTTATCCATTCCCACTTCCGACCAGAGGAAGTGACGCCCCGATGTTCGAAGCGAATCTCTTCACTACCAGAACCATAGAGTAAGATATTTTGATGCTCAGGAGACAAGTCTTGGAAAGGAGTATCAAGGCTAAACCCGTAATGATTTGCGATGCTGGTAAGGCTTCGCAGACGCCAACCTTTTACTGGCAGAGCATAGGATGCGATGGCTCCTTCGAGAACTGATTTTGTGGGATCAGGGACAACGAGGTCAGGATCAACTTCGAGGGTGTATCCTAACCCCTTACAGGTTGGACACGCACCGTACGGAGAGTTGAAGCTGAAGAGTCGTGGTGCAAGGTCGGGAAAGCTGATACCACATACCGGACACCCAGCTGATTCGCTGAAGAGGTATTCTTGATCACCTTGCACATCGACGGTAACCAAGCCTTTACCGAATTCTAGAGCGGTTTCCACAGATTGCGTGAGCCGGTGCTCCACTGACGGTTTTAACACCAATCGGTCTACAATAATTTCAATGGTGTGTTGCTTGTAGCGGTCGAGTTCAATTTCATCTTTATCGAGTCGGTGTTCTTCTCCATCTACTCGGACACGGACAAATCCCTCACCGTGTAGTTTCTTGAAAAGTGCCTTATAGGTCCCCTTACGCCCTCGTACAACGGGAGAAAGAATGCGAACGCGTTTACCTTCATCAAACTCCATAATCTGCTTGACGATGGATTGAGCTGATTGAGGTGTGATGCGTCGCCCACACTTATGACAGTGGGGGATGCCAATGCGAGCCCAAAGCAATCGCATGTAATCATAAATTTCAGTGGTGGTGCCCACTGTGGAGCGAGGATTACCTCCCGCTGACCGTTGATCAATTGAGATAGCTGGGCTTAAACCTTCAATGGAATCAACATCGGGTTTATCCATTCGCCCCAAGAACTGTCTAGCATAAGCCGAGAGGGATTCAACATAGCGACGTTGACCTTCAGCAAAGAGGGTGTCGAAGGCTAAGGAGGATTTGCCAGACCCGGAGAGTCCAGTAATGACTACGTATTTGTCCCGCGGTATTTGTACGGTGATGTTCTTCAGGTTGTGGACGCGGGCACCTTTGACTGTGATGTACTTGTCGTCGCTCACCCGTTTGTCACCTATCTTCCGCCGCTCCGATGACACAGAATGTCATAAGAGTTGCGGTTTTGCACCCACCCCAGGTTCAATGAACTGGTAGCTCCGCTGTTGAGATGATGGGTGTTTTCTGTGTTGTGGTAGTGTGCTGTTCGGTTAATCATATAAACAAAAGGGGGAGTAGAGTGAAAGTAATCTGAGCTAGGATCGCCTACGATCTGGTTTGGTTTGTAATCCCATATAGGCTTCAATTTCGTTTATGAGATCCCGTAACTCAGCGGCCCGTTCAAAGTCCAACTCTTCGGCAGATTGTAGCATCTCTTCCCGTAATTCAACGATTAGAAGAGCTAAATCGCAAAATT
>Ga0209636_10002233_pt1 | contig 19731 bp, 19 predicted proteins | sample DeeMarSWOR152_54_FD_187464 | JGI IMG/M metagenome (GOLD analysis project Ga0209636, IMG submission 187464) | Marine sediment microbial communities from White Oak River estuary, North Carolina - WOR-1-52-54 (SPAdes) (version 2) | ecosystem: Environmental > Aquatic > Marine > Intertidal zone >... | reverse complement strand
CGTGCTGCGGCTATTTCGCGAAGACTTTCGGCATAGTTGGTCATATCACTGAGAATCACAAGAACTTGCATATCCAGATCAAAGGCAAGATATTCTGCGCAGGTCAATGCCATACGCGGGAGAATAATACGCTCAATAGTTGGGTCATCTGCAAGATTCAAAAACATGACAGTTCGTTCAAGAGCACCAGTATTCTCGAAATCTTTTATAAAAAGGTTGGCTTCCTCGCTGGTAATGCCCATTGCACAAAAAACTACTGCGAATTTTTCTTCTTTTCCAAGAACCTTTGCTTGTCGAGCAATTTGAGCTGCAATTTCATTGTGCGGTAAACCTGATCCTGAAAAGATCGGAAGCTTCTGACCTCTAACAAGTGTATTTAGACCATCTATAGTTGAAATACCAGTCTGAATAAACTCTCTTGGATACTCTCGAGCGCAGGGATTAATTGGCTCACCATTAATATCTCTTCTATCTTCAGGGATTATAGGTGGAGCATTATCTAAGGGATTGCCTGTTCCATCAAAGATCCGGCCAATCATCTCTTTTGAAACACCAAGTTTCATGGTTTCTCCAATAAAACGAGCAGAAGTAGCTTTGGTATCAAGCCCTCTAGTACCTTCAAAAACCTGAACTATGGCCTTATCTTCAAGTGCTTCAAGTACCTGTCCCGTTCGTTCTTCACCAGTGGAAGTTCGAATCTTTACAACCTCCATGTACGCGACGTCCTTCACGCCTTCAACAATCATTAATGGACCAGCAACTTCTGAAACCGTAGTGTATTCTATATCCTTGATTTTCATTTGCCCCTCTCCTTTATTAAGTTATTGATTTCTTTTTCCATTTCTTGCTCCAGTTGTTTGAATTTCTTCTCAAAGTCCTTGTTGGGTATCTTACCTGTACGAGCAAGTGCTTCCCTTGATTTAATGGCAATAATATCATCCATATGAACATTCTTAGCAACTGCTTCTTGGATTTTATCTGAAAACTTTAGCATAAGTCGAAGCATTTCATACTGTTTCTTTCCAGGGCAAAAGGTATCAACCTCGTGAAAGGCACTTTGTTGTAAATAATTCTCCCGAATCATCCTCGCACTTTCCAAAAGAGCCCTTTCTCTTGGAGGAAGTGCATCTGGTCCAACAAGTTTCACAATTTCTTGTAATTCTGCTTCTTTCTGAAGTAATGCCATTGCTTGATTACCTAACTTAAGCCAGTCTTTACCAACCTTATCTCCCCACCAATCGCTCACTTGTTCTATATAAAGAGAATACGATTTCAACCAATTAATTGAAGGGAAATGTCTTCTATCTGCAAGATCTGCATCTAGTGCCCAAAACACCTTTACAATACGCAGTGTATTTTGTGCAACAGGTTCTGAAAAATCACCGCCAGGCGGTGAAACCGCACCCATCACTGAAACCGATCCTTCCTTATGTTTTGAACTCGTGAGTTTCACCCGTCCCGCACGCTCATAAAACTCCGCAAGCCGTGAGGCAAGATACGCCGGATAACCTTCTTCACCAGGCATCTCTTCAAGTCGGCCAGAGATCTCTCGCATCGCTTCTGCCCATCGCGACGTACTATCTGCCATAAGAGCAACGTCATAACCCATATCACGGTAGTACTCAGCAATTGTTATACCAGTGTATACACTGGCATCTCGAGCAGCAACGGGCATATTAGATGTATTTGCGATAAGCACGGTACGATTCATTAATGGTTCACCAGTTAAAGGATCCACTAACTCTGGGAATTCTCGAAGCACGTCTGTCATCTCATTGCCACGTTCACCACAACCCACATATACTACAACCTGGGCATCACTCCATTTTGCAAGGGCGTGGAGCATTACCGTCTTGCCCGTTCCAAACCCACCTGGTATCGCAGCAGTACCGCCCTTGGCAACTGGGAAAAATGTATCAATTACACGTTGACCAGTAATTAATGGAAGCGAAGGATCAAACTTCTCTGTAACAGGTCGAGGTCTTCTAACTGGCCATCTTTGCATCATCTGGAGTTTTACATCCCCTTTATTAGTCGCGACAACAGCAATATCATCCTCTACAGTATAATCCCCCTCTTTTCCGATTGACAATAATTTTCCATTTATATTTGGTGGAACAATGACTTTATGAAGGATAATTGTGGATTCCTGTACCTCGCCTAAGACATCGCATCCCCGTACATTCTCACCTGGTTTCGCGATTGGTTTAAAATGCCATTTCTTTTTTCTATCAAGTGCATTTGCTTCCACACCTCGCGCAATAAAATCACCAGTTTCTACATTGATTGCAGGTAGTGGACGTTGTATACCATCATAAATATTTGAAATCAGACCTGGGCCAAGTTCAACTGAGAGTGGTTCTTGCGTAGAAACAACCTTCTCTCCTGGTTTTAATCCATTTGTATCTTCATACACTTGAATGGTTGAAATATCTTCATTCAGACGAATGATTTCACCAATGAGATTTTCCTCTCCAACGCGAACAACATCATACATTTTTGATCCGCGCATACTATCTGCTTCGATAACAGGTCCGGAAATTCTCACGATTTTTCCTACTAGTTCTGCCATTTATGATTCCTCCATTATCTTTCTTTTTTGTCCATATCAATACCAACTGCTTTCTTTATCAAATGTGAAACAAAATCAACATGATCCTCCAATCGTCCTTTCTTATCAGGAATTTCAACAATTATTGGAGTAACATGCAATAATCTGAAGTCTTTCAAATATTTACTAATGCTTTGAGAGATTTTTTCAGTGATTAATACAACCCCTATATCGTTTCTTTCAGAGATTTCATCTAACGTTTTTACAGGATTATTCTCGGCAACAAATAATTCATTTATTCCCGCAAGCCTCAATCCAACCGCAGTATCTCTGTCACAAATTGCCGCAAGTTTCATTAGGCGGCCTCCATGATTAAGGAATCTTTGATGAATTCAGACGAAAGATTCTCCCCAATACCTTTGGCAATCATTTTAAGGTTCTTTATTTCAAGTTCCTTTGAAACAATAAATCTCAGAGTTGGACCAAGATTTAGATAATTCTTTATAGAAATATCCTTGATAAGTTTGATGAAATAACCATCCAATACATTTTCTAAAACCTGAACAGAATCTTCTTTATTGTACAATTCAATAGAGTCTTTCAATACATTAAAATAGGAAGTGCCCTCTAGAGCAGAAATTATTTGAGGGGGCGTTTCTAGTTCTACTATTTCATTAAATTTCCACGGGGCAATCTCTTTACCCTCTCCTAGAAAGAGCATTTTACATGTATTTGCATCGTAACCAAGTTGTTTAGCTCTAAGGATATTCTTTATGTTGATAATATCTAAAGCACGTTTTAAAAAACTTTGTTTTGCATCCTCACATTTGTATGGAACTTTTACCTGTTGAAGTTTGTTGATGATATGTTTATCGACAATTACATCAATTTTTAGGAGATCGGGAATTTCTTTTGAAATCACTTCAATAAGTTCTTTTTCAAAACCATAGAACTTCAAAAGTTCTGGAAGATTCTCTTTGCCAGATTCTTTCAATTTAATCAAAAATTCTTTGGTACTTGGAAGGATAGCGCTGTCAATATCTACTTCTTCTGTTTTACCTATTATCATCTTTTTAAGCTCGTTTTTAATAAGATATATGTCAATTTTTTCCAGATATGCATCATAAAAATCGTTCATTTTTTTCGAACTGTCCTTTCGCATCATGTCAATTGTCTGAAGAAAATTTTCATCTAGGGATTTCTGCACTGAATAAATATCGTCTCCGGAAACATTGTAATCTTTCAAAGCGTTAAGTGCCTCCTTAAATTCATTGAGATTTTTGCTTTCTACGATATTGTAAAGTTCCTTTTCACCAATATATGGGTTGCCAATGGCTTCGAATTTTGCACTAGGATAAGCAAACATCACGCTTGTTAAGAAAGATCTAAAAATCAATCCAATTACCACTATTATAATAGAAGAAACGAGAATCCAGAAAGGCAGTTGGTGCGGATCTAAAAACCCCTCTAACAATTTAACACCTTACTCAGAAAAAAGAAGCTTTCCTACCTTCCTTCTTATTTCATCTTTCTTGCGCTTAAGTATGCCGTCAAATGTATGATCTAGAGTTATCCTTCCATCACTAGATTTTATGACAACTCCACCAGCAGTTTCTACAGTTCCAATTACTTTTAAGCCCATGCTTGTTACAATTTCCCGATCAATATCTCTAGACACTAGTATGTTACATTGTCCTTCAAGTTTTTTACGTCCATCTTCAATTAACTTTGTAACTACCTTTTTGTATTCTGCCTCTTTCAGCGTTGATAACTTATGATGCGCTTTTGTAAAACATTCCTCGATTATCTTCTCGCGAGCATTCATGATTTCTCTTTTGGCATCCTGGCTTGCCTTTGAAGCCATGATCTTTCTTATGTTCTCTGCCTGTTGCTTGCCATCTGATAGTATTTTATCAGATTCATGTTTTGCTATTTTTTTAGCATCTTCGATAACGACGGATGCTTGTTTCTCTGCTTCTTTTAGAATCTGCTTTATTTCTTTTTCCGAATCTTTCTTAATTCGCTCAATGATTTTTTCTGCGGTCATATTTCTACCGTTCTATAGCAGTCCCAATCCAGTCATTAGTAGTATTCCAACGAGTAACCCAAAGATAGCAATGGTTTCTGGCATAACTGTATAGATAATTCCTCTTGCTGCAACATCTGGGTTTCTGGCAGTAGCAGCTATTGATGAGCTCGCTACTTGTCCTTGATTGGTAGCTGATATGCCTGTAAGTCCAACTACTAAGCCTATTCCGATTGCAGATAATCCCAGCATTGGATTAGACAGGTCAGCTCTGCCGCCACCTCCAAGCAACCCTGCACCCATCATTAGCAAAATGGCTGTTAGAAGTCCATATACTGCTTGGGTCATGGGCAATACTTGAAAGACTAGACATTTACCAAACAATTCAGGTTTCTCGCCAGTTACCGCAACAGCAGATGATCCTGCTAGCATTAGACCTGTTGCGGATCCTACTCCTGCTATCCCTACGGCAAGCGCACAACCAATTATAATCATTGATTGTGTTTCACCTTCTACTCCTGTTAACGGGTCTGCCATTGCAGTTCCTGTTGCTATCGTTAGTGCTACAATAGCCATTAAGAGAATTGCTGCTCTTCCTTTCATTTTTCCTTTTTTCATTTATTTTGCCTCCTTTATTTTAGTATATTTTCTTTTTATGGAGAAGGGTTGGAATCTTTTCCCTCCTCCTTCATAAAACCTATTAAAAAATTCTACATATTGAAGTCGAAGAGAATGTACCCCTGCCCCAAGAGTTTGTAACCCAAGGTTTGCAGCGTGGGCAATAATAAGAATAATAGGGGTAAGTATGATACCTACAACTGGTATCATCTGCGGAATTATTTGTGCAACTATGTTAAATGCTAAAGCCATACCTGTAGTGGCAAGACCAAGTGCAAGTAACCTAGCGTATGAAAGCCAATCACCAATATAACCAGTAATATCAAAGAAACCAAGAGGGCCAGCATGTACTAATCGTAAGATGATCCCAACAATAAAAAGAATAATTGCGATATAGGATTCCAGTGTTCCTAAATCCCCAAGATGAAGTAAAAAGGATCCTATTAGTAATCCTCCTCCGATTTGAATTGGAATCCATGAAAAATGTTGCATAATCAATGACTTATAATCTCTGTTTTTGTAGGACTGATAGATCGCCAATATAATGCCAAGGTTAAGATGAATTAGACCAAAGATAAGTGATATTACTAGGATCGTCAGAGGATCACGAAGTGAATCAATAGGAAGATGAATGCCACCGATTGTTAGACTATAAAGTTGTTGATTTGGGTCATTAAAAAAGAAACGTGGTATAAGATCCCCAAAAAAGGCGTTCGTTAAAACTCCAACAACTATGGTTATTAAACCAAGCCATATACCTAGGAAGGCCCAATTTTTGATTGTTTCACTATATTTTGAAAACTTAAGATATCCAAATAATGAAAGAATGAAAATTACAAGACCGTAACCGGCATCCCCAAGCATGATGCCAAAGAACAACACAAAGAATATTCCCATAAAGACAACAGGATCTATCTCATTGTATTTCGGAGTTGCAAACATCTCTAGGAGCGTTCTGAAAGTTTTTGCCCAGCCAGGGGTTTCAAGGTGAACAGGCGGATTATCTGGATTAACTGAAGGGGTTTTAGATGAATAGATGATATGATCTTTTGAAACATCTGTAACCAAAGATTTTAACTCATCTTCATTCTTTTCTAATACCCAGCCATTTATTATATAGGTACTTCTTGTTTTTGCAAACTCTCTAGATACCTCTCTTCTAATTCGTTCAAGTCGTAATTCTTCTCTGGTAGCAAGTAAGTCATGTAGATTTTTAGATGCATAGTCGCGCAATGCAGAAATGATCTGTTTTCTTTCATCCCCCATCTTAGCTTTTTCCATTTCAAGTGTTTTTATGACTTCTTTAGGGGAACCTGAAAGACCTTCAAAATCAAACAATGTGATTTTTTCTCGACATAATTTTTCAATTTTTTCTTTTTCAGAAATATGAGATGAGATTACAACAGCCCATTCACTTTTTTTACCAGATCCAAATTGTTTTGAGAACAATGCAACAAAATCAAGTGATTCAATTTCCTTTTCTATCGATTGCAAATCCGTAGTCTTTCCAGCAAAAGTAGTGACATAAGTAGATTCACCAATATCTGAAATGTCCAGTTGGAAGTCTTTTAAATAAGATACTTGTTCAATTTCACTCTCAATCTTTTCTTTTTGTTCATCTATTTCATTTATTCTTCTTTCATAGTCCAATATATGTTCCTCGATATCGTGTAAAACGCTTTCCATATAACAATACAATTCGTCAAGAGAACATTCCTCGATAGTTTTTACTTCCGGTAATTGTGGGTGAAGCATTGCCTTTATGCCAGATGGACCTCTTTGAATCTTACGTAAAATATCTATTAATCTGGTAATTCTCAATTCATAGTTCACACAAGCTGCTGCTTCAGGATGCATGTCGGCTTTTTCAGCCTCTTTTAATGTTGAAGGGTCCTCTTTTGCAATGTCTATAATCTCAACTATGCCAGCTTCATGAAGTGATTTTATAACATCCTCTACATAGTCCTGATGAACAATCATTGAAACTTTTTTCATTCTTTCTGGAAAGAGAATTATCTACTCCCCCTTTTGAACCTCAGCAACTATAAGATCAATAGCTTTTGAAACACTCTCATCAGTAGTTTTCTTTATTTGTGAAATCTCGTCTTTGCTTCCGTTCTTAATTTTGTTAACATCCTTTTTTGCATCTTCTTCTGCTTTTTTACAGAGTTTCTTGACTTTTTGTTGATTCGCTTCTATAATTTTTTGTTTTTCTTTTTCTGCTTTTTCATTTGCACGTTCAATAATTTTTTCAGCATCTTTTTTTGCTTTTTCAATTGCTTGAAGTGCTTTTGTTTCAGCTTCCTTGATTTCTGTAATTGATGTCATATCTAGTACCCTGTATTCAGATATCATTTATTACTGTTTTTATAGGGTTACATGCCCCAAAATTTGTTTTCTTTTCTTTTAATCTCGATAATTTTATTTAAAACTTCTTTTTCATCAATATTCAATACATCCATGTCCTTGAGTTTTTTGGCATCGCTCTCTGGAAGAGAAGTGTATAAAATGTCTTCACCTCTTATTTGTCTCCCAACAGTTACTCCTTCAATAGATATGGCAACTTCTTGTCCCTGAAGTGCCTCCTCAAGCGGTTTATTTTCAGACTGTATGCCTTTTATAGTTCCAATAACCTTTCCATCCTCCCTCATAAGTTTTATTCCATCTTTTATTCTCCCAGCAAGAACACGTACACCTATAATTGCAGGGTGACTAACCCGGAATACGTATTCTGGAAGGAATTTGATCATTCCGGGATGTATATAATCTTCTCTACGTTTTCGTTCTAGTTCAGCTTTTTTCTTTTCGATCCATTCGTCATAGGTTTCCATAATTGTATAGATAACATCTTCTTCAAAAACAGTGACATCTGCATTTATTAATTCTTCTTTAGCCTCTGGGAGTAATTTAACATTAAAGGAAAAGATTACCTTATCTAGAGGATCAACTATTGCATCAGTCTCGACAATATCTCTCTTAGAAACATTACCAATTTCTACCTTTCGAATATTAATGCCTTTATCCCTTGATTCTTTTACAAGCGCCTCTAAAGAGCCGATAGTATCTGCCTTGATATAGATGCCATCTTTGTCTAGTTCAATATTAACCTTTGATTGATCTTTAATTTCAGAGATAAGCTGGTTGATGTTTTCTCCAGCAACTCTAAGTGGGGCACCAGGTATAACATTATCCAGATTTGGTGCAGATATCTTGATTCCGCAAGCGGCATGGACTTCTTTTATGCTATCAAACCGTTCTCTAGGGTCCCGAATTTCATCAAGGGGCTTTGGTTTTAAGAGTGCCTTGATTTTGGTGACAAGTGGTTCTCCTTGTGTGCCAAAAACAATGGTATCTTCTTTTCGAATTGTCCCGCTATAGATAATTGCATCAACTGTCGTTCCCAATCCAACGTCCTCTTTTACTTCTAAAACAGTACCTTTACCTGGACCACTTTCAATAGAGAGTTTGTCTTCAAGAAATCGCTGGGCTAAACCTACTAGCACCATGAGAAGTTCTGGAATTCCTTCGCCAGTTTTTGATGAAATTGGAATTATTGGAAAGATTTTACGGAAATCTTTAATTTTATAATACAAATCGGAATCGAAATCTTTTTCACTCAAAACTCCTATGATTTCGTACAATTTCTCTTCAAATAAGGTCTTTGTCATTGAACGTTGGTTTTCAATTCTCAGCTTTGCAATATCCTTGCTTTGTTGCCAACCAGAGATTTTATCAATTTTATTTGCAGCAATTATAAAAGGTGTCCTGTATTGTTTTAAGATACTCACAGATTCGTGCGTCTGTGGTCTAAACCCCTCCCGGATATCGACAATCAATATGGCAAGATCTGCAAGTGATCCTCCTCGAGCTCTCAATGTAGTAAAGGCATGATGTCCTGGCGTGTCAATGAAAAGAAGGCCAGGTAAAGTAAATTTCTTACCCCTAAGTAGATGACCACATACAGAATGAATGGCATCAATTGGAACTTCAGTAGCTCCGATATGCTGTGTTATTGCGCCAGATTCTCTGGATGCTACTGCCGTTCCTCTAATAAAATCTAATAAAGTTGTTTTCCCGTGATCGACATGACCTAAAACACTAACGATTGGCTGACGAATATAGGTCGAAGATTTAGCCATAATAGTCGCCCCATTATTAGAGTCGTAGATGAAGAATCCTTATAAAAATATATGGGTTGGGGACTACAATTTTAGATGAAATTATTTTTTTTAATAAATCACAATTTCTTGTTCGATGCTCTTACAAAAGTTGAATATTCTTCAAATAAAGTATTTAAAATGATAAATAAACGATTTTTATAAAAAATCTTGTTTGAGCAGGGTTCACACTTGCTGCAAAAGGTTAGTTTGAGTAATCGTTTATTCCAACGTCGCGTGACGAGAACGCATTGACTGCTCAGTTTCACCTTTACGTTTCATAAGCTCGGCAATAATGCTGTCCAACAAAATCCAAGCACTAGCTTCAAATAATGTTCCAAGAGGGGCAAGTTCTTTTCTCTCTTTATCCTTACAGTCAGCACAAAGCACAATGGTGATATCAGCAAACTTAGATAAACGAGAATTCCTCTTACCTGTAACTACCACTACTTTCGCTCCGATATCATGAGCAATATCGGCTGTCATAACTGTTGGAATAGTCGTACCAGATCCAGAAACAACAAAAACCAAATCATCCTTTTTTACTGGAGCCCCTATAGTTTCTCCAATTACAAATGTCTGGAATCCAAGATGAACAAGTCTTATAGCAAAAGCCCTTGAAACTAGGCCGGATCTTCCAGCCCCATAAACAAAGATACGGTTTGCTTTAAAAAAAGAAGAGACAATATTCTCGATGTCTTTTTTAGCTACTTCATCCAATATATCTTTTATCTTAAATTGAATATAATCTAACGATTGTCTGAACATTTCGTTTTTCATATAACCTCTGATAGATCTTTGTAATAAGCTTCTTCCTTCCCAGTTCGTTTCATTATTGCTTTTTCTACTTGAAGGCGAATATAAACAGCGTCGTGTTCTAATAATGGGGATTCTGAAATTAATGTAACATTGTAATTATTATCAAGTATAATCTCGATTAATGGAGCGATTGGCATATCCCCCTTTTTGATAGGGAGGTGATATAATTCATTACCATTTTCATATAGAACGCCAGTTATATGAATGATGTAATGTTTTAATTTTAAAGGCTTAAGTTTTTCAAAGATATTTTCAAAATCTGCCCTCTGTTTTAGAGAACCATTTCCTCTTGCGTGAATATGCGCTACGTCTATAACAGGCAATACGTCCTTTACGCTCTTACAAACCTCGATAACTTCATCTAGGGTGCCAAACACCTTCTGCTTTCCCATAGTTTCGATGCCAATTTTTAATTTTAGTTTTTCCTTCTTAAACATTCCAATTACTTTCTTTGAATTTTTAACAATCATTTTCATGGTCTTTTTTTCGCTGTAGTCTCCATAAAAACCAGGATGTATTATCACCGTTTTAGCTCCGATATTATTGGCCATATGAGCCGATCTCATTATTTTTTCATAGCTCATATCTATTTCTTCGCCACCACCAGCCAAATTGAGGTAATAAGGTGCATGAACATGAACCTCAATGTCATTTTCCTCTGAATATTCTTTTATGAACTGCGCCTCCTCATCTGACATAACGTAGAGTCCTCTAACAAATTGGATTTCTATTGCATTCAGATCAAGAGCTCTATGAGTATAGACAATACCATCTTTATTGGTACGACCTTTACAAGATAAAGGTATACCTGCCTGCCCTATCCTTATCATAAATTTCTCCTCCCACTACTTAATTATTTAATGAATGATGAAACCATGGTTTGCATACAAAAAGTATTTACGCTAATTCCTCCAAACGACTCATTATATTCCAAATAAGCGTTCTTCCATGCAAAGGAATATTCGGATCGTTTGCTAATTCGTCAAGAATTGAAGTGGCAGAAGCAACTCTTAAATCAATTGGATCTGACTCCGTGAGCAATATTTGTTTAACTTCTTCAGCCCCTCGCCTTATGTTTCTAGGAATAGAATTATCTTCACTAAGCATATTTAACCCGTCGCAAACCTGATCTAATTTTTCAGCTGTTGACATAGAAATCACCCTTTTTGCAGCCTTTATGAAAGGACGATAATTACAAAGTTAAATAAAAATATTTGGGATATTAATTTTGCATATATTCTGAATTTAAGACTTTGACAATTTCTGTTGCAATGTTCTTTCCTATCCCTGGAACCATACAAAGTTCCTCTTCAGATGCATTAGCAATAGCTCTTACACTTCCAAAATGCTGAAGTAAACGCTGTGCAAGGACTGCTGAAACATTTGGAAGGCCCTCTAAAATAAATTGTTGTTGTTCGTGGAGAGACATAGACCATTTTTCTCCTCGAATTGCCACAGCTTTATTGCCCTCTTTTTGTTCCCTATTCGCCATTATAAATAAAAAATCTGCAGTTTCTTGAGCAGATTTTGTGTTTATAATGGGGATTCCAAAATCAACGATAACGGAAACTAAACTACCAAAAATTGCATTATGGCTTATATTCCTCTTTGTCAGCAACCCCTCACCCTCCACAATCAAAACAGGTCTTGAATAGGCATCTCGAAGCTTTCTCATCTGAACAAAAAGTTTACCATCAATTAGTGATTGTAAATAATCGTCAACATTTTTTCGTTCAACTCCTATTCTCGTCGATAGTACATAATCACCAACATCTAATTGTTGCGTTTCTATCTCAATGTCTTTAGAGGAAAGAAACCGAGTCACATTAGAGCGAAATTCCCGATTATCTACTATTATAGTGGCATCTTTTTTTGAGGAATAATCGTCAAGTTTCCTTTGGTTATCTGTAGTTATTTTTTCGTAAAAAGATGATGCATCCTTAAATTCCTTATTTAAAGAAGATCGTAAAACTTCCAACTCGCTACGCATATTTCTCTCTTTTCGACGAGCCGACCAATAGTATCCTTCATCAGGTGTTCCTTTTGTGATCAATATAATTACTTTCCCAGGCATTTTTCTTGCAGTTCTGCCACGCCGTTGAATGGTTCGTATCTCAGAAGGAACAGGCTCATAGAATACTACAAGATCAGTTGAGGGAATGTCTAATCCTTCTTCAGCTACAGAAGTGGCTATTAAAACGTTGTAGATTCCCTCTTTAAATTTTCTTATTATTTCAACCTGTTCTTTCTGGGTTAACCCTTTATCTTCCCATTTCCCGGCTTGACCAACAAATCTTACAGGTTTGGCTGAATCAAGATTTTGTAATTGATTTAGCACGTATGACGATGTGTCTCGATAGTGAGTGAAAATTATGATCTTTGAATCTTTATTGATTGTAAGCTGATCTTTAACAATTTTTACAATTTCCGGTATCTTTGGATGTTCAATTTCTAGAGATTTTGTATGGGCTAGAGCCTCAAGAACAGTAGTATCTTTCATTATATCTCGTGAAGCCTTACTGCCACCCTTAGATAATGCCTCATTTCCCATACGCTGAAAGTAGTTTCTTAATGCATTAACACCTTGGGTTTGTAAAAGTTCGATACCATGGTAGAGCTTTAAAGCTGCATTTTGAGCTGATGCTGCTTGATATAATAATTTTGATGGTTTTGGAGTGGATCGTAACTCTTCTTGGATTCTTTTTTGAACATCTAAAAGCTTTGTTCTATTTATCAACGAAATAGAAGCAGAGTCTATCATTTCTATTTCTTTTAATGTCTTAAGGCGGTTTGATAATGCTTTTCTTAACAATTGTATGATATGTGAAAACTCATTTGGAAGGGGGATTTCCTTCCATTGTATCTTTAAATCATGAACATATGGTCTAACATCGCGATCATATTTTGTTCGTATCTCAATGTTGCTGATTTCAAGATTTTTACATACCTCAAGAATCTTTGAGAGATCATTCCCTGGAGAAGCGGTCATACCTAGAGATAATCGCTCATCCCGTTGTCTTCTGTATGTCTCTGAAATAAAAACATAGGAATAGTTTCCGACAGCACGATGTCCTTCATCAAAAACAATCAATGATACCTCCTTTAGATCTATCCTTTTAGAAATGATGTCATTCTCTATGACTTGAGGAGTTGATACGATTATTCTACTGCGATTCCATTGTTCTTTCCGTTTTTCTGGAGAAATCTCACCAGTGAATAGAACTATAGGATCATCAATAAGGAGAAAATTCTTCAAAAATTGAGCATGCTGAGCTACTAGGGGTTTTGTAGGAGAAAGAAATAATATTTTGTTATTTTTCTTTTTTAACTCCTTTGCAATTACTAAAAGAGCAATAATTGTCTTTCCCATTCCTGTTGGTAAGACAACTAAGGTACTAGCTTTAGCCGCAGAATCTGCAATATTATTTTGATACTGCCTATATTCTAAAGAATCAGGCAGAATAAATTCATGTTTGACAAACACAAAAAGGACATCCAATTAGAGTTTTAGTATATTTGGTATAAAAAGTAAAAATGTTTAAATCTTATAGAAAAGATTAGCAGAACGTGAATTAGATGGATCTCTTTGGCATTGTCATTCCTTTTTGGGCTATTTTGATTGTAATTATCCTAATCATAGTTGTTATTTGGAAGTTGATAAAATTTGCAATTAAAGTTCTCATAGTGATAATAGTTTTTCTAGCCATCCTAATTGGCCTTGACTTTCTAGGTGTGTTTTCCTGGATTAATGAGAATATAATTTCATTATTAATGTAAAACAAAAAGTAAGTTAAATAAAGAAATCTTACTTAAGATTCTCCATCTTTTTTACCACTGTCGTAGCATTAACTTCTGCAACGAGTTTTCTCAAATCAAATGGTTTGGGAATATAGTCATGAATATATGATTCAAGTCCTTTCATCTTTTCAGAATCGGGACTGCCTATAGCTGTTATAATAAAAATCAAAACATCTTTGTTTAATCCTCGATCTATAATCTCCCGTAAGGTGTCCCATCCATCCATAAATGGCATTATTAAGTCCATCAATATGATTCCTTTGAATCCATCTTCTAGCTCTTTAATACAGTCACTTCCACTATCAACAGCTAACACATCGAATTTCTGGTGTTCGAAAATATTTCGTAAAGAGACTAATATATCAGGATCATCATCGACTATCATGACTTTTTTATTCATTATTCCATCTCTTACATTTAAGGAATATGTAATACTTTGCAACTTTTGTTATATAAAGCTATCTCAATAGAATGTCAAATTGTAAAAATATCAATTAATTATGGGAGGAAAAATAAAATGCATTTGTATGGATTATAAATTTCAAAAACAAATATTTTCAAAGATTATATCTTTTTATGTCACCTGTTTCACTTTATAGAGCAGATTACTAAGCTCTCCAATTTGTTCTGGCTTAAGTTCTTCAACCCTCCTATCTAAATAAGGTATATTTTCTAAGTTACTATACCATTCTTCCAACACATTCTTTATTTTTTTTCTCCTGTGAGTAAATAACTGTTTAGTTAACTCAATAAAAAACCTTTCATTCACAACGGAAAATGGAGGATTTCCTCTTGGAATAAGTTCAACAATACAGGAATCAACCTTTGGTACTGGATAAAAACATTTTTTTGAGACTATTTCAAGAATTCTACAATGTGTTCTATAATAAACTCCAACAGATAGTCGAGAATAGTCTTTTGGACCTGGCCTTGCAACCATACGATCAGCAAAATCCTTTTGATAAATTAGGACAGCTTTAGAAAATGGATGTTCTAATAATTTGAAAGTGATTGGAGATGAAATCTGAAACGGCAGATTAGCGACAATCTTATTGAAGGGAGGTAAAGTTTTAAAATCGATTTTCAGTGCATCTGCAGTAATTAATGTGACATTCTCTGGTAATGTAGGAGCCAATTCTTTAGCGAGGTTAAGATCAATTTCAATGGCAATAACTTGTTTTACCTTTTTGGCGAGTAAGTAAGTTAGAATTCCCTTACCTGGACCAATTTCGAGAACAATATCATCTTTATTCAGATCAGCGTATGTAATCTCTCTTTTTGCTACATCCTTATCAATTAAAAAATTTTGGCCGAGTTTCTTTTTCGCCATTCTATCTGAAATGATGACCCTTTGTGATGGGTGGGCGTGTAAATATACGGTATTTCTGATTTGGGTCAGTCAATTCCAATTCGATCCGTTTTGCAATAAGTTTGTCAGGAGATCTAAGAAAATCAATGCGATCTTTCATCTCTTCAAAACTTGTAAAGGGTTTCTTTTTTCTTTCATCAAGTATCTCATGCATCATTTTCTTTCCAAGACCTGGCAACAGTTCTAAAACATGAAAACGAGTTGAGATTGCAGAAGCCTCATTGAAGAATTTCACAAAACGTTCTTCTGAATCATGTACAACATCTAAAATAACGTATGGAAGTTCGCCATGAGCTGTCGATGGTAAATCTTCATAATTGACTCTTCCCTTAATCTTCTCAATTTTTTTTCTTTTTTCTGCATCTTTGCCAACATAGATTTTTTCACCAATAGTGAAGGTAGCATCAGGACGTGGAATCAATTCAAGAATTGTAAATTGGTTTTCGCCAATACCATATGCTAAAGGTCTTCTCTTAAATGGAGGTAGATCCCCTCTGCCCTTTGGTAAATGATCTAAAATATATACATAATCCTCCACGTTTAACCCCACCTTCATTCGATACTATATTTTCCAACAATTTCTAAAATCTTTTTTATTTCTGTCTCACTTGGAGTATATCTCTCCTTGGCAAAAATAGCTTTCACATCATCATCTGAAGAAGGAAGAATATCAGCTATTTTGTATGCATGATGTTCTTCAATGTTTCCTAAATTAATTAAATCTTTTATCAAATCTTTTGTTTGTTTAACAGATAATTTTGCAAATTTTTGAGCATGTTCAAGTGCTATTCTCTGTTCGTAAATTAATTCTTTTCGATCTTTTTCAATTTTTTTGAGAATATTTTTCACTTCTGCAAGAGAAACAAGCTTGGATGTTTCTTCAGTTACCATTATTTTACTCTCCCTAAATGCTCAGGTCTTATAATCAATGTCTTATGTTTTTTCCCTACTTTTATTCCAACTAGGTATGCTTCGCCTTGCGTTCCTTCAATTTTTCCCGTATATCCATGGAAACGAGGGTGTGGCATTCCTTTATGAACAGAAGAATCTATGTGAACATTGACGTTTTCTCCTATTTCAAACTGTTGCAATGCTCTTGTTATTGATGAAATTCCTCTGTCACTTACTTTTTTCCTTAATACATGTCTAGTTTTACTTCTAATTCCTCTAGATCGTTTAACCATCTGCGTTATTCTCCCTTTATTTCTATTACATCTAGTTCTGTAACTTTGCAGGGAATACCTATCATCTCACTTATATTTGGCGTAGTTTTTCCGTCATCGCCAGATATCAATTCCTTCAGATAGGTTCCAGATTCTGTTTCTACAGTTAATTTGGCTATAGAACCCTCTACCGATTCTATCTTGCAGTTATATATCTTTTTTTCTCTAACCTTATTAGCTCGACGATGAGCTACTCTCGTAGGTGTTAACTGTTTTATTGTTTTACCCCGTAATATTTTAGCTACTTCTTTAAGTTTTTCTTGACTTAGCGGTTTTTCACCTTCAAAGACAATACGGTATCGTTTCCTAAATTCTGCCTTCTTAATTCTTATCACTTCATTTTTATCTGAAATTCTTAAGTTGCTAATCTCGATCTTACCTTTAGCATAGTTGTTTATTTTCTTTTCAAGTAGGAATAAATCTATAGTTCTGATTTTTGGATTTTTGATTTCTAAAATAAAGGGACGTCCATTTCCAAGCATCAACGCATCAATATCTTCTCTTCCACTTCCATGAAACGAGACATTATCGCCCTTAGTTATTTCCAGTGCTTTTTTTGAAATCAATTCTTCCACACTTGTTTGATACATCTTTCCGTTGTAATTACAAGCTCTACATCCTTTACCTCTGCAAATCCTACAGGGCCATTTGGTTTGAGGAATTCCTCGTTCAAATTTCTTATATCTTCCATAAATAAAGAGAGATTTTATCTGGAGAGTGACAACGTTAAATGCTGTATCTATTATCGCAATAATATCAGGATTTTCAAAATCTACTTGTTTTTGAAGTTTTTTCTCGAGTATCTTTCCAACTTCTCTATTAATTTCCATCTTAATCGGTTCTACACTATCAGATTTGGTAAAATCCAATAATTCCTGTTCCTTCTCCAAGATGTCATCATCAATCTTTGAACCGACCAAAAATGTGTTGAATTCGTATCGCTTCAATTCCTTAGAAATTAGGTTTGCAAATAGATCAATTTCGTTAAATAATCCCTCGCACAGCCAACAATCCTCTGGACTTACTTTTTTATCAAGATTCAAAATATCTCTAATTAGTTCTCCCCTTTTTTTATTGATGATACCTTTCTCCCCATATCTAAATAGCCTTCCCAGACAAGAATCACATAATTGATACTTATGAAGAGTTCTCTCTATTAGCTTTCGATTTTCTTGGGTATCCATTGTGTCTGCTGAATAATAGAAGTAATTAATAATCTTGTCTAAATCCTATAAAAGATAAATATGGGATATAATTATACAATAAAATATTTATAATACAATAGATAATATAATATTGATGATTTGCGACCAATGTAGGAGAAGATTTGGGAAAATTGGCGAAGACTTTTGGAATGCAAGAAGTGGACTTTGTCCCTTATGTGAAGGTACCAAAAGCCATGCATCTTTTTTTATAACCGCAGATCATAAAGATAAACCAAAGTAAATTACTTAGAACAAACTTTTTTAAAAATACATATTATACCAAAGAAAAACCGGGAGGAAATTTAATGGTTGAAATTGTCCCGTTTAGAGGTATAACCTACAACAAAGAGAAAATTGGAAAACTTGATAACATTATGTCTCCGCCTTATGATATAATATCTGAACAAATGCAGAATCAGTTATATAATAAACATTCAAACAATTTTGTAAAACTAATTTTGGGTAAACAGTATCCGGATGATTCAGAAAAAAATAATCGGTATACAAGAGCTAAAGATCTATTTGAAGAGTGGCAACAACAATCTATACTGATAGAATCAGAAAATAGAGCGATCTACCCTTACAAAATAGACTATACACTCGATAACAAAAGAAAAACAATGAATGGGTTTTTTATTTTACTTAAGCTGGATCCTACCTACAAGCTCGTGAAAGCACACGAAAGAACTTTATCCAAACCAAAGGCAGATAGGTTAAGTCTCATGAGGGCCTGTAAAGCCAATCTTGAACCTATTCAATTACTGTATATGGATAAAAACGATTCGATTAGAATAAAGATAGATAAATCTATCAAAGAACCAATCATAAACGTAAAAGGATACGATGGATTTGCTCATAAGCTTTGGAAAGTAGAAAATAATCAGATTATTTCTCAAATTGTAGATGATTTAAAGGAAAAGATATTATTTATCGCCGATGGTCACCACAGGTATCAAACAGCAATAAATTTTGCCCAGGAGCAAAGAGAAAAAACAGGAATTACGGATAACGATGCGGCTTTTAATTATCGAATGGTAATACTAGTAAATATGTTTGATGAGGGGCTTGAAATTTTACCTACCCACAGATTAATAAAAATGCCTGGCCTAAATCTGGAAAAACTGTTTGAGAAACTTAAAAAATATTTTACTATTGAGGAGGTGGCAATTAACGTTGGAAATAAAGATTATTATAGTGTTGGAAAGAGAATAATTAAAGATATAAAAACAAAAAAGGAACATAAGTTTGCTCTTTATATTGGGAAGAAATACTACATCTTGACTTTAAAAGACGTGCAGATTATGAATAGGCTTGCGAGTGATCGGTCTGAGACGTGGAGAACTCTCGATGTCTCAATATTACATAAAATCATTCTAGAGGAACTAATGGGCATAAATGAAAGTAACATCGAAGACCATGTGAAATATACAAGGGTTGATGATGAAGCAATAAAATTTGTTGATGAGGGAAGATTTGATCTATCATTTTTGATGAATGCCACGAGGATCGAAGAGTTAAAAGCAATCGCAGAAGCTGGTGAACATATGCCTCAAAAATCTACATATTTCTTACCAAAGATGCTTTCTGGGCTGGTAATGTACAAAATGTAAAAGCCCTAAGTTGTATTTGTAAAAAATTAAAGATATATCTTGAAATATTGTCATTTTGTAAAATTTACAGAAAGAATTTAAATATTTGATATTATAAAATTTACAAGTGGTGAGGAAGGGAAAAAAGATTTTAGTTTTTTCTTCATATTTTTCCCCCCTACCTTCCTCCCATTATATTTTTAGTCGGCAATAGCAAGTTATGTCGCATGATTTTTTATTAAAAACAGAAGGCCCGAGGCGGGATTTGAACCCGCCACAGAGGATCCACAGTCCCATATGTTACCAGGCTACACTACCCGGGCCATATTCTTCTGATTTCACGCAAATAAAGGAAGTATTACTTATATTTTGCTAG
>Ga0209636_10002232_pt1 | contig 19733 bp, 12 predicted proteins | sample DeeMarSWOR152_54_FD_187464 | JGI IMG/M metagenome (GOLD analysis project Ga0209636, IMG submission 187464) | Marine sediment microbial communities from White Oak River estuary, North Carolina - WOR-1-52-54 (SPAdes) (version 2) | ecosystem: Environmental > Aquatic > Marine > Intertidal zone >... | reverse complement strand
GAATCATCCACTGTAAATCCTTCCGAAGATTGAAGCACAAAACCCAGGTTTTTCTGGCTCCCTTCGGCGACCACTACAGAACTCGATTAACCCACACCTTGGAAGTCTCTCAGATAGCCCGCACCATTGCTAGGGCACTCCTGCTGAACGAAGACTTAACAGAGGCCGTTGCTTTGGGCCATGACCTCGGTCATACTCCCTTCGGTCATGCAGGAGAAGAAACTTTGGCAAAGCTACTTCCCGGGGGATTCACGCATTACGAACAGAGTCTCCGCGTGGTGGAAAAGCTTGAGTATGAAGGGAAGGGTTTGAACCTGACGTATGAAGTCAGGGACGGAATCTTCAAGCATTCAAAGGGGCGGGGAGAGATACTCGATGATGAGAAAAAGAATATGCCCGATACCCTGGAAGGGCAGGTGGTCAGAGCCTCTGATATTATCGCCTATGTCAACCATGATATCGATGATGCCATCAGAGCCGAAGTCATAGAAGAGAAAGATATCCCTCCGCATCTTGTTAAGATTTTAGGCAAATGGCATGCCTCCCGGATCGACAGGATGGTCGAAGATGTGGTTGAGGCCAGTTTAGAGTCTGGCTTGAAAAAGATTGCGATGAGCGAAGAGATAAGGAGTGCGGTCGGTGAGCTCCGCGATTTTCTTTTTGAAAGGGTGTACTTCAATTCCCAATCCAGAGATGAGCTCGAAAAAACTGAGAAGATCATCACAGAGCTTTATAAATATCTCTTAAAGAATCCAGAAGGCCATATTAAACCTTATCCCCGGGGAGATTCCTTGGAGAAAAGGGCAGTCGATTTTATAGCTGGTATGACAGACCGTTTTGCTCTGGCCCTGTATGAAAAGATTTTCTTCCCCCGTTCCTGGCCCGGCCTTTAAAAAGCAAAAAGGGGACAGGCCCCTTTTTTAAAGTAGGGGGACAGTCCCTATCTTCCTTAACAAAAAGACTGAAAGGGACAGTCCCCGAAAAAAGGGGCCTGTCCCTTTTTTATTGCTAAACTACTTCTTTAACAGGATTTCCTCAAAAAACTTCAGAGCTCTTTCATCTCCGGTCTGACCCAGCCAGAAAATAGCTTTCTTCCTGACCTCGGGGCTCTTGTTTGTCTTGGCGATATCGATCAGCATCGGCACGGATTGGTCCTTGGGAAGTTGGGATATGGCGAAAACAGCATGATTCTTTAGTTCAACATCCTCGTCTCCTTGGACCACATCTTTCAGAGCTTTGGCGCATTCCTTTGATGCTTTCTGACCGAGCCAGAAGATGGCATTTTTCCTGATTTTTTGATTTGTATCAGTTTTGGCGATTTGGATCAGTTCAGTCATGGCCTCTTTCTCGTTGCTGAGCTGGATGGCAAAAACAGTTTGCTTTCTCAGTTCTGTATCGTTTTCCTTTTTGAGAATCTCTTTGAGATAGCCGAGGCTCTTTGCATCTTTGATATTCCCCAGCCAGAAGATAGCGTTTTTCCTTACTTCTCTTGCGTAGTTTCCAAAGACAATGCGGCGCAAGAGATCGTGAGCTTTCGGGTCGTCATGCGAACAGATGACAGACAGAAGTCTCTTCTGAAGACTCGGGTCTCCCGCTTCGAATTCACTCTCTAGAAAAAGGAAGCTTTCTTCGTTATCCGCTTCTCCCAGCCAGTAGACCGGCTGTTCTTCGAATTCGAAGGTCTGGTCCAGGTCGATCATTCGAGCGTCCTGTATTTCACTCTTACCTTTCGAGATTCGGTGAAGGAGAAGCAGGCCGACGGGCTCAATGCCTTCCTCCGAGTCCAATGATTTGCTGGAAAAGTTCGACCTGTGTTTTCTGCGAACTCTTATTCCAGCTTCATCACCAGTGACTCTAAAAGGAATCGATGATTTCCATGTTTCGCCCATATGAGTTTCGATTTCACCCATATGGATTTCGTGGCTGGTCAGGAAGACGTATCCTGTAAAGTAGGAATCTCCGCCTTTTGATTTCCTGAATTCTGTCTCAGCCAGTTTCATCTTTTGTGCCAGGCTGAGGTTGTTCTTATCCAGAAAATGGACTTTGCCTTTTAAGAAATCGGATGGAATTTCCTCTGCCAGGGGAGATGCAGCCCAGATGATGACTGCGGCTCCGATTAGAACAAAGATTCCAACACCCGCACTCCGCTTCATTCTTGCGCTCATCATATTTTATCCTGTTCTTAGATTTCTTATCTCTCGATGATTTCTTTAAGGAACTGGATGGCTTTTTCGTTCTTGGACTGGCCGAGGTAGAAAACAAGCTGTTTCTTCAATTCCATGTTCTTTTCTTTCCTGGCTAACTCGATCATTTTTTCGACAGCTTTATCGCTCTTATTCTGCCCGAGAGAATGAATGATTTTTTCCTTGAGATCAACGTCATCTGTCTCTGAGTACTGTTCTAGGAAGAAGGCTATTGTCTCGTCGCTTTTATGCTGTCCCAGGATCATTATAGCCCTCTCCCTTGCCTTGGCGTTTTTATCATTTTTTGCAATGTCGATCAGTTTATCTCTGGCTTCTTGACTCTTGTGGCGGTAGAAAGAGACGAGTACGTGCTCTTTGAGCTCCTCATTATCCAGGGAGTCATAAAGTCCGATGAGCCTCCTGAGCGTCTCTTCTGCCGGGTTTGTTGCGAGCATAAGGATGGCTCTTTCTCTTAGCCTTATATCTGTGTCATATCTCGCGATTTCAAACAATTTGTCTCTGGCATTAGGGTCATCACTCTGTCCGAATCCCCTAATCAAATGTTCTCTCAGCTCTCGGTCTGGTGTGCTGGCATACAGATCGATGAGCTGGTCAGTTATACCATCCCTTCTTCTCATGCTGAGCATGATGATGGCTCTCTCCTTGAGTTTCTTGTCTTTTTCTTTTTTGGCTATTTCGAGCAATTTGTCCGAGGCTTTCGGGTCGCGACTCTGGCCCATACTAATAAGCAAGCGTTCTTTGAGCTCGGGATCATCGATGCTTCCATACAGCGTATCCATCCTGTCGAACATTCCTTCGCGCCGGCTTATTCCGAGCATAGTGATGGCTCTTAATCTCAGTTCTCTGTTACTTTCGGCTCTGGCGATATCTATCAGCTTGTCACTGACATCGGGATCATCACTCTGCCCCATGGAAATGATCAAGCGCTGTTTAAGCTCGGCGTTCATAACGCTGTCATAGAGTCTGATGAGTTCGTCAGCTATCCCTTCTCGCCTTCTCACAGTGAGCATAGCGATGGCTCTTTCCCTAGCATCCATGTCCTTGTCGTTTTTGATGATATCCAGGAGTTTGTCCTGGGCTCTTTTGCTCGGGTTTTGAGCGATGGAAGTGATTATGTATTCTTTGATCTTTGGATTATCCGTTTTCGCGTAAATCTCAAAAAGAGCATCCAGGCTTTCCTTTTCTCTTCTTTGTCCCATATAGATAACAGCCATTTCTCTGACTTTTTCATCCGGGTCTTTGGTGGCCATTTCGATGAAGAGAGGCAGAGCATCAGGGTGTTTGGAACGGAGGAGGATCATCAAAGCCCTCTCTCTCATTTTCGGATTCTCATCTTCCATGACAATTTTAGCCAGAATGGGGAATGCTTCATCCTGGTCCATGCTCATGAGGGCATTCAGAGCAATAAGCTTCATTTCGAGCTCAGGGTCTTCGTCTTTTTGCACACCAACACCACCTTCGACTCCGCCAAGGACTCCTCCTGTCACTCCGCCGATAACAGCCCCTTCGACTCCGCCAAGGACTCCTCCTCTCACACTCCCGTTGACGTAGTTTTTGTATTCGTGCAGTCCTTTCTCGTAGAGCTCTTTGGCCAGTTCGATCCTGAGACGCATCGCATCATCTGCCCAGGAACTCTTTGTGTACGTCTCTATTAATGAATTGAGAGGTTTAAGCGCTTCCTGCTGCAGTTTGAGCTGCATTTCGAGATTTTCCAGGTCTGTACTGTGTTTGTACATGCTGTAACCTAACCAGTAGAGAGAGTCATCGAAGTACTCACTGGTTTTATAGGCTTCAGCCAGGACTCGGAAGTAATCGATCGCTCTTTCCCACTCTTTAGAGTAAAGATAGGTCTTCGCTTTCTGGTATATTTCGCGAGCCTTCTGTTCGGTCTCTCGAGACTCCTGCTGAGCCTGACGGGCCTTTTCCCGTTCTTGCTTGGCTTTTTCTTCTTGCTGGGCAAGAAGGACACTTCCGAAAATCAGGAAGAAAACAAGGAATATTGAGATTACTTTCATGTGTTTCATTGTCAAACCTCCTTACATGGTTTGTATGATTTCCATCTTGAAAAGGATTTCCCTTTCATGGATAAGTTCTTTAATCATCGAAGGAGTCAGTTCGTCTCCTTTTTGCATGTTGGATAGTTCCTTGAGAATAATATCCAGGTCCTCTAGAAAAGGCGCGAGAGAAGGGTCTGATTTGGCGACGAGATCTTTCAAGAGAAGATTCTGGATGAGGAGACTGCGGAGAATCTTTTCATCTATGAGTATAGTCTCTTCTCCTTTCTCCGGTGAGGTGTAATTGGCGTATTCGATCAGTATGGGTTTGAGTTCATTGATATATTCGTTCAATGCCAGGTTCATTGATCCTTGAGAGATCCCTGATTCTAGAGGGGATTCCTGAGGGGAGAAGAGCCAGTGTCTTCCGATCAGTGCTCCCAGAACAAAAACAACAAGCAGCACTGCGGCAGCATACACCCAGTGGGGAACAAGCAGAAAACTTTTTTGCCTGCGCGGTTCGACTTGAGTGCCTGTGCCTATTTCTCTCCAGCACTTTTCCCAGTTCGCCTCGGGAATTTCATCTTTATTTTCATCGACGAGCTTAAAAACTTTCTTTGTGTATTCTAAGTCCTCCAGACAAGCGGGGCATTCTTTAAGGTGGTTCTCGACCTCAGCCTTGTCACTTTCGTCGAGTTCGCCGTAAAGATAGAGGATGATTTTTTCTTCATATTTTTTGCATTTCATAGCTGTTCTCCATAACCAGGCCTTTAAGATGTTTTTTCACAACCTGAACTGCCCGGAAGAGCTGTCTTTTCACACTTCCTTCAGAACAATCCAGGTATTCTGCGATTTCAGCAGTCGTAAGCTCTTGATAGTGCTTGAGAATAAAGATCATCTTTTGACGGCCTGATAATCTATTTAAAGTTTGATCTATTTTTTCCCGGATTTCACTCCGGTCTCTGGTGTATTCCGGGTCTGAACCTGAGCTGCCGCTACCCGAGGAGAGGCTGTCCAGGTCATCGGGATCGGAACGTTCCAGCTTCCGGTTTTTATTTCGTCGGAGATAATCGATGCTGCAGTTGATTCCGATGCGGTAGAGCCAGGGAGAAAAACGTATTCCGTTTTGTGGCTCGAACTTGTGGAGAAAGCGGTACGCTTTTATGAATGTTTCCTGGAGGATATCTTCTGCATCCTCGACGTTTTTCACGTACTGGAAAGCCAGCGAGAAAATTTTCTGTCTGTTTTCTTCAAACAAGAGTCTCAATGCCTCCTTGTTTCCATTCTGGGCTGATTTAACTACAGATGGCTCGTCCATACTTTTTATATATCATACGCAGTTTTTCTTTTCATATACCAAAACGCATGCGGGGGACTTTTCGTTGACCAGAATATTAGAGAAAAATAAGGAAGAAAAAGAACCTGAAACAGGAATAAATTCTGTTTTTTTAGTGTATTAAATTATGTGCTCTGTTGTGTCATTGCGAGAAGCGAAGTGACGTGGCAATCTCATAAGAAAATTAATAATGCGTTATTTTTAACAGGATTGCCACGTTTTGCCCGCAATGACACATTTGTCTTTAAAATCACTGCTTAGTGCTACCTGATTACTGAGCATAAACACCTTTCCCCAATTTTCCCTGACTTTTCTCTGCCTGTGTTTTATTTGAAGACGACTGAAACTCTGACAACTCTGGGGTATTCTTCCTCTTCCACAAGATAAAGACGACCCTTTTTGTCGATTGTGTGAACGAATCCAGCGATTTTCTGAGAAGCGACGAGTTTCTCGTTTTCAAAGACATCCAGATGGTTGAGCTCATCCTCATCCCATAACATCATCGTCACATACAATCTTTTTCCATGCTCGATCACTGAAATATAAGGAAAGCGCATGCCTATCCGTTGGACTCCATTATCGGTCTTTTCACTGAGGACGACTTTAAAAGGAGTAAAGAATTCGGATTCTTCATTGATGACATGATGGACTTTTTTATCCTCATAAACTCTTATTTCATACTTGTGAAGATTCACAAGATAGATCCGGCCGTCTCTGGTGATATCCGCCCTTCTGGGTAATTTCACAAGAGGCACGTTCCTGTACTCGAGATATTCCGAGGGAATCTCGAAGGTTTCCCCGAAGGACTCCAGAAGATTTCCTTCCCGGTCGAATATATGGAAGACATTTTCATCTTTTATCCCGAAAATGATAAACTCTTCCTCCGAGTAGGGAAGAATGTCTATGGTCCGGAAATCTGTTTTAAAGGAGCGGACAAACTCGAGTTCTTCATCGAAGATAAGAGTTTTTCCGGTGTTCCGGTCCAGGGCAAAGACTCTTCCTTTCTGAGTCACGGCTAATTTATGGACATAGGAGGCTTCTCTGGGCCCTTCACCGCGCTTAACTTCCAGGCTTTTAAGGAAATTCCCGTTCGTGTCGTATTTATGCACTTTGCCTTCTTTACTGTCAAGGATGTAGATATTCTCTTCTGCATCCAAAGCAATATCCCCGATTTCAGCGAACATATTGTTTTCATCGCCGCTTTCCACTCCTATACTGAGTTCTTCTTGCAGTGATAGTTCTTTTAGTTGTTGCTTTGTCTTTGAACATCCGGTTAAAGAAAGAATGAATGGCAGTGAACAGATGATGACGAGTGTTATGAGTTGTCTTCGCATTTTTCCTCCTTCCTAACATTATGGAAGAAACAGTGGCTCAAGTCTATAAAAGTATATCTAAGGGGAGAGTTACAGGAAATGGATTCAGAAAATGGATTCAAAAATGGGGTCAGAGAAAGTGGGGTCAAGAATCGACGTTCGACATCTTCCTCTTCGAATGATCATATTTGCTCAATGCTTCATTTAATTTAAGGAACACAGGATTTGGCATGACTTAGGACTTAGATTCTCCTTGCTTCATCGGGAAAAGAGGATGTTGAAATAAAGATTTTAAAAGGAGGATAGTTTTAAGATATCTAATGTCGAGCCCTAACCCCGATAGTTATTCATACCGCAGTGAGTCGACTGGATTCGCCAGAGCGGCTTTGATGGATTGATAGCTCACTGTTGCCAGAGCAATCACAAGAGCAAGTGCTGCTGCCAGAAAAAATGTCCACCAGCCAATATCTATATGGTAGACAAAATTCTGCAGCCATCTGTTCATGGCAAAGTAGGCAATCGGCCAGGCAATGATATTTGCCAGGAGCACCCATTTTGTGAATTCTTTAGAGAGCATAACAATGATTCCCGACTCAGAAGCCCCCAGTACCTTACGGATGCCGATTTCTTTGGTTCTTTGCTCGGCAGTAAAGGACCCAAGACCGAACAGACCGAGGCAGGAAATAAATATCGCAAGGAATGCAAAATAACGAATAATTTTATCTGTTCGTTGCTCTGCTCTGTACAACCGGTCATAATCATCATCCAAAAAATGGAATTCAAAAGGAAAGCCGGGATTAAACTTTTGTGTTGTTTTTTCAAGAAATGCGATCGTCTGGGGAATATTTTTTGAACTGATTTGAATAAACATATATTCAAATTTGTCAAATTCAGTATTGCTGGATATGATAATGGGCTCTATGTTCCTATCAAGTGGCTTGAAGTGAAAATCTTTGATGACTCCAATAATATTGAACGCAAAAGAGCCCTTTGCAAGTCTTTTGCCTACAGGAGATTCGAGTCCCATGATTTCGGCAAATCTCTCATTGATAATGACATTGAAAGCTTCTCTCGAAAATTCTCTGGAGAAAAATCGACCCTTTTCCATCTTCATATGGAAAGTTTTTAAAAAATCGGAATCAACTACAAGTTCTGTGACTAATGGATCAACATCAGGATTCTTTCCTTCCCAGTCCCATCCACCACTATTTGACCAAATACCTGTTGGTGAATGCGAAGACATAGTCACATTTAAAATACCTGGATTTTTTAGCAACTCATTTTTTACAGAGTTATAGTTTTGTTCAAGATTTCCTTTTACCGGAACATGAATGAGAAAATCTTTTTCAAATCCAAGATCTAAGTTTCTCATGAAATGAAGTTGATTGCAGACCACAGTTGTACCTATTATTAAGATAATAGAGATGGCAAACTGAGTCACTACAAGCAGCTTTCTGAAAGAAGATGTCCTCGAGCCTGTTTTTGAAGTGCCTTTGAGTACATTAACAGGTTGGAAAGCAGAAAGTAACAAAGCAGGATAGCTGCCAGATAGGATCCCTGTCAGAAAAGCAATACATACAATCCCTCCTAGAACAGCGAAGTTACCAGAATAATCTATGGTTAATGGCTTCCCTGTCAGTTTGGAGAAAGATGGCAGGAACAACTCAACCAGAAACACAGCGATGAAAAATGCGATAAAGGAAAAAAGAATGGATTCACTAAAAAATTGTCTTATAAGCTGTCTCCGATTGGCTCCCACGACCTTTCGCAATCCCACTTCCCTGGCCCTTTTTGCTGAACGGGCAGTGGTTAGGTTCATAAAATTAATACATGCAATGATCAAAATGAAGGATGCCACAAGCGTAAAAATGCGCACTTCCTGAATACGCCCGCCACGACCACTCAAGGAATACAGATGGGCTCGACTGAAAGGAAAAAGAAACGGCTCAGCATTCGAGTTTTCATTCTCCTTTTTGATTCGTCCTGTTATTTTCCCGCTGACTTCCTCGAAGGGAACGTTCTTTCGTAACTGAATGAAGGTTCTGTAACTGCAATCAGACCAATTGCTAATACTTTCTCCCCACAACTCTTCAACAAATTCTAGGGGGACCAGGAAATCGAACTGTAAAGTGGAATTGTGCGGTATGTTTTTTACAATGCCGATGATTCTAAAATCGTACTGATTATCGAGTGTCAGGATTTTACCGATGGATTCCTCATCGCCGAATAATTTGACTGCCTTATCTTCCGTTATCACTATCACGTGTGGATCAGAAAAAGCTGTACTGTAGCTCCCTTTCACAACCGGAAAAGTGAACATCTCAAAAAAAGATAAATCTGCCATATGAATCATTTCCATGAAACGTTTTTCGCCATGCTGCACAAGCATCTCAGCTTGACCATTGTAATATCTTGCAGAATTCACGATTGCCGGATAATCCTCTTTTAGAGCCGGGCCAAGAGCAGGAGGCGCTCCAGATGCCGTAATTCTATCATTACCGTATTGCTGCCATGTGGGAACCCAATAAAGCTCATCGGCATGTTCATGGAATTTGTCGAAACTTAATTCATCCTGAACCCATAGAAGAATCAGGATGCAGCAGGCCATTCCAATGGCCAGACCAATAATGTTGATGAAGGAATATACTTTATGTCTCTTAATGTTTCTTAACACGATTGTTAGATAGTTCTTAAACAACTTTTATCTCCAATCGCACCTTTCCATCAATTTCTTGCCTTATTCTATTCATATTTCAATGCATCCACCGGATTAGATGTTGCTGCTTTAATAGCTTGATAACTGACTGTAATCAGAGCAATCACAAGAGCAAGTGCTGCTGCCAGAAAAAATGACCACCAGCCAATACTTGTGCGGTAGACAAAATTCTGCAGCCATCTGTTCATGGCAAAGTAGGCAATCGGCCAGGCGATGAGACTGGCAATAGCCACCCATTTTGTGAATTCTCTGCTGAGCAAAACGACAATCCCTGATACTGAAGCGCCAAGAACTTTGCGGATGCCGATTTCTTTCGTCCGTTGTTCTGCCGTAAAAGAGGCCAGGCCGAATAAACCAAGACAGGAGATAATTAGTGCAAGCAGTGTGATATAAATTATGATTTTACCCGTGAGCTGTTCAGTTTTATATAAATTGTTAATTTCTTCATCGAGAAACTGATATTCAAGCGGATAACCCGGGACGAATTCTTTTATTTTATTCTCCAAGAATCCTAACGCACCGGAAATATTGTCCGCTTTTAACTTGACGCTCATCCAGCCATACCAATCAGGCCATATAAGGAGCACGAAGGGCTCAATTTCTTCATGGAGGGACTCGGTATGAAAATCTTTGATCACTCCGATTATTTTGCCGTCCCTCTCCCACATTGAAAATCTTTTATCCAAGGGCGATTTCATCCCCATTGCTTTCACAGCGGCTTCATTAACGATATATCCTTCTGTGGCGTCAGTCGGGAATTCCTTTGAAAAAAATCTCCCCTGAGCCATTTCCATTTGGAATGTTTTTAAATAATCATAATCCACCATTCTGACTCCAATGCCAATTTTCTCATCCGCTCTTTTTCCTTCCCAATTCACCTCATCAGTTGAATTGCTCCACATAACCGGTGTCCTATCCGTGACTGTGACATTGAGAATATTAGAGTTCTTTAGCAGCTCGTTTTTAATCGCTTCGTATTTTTGTCTGAGCTCCCCTCTCATTCGGAGATGGACAATGTGCTCTTTGTTGAATCCCAACTCTCTTTTTTTTATAAAATGAAGCTGGTTGTAAACAACACTTGCACACACAATAAAAAGTATTGAAAGAGAGAATTGAGTGACGACCAGAATTCTTCTAAAAGTCGAACCTCTTGAGAACCCGCTGGAGTCTTTTCTTGTCCCCCGTTGCCTAAATGGAGTCAAAGAGAGATGGCCTTTCAATACAGCCACAGGATGAAAAGAGGAGAGAAAAAATGCAGGATAGCTGCCGGAAAGGATGCCAGTCAGGATGGCGATGCCAGCTAAACTCAGGAATAGTCCGCCAGAGAAATGCATTTTTAATTGCATTCCCAACATACTGTTGATCACGGGAAGGAGTAATTCAACCAGTACGACTGCACAAGCGAACGCCACAAGGGAAAAAAGAGTCGATTCGCTCAAGAATTGTTTGATGAGCTGAAGGCGGCTCGATCCCACGACTTTTTTAATCCCGATTTCTTTGAAGCGTTTGGCCGACCGGGCAGTGGACAGGTTCATGAAGTTGATACACGCAATGAGCAAAATAAAAAACGCCAGAGCAGAGAAAATATACACGTAGGAAATCAGTCCGCCTCCCTCAAGGGCATAAAGGTGAATTTGGTTTAACGGCTGTAGATAGAGAGTTTCAGTGGATGTCGGACTGTTTTTTTGAATAACCCCTGCAATTTTTTCACTTAATTTTTTGTGGGACTGATTTTTTTGGAGTAGTACATAGGTATAGCAATTATTGTTTGTCCATGCCTCCATGTATGAAGAGAAGACTTCGCAGGGAATCAGGAAATCAAACCGGAGGTGTGAATTTCGAGGGATGTTTTCTAATATTCCCGTTATTTCAAAAGTGCGTTGTTCCAGGTGAATGATTTCTCCGAGAGGATCATCATCGCCGAAGAGTTTTTTTGCCAAATCTTCTGTTATGACCATGGAGTGGGGCTTAGGAAACGCAGTTTGTGGATTCCCTTTCACAAATGGAAATGTGAATATGCTGAAAAAGTCATTGTCGACAGAGCCTCCTGGACTCAAATAGCTTTTTTCATCATAAGTGAGCTGCCATTTTTCAAATGACCCAAAATATCTCGTTGAAAGAATAATTTCAGGATAATCCGCTTTCAAAACAGGGGCAAGCGGGCCGGGGGTCACTCTATTGTAATCCATCTCACCGCTTGAATATTGCCACTTCTCGACAACTCTATAAATATCGTTCGCATTTTCATGAAATCTGTCGTAACTCAATTCATCTTGGATCCATAAAAGGATGATTATGGCACAGGCCATACCTACGGCAAGTCCGAAAATATTAATGAACGAATAAATCTTATGCCGCTTAAGGTTTCTGAAGCCAGATTTCAGGTAATTTCTAAACATAGTACGCTCCTTTAGCTCTATTAATAAGCAATAAACATGCCAATATTGGTTTCAGAAGAAACGGAGAGAGAAATATTAAATATGTACAAGATAGTGTCCGCTGGCATGACATACGCTGTCCTCTAGCGAACAATCAATTCACATATTGAGAAAATAGGAATAGGGCTCGACATTAAACCTCTTCATCTTCGAATGATCATATTCGCTCTATCCTTTATTTAATTTATGAATTATAAGATCTACTACGGCCTAGGCTTTAGATTTTCCTGAATTTCATCGAGATGAGAAAAGATTTGCGCATAAGTTTAAAGGAATTAGTGTTTTAAAATGTCTGATGTCGAATCCTGATCCCAATAGTTATTCATACCGTAAAGAATCGGCTGGATTCGCCAGGGCGGCTTTTATGGATTGATAGCTCACTGTTGCCAGAGCGATCAGAAGCGCGAGTGCACCGGAGAGGACAAAAGACCACAACGCAACATTTGTTTTGTAGGCATAACTCTGGAGCCATTTACTCAGGGTAAAATAAGCAATCGGCCAGGCGATTATATTGGCGACAATCACCCATTTGGTGAATTCTTTGGAAAGAAGCGCAACAATATTTGAGGCTGTGGCCCCCAATACCTTCCGGATGCCAATCTCTTTGGTGCGCTGTTCGGCCATGAAAGACGCCAGTCCGAGTAGGCCCAGACAGGAAATTAAGATCGCAAGAATCGAGAAATATCTAAACAGAGTCCCGATGCGCTGTTCGGACCTGTACAAGCCGTCCAAGGCCTCATCGAGGAAGCGGTAATTGAATGGATAGCCAGGAGCAAATTTTTTCCATGCATTTTCAATGTATCCAATGGTCTGCGGGATTTGTTCGGATTTGAGCCGAGCGAACAGGGCCCGGCTGTTTTCTGGGGAGTAAATGAGTATCAAGGGATCGATTTCCTGACGTAGAGACCTGAAGTGATAATTTTTCACAATTCCTATGATTTTGAAATTGTTATCTCCTATGGATAGACGCTGTCCGATAGGGAATTCCATACCCATGGCTTTAACTGCTTCTTCATTGACCATGATCGCTTCGGTGGCGTCTGTCGGAAACTCTTTGGAAAAGCTTCGGCCTTCAGCGATCTCCATACCGAATGTTTTGAAGTAATCCACATCTATAAAAACCGCCCGCATCAAAATCTCCTCATCCGGGCTTTGGCCTTCCCAGCGCCAGAGACTGTTTGAAAAGGTGTATCCGTAAGTGGGCACGTTTGAGCTGGCGGTCACTCCCAGAATATTCGGATTTTGAAGCAGCTCATTTTTTACAGAATCAAATTTCTCGCGCATATCTCCCCGCATTCCAAAATAGATCATATGTTCCTTGTTATAGCCCAGTTTTTTATTTCGCATATAATTGATCTGATTATAGACTCCAGTTGTGCATATGATCAAAAGAATCGTGAGGGAAAACTGAAAAACCACCAGGATTTTTCTGAATACCGAACCTTTCGAGCCGGATAACCGAAGTCCTTTTAAAACCATTACCGGTTGAAAGGTTGAAAGAAAAAGGGCTGGATAGCTTCCGGAGATAATTCCTGTGAGCATTGCAATGCAGAGCAATCCCAGCAGAATCGAGAGATTTCCGGTGATGTTCATTGATAGTTCTTTTGCAGCCAGGTTGTTGAACGCAGGGAGCAAGAGCCACACGAAAATCACTGCAAATAAAAGCGCGATAAACGCCAGCAGGATTGATTCGCCATAAAATTGTTTGATGATGTCGGTTTTATGAGCACCCGCCACTTTTCTCATGCCGACTTCTTTAGCGCGGTTTCCGGAGCGGGCTGTGGCCAGGTTCATAAAATTGATGCAGGCGATAAGTAAAATGAAAAATGCGACAATAGAGAAAAGAGTGACATAAGTGATATCGCCGTGGGCGGAGTCGAACTCATAATTGGAATAAAGGTGAATCCGTGTCAGCGGTTGAAGATTCAGCTTGGCATCTTTCTCGATAGTGGGTTTTTCGAAGAGGTGGCCGGATATTTTCTGGATGACCTCCTGGACAGGGATTCCCGTTTGAATCTGCACATACGTACGGAATTGACTGTTTCCCCAGCGGTCGACCGTGTAGTTCAATTCGCGTCCGAATATAAAAGGGATGAGAAAATCGAACTGCAGATGCGAATTGCTAGGAATGTTCTTCATGACACCCGTGACTTGAAAATCCCATTGATTATCTGCTTTGATGGTTTTTCCGATGGGATCTTCATCTCCGAAATATTTCGCGACCATCTCCTCTGTCAAAACGATGGAGAGCGGATCAGAAAGTGCCGTGGCCGCGTCGCCTTTGACGAGAGGAAAGGTGAACATTTCAAAAATGGAGCCATCCGCCATGCCGACTCCTTCGTCATAGCTTTTCTCATTGTATGCCAGTCGAAATCCCCGGCCAGTGATACGTACGGCATTGATGATCTCAGGATAGTCTTCTTTGAGTGAAGGACCGAGCGGGCCTTGCGTGATCGCCCAGGTTGTGCTGTGGTCAGTAAAATTGATGTCCTGGATAACGCGGTAAATATCATCGGCATTCTCATGGAAGCGGTCATAACTCAACTCATCCTGGACCCAGAGGAGAATCAGGATGCAGCAGGCCATTCCTACGGCCAGACCGACGATGTTGATGAGTGAATACCCCTTATGTCTTTTGATGTTTCTCAGTGCGATTTTTAAGTAGTTTTTAAACATTTTTGTGCTCCATCAGGCAAAATTATGGGTTATGATTGTGAGTACGAATTAAAAAGTAAATCAGAATTAACGACTTCCTGTTCAAAGAAGTGATGAACGCCTTAAGGCATGGTTTTGCTCTGGATATAGAAAATCTCCTCTTGACAGCGAATTCATTAGTATTAGACGAAAAAAATTCCATTATGGTTGCCAGTACATGTCGCAGTGAATAGTGAATTGAATGAAAAAACTCGCTATGCAGAGATCTGCGCTTTTCGAGAATTAACAAGGTGATCCTCTTCAATTGTCTTTGCGGGCGCAGCCCGTCAATATTATAAAAAAGAATATAGGGAGAGCCGCATAATGTGTCATCGCTAACGGAGTGAAGCAATCTCGGAAAAATATATGTATTATTTCCATACGGGATTGCCACGCTTCACTCGCAATGACATTCTTCAATAGTATTCTTCATATTGTCATTGCGAGGAACGTAGTGACGCGGCAATCTCGTAGAAAGATGAGTAAAGCTTGGAATGGCTCATCTAGAAATTCCATTAAGCCGAATACTCTATGATGTTTTCTTTTTCGGCGTATATCTCACGATTTTTGGGAAGTCATCCTCTTCGGCAAAGTAAAGGCGGCCCTCTTTATCAATGGCGTAAGCAAATCCATCTACGTCTAATGAAGCGATGGGGACTCCCTTTTCAAAAATATCCAGTTGATTGGGAACTTCTTTGTCCAATAGTGTTTTTATATTAAGTAATGTGACGTAGACTCTTTCTTTATATTCTAAAGCGGAGACGGTAGGGAAAACTATCCCGATGCCTGGAAGGTTGGACTTGGTGATCCTCAAGGGTTCAAAGGCTTTGTTTTTTCCTTTAAGAAGCCCGATTAACTTATTTTTTTCATAGATGTTGATTTCATACCTGTGGGGATTAAGGACAAATATTTTGCCGCCTCCTGAGCCGTCGATTCTCATGGGAAATTTCAATGGAGCCAGGTCCTTGTATTGGGAATAGCGGGAGGGGATCTCGAACGGCTCCCCAAAAGAATCCTGATGTTCTCCCTCCTCACCGAATATGTGAAAGAGGCGATCATCCTTTATCCCCAAGACTACGACATTTTCTTCAACATAGGGGGCGATATGGATGGCTTGAAAATCCAATTTAAAAAAACGAAGAAATTCTCCGTGTTCATCAAAAAGGAGAATTTTTATTCCGTTTCCTCCCAGCAGATAGATTTTCCCCTTCTCTGTTACGGCCATTGTGTTGATCCGGGGAACTTCTTGGGGCCCTTCGCCTTCCTTTATGCGCACACTCTTGAGGAAATTGCCCTTATTATCGAATTTCTGAATTCTGGAGGTTCTCACGTCCAATACATAGATATTCCCTTCTGCATCCAGGTCAATGTCATTGATAAGGGCAAACATCAGGTTCTCATCTCCGGCATCAACTCCGATACTGAGGTCTTCAATCATCACAAACTCATCTGAATTTTTTATGGATGCGGATCCGGAAAGTAAATTCATGAATACTAAACAGCAGAAGATGACTGCAATTAAAGATATTTTTCTCATTTATTTTCACCTGCCTGCATAATAGATTTCATTCTAACAAACCGTACTTACAAGCAAAAGGTTACGCTTCAGAAAGAAAAAGATCATCACGAATTGAAATCAGACCTTTGTGAGTTTTATTATTTGATTTCATCGGGATTCTTTTAAGGGTATTTATCCTGAATTATTCATAAAATATGCCGACACTATACATTATTTTCAATGATATGAGCTCTTTAGGTAGGTTCTTCTCGGAATCAAGATTCAAATTTTCTTTATTGTCCATTTATTCACTCTATGTCGGCATCTTTTACCCTTTGGGCGAGCCGATCTCACTGCATCTGCTTTGTTGCGGCCCAATCGCGGTGGACGACCACAGCTTCATGGGCCGACGCCTCGCATCTACAGCAACCTCGACTCGTGAATAATCCAGGTTACTTATTTGCTCTATCTAGTGACGTGAAGATAGATACTGGTCCGAATTTTTCTTTATAAACATCGTCACTTTACGAGAAATGGTTATTGTCCTATGATGGGGGAGGAGATTTGGAAATGAAAGTGATCAGCGATTCGCTCAGTTTTTCAACGGAAGGTTTTAGTGACATGAAGGACCTCACTGGGGACGTTTCGAAAAAACTGTCTGAGAATAAGCTCAAGAACGGAATCGTCAATCTCTTTGTCCCTGGTTCCACAGGCGGCTTGACAACCATCGAGTATGAATCCGGCCTGGTGCAGGACTTCTCCGAGCTCATGGAAAAAATAATCCCCAGTAATGTGACCTATCATCATGATGCCCGCTGGGGAGACGGCAACGGATTTTCCCATGTCCGGTCTTCTCTATTGGGACCGTCCTTGACCGTTCCCTTCTCCGATGGCATGCTTAACCTTGGAACCTGGCAGCAGATTGTCTTTCTCGATTTTGACAACCGCTCCCGCTCCCGCACGATCCTCCTCCAGTTTATCGGGGAATGAACAGAGAAAGGAACGGTTCAATGGAAAGATGTTGGAAATTTGCAGATAAACAGAGTGACAGGATAATTTTGAAGTAGAAAAAACAAAGGCAAATCCGTATGTTTATAACCGGCAGTAACAATTTCACGAAAAATGTTCAATTTTTATAACAAGGAGTTATAATTTAATCTGAAATGGCCGATATCAAAGAAAAGCTCCAGCGCCTGAAAAAAGAAAGGGAAGCGCGTGCAAAAATGCAGCCAATCAAGGGTGTCCTGGAAGAAGTCGATGACAAAGAAGAGCCTTTGACTGAAAATAGACTCCAGCAATTGAAGAGAGGAAATCAAACTCGCTCGAAAACCGATATCATAAAGGACGTCTGGGAAGAGATCGATAAAGACGACCATCTTTCCGTTAAAGAAAAACTTCAGCAGCTTATCACCCTCACAGGCAGGGAAGGGCCTTCTGAATCCGAAGCCTCGGCCTTCGAGCCCCTCGAGAGAGAGCCCATCCAGTTTTTTGAGAATCTTTATCCTCTGGATGTCAGATACGGAAAAATCACGTTGTCTAATGGCCTGGATATAAAGGGAGATGTACTTGCCTGGCTCAGCAAAGACGCCGAGTTTGAAAGCCTGGACCTTTCCACAGCTCTTTTCATCGACCTTGAGACTACAGGCCTTTCGGGGGGAACAGGTGTCGTGCCCTTCCTGGTCGGAATGGGCTACTACAGGGATGGCAGATTCTATGTCTCTCAGTACTTCCTCGGAGAACTGGCCGAAGAAGAGCGGATGCTCCAGGAGCTGGGCCAGTTTATTTCTGAGATGAATTTTCAATCCGTTGTCTCTTATAACGGGAAGGGATTTGATATCCCTCTCCTCGAGACACGGTTCATCCTCCACAGGCAGCCTTTCCTCCTCAGTGAACTTCCCCATCTGGATTTCCTGTATTCAGCCAGGAGTCTCTGGAAGCATAAACATGAAAGCTGCCGTCTCTTCCATCTGGCCCGTGAGGTCGTCAATGCGGACCGCGCCGAAGATATCCCCTCCGCCGAGATTCCCTGGAGATATTTTCAGTACCTGAACACAGGGAATTTCGAATTGATCGAGCCAATCCTCTACCACAATCAAGAGGATATTCTTTCTCTGCTGGGCGTGGTTGTCGCTGGTGCTTCCGTCTTTTCAGAGAAGGGAGAAGAGGGATTCGTGGATGCCATGGATCTCTACGGAGCAGGGAAGATCATGGAGAAAGTGGGAGAAGTCGAAAAATCCCTTGATTTCTTCCAAAAGGCTTTGGCCGGCGAATTATCGGATGAGATATCGCTGGAGGCCAAGAAAAAGATCTCTTATCATTTCAAGAAGAATCAGGATTGGGAAAGGGCGGTGATGATGTGGAAAGAGATGACTTCTGCGGAAACAGCATCCTTGAGTCAGCTTCTCTCGTTTAGAGAACTGGCCATGTACCTCGAACATAAAGAAAAGAAGTACCAAGAAGCGAGAGAAGTGGCCGAAGAAGGATTTGTAATGTCGATGGGATTCTCTACCTATTACGAAAGAGACTTTTCCCACCGCCTTGAGAGGCTGAAACAGAAGATACGGAGGCAGAAAGAGAAAGAAGCAGAGCCTAAGAAAAAACAGCTCCAGGAAAAACAGCCGAAGGAAAAACAGCCGAAGATAAAAGCAAAAGGAAAATAAATGTTATCGTGGCCAGGACGTGATGAATACGAAAAAATTGGTAAAGCCCCTTTTTTTCTTTTTTAAAAATAGAGATGTCTCTTTTATCAGGCAGAGGGGGAATAGATGTCATTGCGAACGAAGTGTGGCAATCTCATATAAAAAAATGTGTATCCTCTTTCTTTAGAGAGTAAGAATGGAACTCAAAGCATTCAAGGACTATTTAAGCTCGCAACAGCTCAAATTCACCCGAACGAGACGTTTGATTTTCGAGGAGCTATTTTCCGATGAAAAGGTTCATCCGGATGCCTACGAGATCCACCGCAGGCTAAAGACTAAAGGGGAAAAGGTTTCACTGGCCACAATCTACCGGACCTTAAACTTCCTGGTGAAGAGTGGGATGGTGAGTGAGGTAGATTTTGGAGAGAATCACAGTCACTATGAGCCTGAAATCACCAAAGCAGCTCACGGTCATCTGGTCTGTCTTTCTTGTGGTGAAGTCAAAGAGTTTTCCCATGAGAAAATCCAGGTACTCCTTAAAAAGATAGGTAAAGAGAGCCATTTCAAGACAGATAAATTTTCCATCCAGGTCTTTGGCTACTGTAAAAAATGCCAGAAAAAATAATCCCTCCGTGTCCTTGCGAGGAGCGGAGTGACACAGCAGTCTCAAATAACATGGAAAAAGGGGGCAGGCTGCTTTATTCATAAAAAGTTCCCTGTCTCTTTTTCCTGTCATTGCGGGCGACCAAAGGAAGCACAACAATCTCATGCACAGATGTCATTCAGACTGTGTCACATTTAGATTCAAATAAAAGTTTTTAAACGTTAAAAACCATATTCTATACTTTAATCGGGCTCATCAGCGAAATTTAAAGTTATTGCTCATAATTTTCACTCTAAG
>Ga0209636_10002231_pt1 | contig 19736 bp, 16 predicted proteins | sample DeeMarSWOR152_54_FD_187464 | JGI IMG/M metagenome (GOLD analysis project Ga0209636, IMG submission 187464) | Marine sediment microbial communities from White Oak River estuary, North Carolina - WOR-1-52-54 (SPAdes) (version 2) | ecosystem: Environmental > Aquatic > Marine > Intertidal zone >... | reverse complement strand
AAAATCAAGAGCAGAGTTTCCCAATTTCACACAATATTCCGCGCATTTCTTTAATATCGCTTCCAATTCTACTTGGCCGGCTGAATTATGCTTAGCTCTCTGGCTGTAAATATGCGTTGAAAGAACGGCAAATATGAGGACCGGAATAAGGATTTTCTCCCTTTTCATGCTTGGCTCCCTGATTATTATTGTAAACCTTCAAGGGGGATTAGTAAACAAAGGAGAATTAAGCCTATCCTTAGAAACATTATGCTTGATAAAAGTTCCCCAGTTTATTTCACGCGGAAAGCTTGAGTAACCTGCGATTCTGATCCTGTTGTGGCTTCTCTGGCCATGAATTCCAGAGAATATCCCCCAGGCCCTAAGTCCGGCAGTTCTATCTCGATCAAAAGAATATCGGTTTCCCCATCTCTCTCAGAAGAGATTATGGAAAAAGGGAGAAGATCTTTTTTCTCAGTTGAATGTTGATTGAGATATATGGAGATTTCGATATTCGGCTCTTCAATCTCAGCTATGGAGCAACGCAGCATGCCCAGCAGCCTGGTTTTTTCCTGTTCCAAATCCTGAACAAGAGGCGAATACTTGTTGGAAAGATAAGGATAAATATTGATCAACGATACAGGTTCGGTTTGGACTTCTTCCTCCATAACCTTTGAAGCCCTCAAGTAAAAGCCTTCTTTCTCAGGGATAAGGAGCAAGGGCGGAGAAAGCTTTATGCCCGATTCCAGCGGCTCTGGTAGGATAACTGATGCGGACCCTACAGCCCCTTTCCCTGTATTCAAGTTCCGGATGACCAAACGGCACTGGTATTCCCCTGGGGATAGAGAGGAAATCGAATAATGAAAAATCGTCTTCTGAGGGATTTTGGAGAAATTGATTTCTCCCTGGCTTGAGTCGGCGATCATGTTCTCCTCGTTGATAACCAGAGTTATCATCTCTGTCTTTTGTTTTATGAGCTCTTGTATTTCATCTAAATTCAGCTCAGAAAGCAGAACAAGATTGGACTTCTTTTTATCTGAACAGGGAAGCGCGAGCAAAGGAATCCGCACTGGCTGTTGAAAATAGGGATCCTCGCTCAGGGCCAGGTCGATGAGATGAAGCTGTTTATCAAAATCGGATAGTTCGGTGAAAGGCTGGGGATTATAAAATCCTCCCTGAGCGTAGACTATGCAGCCTTCCCGCTTGACCTGGACCTCTATTTCGTGGAACTCGCCATCCCATTTCTCATCGATGTAGTAGCCCAGGACATAGTAGTTACTGGTTATATTCTGGATCTCCTGGGCGATGGTTTCATAATGGCTGACATCCTCAAAATATTTCCCTCCTGACATCTCGGACAAGAAATTAAGGGAGTACTCTCCCATCGCTTCTTTCCCGGCGAAACGGGATTCCTGGCCTACAGGATTGATAGTGTAAACAGGACAACTGGAGGTGGCTAACTCCTTGCCCATCTCTTCAAACCCTTCAAAAAAGGGAGTGCTCTCATCGCGAAACATCTCCCTGGCAAATCCCGCTGAGAAGAAGATGATATTCTTATATCCTGGTATGTACCGTAGAGCCTTGGCCATCTCTTTTATCTCTTTGGTGAAGTCTAAAGAGTCTCTCCCCACATGGCCCCATCCCGGGTCTACTACGGGATGGATAAGCTGTGGGATCTGCGATGTTATTCCGCCTTCTTGGCCAAGGCCTGCTTCTTTTTCTGCTTGTGCTTGTTCTTTATGCAGAGGAGATATCCCTCCTTTACTGGAGCTGGAGCCACTGCCAGACCCAGATCCTCCTCCCTGAATGCCTCTTTTTATTTTGTGTATCGCTTCACGGACTTTGTCATGGTCAGTGGTCAAATATTGGTGAAGGTCCAGGCCGGTTATCTCAGAAAAAGAAAGAACCCCGACCTCATCGCTGGGCTGAATCTGAGTATCCAGAAAGTGAATAGCCGCCTCCTTCGAAGCCTTCACTCCTTTCGGGCTATTTCTTTGAAGATCCAGGATCAGGAAGAATTTGCGGTTCATCCGGGAAGATTTCGAGGGTTCTTTCTCCGGAACAGGACGAACAGCCTCCTTCGCCTTTTCGCCGACCTCTTCCGAAGGTGTAAACAGAAGATGCTTTTCAAAGTCCGTGATTTTCTGAAGTTCTTTATTGTCATAGAGGATAAAATCGTCTATGGTTAAATCAGTCATTGGATTTCCCTTTTCATCCACCACAAACACCTGAACCAGCTTTAAAACGACTGTCACCTCATGCTGTAAATCCTGCTGTTCTTTATTCTGTGGGACAGGTCCTGAGGTAGAAATATTCAGACTGTATGCCAATAAGAACGTAAAAATCAAAACAAAAAGGAAATATCTTATTCTTTTCGTCTTCATTGAAATCCCCTTAACCATTTAATCCGCAAAATAACCAGCACGATGAAAGTTTCTATAGTTCTTAATCTTGGAGCTTGTTCCTTCAATTTGCGAATGACCTCACGGTTTTATTCTATTTGTGCCCATCTTTGCTTTAATCAAAAGCAAAATCCGTGCCAACATAACCAAAGTAATAAAAGAGAAATTTGATAGTCATTTGTCCTTAAAATGAGACAAATGTAACAATTTATATGAAGCCTTACTTCTTCTCCTTTAAGCTTGACACTTCTGTTTCAACCGTGAAGAATTTATATTCCGTGTACTCAATCTCTTTTTTCGACTTAAAATATTTTTTGCCCTGTCGTCCGTTAACTTCTGGAAGATATGACGTATATGATTCAATGAATTGGTGTTTGCTCGGAAACCGAATTTCTTTTTTTTCATAACCATATTCCGTGGTCACCATAAACTCGGGCTTTAACAGCGCTTCCTTAACCAATTCTCTTAATGGCTCGTATCCCTCTACGGATTCTTCATACCATTCAATCTTCAAGATGGCATTGTCTTTCTCACCAATCCAGATTTTTCCATAGAGTTGATTGAGAGATGACTCTTCCTTTGGAACAGCCTCAATAACATATGTCGCGTCGCCATCCAAAGTTTCTTTTTTCAAGATCTTGTAATGATGTTGACTCTGTGCTGCCTCGCAGAGAAGCCCTATCGGCCCAAAAATGACATTTTTGTGGGCAAAACGTGTCTCTAAGACCGCCCGTTTATCATTTTTCTTTTTTCCGTTTTTTTCTATCAGGGTTCGTCTCTCGATGATCTTGTTTCTCTTTCTAATCAATTGATAATCGTATATGAATTCATCATTTCTGTGTTTTGATACATCAAAAAAAGATTTAATCCATAAGTCTGCTTTTTTTATCGATGGCACTGGAAGCCTTCGTATCCTCATAGACGGCGCATCTGGCCCAACAATTTCCTCATTTATTCTTTCTGTGCAAACAAAATCGAGAAGCACGGTGGATAATCTCTCACAGTATTCCGCGCAGTTCTTCAATATGGTTGCTAATTTTTCCTGGTCTGCGAAATCAGAATTAACTTTCTGACTATGAATTAGAGATGAAAAGAGAATGAAAATAAGAAAGAAAATTGGAAGTCTCTCCCCTTTCATTCTTGGCTCCCTAATTATTATTTTAAACCTTAGAAAGGAGTTAGTAAATAAGAAGAATTTGGCTAAGGTGTCTTCAATGCATGAAAGGATGCGGTTATTCAATCAATGACAAATATTTCTGATACTATTGGCCTATTGATATAAATTCAGCCTTCCAGTCTCTATCAGCAGAGGAAAACTCAAGCTTAAGGATTTTTGTGTTCTCTCAGAATTATGTTTTAAGAGTCAATACCCTGTTTTATCAGGTCCCAGTTTTTGACCCTGTATCTAATGACTTTTATTTCGCCGGTTTCTTCTGAGAAAGTCGTGTTATAGAGATAACCGCTTTTTATCACCAGAGGAATGAAGGAGAGCTTTGTCGAATAGAGATAGTAGCCTTTCGGACCAAAGATATCAAATATCTCCTCTTCACTTTCATCAAGAATGGATTTTTGCCTTTTGACATAGATTCTCTCTTTATCATCAACCAGGATCCGGTTGAAGAAAGGGCGATGCTTTGGCAGATTCAAAGCTTCTTCGATTATATTCTTTGGCCATTTAGTGATTTCAACCCGTTCATTTATGATTTTGTTTCTTTCGTCTCGGCTGAGGGCATGATAAGGTTCGTCTTTTTTTATGATCAGAATATTCTCTCCTGACCAGTTCGTACGATACAGCTTGTACTCTAAGGGATAACCGTAGACGAATCCTTTATCTCCGACTGCTGCAATCCTGAGAAGAGGCGTGTAATCGTGGGCTAAAGTCCATCCTCCTTTAATAAGGGGTATCCCGGGGAATTCAGCGATTTTTTTCGATACCTCCCCATCCGGATTCATGACCAGGACTCCAAAATTTCGCATCCTTTCAGCTCTGACATAGGAGGTTGTAATGATATTCCCTTCTCCATCTGGGACAAAAGATGTGACAAAGCCCTGGGGCACAAAGCTTTTTACGAACTCACCTTGGCGGTCAAACAGGTGGATCTTTGAAAGTCCCAGAACATAGATATTGCCTTTTTTATCAAGGTACAAACCAGTCGGTCTCTCGAATTCACCGGGTCCCTGTCCCTGTCTCCCGATGGTCTGAACATAGCGGCCGTCTTTATCATATTTCTGAATCCTGTATTTTCCGGAATCGAGGACATAGATGTCTCCCTGGTTATTCACTGCGATATCCCACACCCGGTAAAACATGGTATTCTCATCTTTTTCACTTCCCAGGACCATATCTTCCTCTATTTCGAGCTCGATATCACCATAGGGAGGCTCTTCGGGATTTTTGATGACTTTGACGCCTTTCTCAGTCTCGATTTTTCCCTTCCATTCAGCCTTTTGGTTGCCGGACGAAATGGCCAGAACCAATACTGCAAAAAACAGGACGATTGAAACGATTTTGGTGGTAGTCTTCATTTTTCTTTTCTATTACTTCAATAAACACAGGCAGACATTTAATAGTTGCGTGATTCGGGAAGGTTCATATGAAGGCAGAAATTTGTTCATAAAAATCTCTCAAATGAATTCTGCGTATTTACTTAATCTCTGTTATGTGAAGTTCCCACACATACTTGTCTAAGTCATAAACTAGCTGATAAAGCTTTTGATTATTTATCCAATAAGGATAATCTTCTCTTGGATTTTTTCTCACAACAGGAATCAATATTTTTTTTGTTAATTTTCCGTCAATACCAAAGATAAAAAATTCAGTTTCTTCATCCTTTTCTTTATATGTCTGGACATATATTTTTTTATCAACAACTAAACAAGTTTTTATTGCAGGGAAGTATTTAGGAAATTCTGTTCGTGTTTTCCTGATCTCATATGTTTCCGGAAAAGAGGATTTCCAAAAGTCTAGAAATTTCTTTTTATGAAAATCTGTAAACTTAAGATTTTTATATTTCTGGTTGATAGAAAAAATCTTTTCCCCCGTGCTATTAAACACATCTATCGTAAATCCATCCTCTCTTGCGATAAATATTTTATTATCGAAAGTGTCATACCAAAATGTCTCAAAGAGTTTTCTTTTCCTACCTGGCTGGACCATCCACTTCATTCGATAGAGTTCCTTTGTTTTTTTTAGGCTGGAGTCAAAAATTGAATAAACGACATAGAAAGTTTTGTTTTCTCGTTCAATGCTGTAGCCAACAAACTGGTTCCCAACAGGCTTGAACATCGAACCACCTAGCACAGTGGGATTTATTTTCTCATTCAGAAAATCCCCGTCTCTGGTAAAAAATGAGACCTTATTCAGGCTGTTGACAAGAATAGAGTCGGGCTTAACTTCTATGCCCCAGATATCGTCTTTGAACTCCTGCGGTCCTTCTCCTTTCCTCCCGAATTTACTTTTCAAAGTGAAATTCTCTAACGAATAGATATAAATCGTTGTGCCTTCAACGATATAAATCTGATTGCTATCAACAACAATGGATGACGGCTCAAAGATGTCAGGAAGTGATACAATTTTACTGGCATAAACATCGCTCATAAAAAGCAAAAGAACGATTAGAATAAAGATTGTTTTAGTGAATTTTCTTTTTTGATCTGCTATGATTTTCTTCATTTTCTAAGAATACTTTTAAACCTTATCTGTTCTTTTCTATCGGCTACAAATTCGCTGAGCTTTCCTTTTCTAAAGAGAAACTTTAGGGATTTTTAATGTTACTCCCACCTCATTTGATAAACCACCAACTCCTTGAAACCACTTTCCTTTTCTCTAAGACAGTAGAGGCGGTTGTTTTTAGCCACCACATCCAAAGGCAAGGGATTTATGATTGGGGAAGTCGCCAGATTTCCGTAATTGTCCAGTTCAATTCTCCCGATGAATAGACCATCTGGATTAAAAATGTCGTATAGGAAACCATTCGGGCTCTTCCCTCGCTCATAAGTCATCACATACAGCCGGCCTTTTTCATCAAGGAAGAAAAATTGAAACGGAGGATAGAATTCTGGGAAATATATCTTATTCTTTACTTTCTCGAATGAGTCGAAATTCTCGGACAACCAATTAACGATTTTATCTTTCACTTGATCAGGAACTTTAACTTTATGATATTCTTTCCTTATTTTTCGCGATAAATTTCCTTCTGTATCGTAAATCAAAAACTCGTACCCTTGGCCATAATTACCGACATAGATCAACGCTCTTGAAATTTTCCAGACATTATAATCGAGATATAAACGGAGACAATTGACTTTTTTCGCAAACGAGAAGTTAGGCATGTATCGCCCTGGATGCAGCATTTTAGTCTCTTCTAGATCTTCATTGCATAATATAACGGGGAAATCAAATTTTCCTTCTTCTTGATTAAAACTGCGCTTCATAACAAGAATTTTCCCCTTCTCAATAAGAGTGGCTATCTGGTAATTTGGAGCCAGTGAGATGCCCTTAATGAAATCTCCATTTTTTTCAAAAAGGAGTAGTTTATTTCTCCTGTTGTCTGAAACAACGATTTGATCCAACTTATTGACCCTAAGATATCTCGGGGATTCCAGTTCACCAGGACCCTGGCCTTTCCGTCCGAATGAGAATAAAAAATCCCCTTTGTCATCGAACTTATAAATGTAATTCTCTGAACTCGATGATAGCCTGAAGTAAATATTACGATCAGAATCCACATCAAAACCTACGATTTCCTTGATGCCAATTTCTGTGAGGTCTTCTCTTTCAAAATCAATCATGAATTCTTCTTCAAGATGAAGAGTGCTGGATTCTTTTTTTATCTTATAAGGCTCCAAATGATTGACAATGACTTCCGCTCCATCTTCCATATACCTTTCGATCCCATCTTTCGAGTGTTTGCAGAAAAAAAGCAGAGATAAAGTGACCAAAAGAAGAATGATTTTCTTCATGCTAGTCTCCTTATCTTAAATTCTTACTCTTCTCTAATCCCTCAACGTTAAGTCCTTTTACTTCCGAGTGGCTTAAACTTAATTTACTAACTTTATCCCTAAGTGACAGGAATAACGATTAAAAAAAAGCCCCACTGTGTCATTGCGAGCCACTAAAAGGAGCGCGGCAATCCCTTAAAATAAAATTGTAATTGCGGGTGCAGCGCGGTGATCTCGTCACATTTTTAATTACGAGATTGCTTCGCTTCGCTCGCAATGACATATAACTCTGTTCTTTATATATAATCCTGTTCTTGATATATGATCCTGATGATGTCATATGATCCTGATGATGACGTATGATCCTGACAGTGACATGTAATCTCATCATTGTCATATAACCCCGCTCACTTTGAGACAAACTCAATTTATTAAGTTTTTTTCTTTTCTTTTTTCTATTTTCCCTGTCTTTTTCCCGGTGTTTCTTTCCAGGCCCAATCGTCGTCCTTATCCATGACGAGTGAAGTGATCTGCCAGGTTCCGTTTCCTCCATCATCCTTCAGGTTGGAACCTATGCTGTAGATGATGATACCCGAATCCTGTTTCGAGTAGATCAGGGAATTCCCGGTGAAAGGATCAACAGGGACTTCTTCCAGTATCTCCGGAGCCAGTTCAGACAGGTCTTCCGGAAAGTCTCCGTGCATGTTCTTGTAGATCTTACAGGCTATTCCGACCCGGGCTGTCTCGAACATGGCCTCGAGTGTCGCTCTCTTGAATAAGACAGCAACTGCATTGGGCAATAACAATCCAGCCATCTTGTAGTACCATGGTGTTGAATTCATCCTCCGCTCAAGTTCTTCGGAGTCTCTCGAAGCATAATACGGCATTCCCGCAGCCTTCTTTACTAAATCATAGCTCCCCATGAGCCAAATGATCTCACTTTTATAAACAGGCCGGAATACCCAATAATAAAACTTCCCTCCCAAGTCGAAAGTCACTTCATAATCTCCCTTTAAATAGAGAAGACTGGTCTCTATTCTAATAATTCTTTCTGCTTCAAGGCTCCTAACCAATCCTTCCCGCCATGGAGAGCAATCCCACTCCCTAAGGATCCTTTTCAACATATCTGTCTCTATCTCTCTCTCTGTCACTATTTTATTGAAACAGACAGCCACTTGTTTCATACACGCCGTTGCCACAAGATATGTAATCAAGGATGGCTCCTGGAGGTATAACTGCAAAAATCGTCTGGCCGCGAGACACTGGTTTACAGCTTCTTCGACGTGCCCTTCCTCAGCTTTGATAACGGCATCAATTCCCAGAAGTCGGGTGCTTTGTATCATGGAAATAGCTTTCGCAATCTTTAAGTTATAACCGGGAATCTCCCACTGCTCTTCATACTTAAAGCAGGGCTTGGTAGAGGCATCCAGAATTAGGCGTATAATATCCTGATTCTCAGCCATCAAATCGTGTGATCGCTGCTTTTCTTCTTCGCTTAGCGGCCTGCCCTCAAAAAAATCTCCGATAACTTTACCTAAAAAAGTTCTGTTTTCCCGCTCGAGGGAAAACATAGCCTCTGCTGTCTTCCAGATCAGGGCGGCATTCTCCCTGGGATTGCATTCTGGCTCGATGTCTTTTAGGGTCAAAGGGATTCCTTCTGACTTCATCTGGGTGAGGAACTTCTCCAATTTTTTTCCGTTTGTATAATTGAATATAGCCCTTACGACCAGTCCTACAGCTATAAAAGCCACCAAGCCGATTCCTATCCAGACCATTATTTTTTTGAGTCTGTATCCCATCGATTTACTCCTTGAGTATATCAATAATACTCTGGCAGTTTGTGAATTTGGCTGATTTCTTTTGAGCTTTATAGTGTTGAATCAGCCATTGATTAAGGCTTTTCTCATATTCATTTTTAAAAAGCTCTTCTACAATTTCTTTTAATTCTTGTTCTATCATTGTCTCAGAGGTTTGATAGCCGTCCATTATGGCTGTTAGGTTCCTGTTTTCGCTATCTGTAATCATCAGGTCAAAGACAAAAGCCATCACCGTGAGGATACAGCATATGGAAAATACTTTCCCGAGGACGGGCGTAATAATCTGGAATCTTTGCTGTTTCCTGTACGCAGTTGATAGGAGTTTTTTCTTGAGTCCTGAAGGCAAAGGCTTTGGGGAAAGACTCTCTAACAATTCCTGGACATTAGCTTTCTTTTTCATCTTGGTTCTCCACTAACTGGCGCAGTTTTTGCATCCCGTAGCGAAACCGGCTTGCCGCTGTATTAATAGAAACATCGCAGATAGTGGCTATCTCCCTAAGGGTCAAATCTTCAAAGAATCTCAGAATGATGACTTCCCGCTGGTCTTCAGGGATTTGAGTCAAAGCTTCAGCGATTTGATTCATAGCCTCATTTTCAAGTCCTGTGAGGTTATCCTGGATGACTTTCGCAAGATCTTCTGCTGAGTGATATCTGTCAGGATTTCTTCTTCTATTTTTCAAGAAGCGGAGAGCTTCGTTTCTGGCTATTCTGAATACATAGGCGGAAGGATTCCGAATAAATCGAAACCGCACCTTGTATCGGACAAGCCGGAAACATACTTCCTGGAGAACATCTTCCGCATCTACGGGAGAACTTAACTTGATGGTCAGGTAGTTAAACAATTTATCACCTATGCTATCGAGTATCTTTTCTAAATGCATGCTGGTTTTCAACCCGGGTTGTCACCATTCTACCACACAATATAATTCAGATTTTCCTCTTCACTTATATAGACCTGAAAGTCCATGAGTTTTGTCTAATTTGATGTAAGTTTTTAGGAATGTCGGATAAGTTTGTTCTGGGTATTGTTGTGAATGGTGAAGTTCAGAGAGGGGGCTGAAACTTAATGTGAATCAAACAAATCCCCTATTTGATTGTTAAAAATAATATAGATAATCCTAGCTGAGAAGAGCATGGGTTTCTGCAAGCTTATCGGGAATCCTAAGTCCTTGCGGACAGAACGGAATACAGGTTTTGCAGTTGACACATGCATCAGCCTTTCGGGGAAGCTCGGCGTAAAGCTTTCGGGCTTTATTCCAGTTGTTGTCATCCCTGGCATAACGCTCGAAGCGTAGGATTTCGGCTATGGGCAGCTGCTGAGGGCAGTGGGGTTGACATTCAGTACACAGACGGCATGCTGTCCTGTCAGCTTGAACTGTCATCATTTCGATGGCTTGTGCGTCCTGGGGACGCAGTTCCTTTCCAGCACCCGAATAAGTGTCCACGAGTTCTTCAAGGTTTCTAACGCGGATAACTGCAGCGTCAAGCTTGGTCCGTGTGGTCAGCCAACGCACCAGCGCGTTGTGAGGGGGTACGCCGGCAGGCAGCCTGCCCATAAATGCCTTATCCTGCCTCATGCGTCCGATGCCTCGTGCGGTCTTCATAGCTATGGTGCCAAAACCTTTTTTACGGGCAAATTCCATGAACCTGTCCATTTCTGGGTCGGCACCGTAGGAATACATGAACTGGGCGTGTTCATAGAGGCCGTCCTCAACCACAGCGGTCAGGATTTCTGCAGCACTCTGTCCATCCTGGACCCTGGAATTACCAGCGTAACCATGCTGAGAAAGGCAGATATGCTTCACCAAACCTTCTTTTTTCAGCCGTTCAAAAGCGCGAATAAAACCTCTCTCTTTTTTGAGCTCGTCCGTGTTGTGGTAGCCGTAATGGAGTTGCATGTCGTCAAAATAAGCGAGACCTGTCCGCTTCAACGCCTCCTTAACAAATTCATAATGTTCCTCTTCATCGATTAAGCCTGCATAATGATCCCTCCCAACTCGATCCACTGTTACCTGGCAGTAATGAGCTTCTCGGTTCTTAAGGATAGAATCCGGCGCTCCACCCTGCATCCAGCGATTAACCTTATGCCAGTAGTTCACTCCGCACAAAATTCCTGCTTCGGTGGGAGCCTCGGCAAGGTCACCAGCACCTATCAAAACAGAGACCTCTCGCCCACTGTAGCCCAGCTTCCGGCGGGGCAGCCTTCCCACTTTACGTGCGGCTTCTTCTATGGTAAGCCCGCTCTCAATCCACGGCTTACCAGTCAATCTATCTGTCAACCCGGCGACAACCGCGGCTGATGACAGCTTAAGAAATTCACGTCTTTTGATTAAGCGTTTATCAGTCATAATTGACATCCTTTCAATCTTGGTTTTTTGAACAACCTGAAGGCTTCCCTTAGGTCATGAATTTCCACCGGTGATGATATGCGGAAAAACGTGACTTGAATTTTTTGACCAATTTACACGGCAGAGATTTTCGTGTCAAGGAAAAACATATGGCTCGCTCAGATTAAGCATGTGTCATACATCTAATCTTGAAATATGTCAGGGAGGTTCTTGATCTTGTATTCAACATAAAAAATCAAACCATCTTCCTGGGTTTCCGTGGTGGCGAATCCAAAACTATAGAATTTTACTTCATCCAGTGAAACCTTTTTGGCAGGTTTCATGATATACATAAATTTTCCTTCCGGGTCGAAGACATCAATCTCAAAGGTCTTAACACCTGAAACCCGATACACGGCCAGATATCCTTTGGGAAGAATTTTTATGTCTTTAAAAGCCACCGAGGTGTTCGGATACACAGACAGCGCCCATTTTCCAAATTCATCATCTTTTACCCAGGGCAGAAGCTTTTTTTTGTCTTCCAGGCTCACTTTCAGATGTTTATAGGGTTTCTCGATCACATGCGTTATTTCTCCCTTAAGATTCTTCACATATATCTTGTATTCGGTATTTAATCCGACATAAAGCTTTTGATTTTCCTGGTCATAAGCATACTCGATAGCCGGTACACCCCAAGCATCTGAAAATCCCCCTCCATCTCTACCCTTCCTATGAATCATGCCCACATTCTTTTCTTGAAAGAAATCGATGACGGAACTTTTGCCTTTTTTATCTGAAGATAAATGGACCAATGAAATCTTGTTCAGCCAATCTTCTTCTTTCCACTCGTTCTCTTCTATGAAAAAAGTGTTTTCATCCACAAAAATAGGATGATAATACCCTAATCTTTTTTCGACTAAAAATTGGCCGTTCTTATCATACTTGGCCAACTTCAAAGCCCCGGTTGCCCAGATCTGGTTGTTCATAAAACTTACATAGAAAAATTGCCCATTAGGGAATTCACCGGGTCCTTGGCCTTTTCGAACAAGACTTCCCAGGTACTCTCCATTATGGTTAAATCTCTGGGCTTCTGTATAATTAGGATCGAAAAGAATCACCTCACCGTCAGTATCGCGGACATAATCAAACCCTCCTAATCCCACTTCTTCATATTGATAGGGATTGATCTCCAGTGTTTTTTCAATGTCGAGTGTGATTTCTCCTTTTAGGGGTTTTTCAGGATTTATGATATGGGTTACTCCGTCAATCATGATCTTTTCTGCTTTCTCTTCCTTCGGTCCACAGCAGAGAAATAAAGAAATAATCAGAATAAGATAAATGAGTTTTTTCATTTGCTCCCCCCACTGACTTTTTTTTTATAAAACATCAAAACAGCTCTTTCTGTTTTTAAAACTTAAAGCTGACAATATCGCTGTTATTCTATTGGATTGCAGTCAGGATGACAAGCAGTGGAATAGAGCTTTCAGAGAGAATATGAGAATCTAGTTAAAAGAGAGTACTCTATTTTAAAGACTCCGGTATACTATACTTGACTAAACTCACGGTACCGTCTTCATTCTCACTGAACGCAAATAAATCATTATCAGATATCGTCATTGACCAAAATAGAATCCTATCAGGACGGCTGTATCCAATCGGCAAGTAAAAATTATCTATAAGATTTCTTGTTGATGAGTAGACATCGACTAAAATACCCTTGTTTTTCTGGATGGTAGAAGTGACAACCCAAAGATTCGTTTTGTGAAGAAGCAGTTTCTGAATATCGTTATGGAATTCTACGGGAAACCATTTCTTGCGCTCGTCCGAATCATCCACCCTTATGCGCTTATAATCCCTCTTAAGAACTGTAACTATCTTCATGTTCATCAAATCAAGCAGTTTGATACTGTAATCAGGAGTGTGGCATATATACAGGAATCTCGAATTACTGCCAGCCCATATAAGCTTGTTAATTATTTGATAGCCTCCGTAACCTTGCCTTTTCACTACCGAAGCCATCGTGGGAAAGTTCAATCCGCTTTTATTTGCAGTCCCATCCTTGCCAACAACATATAAATTTTGATTAAAAGATATAATGCCCTCTTTCCCTTTGAATTCCTGTGGAATCCAGTCGACAAAATAGTATTTATCTCTGTAATATGCTAACACATCTGTGAAGCGTTTTTTCTCCAGCTTTTGTTCCCGTATAAAATCTCCATCCATTTCCAGCTCGATCATTTTATTCTTGGTCCTTTCGTAAATAATTATTCTGTTAGCTATTATCAAAATGCTGCCTATCTCCTTCATTTCTCCAGGGCCTTCGCCCTCTCTAAACAAATTCTCGATAAATTCTCCCTGCGAATCGAATCTGTATAATTTGTTGCCCTCGTTGACGATAATTGAACCATCAGGAGCAATTACTGTTTGCAGAGGTGCTTGGAAAAAGAACTCATCTCCATCATCAATCCTCATTGTTTCAACCAGCTCGAGTGTCCTTATCTCATTTTTCTGTAACTGTTCAACAGGCTTTTCTGTGAGTTCATTGGCTGGATTGAGAATTAGGGCAAAGATAAACAACGTTAAAATGAAAGGAACAGAGATGATTAAGCGCCGTATCGTGGGTTTCCCCCTTATTAGGATTATATATTATGCGCGGGAATAATTACTAGGAATAAGACTTTGTTTTTCGGCTACACAGACCCAGTGAACATTTTATAATTCTTCTATCTCTTTAAAATTATGTTTCACATTCTGTTTCCGCCGCCCACATGGAGTACCTGTCCGGTTACCCAGTTTGCCTGCTCAGAGGCCATAAAGATGACAGCATTGGCGATATCTTCCGGCTGCCCGATCCTTCTCAGCGGATAACTGGCCGCAATTTCTTTTTCCAGTTGGGGCGTCATCCAGCCTGTTTGAACAGCGCCGGGCGAGATGACGTTGACGGTTATCCCGTAAGGTCCCAATTCAGAAGCGGCGGCTCTGCTGTAACTTTCCACCGCGAATTTGCTGGCTCCGTAGGAAACATTAGAAGGATGGGCGTAAGCACCGTCAGTGCTGATATTGATGATCCGACCCCAGGTGGCTTTTCTGGCGATGTGCCGCTGAGCAAATTCTTTGATCAAAAGGGCCACAGCGCGTGTGTTTACAGCGAAATGCTCATCATGTGAATCCGGTGATATTGTTATCATGGGATATTCACCCACAAACAGCGGATTTTTCTCTAATTCATCCGGAGGTATAAATGTATCAAACCTGTCATGGGCAGCGTTATTGACCAATATGTCGACTTTTCCGTATTTTACTTCGGCTTTATCGAATAATTTGGGGATATTGCCGGGATCAGCTAAATCGGCTTCCCAGGCGGAGCATTCTACGCCAGCCTCACGAATCTCTTTTACTACCTTATCCGCTGACCGGGTTATTGTTTTGTAATAGTATCCCCTTCCGGGCTTTGTTGCTCTCTCAGCTTCTTCCTTGCTCACTCCTCCGTACTCCTCTGGCGAAAGACGGAGATAGTTTAAGAAGACTTTGGCGCCTTCTTTGGCAAAAGCCAAGGCAGTCGCTGCACCGATTCCATGGTTGGCGCCGGTGATCACAGCGACTTTCGCTTTAAGACCTGTATCGATCATTTCCCATTCCTTGTGTTAGCGTTTGGCTTCTCTTACTTTTGGGGGTACCCAATGCTCGATGAATTCTTTTCTGCCTTCATACTCTTCCACCAGATCCTGGAATATGGCCCGCATCTGTTCGTAAGGAAGAGTTCCGATGATCATCCGGCCGTTGAGGATCATGGTCGGAGTGGAACGGATTCCGTAGGCATAGCGGTCAGATGTCTTGGCGTATTCCATGCCGGTGTTGATGATGGTCTGAACGATGTCCTGAGTGACCGGGTCGTTGAGGGCCTCTTCTGCTGCGTATCTTCCTGCCAGCTCCTGTCGCCATTCGGGATTTCGGGCGTCATTAAAATTGGCGAAGATCTCGTCATGGATCTCTGTGAACCTCGCCGGGTCGTAAGCGGCTATGTAGGATAGCTCACAGGAACCAGGGTAAAGATTCTTTTCAACGACACTGTTACATTGGCTGTCTAAAGGAAAAAACTGGAAGGCGATGTTGATCTTCCCGGCGAACTCCTCTTTAAGTCTGTCCAGCTGTTGGGTGAAAAACAAACAGTCCGAGCAGAGAAAGTCCGAATACTCGATGAGCTGGATAGGGGCATCCTCAAAGTTATCCGTAGACCTGACCGTCCAGTAAGGGGATATGAAACTCGGATTGCCGACCACAGGAAGCTCGCGGAATTGCTTGACGATACGGAGCGCCACCGCAGCTTGGGCATCTCTTTTGGCACCATGGTATTGGATCATCCCGTAGGCTCCCAGAGCAGTGATGCAGGCCGCCGCCACAAGTATCTTCAGCGACGGCTGAAAAAATTTGCTGAATATCTTGGATTTGTCTCGACCTTTTCCGTACAGCCAGAAAAGGACGAAACTCAGAACGGCAAAAAAATAGAAACCGGCGCAGAACAGACACATGCTTCCCAGAAAAAAGATAGAATAGATAAAGAGCACGATGACTCCCAACATATTGAGGAAGGAGATAAAAGAATTGGTCTTCTCGAAGCTCTCTGAAGGGAAAACAACTCCCAAAGCGACCAGCGCACCGACGACCAGGCCAAAATAACCAAGAGGAATGCCTAAAACTTGAGCGATAGCTGAAAAAGCTGAATTGTCGCAGTTGAGAAAGGCGCTGATATCGCAGAACGACCCTTCGAAGATATTCTGGGGGTAATTGGCGATAAAAAAGTGCCTTATGGTGAGGAAGGATGCCGCCATCATCCCGATTCCGGATATAAAGCTGAGGATCCGGGGCCACCACAGGCCATCAAGGGTCAATGTCCGCTCCATGAATAAAATCCTCCGATAAATATGCTCGAATATGCCAATCTAGAGTACTTGTTTTTGAATTTCAAATCAAGGATTACGGCTAATTCTAATTCGATTATGGAAGCTGACTTTTCAATTGATCAATGCGGATGCATTCTTTTGAATTCTGAAGGCGTCATCCCCGTAAATTTTTTAAAGACACGATTGAAAACAGACTTGGTATTAAATCCGGCATCGAAGAAAATTTCATGAATATTTCTTTCATTGTTGGATGAATCCAGTAAGAGGTGTTTGGCTTCTTCCACACGATAGCTGTTAACGAAATCATAAAAATTTGTTCCAAGCGACTCATTGACGACCTGGGATAAATATCTTGAAGGAATTGTAAGTCGTTTCGCAAGCTTATTAATATAGAGGTCTGGATTGAGATAAGGCTTCTCTTTTTTCATATAAGATTGAAGCCGTTTCAAGTACTCTTCTTTCTCTTCCTTTGTCAGGGGGGACTGTTGATACTTCGGTTTTTTTTCGATTCCGTTAAAGATTTCGGGCTGCCTCAGTCCTTTAAAAACAATGATGTTAGCGAAAACAAAAATTAACACAAAGGCCGCTGTCCTCAGAAATAGATGCGGGCTCCCGGTATTGGCAAGAATCAACTCAACAACATCGATTACCCAGATCGTTATAAAGCCAAATAGGACTAAACTCAGCCATGAAAAATTGACTTTTCCAAGAGTCGAATAAAAATGTTTCAAGCTTGCTCCGTATCTCCATAAAATCAACACTGAAGCACACATATAACCCGCTACCAAAATGTGAAGTATTCCCGCAAATATGATTTGATTGACAGAGACATAGTGTTTTACGACAGAAAGGATTTCCATTTTTGTCTCAGCACTGCGAAAGTGATAAACCGACATGAAATATATCCAGGCCAGTACAAAGGGTATTAAATGCACAACATGTCTCTTTTCGAAGCGGAAGGCTTTAGACAACAATGATCTCAAGTAAAAATACAGCGAAGGACCCCATAAAAATGAAAACGGCACCAGGACAAAATAAACATGGGGATTCTGGATGTTCAGTCTGAAAAAAAGATGATTGGCAAGACCCAGGGATTTCGAAAATAGGAAAAGAGCCAGGAGTCTATTGCTGAGACGGTTTCCTTTTTTCAGAGTTGCTAAAAATAAGGAAAATAATACCAACTGGGCAACGGTTATGAAACTTAGAATCTCATGAAACCCGAGTGTCATCTCATCCTTCAAAACAGTAAATGGCTTACTTGTTTATAAAAGTCTATGAATTCGAGAGATTCCTTAGCTTATAAATTAGTTCAGCAATAATTTGTGCTTCGCCTCCTCCCTATTCATTCATCCATACATTTTAGTAAAAATCCATAATTGTCTGTTCAACATCTTTCAGCCAGGTTTTTCTTTGCTGTAGCGTGCTGCTGACAATGATTCTGTACTTTTTTCGGACAAAGCGCTTCACCCCGCACAATCCAAAAATGCAGTTTTTCCAGAGAGTTTCGAGAGGATCTCCGAAGACCTTTGTCTCTCTCTCAGCAGGAGTGTTCGAAGTATTAAAGACAATTGCTGATTCCGCCTTTAAAAGGCCGATCGGTATCCCCTCTCCTCTGTCGCCATCAAGGAATTTATAAGCTACACCTGGCCTGAAGACCCTATCGATCCAGCCTTTCATGACCGCCGGCGGCTGAGACCACCAGTTCGGGTGGATAATAATGAATCCATCTGATATTTTTGCCTCCTCACAGTAACCGCGAATATCAGCGGGCAGGTCGGCGCTAGCTTCGAATTCAGCATATGGGAGATTGGGATCGAACTTCTCAGCGTAGAGGTCGTGATAGAAAATTGTATGTCCCCGACTTTTTAAAATATCAATGGAGGTACTTGCTATAGCGTGATTAAAGCTCATAGTATTTGGATGGCCAAGAATGACTGATATGTTCACCCTTTTTTTACTTTATCCGAGCTAAATTACTTATTTTTATCCCCCAACGGCAGCTCAGTAGTATCCTTGATGGATCGAAGAACAATGGTTGTTCTTGTGGAAGCGATAGCATCGATGGAACCGAAATTATCTCTCAATAAACGGTAGAGACTCTCTGTGTCTTTTGTCCTGAGCTTGACAACGTAACAATCCTCACCGGCAATATCATGGACCTCAAGGACCTCTGGAATTTTGGCCATGATCTCCCCTACATCCCATTTTACCCTTTTTTCGTTTGTTTTGATAAATACGAAGGCCAGCAGCCCAAAATCCAAGGCTTTGGGATCCAGATGCGTCGCATAGGCCTTGATTATGCCCCGCTCCTTCAGTCTGCGGAGCCGCTCGAGAATGCCTGAAGGAGCCATTTTCAAGCGGCGGGCTATTTCGGCATTTGAGATGCGGGCATTGATTTGAAGAAGAGACAATATTTTACGGTCGATATCATCTATCATTCGTTATATCCTCTAATATATTGAATTATGTTCACATATTTTTAATTTATACTGAATTATTAGAATAATAGATTAATCTTGATCTGTCAAGAGAATATATCCATGAGGCTTATGATTAAGATGAAAGGGTGGAGCTGCTCTCTACATCGCTTTCCCAAGAGTAGTAACGAAACCGGATTTTAGCGTTGAGAGAAGCTGGTGTGCCATTGGATTAAACAAAAGATGTTGCGCCAGTCTATGAATCTTTCTTTTCAGTTTTCAACTCATCAGGCTTCATATCCTCGATTATTCGGGCATCGACCCAATAAACGTTACCGACGTCTGTATCTCTTTGGCTGACAAAAAAGAGATATTTTCCATCAGGAGACACGACGGGTGTCGTTTCGAATGCTTTTGAATTGACTCCTTTACCCATTTTTTTCGCCCCCGTCCATGATCCGTCCTGCTTGCGGAAGCTGACGTATATATCGAAGTATTGGTCTATTCCCCCATATTCACCGGCGCTTCTGTTGGATATAAAAAGAAGATAGCTCTCGTCCGAAGCGACGAAGGGATAGATTTCCCTTGCCTTCGTATTGACGCATTCTCCCAGGTTTTCCGGTTCTGCATACTGTCCGTCCACGAGTCTGGACCGGAAAATATCGGTTGCGCCCATGCTCCCCTCTCGGCCTGAAGCAAAATAGAGAGTGCCCTCTCTGGTGATGGATGCTCCCCAATCATCGTTGGAATTGACCACAGGTCCGTGATGTTTCGGCTCAGACCAGCCAGCACCTTGCCTTTCTACATACCAGTTGTTAAATCCCTGGGCCTTCCCGTTTTTTCCCAATGGGCGGTTGGAAATGAAGTACAGCCTTCCTCCATCCGGTGAAAAAACGGGATTAAAAGAGAAATGTTCCTCTGAAAACGGAGCTATTTGCGGTGTCGTCCATCT
>Ga0209636_10002230_pt1 | contig 19740 bp, 15 predicted proteins | sample DeeMarSWOR152_54_FD_187464 | JGI IMG/M metagenome (GOLD analysis project Ga0209636, IMG submission 187464) | Marine sediment microbial communities from White Oak River estuary, North Carolina - WOR-1-52-54 (SPAdes) (version 2) | ecosystem: Environmental > Aquatic > Marine > Intertidal zone >... | reverse complement strand
TTTGTTCCTCTGTGTATAGTAGTGTATGTATCTGAGGTCTCCCCATGCATGACCGCAACAACTTCTCCAATGTCAGACTTTGCTGCAACTGTTGCAGCTGCGATTAGGTTCTGCGCTGCATCTGAAGAAGGGCGGTCGCTAGATCGCTGGGCACCAACTAAAACAACAGGTCCAGATAAGTCTTTCAGCATAAAAGACAAAGCTGCAGCAGTATAACCCATGGTATCGGTCCCATGAGGTATAACAACACCCTGTACACCATTGTTCAGATCTTTTGCAACCTCATGGGCTAAGGTCTTCCAATGACCGACTTCGACGTTTTCACTGAAAATCTGAAAGGCTACACAAGCTTTTACATTACAGATATCAAAAATTTCTGGTACTGAAAAAGCAAGTTCTTGCACTGAACTAGCCGGATGTACTGCACCGGTTCTATAGTCTACATAGCAAGCTATGGTACCGCCGGTTCCAACAATAGAAACCGTAGGTTTATTTTTGTCGAAAGGAATCTTCTTTGTCTTTTTCACAACATCTTTATGTTTCTTTACAAGAATTATTTTCGTATCCTTATCAACTGCCAAGCCTATGTTATAACCATTATCCAACTTTATATTGATAATATCATCATCGCTGAATTCATGATGAGGCATAAGTATACCCTCTTTCTTGTCACCCTTTTTAGTCACCTGTAATCTATCACCAACTTCAGCACCGATTTCCTGGAGTTTATCCTCAATAAATTTTTTCCTAGGCATCTTCTGTCTATAATGAAAATAACTAATGTTTTTAAAGAGTTATCTTAAAAAAACTGTTTTTCATCATAATCATTTTTAACCGAAGGACCGTATATCTGAGTAGAATGCGCCTAGCAGTTAAATTCGCCTATGATGGAAGAAAATTCCAGGGATATGCACGACAGCCACAATTAAAAACCGTTGAAGGAGAAATGATAGTAGCTCTGATAAAACATGGTTTCATTGAAGATACTGAGAAATCTCGTTTTAGATCTGCAAGTCGGACAGACAAAGGAGTTTCTGCTTTGGGTAATGTTATCGCGTTTAATACAGGTGCTTCTAAAAAAAATATTTTACAAGAGTTATCCAATGAATTCGCAAGTATTATCGTCTATGGCGTTACAGATGTTGAACCAGATTTCAACCCCCGGCATGCTCGATTCAGGTGGTATAGATATTATCTCCCCGTAAAAAATCTTGATATAGAAAGAGCAATTTCAACAGCGCATTCTTTTACTGGTGAGCATGATTTTAGTAATTTCGCACGGCTAGAGTCATTTAAAGACCCTGTAAGAAGTATCGATAATATTGTCTACACTAGGGAGAAGGAGTTTTTAGTTGTAGATTTTTATGCTCAGACGTTTCTCTGGCATCAGATTAGAAGAATTATATCAGCTATTGAAAAAGTAGGAACTGGAAGACTAGAAAAAGAACAAATCATAGAAGCACTATGTAAACCTGATAAAAAAGTGGATTTTGGTTTGGCACCGGCTGAACCATTGTTGTTAAAAGATATTATTTACGATTTTGAATTTAATTACGATAATAGATTGTTGAGCAGGCTACGTTATCTAGAGAAGGCTATTGTTTCATCACTGCCTAAATAAAGATAAGGCGTTAAAATCAGGCCATAGTCAGATTGAAATTTATTATTATGATAACAAAAAAGAGAAGAACAATATTAATGATTTAAATCAATATTTTATATGGTTTTATTGCTGCGTATCAGTCAAAGTTAAACAAAGGAATTGATGCATGACCTATTGTCGTTTTCCCAAAAATGTTTTTCGGAAGTAATCCTCCTTAATCCTCAGTGTTCATTTTTAACGACGATATTTACTTCTAACATCATTTTTGTATTCTGTCTTTCCTTTTATAGTATAGACGAATGAGTAATGAGATCAGTAGAAGAGCAATCCCTAGACACATAAGAAAGATAAATACATAATCTGGAATAGATGGTTTTTCCTCCAAAGGCTCTTCATATGTTTCAACTGTTTGTGCATCCAAGGCATAAACATTCCCCCTTGCACCAATATAAACAACTTCCTTTTCTACAACTGGATGAGAAAGGATGGGGGTAGTAAGGTAATTATTCGCATCATCGTCTTTAATATAATATCCTGGTGTAAAACTCCACGCTAAACACCCATCTTCTTTGTTTAAAGCATAAAATCTACCGTCATCACATCCAAAGAATACATATTCACCATAGACTACAGGATTTGAATGTATAGCGGATTTACAGGTAAAAAACCATTTTAATTTCCCATCTTCCTCATCAATCGCATAGAAGTTATTGTCAAGTGAACCCACAAATACAACCTCATCATAAACATCAGGTGTTGAATCTATCCCCCAACCTGTTTGATATTTCCATTTGAGATCACCAGTAACAGAATCTAGAGCATAGATATTTCCATCCCAAGAACCAAAGTATACGGTATCATCGTTTATTCTTGGAGATGCAGTAATTTTCCCTTCCGTTTCATATTTCCAAATAAGCTTTCTATCCGCAATGTCAAAGGAATAACATGAATCACCAGATCCAATGTAAATTCTATTGTGTTGTATGTCGGAAATATAAACTGCATCATCAAAGTTATAAGTCCATTTTTTCTCTCCAGAATCTATATCAAATGCATATAGGTTGCCGTCTGAGCAACCGGCTATTACCAGATTAGTATTAATAGTTGGTTTGGAAGATACTTCTCCTATTGCTTTTTCCCATTTAATTCTCCCTGTATCTTTTTTGATAGCGTGCAATCCTTTGTCAGAACCTACAAATAACAAATCTTTTGATATAGCAGGTTCAAGAGATTTATCACCAACATTTTTACTCCATATCTCCTTTCCATTTGCTTTATCTAAAGCATAAATTGTGCCAGAAGATGTTGCTGCATAAACAATATCCTCAGAAACCACACTTGAGGAATAATTTATATTTCCTATGTTATCTGTTTCGTATTGCCACAGAACTCTGCCGTCCTCCTCTCTAAAATCAAATATATCAGTCGATTGTAAAACTGGCGGCTCGCCGTTAGAAGGATACACTTCTAACCATCCATTTGGCGGCAACTCTGTAATTCCATGAAACTTATTTTTAGCCTCATCAGACGGATTAAATTGACATCCATTTGTTTTTCCCATATATGTGAATAATCCTAGTTTTTTCATAAGCTTGGAATCGGTTATTTTACAATCAGTTGTGTGTTTAGGTAGCGGGTCCGTAGCCATAATTTTTTTAGCAATTTCTGTATCAATTTTCCCATAGTATTGTTCCCCCAACTCCATTAATTTTTGACTCCTCTCATCTTTCCAGGTCACGGTTTCACCATCAATATCAAAAAAATCGTTTTTCGGAACAAACTTAGAATAAATTTTTAAAATAATTGGTGGCACCCCACTGAGTTCTCCTAACACTTTCACATTCTGTGGAAGGTTACAGGACCAATAGTAACCATTAAATGTCCTTTTTATAGGTGTATTATAGAGTGCCTGCATGTATGAAGCAATCTCTCCAGTTTTCGTATCACCAATTAACCATTCATTAGGAATGAGCCCATTGTTTCCATCTTTTAAATTTTGAATTACCTCGTCAATGCTATTTGAATACTGAATCGCTCTTCTGGATCGAACTCCTTTTGGAGTTGTCCCTCTAGTTTTCCAAGGGCCCTGAGGAGCTAGCTCTGTTTCTGTAAGCACTATTCCCTGATCATTTTGATAATAATCCTCATCACTCCATAAAGAACCAGGTGGGCTGGTCATCATAAATCTGTACCCTTCTGATGGTTCTACATCCAATATAATATTACAACGTTGTGCTACATACATAGGAAATATTGAGGCATGTGAAACAACGATTCCGCCATCACTTGTGGCATCGCCAGTTGCTATAAAAGCATTACAATGACCATTTTCATGATTTAATATTTTTCCAGAAAAAATCTCTTTTAATCCATTTAATAGTCCACGTACAGGGTGAAACCCCTTTCTGAAATTGCCGAAAATATAATCAATCTCCTGTACAAATTGTAATGCTACAATATCCTCGTATTCTATATCTCGACCAAAAATTTGTCCACCTTGTGCTCTTATACCATCAACCATTCCTTTCATTTCTTGAACATATTCTTTAGGAATTTGTTTTAAAAATGTATTCATGGCTTCCGATCTGCAGATTTTCCACCATTGCTCCGGAGTTTTTACAGTAAATATTTTTAGAAGTTTCGCACCGATTCTATACTCACTCCATCTGTGCATCGCATCAACAACCTCAGCGGATGCAAGATACCCATATTGATAGCCCCTTTCGTATGGCTCTCCCTCTATGTGGACATACACCCATCCTTGGATATTGTATCTAAAACCTTTTCCATAATAATTGGTATTAATCTGAGAGTTTTGCACGCCTTTTGCATTTTTTAATGTAAAAGATAATGTGATTGGAGTTGTTAACAAGAAGAAGATCAATAGAACCAAGTATTTTTTGTTCATGTTTGTTCATTAGTATTTGTGTTGCAGTCGTCATCCAAGTTGACGTCGTAAGAGAGGTCTTCCTTCCTTGACTCGATGGTTTCTATATTTTTATTCTCACCGTATTCGTATGTTACAGAGACCGATATGTCGCTTGTAACATTCTCATTAGAAATATCATCTTCACTCAGAGCGAGATGTCTTGTTGTATTGAGTATAACTTCAGCAGTTGCATATACGTCGGTCCAATCAACCATATCTATAGTATCTCCCTTTGAATGGTTCTCACCATCGAGAGGATACCAGTGTGTCGCTAAACTCTTATTCCCCTTATCAAAGCAAATTAATGCTTTTTTTACAACATCTCTGAAATTATATCCATCACAAATATATATCCCAGAGTCGTCTGTCGCTTGCACCGTGATATTATAACCACCGCTTCGACTTTGATAATTTGAATGATCTGCTATCTCTTGAAGCAGATTCTTAAGTTCGTCATAATGAGGATGAAACCAAAAATTTAGACTAAGATTTTCTTTAGGATATTCGCTGCTATTAACGTACCCAAGAGCATCTAAATTGATATAATACTGAATTTTTTCTTTACCACATACATGGTTTTTCCATATGTAAAATTTAGCTCCGTGAGATCCACATTCTTCTCCGCTAAATGCTACAAATTTCATGGTATAATTAGGTCTAATATTGTCATAGTTATCTGAAAAATACTTAGCAATACCAAACATAATCCCAACGCCAACTGCGTTGTCTATTGTACACTGCCCCCACGTTGAATCATAGTGTGCACCGATAACAACAGTTTTATCCTCAATTTTACCAGGTATTGTTCCAACGACATTATAGCTTTCAACATCACGATCCACATATGCATTAAGAACGAAGTCAGCCGTTACTATATCACCATTAGTAATACTTTGATTTATCTTATTACCAAGTGAACCATTAATAAGGAAACCAGGGATATGCAATGTACTGCCGCGAAGAATGCCAGGAAGTTTTTTTCCTCCTAATAATGAAGCGCTAGATCCTTCTATATGGGCATCTTCTCTATAATCTGCCCATAAGAAGGCATTGGCAAGGGGATATTTTGGATTAGATTTAGTATAAGTATACAATTTCTCGGCAACTTTTCTGACACTGGATTCTTTGGTTTTTTTCATTTCAATTAAATAAATATGTTTATTATTGCCTATTGAGGATCTATCTCCGGAGATGTTAATGGCACCTTCTTGCATGTTCATATTAGCTATTGGTTCATTGTATGCCATCAGAGTTTCTTCTTCAGTAAGATTAATATTGTTTTCTTGTATATTTCCATTAACTGTTTCGTATATCTTGTCGGGTGCTATATGAACTTCTGCATTATCAAAATTAAAGTGTTGGTTAGAAGGAATTCCAAGAGAATTTGGTATGGGTAAAATAGGAAAACACTCAGTATCAGGTATTTCTTCACCAGATATTACCAATTTATAATCTTCCTTACTACGTACCCCAAATTTATCATCAATACCATCAAAAGGAATTCCTTTATCAATTAAATCTAAAACTGCATCGCCTATACAATCGTTAGAAATATTTCCATTCCAAGCCTCTTCTAACATTTTTGCTGCATACCGCTCTCCAGGAGTCCCATATTCCCTTCCAAGCCAACTCTCGTTTTTGAAAGTGATGTTGCTAAGTTTTTGTATAATATCAGTTATAAAGGAGTTGTTTAGAGGTAATTCGTTAGGAAATATCTTTTTACATTCGTTTACGGCATGTCTGCAATCCGACCCAGTTGTAAGTGTCGTAGTAGATAGAAGCGAGGCAATTATACATATTGCAATTATTATAGGTTTTATTTCGATTTTTTTACTTTTGTAGCCTTTCATTTTTATTACCAGAATAACATAAAAATATTCCCTTTTTTATATATTATGTAATTATAATAACAAAAATTATATATGTAAGTTACAATATAATAGATATAGTTACAATAGTAAAACATCAAATTAAGGTGTTATTATGGTAACAATCAGCCAGGTTGTCAAAGAAATACTCGACAGTCGAATTTTCCTTCAAGAAGCCATAAGCCGTAACATAGTATCATATAATTTATTAGCAATACATTTAAAACCAGAGATCGAAGCAGAGATAGGTAAAACAGTTAAAACATCTGCAATCGTTATGGCACTAAGAAGACAAACAGAAAGAATCGAACAAACTATCAAGAAACCAACATTCAGTTATTCTATTGAAACAATTAAAACAAATATTTGTTATATCGTTTTAGAAGAATCCTCCACTTTATTAAATAACCTTCAAAACCTCTATTCAATAATTGATTTTAAAAAAGGTGGCATATTAAACATCATTCAAGGCAATTATGAAGTAGCTATTATTACAAACCATAAATATAAAAACAAACTATTAGAAATACTATGTGATGAAAAAGTTTTAGATACACTGGATAACTTAGTTTCAATTTCTCTTACATATTCTAAAAAATTTTTATTTACCCCAGGAGCTCTGTATGACGTTTTAAGATTTATAACTTGGCAAAATATAAATATGATTGATATAATTCTCACCTCGACAGAAATGAGTCTTATAATCGACAAAAAAGATTTAATGAAATGTTACAATGTATTGGGAAAATTCATTGAAATTTCAAAAAAGACAAACTAAAAAATTCAAATATTTGCCAAAATTAATTTTTATTTTATGAATGTCCTAATTTCAATTACATAAAATTTTATTACTTTGGACTTGTTTTCAATTCTCTTAATGCAGGGGTAGCCAAGCCAGGTCAAAGGCGACAGACTCAAGATCTGTTCCTGTAGAGGTTCGGGAGTTCAAATCTCCTCCCCTGCACCTATTCTTTGACTGAAAACCTTAATGTAATTAAATGCAAATTAGTCTGTTGTGAAATATGAACTAATAATTGTTAGATACGGTGAAGTAGCGTTAAAAGGCAAGGCAACGCGTAAATATTTTGAAACCACTCTCATAAAGAACATAAAAAACGCGTTAAACAAAATACATGTTACTCATAAGATTAAAAAAGAGTGGGGTAGAATCTTCGTCTATACCAATCAAATAAGTGAAAGCATAGACATTTTACAGAAGATTTTTGGTATAACCACAATAAGCCCAGCATTTCAAACACAAAGTGATATCGCTTCTATGTCCAAGCTCTCTGTCAATATTTTAAAAGAAGAATTAACTGAAGAAAAAAGCTTTGCGCTTCGGGTAACAAGAACTGGGAGGCATGTCTTTTCAAGTCAAGATGTTGCAGTAAAAATTGGTAATGAGCTTGTTAAAGCAACACAAGCAAACGTAAATTTAACCAAACCTGATTTTGAATTATTTATCGAAATAAGAGATGAGAATGCTTATATGTTCACAGAAAAAATCCGTGGGGCAGGTGGATTGCCTCTTGGTACACAGGGCAAGGTCTTAGCATTAATAACTAATCCTGAATCTATATTAGCTGCGTGGCATCTCATGCGAAGAGGCTGCGCAGTAGTTTTTGGAACCACAAATAAAATGGATGATAAACTATTAAACTCTTTTATCTCAAACTGGAATGTCCCAATAGACATATTACCTGTTGAGGCTCATGGAAAAAATCTATACAAAAAGTTAAATGAAATAGCATTTGAAAGAAATTGTGATGCAATTGTTACAGGTCATACTCTCTATGAAAACTCATATAATGCTCTTTCTGATGTTAAATTACTTAAAAAATACATAGAATACCCTGTTTTATATCCTTTAATCTCAATGAAAACGAATGAGATAAATCAAAAATGTAAGGAGATAGGAATACAGCTATGAATATACTTATCCTTGGTGCAGGGGCAATAGGATCTTTGTTTGGTGCTTTGCTTTCTAAAAAAAATAATGTATTGCTTGTAGGTAGAACACCTCATGTTCATGCTATAAAAGAAAACGGACTGAAGATCAAAGGTAGAACAAATCTGACTGTAAAAATACCTGCAGAAGATTCAATTGATAAAGTCACAACTTCTCCAGATCTTCTGATCTTAACTGTTAAATCTTATGATACAGAACCTGCAATAAAGCAAGCCAAGAAAATAATAAATGATGATGCTATGATTTTATCCCTCCAGAATGGGTTGGATAATACTGCTAAAATAGAGAAAATAGTTAATCGTAAAAATATAGTAGCAGGTGTTACTACCCATGGCGTGTTTTTTTCTAGATCCGGCGTTATCAAACATACTGGAAAGGGAAAGACGATTCTAGGTGAATTAGATGGAAAGAAATCAGAGAGATTAAAACATATCACCTCGGTTTTTAATGAAGCCAATATTGAAACAACAATCAGTACAGATATTATCAAAGAAATTTGGACTAAAGCAATTATAAACTCCAGTATAAACCCACTCACTACATTTCTTCAATGTAAAAACGGTTATCTACTCGAAAACCTGTTGTTGGAAAACATTGTAGAAAAGATATGCATGGAATCCACCATGATTGCAAATAAAGAGGGGATACGTCTATCTTATCAGGACATATATAAAAAAACCAGAGAAGTAATTCAGAACACCTCTGAGAATTATTCTTCCATGCTTCAGAGTTTTAAACGAGGAAAAAAAACTGAGATAGAATCCATAAACGGTAGAATAGTTGATATAGGCAGAAAACATGGTATTGAACCGTTGATGAATGAGATATTGGTTTACTTAGTTAAATCGACATGTGAAGTATTGTAGGGGGACGTCGTTATGAAGATATTTGTAACGAGAAAAATTCCAGAACCAGGACTTGATCTACTGAGTGAAAAACATGAAATAGAGATATATCCGCATGATAAAATTCCAACTAAAGAGGAGATAATAAGAGGGTTAAAAGGAAAAGATGGGCTTCTCTGTTTATTAACAGATAAAATAGACCAGGAAATTATATACTCAGAGCCAAAGTTGAAAGTAATAGCGAACTATGCCGTCGGTTATAACAACATTGACATACAGGCGGCGACAGAACGAGGTATACCTGTTAGCAATACTCCTGGTATTCTTACTGATACTACTGCGGAGATGGTATGGGCGCTTTTGTTTTCTGTTACTAGACATATTGTTGAAGGCGATAAATTCACCAGATCCGGTAATTTCAAGGGTTGGAGTCCAATGCTAATGCTGGGGCAGGATGTCACTAATAAGACATTAGGAGTTATTGGTGCAGGTAGGATTGGTACATCCTTTGCATTAAAAAGTAAAGGATTCAAAATGAAGATTCTTTATGTTGATGAAAAAAGAAACCAATTACTAGAAGATGAGTTAGGTGCAGAGAAAATCGATTTAAAAGAGCTTCTATCACGTTCGGATTTTATCTCATTACATGTACCCTTGTTGCTGTCAACTCATCATCTCATTGGTGAAAAAGAACTGAAGCTTATGAAAAAGACCGCGGTTCTCATAAATACTTCTCGTGGCCCTGTGGTTGACGAAAAAGCACTAGTTAAAGCACTAAGGGAACGATGGATCTTTGGCGCTGGTTTGGATGTTTATGAACACGAACCATCAATAGAAAAAGAACTATTAAAATTGGATAATATAGTCCTTCAGCCTCATTCTGCATCTGCCACTATTGAAACACGGACTAAAATGGCAGTTATGGCCGCTGAAAATATGATTGCAGGTTTAAAGGGAGAGATACCACCTAATTGTGTCAATCCTGAAGCGTTTAAAAAGAAATAAAAAATGAGATTAAAGAGTAAACGTCCAGATTTCAGGTTCTGCTGGTAAATCTTCTTTCTCAATATCTATCTCATTTCCAACATGAATAACCTTGTGTTTAGTTTGTCCTAAAAAAGAATCTATCCCAGCAATAGGCAGCGATAATCCACCGATCTTATAATGCATGGGAATTGCTATTTTTGGTCTTATCGCGTTTATAACATTCCACGCTTGCACTGCATCAATGGTAAAGGTTCCTCCTATAGGGATAAATAATATATCAACATCCCCAATCTGCTGAACAGCATTCTCGTCTAATTCATGTCCTAAATCACCCAGGTGACAAAAAGTGATGTTGTCCATAGTAAATTTGAATATAATGTTCTTACCCCGTTTTTCTCCACGGCATTCATCATGGAACGATTCAATACCTTTTATCTCAACATTTGAAATGTTTTTCTTCCGCTCATCTGTTATAACCTTAGATCCTTCTTTTTCCACCGTTTTCACACTGTTGTGATCATAATGGTCATGCGATACCAAAACAATATCTCCTGCTACACTAGGTGCAGGTATACCTATAGATTTTCCATCATGTGGATCAGTTACTAACGTTAACTCATTCGTTATTTCAAAGCATGCGTGTCCATGCCATCGTACTTGAAGCAATTTTCTCCTCCTCCCAAAAATTACACGAATTGAATTGTTTAGTCAATTTAAATAAATTATGGCCGCAACCTACCCAACTGAACATAATCTATATCCTTTGTATCGGTTCTTGCGAAAATAATCTCCTTATTCACAGAATGAGCAAGACGCACCGCTCTACTAACATCAGCCCAAGAGCTGGTAAAGCTTTTATCAACAACATGAATCAAATATTCAGCATGTGTCTCATTTGGTTGTTTAGTATAAGCACGGAAATGAGCACCAAACTTAAACCCCGTCTTAACAATAAGACCCCGCTTCTTCAAATCTTCAAACACTAACAATCTAGACTTTATATCGGGTTGATATTGTTCTACAAAATCAGTAAACGCCTCTAGGGACAACTTTTTCCCAGTATCCACCAGTTTCAACGTAAGTATCCCATTTTTTACAAGATACAATGCTTCTATCGGCGAAAGCTGCAAACCATTGCCTAGTGGCTTGCCAAAAAACTCATTCTTATGTAATTGCTCACTTAGTGTTTTATCGAAGATAATAACTCTGTTTTCAAAGACAAAACCCTTCTCTTTTCTAAAAACGTGTTTCTTAATATGTCCTTTCAGATAAACATTTTTAACATCATAATAGGTAAGATCGCCCTCCTCATCCACAATAGCAAACCACAGACTACTATCGTGTTTCTCAGCAGCTGTTACAAGCTTCTTTATCCCATCTATAGTTACAATATCTCTCTCAGAAAACGAAACAACAAAACAAGAATTCATATCTTTATTAGATATCACAAAATCTATATCCTTCTGATCCTTGCAGAGAGAAACAGAATGCCCCCGTTTTCTCAGATCACGAAAAACCAGATATTTGATTTCAAAACGAGGAATCTGCTGTGCAGCCAAAGTAACCAAGTTTTGAAAATCCAACTCTTCTTTATTTTGAAAAACAGTAATTTTTCCCTCATCTAACAGAAATACACCCTCTAATAAACTCAATCGAAGTTTATTGCCTTTAACAGTTTCACCAAAACGACTTTTATTATATAGTCTACCAACATCACGCGACTTAGAAATTAAGATATGGTTATCAACGAGTTCACCAACAATCTGCATCTTATTATGTTCACTCTCTGCCTATTTTTTGTTTCTTGTAATAATCTTTAATACTCCTAGGTATCTGCTTATCAGGGAAATACTGCTCTTGCCTTTTGTAATAGTCTTCGATATTCTTCCGTTCCTTCTTCCTCTCAACTTTCGTCTTACCAGTGGAGATACCACTTATTATCAACCCGATTCCAATCCCTGCTGTGCAGCCGATTATAATGCCTCCTGCTATACCAACAAAGAATAAAGTAATATTAAACTGGTTTAAATCACCAATTCCAAGACTAGGGAGGATTTCAGGTATTCCAACATACCGCGACGAAGCCGCTTTTCCAGAAGAAAAATTCGCGAAACTCAAAGCACCAGCAATAATGTCACTATCCTTGTAGTATATCAAGGCAGCTTCAAAACTCGATTTATTAGCTAAACTTTCTGCGTATTCATAATAGCTAACAGCGAGTATTGGTTCGATACCTAGGCTTCTTGCTTCTGTTATACTTGCACCTGCGTTTTCTTCCGCTCGTGGTATTTTTTCTTCTGCATCATTATTTATCGTTTCTATGGCAAGATTTGCTTTGACTAATGCTTGTAACGCTCCGAAGAATGCAGAAGCAGGGTAGCCTTTATTCAAATCATTCTGTGCTGTTTCTAACAGTTCTTCTGCTGAGGTTAGATAACTCGATGTTTTACCGATTTCTTGTAGAATCACACTTGAGTATACTGCTGCCTGCTGGGCGTCCTCCAAATATTCTAAAGCTAGATTTTCAAGGGTGCTGTTATCTATGTTTCCTGTATCGTTGAAGTTGCAGTTTTCGCTTAGATCAAGCCACCATCCAACGCTTTTGCTGCGTTCCATGGCAAAGGCTAGGTTATACATTACTCCTAATGGATCCCGGTTTGTATAGCTCTCTTGCGCATCTGAGATATATGTTTCTGCTTCCGATGCCCTGTTTTGCGCTCCTCCTACACATTGTAAAGAAATAAATCCGTTGATTTCTGCGTTCCCCGCCATTTCACTTTGTTCTTCGTAAAAAGAGTTCACATCATTCATTAACGATGTTAAATATACGTCTCCATCATCAGATTGAAAATATTCACAAGCATAAATAACAAATCTCGAATCAATTAGAGACTGAAAAGACATGCTAGTGCTCGAATAATAACGCCCTTCATCATACAATTCTTCGGATTCTTCAAGATAATCTAAAGCATAGCCAAGAATCGTATCAACCTGACTCCGATAGTAAACCGGGTAAGTATTAGGGATACCCGTACTTGTATTAGCAAAGAGACTACTTGCATTATTGTAAAAACCCTCTGACTCATCAAGTAATGTTTCTGCCAACGGTTTCATAGAATAAATATAGTTCTCCGTTGTAATATTCGTATCTGCTATCGTAATAGGGAACTCATGCCCAGTCAAATAGACAAGTGCATCGTTCACATCCTCAACCTCAACTACCTCCATACCATAATTACTCATTGCATACTCGGCAACACTCTTAGGAATCTGTCTAGTAATAATCCTCTTCCAAATACCCTCATCGATTGTTTCATAAACTGTTTCTATATAGGTACCCTGACCCTTAGGGATTACAAATCTTGTAGCTCCTACTGAATGCGCAGCATCGATTTTCTGAGGTATGCCTCCAATAGGGCCAATACTACCATCGGGATTAATCATACCGGTCATAATAGTCCAGTTGTTTGTATCCCACTGTTCTAGTAAAGCGATAGTTGCAACAGCCATGACCGCTCCCGCTGAGGGACCACCGATAATAGGAGCCTCTGTTCTAACGACGAAGAAGAAATCATAATCGTCAACGCTGATGTTATCTCTTCTAACATAAGCACCAGCAACTTTAACTGCGAGACGCGCAGAACCCTGCATATCTATCTGAGTAAGAGGTAATGTATCTACGAATACTCTACCGCTGCCGTTATTCTGGATAGTAAGAGTTATTGTAGAAATCACACCGATATATCCACTTTCTGTTTGAGCGACAGCTGGAGCATAAACAGTAACATTCCGGTAGGTTAGAGATATTTTTCCTTCACTTATTTCACCGGGAGACGATGCCAATGTAATTGAGTCATACAAATATGAAATAGAGCATAGCATAAGGAATATTGTTATTATTACTGCATACTTTTTTATAGGCATATATACTCAAGAGCCCCCATTATTTAACATATATAAAAAATATCTTCCTAAAATCGCTAAAATATACTGGTAATATTAATTTTTTATTGAATTTCAACACTTGGTTTTATTTCAATACCCTTAAGTAGGTTTATTAGATACCATACCTCGCTTTCAACCCTATTATAAACCTAAATAATATTTAAGTGCAGAGCCTGGGGGAATCAGATGAATCAAAAAACTATGAATATACTCAAAACCCGATTGAGTGAAGAAGATTACCAGAAAATTATGAGGATAGATAATCCTCAGGTTTATGATTTTATCACCAATTATATTGATTTGTGTAACCCAGCAAAAATCTCTGTGTGCACGGACAAAGAGGAAGATATTCAATACACCCGAGAAGCCACGCTAACGAACCATGAGGAGGCAAAACTGGGAATTGAAGGACATACGATTCATTTCGATGGTTACTATGATCAAGCTCGTGACAAGGCGAGGACTAAATTCTTGCTGCCTCCAGGTAAAGACCTAGGACCTGAACTTAATGCTATAGACCGGGAGGAAGGACTCAAAGAGATATTTCAAATCATGAATAACATTATGGATGGTCATGAACTCTTCATCAAATTCTTCTGTTTAGGTCCCACTAACTCTCCATTTTCCATCCCGTGCATCCAGCTCACTGATTCCGCATATGTTGCTCATAGCGATGACCTCCTTTACAGGCAGGGATACCAAGAGTTCCTTCGACAAGGACGAAAGGCAAGATTCTTCAAATTCGTCCACTCTCAAGGAGAACTAGAGGAGGCAGGCTTGGGGCTTTTGGTGAGTAAAAATATTGAAAAAAGACGGATATACATCGACCTTGAAGAAGAAATCATATATAGCGCTAACACACAGTACGGTGGCAACACCATTGGACTTAAAAAACTTGCAATGCGTCTTGCAATCAATCGTGCCTCTCAGGAGGGCTGGCTCACAGAGCATATGCTAGTGATGGGCGTATACGGTCCAGGTGGGCGGGTAAGCTATTTCACTGGCGCTTTTCCTTCTATGTGTGGAAAAACTTCTACTGCCATGATGGATGGAGAGACAATCGTGGGTGATGATATTGCATACCTCCGTCATATTGGTGGGAAAGTCCGAGCGGTGAACGTAGAATCAGGTATCTTTGGCATTATTGAAGGTATCAACGACAAGGATGATCTGCTTCAATGGAAGGCACTTGCTAGCCCTGTAGAAATCATCTTCACAAACCAATTGGCGACTAAAGACGGAAAAGTTTACTGGAATGGGAAGCCTGGGAAATGCCCTGAAAAGGGTGTAAACCACTCAGGTAACTGGTACAAAGGGAAGAAAGACAAGGAAGGGAATGAAATCACTCCTTCCCATAAGAACGCCCGTTTCACTTTCCGTATGGACATTTTAGATAATGTAGACTCCCTACTCCACGACCCTCGAGGTGTCGAAGTGAGTGGGATTATCTATGGCGGTCGCGACTCGGATACCTCTGTACCTGTGGAGGAGTCTTTTGACTGGACCCATGGACTTATCACTAGGGGAGCTTGTCTTGAATCCGAGACCACTGCTGCCACATTGGGCAAGGAAGGCATTCGAGTTTTCAACCCGATGTCTAACATCGATTTTTTATCTATTCCAATCGGAAAATACATCCAGAACAACCTGAAATTCGGAGAAGGAGTGAAACATCCTCCACGTATATTCTCGGTGAATTACTTTTTAAGAGACAAAGGGGGTAGTTGGCTCAACCATAAAAACGACAAAGCGGTTTGGCTCAAATGGATGGAGCTGAGAGTGAACAATGAAGCTGATACTCTAAGAACGCCCACTGGTTTCATACCAGCCTACCAAGACCTCAAGATGTTATTCAGACAGGTATTAGACAAGACCTATCCAAAAGAGGATTATATCAAACAATTTACGGTGAGAATTCCTGAAAACCTAGCTAAAATCGACCGGATGATGAAGCTATTTAAAACCCGAGTCCCAGATACACCAGAAATTGTTTTCACGGTTTTGAAGGAGCAACAGAAACGACTGGTTGCAGCACAAGTACAACATGGAGATTATATCTCACCAGACAACTTTTAATTCTTTACAAAGAATCATAAACCCCCTCCCACATCCTACTCCTACGTTTTTTAGAACTTGTACTTTCTACAAAAAATAATATAATAAAAGCTTTAATGGTAAAGTTATTAGAGAAAGAAGGAAAAAAGAGAGAAATAGTTTTTATTTGCGGATGAGGTCCAGTGAAGTAAGTTCTTTTGATAGTTTATCTACTGCAAGTGATACATCCTCTATCTTTCGTGCACCAGTGCAGACGATTTTCCCAGAGCCAAAAAGCAACATGGCTACTTTCGGTTCTTTTATCCGGTAAACAAGTCCCGGGAACTGTTCTGGTTCGTATTCCACGTTTTCCAACCCTAAGCCCATTGCCACCTCATTCAAGTTCAGCTCAGTTCCTAGGTCAGATATAGCTACGATGTTCTGTATAACAATCTTAAGATCCTTATACACATCGACGCCCAACTTCTTTAGCTTCTCTGCTATTATATCAACTGTCTTACGCACATCTTCAACGTCCTTCGCACCTGTACAGTTAGCTTTACCACTTCTAAAAAGAAGTGTGGCTGTCTTCGGATTGTCTAACCGGTAAACTAATCCTGGGAACTGTTCTGGTTCATATTCTGCTTCTTCTAACGATTGTGCTATTACGTCTAAATCTAGTTTATCTGCAAAAGATGTAGACGCTACAATATTTTCTACTATTACTTCTGGCATAATTTTCCTCCATTTTCTCCTATAAAACTCCTATGGATGAAAGTTTATCCTTCATCGTGTCAATGGCGGTGGTTACATCCCCCATTTTTTTAGCTCCTGTACATACAAGTTTTCCAGAACTAAAAAGAAGTAATACCACACCAAGTTCATCCATTCTATAAACTAATCCAGGGAATTGCTCAGGTTCATATTCCACATTTTCTGACAACAAACTCTCAGCTATAGCAGCTAGTTGAAACTCTTTTTTGAGATCTGAAGAGGCGACAATATTCTGTGTCTTCATCTCTGGTTTTTTCTTAACAGAAATTCCAAAACCTTTTATCTTAGTAGTTATCCTATGCATTGTATCTTTAATTTCATCCATGTTTTTAGCACCAGTACAGATAACTTTTCCGCTGGAAAAAAGTAACACTGCAGTTTTCGGTATTTTAAAATGCAAAATCAACCCAGGGAACTCTTCAGGGTTATACTTGGAATCAGGTATACCCTCAGCTAACCGACTGATGTCTAACTCTTTCGCTATCTGAGTAGAAGCTACGATATTCTCAATGTTTATATCCGCCATAATAATACTAGCCTTCCCTCCCTGAAGTATATAAAGGGTTTTTATAAAGATTTCGTTCACAAAAAATGGCTAAAAATCAGCTATTACGTGTTTTTACCATACTCTGTTAATATCTAGATCAGCATCCTTTTCATTTTTCTTGTTTTGTCTTTTCTTTTTTTCTCCATTAATCTTATCAAGTAGCCCTCGGAATTCATCAGTACGGTACTCGATACGCCGCTCGCAGCTAGCCACGGCTAACTCGCCCCGTGTCTTTTCTATCAGACTTCTTACCATGTCCTGTTTTTTTCGTATGGGAACGAGCGCAGATGGATAATCAAATCGTATAATAGCATCATAGATTTGCTCCATCATATCAAGATATTCATTTGCCTTTAGATCCTCTCCTTTTCTAATAAAATCTAATGCGCTTCTTCTCAGTTCTCCAACTACGTCGCATAATCCTAACAAATATGCGCTGTAGGTGGTTTTAATCTCATCTGGGTCAGGTAAATCTTTACCTTCTATTATGTTTAAAAGACATATAGCTTCTACAACCTCTTGAGCTGCGTTTTCTACAAAACCAGCATGGTAAAGGTCACTATGGTCACTTATACTACTGTATAAACGTGTCAACTCACTAGAGGCTTTATCAATATGTTCCTCCGCATCGTCTATCAAATCCCGATGTATACATTGGATAGCCTTTCTACATCCGATTATGATATCTCTTGAAGATTTCAGTGCTTGTTCACGGGCTTTATCCTTTCCATCGATGCTCTTCTCTATTTTGTCTACAATTTTATCTAAATTTTTCATTGTAGAAATAAAAACACCTCAATGTAGTTATACTTTTCCGTTACATGAACTGTTTATTCACCCAAAAATCTGGTTCTTCATCTTTTAAAACTTTGAGTATCTGTTCAGCGCATATGGTCCCTGCGCGAATCTGCGCCTCTTTTGTACTGGCACCGATATGAGGTGAAAGAACCACGTTATCCAACATAAGCAACTTGTTATCCTGTGGCGGTTCTGTTTCAAATACATCCATTGCTGCTCCAGCAATCTTCCCCTCCTTGAGGAATTCGTATAAAGCGTTTTCATCCACTACACCCCCACGTGCACAGTTGATCAAATACGCACCCGTTTTCATCAGAGAAAGCGTTTTCATATTCAAAAGATAATGAGATTCTTTTGTATGCGGGATATGCAGAGATACGAAATCAGATTTTTTCAAAAGCTCTTCTAAATCCACCCGAGTTGCATCCATCTTTTTTGCTTTTTCATCTGTACAATGTGGAGAATATACCATTACTTTCATTCCAAAACCATTCGCTATCTTTGAAACATACTGAGCTATATGACCAGACCCTATCAGCCCAAGGTTTTTTCCATTCAATTCACTTCCTTTTAGCTGTTTCTTAATCCATTCTCCTTTCTTCATTGAAACATCTGATTTTGGTATAAATCGTGCTAGCGATAGCATATGAGCAACTGCAAGCTCAGCTACGCTTTGCGTAGAGCCAGTGGGAGCGTTAACAACCTTTATACCCTGCTTAGCAGCAGTCTCTATATCTATATTATCAACACCAACACCTGCCCTACCAATAATCTTCAGATTTCCCTCAGCTCCTGCTTTTACTATCTCTGTCGTAGCCTTTGTCCTGCCACGCACCATAAGCGCATCATACTTTGATATCTCCTTCAAAAGGGTATTTCCATCCATTTCGTCAAAGGTGACATCATGACCAGCGTCTTTCAACACTTGTATTGCTTCTTCTGCCATTTTATCTGTAACTAATATTTTCATAAATAGCCCTCAATGCGGGTATATGAAACCATATTAAAATGTTTACGCTACGCTCTCCTAAAGTCTATTCCGGGATATTCAGCTTTTTCACCTAATTCTTCTTCAATTCGTATCAATTGATTATACTTGGCATTCCGGTCACTTCTCGCTGGAGCACCTGTCTTTATCTGCCCTGCGCTAGTTCCAACTACCAAATCAGCGATGAAATTATCTTCAGTTTCTCCACTTCTATGACTTACAACTGCAGTCCATCCTTCATCATGTGCCATTTTTATTGCATTCAATGTTTCAGTGACAGAACCTATCTGATTAAGCTTGATGAGAACAGAGTTTGCTGCCTTTAATTCAATACCTTTCTGTATCCTTTTTGTATTAGTGGCAAACAAATCATCACCAACAATTTGGATAATATTTCCCAATTTTTTTGTCATCTCAACCCATGAATCCCAGTCATCTCCTGCGAGGCCATCT
>Ga0209636_10002229_pt1 | contig 19742 bp, 16 predicted proteins | sample DeeMarSWOR152_54_FD_187464 | JGI IMG/M metagenome (GOLD analysis project Ga0209636, IMG submission 187464) | Marine sediment microbial communities from White Oak River estuary, North Carolina - WOR-1-52-54 (SPAdes) (version 2) | ecosystem: Environmental > Aquatic > Marine > Intertidal zone >... | reverse complement strand
TGCTTTTTTCGAGTACTCCCAGAGGAACGAGTGTTGCCTCATGGGAGGCTTCTTCTATAGCCCGGGCCTTTCCTTCTTTCTGCTCATCCGTTTTCTGGGGCAGCTTAAGAGCATCCATGACCTTGTTGAAGGCCATGGTATCCAGATCAACAGCTCTCAGGAATTCATCTTTTAGGTCTTGAGCGCTAACAGCGAATTTTTTCACATCCTTCTGAACGTCTTCGTATTCCTTCTTGCCCACCGTAAGGTTAGAGACCATTGAAGAGAGCGCGGCGGATAAGGCCCCACTCAAGGCGGCTGTGCTTCCTCCTCCAGGAGCTGGGGAATCCATGGAGAGCTCGTTGGCGAATTCCCTCAAGTTGAGGTCGAGTAGCGAGTTTTCGACTTCTTTAAACTGATATTCGATGATCTTTTTCTCAGGCTCGAATGGTGAGACATCGTTCAGGCCAAGAGAGAGAACAGCTGTTCTTATGAGCTCTTCTTCCGGGATGCCTGTGCTTTTTCCCTGTTTTTCCAGGTAATACCTTCCGGCCATAAGCATGGCTTCCTTGGGTATGAGTCCCACCAATTCACAGCCCGTTGCTCTCAGTCCAAGTTTTTCCGCTTCTTTACGGACTTCGTCGAAGACGATGTGAGGGGGTGAGATCTTATAATTGGTGAAGTTTATGGAGATTTGAGCGATTCCATAATCCTCGATGTACCATCCTACAGCTTTGATCTCCTTGAACTTGCCGGGAACGATGATGGCCTTTCCGTTTTCATCCCTTATGATTTTTCCCTCTTTATCCCTTTTGGCCCGTCCCCTCTCTCTTATATTGAGTGCGATCTCATGGGCGAATTTCCTATCCCTGGTGTTGAGGTTGATGTTGTAGGCAATCAGGAATTCTCTTGCGCCGATCACCGTGGCCCCTGTTTTCGGGTTGAAAACCGGCTTGCCGTAATCAGGAGCCCATTCGGGATCCTTGAATTTTTCCGGGAGGCCCTCGTATTCTCCTATCCTGATCATCGCCAGGTTTCGTCTCTCTGGTTTTTGTGCGGCTTCTTCATACAAGTAGACAGGGATGTTGAGTTCCTTGGCTACTCTTTCTCCGACTTCATGGGCAAGTTGCACACAGTCTTCCATCGTCACACCTGTGACAGGAACAAAAGGGCAGACGTCTGTGGCGCCAATCCGGCTGTGAGCTCCTGTATGCTGGCTCATATCCAGGACTTCAGAGGCTTTTTTGATCGCTTTAAAAGCGGCCTCTTTGACTCCTTCAGGAGTCCCGATAAAGGTGACGACTGTCCTGTTAGTGGATTCGCCCGGGTCCACATCGAGAAGTGTGACTTGAGGTGTAGACTCGATTTCTTTAGTGATGGCGTTGATTTTCTCTCTGTCTCTTCCCTCACTGAAATTGGGCACGCACTCCACAAGTTTCATTTTATATCTCCTTAATCAAACTTATAAGTTCCTAAGTAAATTCCCTTTTTGTTGTAAATATCCACCTCTTTTATGAATGCTCCGAACTGATTCAGGACGATATCCCCATCTCCCGCGACAACGATGACTGGAGTCATCAGTGGGAGATTTTTGGCTAATTCGAAGACTTTTTCTGAGTTGATGAGCATGATGTTTTCATAATATTTATTCCAGTGCTCATCTTCTAAATTAAGGGCTTTGTGTTCGGCCACTTTTGAAGTTAAGTCATTATACGTTTCGATTTGCAGTGGGAAATTTCCGATTAGATAGGATTTGGCTTGCTCGATGTCGAAACTCGGAATTTTCTTGTTTGTGATGAGTTCGATGTCCTTGAAAATTTCCAGGATTGATGATTCAACGACTTCTGGCCTGACCTTTGCATGGATGGAAAAAACACTGCAGCTTTCATAAAATTCGATTTCGCTCGAAGCATTGTACGCATATTGTTTGGATTCCCTAAGATTCATGAAAAGGCGACTGTTTGGTGTCCCGCCGAGCACTTGATTCATGACTAGAAGAGGAAAGATGTCGGGATCGGTTGCAGGCATGACAATATTTCCCAAATAAATAGTGGCGTCTTTGGCTCCAGGTGTCTCGATGAAGCAAACTTTCATGTTCTCTTGTGGCTCAGGAGAGGGAGGAGTCGAGTGATTTATTTCCCTTCTCTGCCATCTAGTAAAAAAACGTCTGGCCTCGCTGAAGACTGTGTTGATGTTGAAATTGCCAGTGAGGACAATAAGAGTATTATTCGGTCGATAATGGTTGTAGAAAAAAGATGCGATGTCCTTCTGGGTAATATTCTTTAGTACGTCTTCGTTAAAAGTGCTTTTCTTGTAAGCGTGATTATCGAAGAGAGACTGAAGCAGTTGTCTTTTTGCAAAAAAATCAGCGTCGCTACTCTTCTCCAGCAAATCGTAATATACGGCTGTCCTCATGCTGTCTATTTCCCGCCGAATAAATGTGGGTTGAATCAGCATTCTGCTCACAAGCTCTAAGGCCTGGTCGAAATATTCTTCCAAAAAAGTAAAGGAGAACAGAGAATAGTCGGGATGGATTTCAATTGAAAGGTTTCCTCCGATGAACTCTACCATTTCTTCGATTTCTGAGGAAGAAAAGTCCGAGACTCCTTGGCTGATCGAGTTGGCTGTCAGAGTGGCCAGACCAGGAAGGTTCTCGGGGGAGGAGCTTTCTCCTGATAACACAATGATCTTTAGACTGATGATGGGAACGTCGTTCTGCGGGATTACCCAAAGAGAGAGACCGTTGTAGAGTGATGTGTGTTGGATTTCTGGGAGTTGCAGAATGGGAAAAGGCTCTGGAATTGGAGGCGTTTTGCGGAATCTTTCTTGAGAGAGAAGAGGAGAGTACAGGACTATCTGGGACAATAAGAAAAAAATGAGGATGATTGTCTGGCGGTTTTTTACTTTCATTCTGTTTTTATATCAAGAATAACACTTTCTATACCGAAATATCTGTTTGTGACACCGATTATGTCTTTCGGCGTGATGGCCATATATTTTTCAATTTCCTCAGCGGGATTCAGGATAATATTCCTGGAAAGGAATGTCTCTGCAAGAAAAAGAGCTTTGGGTAAAGATGTGGAGTATTGGCTGATGTAATCTTTCAGAAACATATTTTTCGCTTTCTTCAATTCTTCTTCAGAGATAAAACTTGTCTTTAATTTGTGTAATTCTGAAAATATCGCTTTTTTGCATCTTTGCACCATGAATTGATTGTTGTTCACGACGAATATTTTTAACCGTGCCTGGTCTTGTCTCTTCTCGATTCCGCCGTTCAGCTGCAGGACAAGCTTCTCTCTTTTGATCAGCCTTTTGTAAAGCCGGGAAGACTTCCCTCGAAGAAGAATGTATTCGATGATGGACAGCACATAGAAGTCATCGGAAGAGGGAGATGATAATCTGTATCCTAAATGAAAACCTGGCGATTGAGCAAGAGGGATTTGTAGTGACTCGACGATTGATTTTTTCTCTGGAGACTTTGGCAAGGGGACCGGAGGGATGGGCTCTCCTTCCGGGATCGTTTCGAAATATTTTCGGATATCTTCTAAAGTCTTTTTCCGGTCAATATTTCCGACAATTGATAGAACCGCATTATTGGGTATATAAAACCTTTCATAGAAGTCTCTCACATCCTGGACTGTCAGGTTTTTCAAGTCATCTTCGCTTCCGATAGCCGGATGACCGAAGGCAAAATTGGCGTAGAGAAGCTGGTCAAAGCGCCAGGAACTTTGCAGATAAGGATCCCTTGCCTTTCTCAAGCTGATTTCCTCGAGAATAGCCTGTTTCGCCTGCTCCACATTTGAGGCATCGATCTGAAGAGATTTCATCCTGTCAGATTCAAGCCAGAGCACTCGACTCAACTGGTTAGAGGGCACTCTTTGAAAGAAAATTGTCTTGTCTTCTGTCATCGTAGCGTTTAACTCTCCTCCGCCTCTGTTAATGATGCTCATGTGTTGCATACGGTTGACATTTTCTGACCCCATGAACATCATATTTTCCATCAGGTAAGCGAGCCCTGTCTTTCCAGGTTCTTCGTTGATGGATCCGACTCTGTAGGCTACAACCACAGAAACAAGGGGCAACGAATGGTCTTCAGAAAGGATCACATGCAGGCCATTATTATTGAATTTGTATTGGGTGCAAGGAAAGGGAAAATCTTTTTTCTCCTGGGCATCAACATGTGCGCGGCCTCCTAAAAGAGAGAGGGATAAACAGAGGATGAGAAGCTTCGTTTTATACCTAAAGAGTTCATTCATGGATCGACGGCATGGACAATTAAAATAAATATCATAAATAATGTCATAAATTCAAATTTGAAGTGGCGAGGTGGGACCTTTTTCTTCTGATGCTTTTTTTATTTCAATTGAAAATAGGTGCCTTTTATGTTATTTTTTCTTGCTACGCGACTCACCTGTCTGTCAGGTAAAATGAGGTGATACATGAGTAAGGACGGAAGACATCTATTTACATCTGAATCTGTTACAGAGGGCCATCCGGATAAGATTTGCGACCAAATCTCTGATGCCATCCTCGACGATCTCATCGCTCAGGATCCCAAAAGCCGTGTGGCGTGCGAGACTTTAGTCACCACTGGACTGGTTTTGATTGCTGGAGAGATCACGAGTGAAGGTTACTGTGAGTTCCAGAAGGTTGTCCGGGAAGTGGTCAAGGAAATCGGATACACGGACGCCAAATACGGCTTTGATTATGAGACATGCTCCGTCATATCTTCCATCCACGAGCAATCTCAAGATATAGCCAGAGGAGTCGATGAGACAGCGGGTCATGAACAGGGGGCCGGAGACCAGGGATTGATGTTTGGTTACGCGTGTCGTGAGACAGAGGAGCTTATGCCCTTGCCCATAATGCTTGCGCATAAACTCGTAAAGAGGCTTGCCAAGGTGCGAAAAGAAAAGATTCTCAGTTATCTCAGGCCAGACGGGAAGTCACAGGTGACTGTGGAATACGAAGGGCAAAAGCCTATTAGGGTGGGTACCGTCGTGATTGCTGCTCAGCATGACACAAAAGTCCAGATGGATGACCTTAAGGAGGGAATCAAGCATGAAATCATCAGTCAGGTCATTCCTCCAGAAATGATCGATAAAAATACAGATTTTTTCATCAACGAGACAGGCCGTTTTGAGCAAGGAGGCCCTTTGGCGGACACGGGAATCACCGGCCGTAAGATCATCGTGGATACCTATGGCGGCGTGGGGAGCCACGGCGGCGGCTGCTTTTCAGGTAAAGATCCGACAAAAGTGGACCGCTCAGGATCATACATGGCTCGTTACGTGGCTAAAAATTTGGTAGCCGCTGGTGTAGCCGATAAGCTGGAAGTTCAGATTGCCTACGCCATAGGCGTGCCTCATCCTGTCTCAATAATGGTTGATTCTTTCATGACCGCGAAGATCCCTGAGGATAAAATCAAGGAAATGATCTGTGCCCACTTCGACCTCACTCCTAAAGGAATGATTGAGGCTTTAGATCTGCTCCGGCCTATCTATAAAAGGACGGCCTGTTACGGGCATTTTGGCCGTACAGAAAAGGAATTCACATGGGAGAAGCTGGATAAGGTGGAAGCGTTGAGAAAAGACGCCGGAATTTAAGAGAGAATAAGAAAGGAAAAGAAGATGGATTATGATGTTAAGGATTTAAAACTTGCAAATAAGGGCAAACTCAAGATGGAATGGGCAGAGAGGTACATGCCCGTCCTGAATTCCATAGGGGAAGAATTCGCCAAGAAGAAACCTCTAAAAGGAAGCCGGATTTCTGCCTGCTTACACGTAACCAGTGAAACGGGCAACCTGATGCGAGTCTTGAAACTTGGTGGAGCGGAGCTTGCCTTGACGGCATCAAATCCACTCAGCACACAGGATGAAGTGGCTGCATCTCTAGTGAAGCATTTCGGTATTTCCGTTTTCGCCATAAACGGAGAAGATAAAAAAACGTATTACCGCCATATCAATCAGGCGCTAGACCTGAATCCTCAAATCACAATGGACGATGGAGCTGACCTTGTTTCCACTCTTCATTCCGAGAGAAGAGATCTCATTGAAGGAGTCACTGGTGGAACAGAGGAGACGACCACAGGCGTGATTCGTCTGAAGAGCATGGCCAAGAATAAAGTCCTCTGCTATCCGATCATCGCGGTCAATGATGCGAACACCAAACATCTTTTTGACAACCGCTACGGAACAGGGCAGAGCACTGTAGATGGGATTCTTCGAGCAACGAACATCCTTTTTGCCGGTTTGAATTTTGTCGTTGCCGGTTATGGATGGTGTGGCAGGGGGATTGCGATGCGGGCAGCCGGAGCCGGAGCTAAGGTTATCATTTGCGAAGTGGATCCTCTCAGGGCACTGGAAGCAGTCATGGATGGTTTTCAAGTCATGTCTTTAAAAAAGGCGGCTAAAGAGGGTGATGTCTTTGTCACAGCCACAGGAGACAAGAGTGTCATAACGCGGGAACTTTTCTTGCTGATGAAAGACGGGGCAATCGTTGCCAACTCCGGTCACTTTAACGTCGAGATTGAAATACCCGCCCTGGAAGAGCTGGCTCAGAAGAAGAGACAGATGAAGGATTTTGTGCAGGAATACACGCTCAGCAATGGAAGGAGGATTTATCTTCTGGCGGAGGGTCGATTGGTCAACCTGGCTGCGGCTGAGGGACATCCAGCCATGGTCATGGATATGAGCTTTGCCAATCAGTCTCTCTGTGTGGCCCATCTTTTCAGGAAAGGCAAAGATTTGAAGAATAAAGTTTATCCAGTCCCCGAGAAAATCGATAAAGATATTGCCCGGATGAAGTTAAAAACACTCGGTGTAAAGATTGACAGGTTAACCGCTGAACAGAGGAAGTATCTCTCTGGCTGGCTTGAAGGAACTTAGATTATTGGTTCTCTTTCATTTTGTGGGGTAAATGATTAGAAAGCATTCAGGGATGTCCTTGCTCCAGTCAGATTTTTCACGCCATTCCCTCATCAACCTTCTCAGTGGATAAGCGAAGGGCGGTGGGTGAGAAAACCGTGTGCTCCGGCTTCTGGATTCAAAAACACGGCTCTTTTGCCCCAGCGAGGCAAAAGAGTCTCGGTTTCAGGCTTCGCTCTCCTCTCCTTTCCGGAGAGGAACCGTGCCCGCTCCGCCTTCAAACGGTTTTTTCCACCCAGAAACCTTCGCAGGGTTTGGATGCTGATTTTGCTGGGGCAAAAGTGGCGTGTTTTTGAATCCACTGTCCTGAGCTTTCTCAGACAGTCCTCGGGCCCGACTCCGTCGGGTTCCCTCGAAGGTAAACATCGTTGCGGAGAAACGATGTTTGGGGGTTCCAAGGGGGTATGTCCCCTTGGTCGCAGGACGCTTTAAAAAGTCCGAGAAGGGGAGGCAGAGAGCGCGAGGAAGCAAGCGAGCGTTGGAAGGGGGAAAGCGGAGCTGTTCCCCCTCCAAAGAGACTCGGTAAGGCTAAATCTTCCGATGTCGCTTCATCCATCCCTGAATACTCTTCTGAGTTATCGACGTTAAGTTTTACCCACACAAAATGGAAGAGAATCAAATTACTTAATCATTTTTATATACTGCTCGATTTGCGTTTTCATTTCAGGGTCTGTGACTCTTGGATAGATACTTAAGAAAACGTCCTTGGCTTTCTGGAGTTCGTTGTTCTTGAAATAAGCGACCCCAAGATTAAAATTGATTGTCACCCAATACTCCACGGCAAGGTCGGAGCCCACACTCTGATCGGCTTGAAGGTTTTTCAATGCCTTCTTGTAGTATTCAATTGCTTCTGCATATTTGAGCTGCCTCTCGAGTATCATTCCTTTGAGGTTATTAGCCAAGCGGAAATTTGCATTAAACAGAAGGGCTCTGTCGATGTGATCAAGGGCCTCTTGATGATTGCCTCTTGCCATGTAGATTCTAGCCAGGTTGTAGTAGGGGAGTTCTCTCGATTTATAGTTAGTATCTAAGATGGCAATTTTGAACTCTTTTTCAGCTTCCTCCAGGAATCCCAGTTCCTGGTAGGCAACGCCAAGGTAGTTATGGGCCTCAGTCATACTTGGGTCAATGTTCAGGCATTTTTTGAGCTGGTTTATCGACTCCTGAAAGTCACCTTTCATGGAGTAAGCAAGTCCGAGCGTGCAGAGAGCATGGTTGTAGTTCGGTTTCAAGGCGATGGCTTTGTTGAGGATCCTAATGGCTTCGTCGATGTTTCCATTTCTTAAATGGACTAGGCTCAAGTTATACTGGTATTCTGGGTCTTTTTCCCTTGCCCTTTCGATTTTTTTCTGAGAAGAAGCGCAGAATAACAAATTCAAACATATAATAAGGAATAGAGCTGTTTTAAGCTTCATTTGTGTCCTCCTGTTCGATTTAATATTCACTTTTTAGTTTTCTTGACATTAAATTTTGGAGAGCTTTCTTCGGGTTTTTATTCTTATAGAGCACTTGAAAGACCTGCTCACAGATAGGCATTTCGATTTTTTCCCTTTTTGCCAGTTGATGGACAGATAGAGTCGTTGTGATGCCTTCGGCTACCATCTTCATCGAGGAGACTATCTCGGCTAGGGATTTTCCTTTTCCCAACTCCAAGCCGACATAGTGGTTCCGGCTCAATTTTCCTGTACATGTGAGCACTAAGTCTCCAATGCCTGCCAATCCGGCAAAAGTTTCCTGTCTTGCCCCTAATTTTACACCCAACCGGGTCATTTCGGCTATACCTCGCGTGACGAGGGCCGCGACTGAATTGCTGCCGAATTGAAGGGAATCTGAGATCCCTGCGGCGATGGCGATCACGTTTTTTACGGCTCCCGCGAGTTCAACTCCGGTGATATCGTCGGATGTATAGGTGCGGAAGACAGGACTGGAGATGGAATGCTGGATTTTTTTAGCCTGATTCAGTTCTCTTGAAGCTAGAACCACTGCGGTCGGGTGACTTTCAGCCACCTCTTTGGCGAAGCTCGGTCCAGAAAGGACAGCGATTCGCGGGATGAAGGAAGGAGAAAAGACTTCCTCCATCACTCCGCTCATTGTTTTTAGAGAGCCTTCTTCTATCCCTTTGGTCAAGCTGACGACCATGTGCTGGGAAGACAGATGCGGAGCGATCTGTTCAAAAATCTTCCTGCAAAATTTGGAAGGCACAGCGATAAAGACGGTTTCCGCGGAAGAGAGAGCGTCTTTGATATCGTGGAAGAAAGATACCTCTGGGGGGAAGACGTAACCAGGCAAAAAAGTCCGGTTTTCCCTATAATGCAGCATTTCCTCATACACTTCTTTTTCTCTAATCCAGAGTTGTGTTTCGATTTTTAACCGGCCGAGGTGAATTGCAAAAGCAGTTCCCCAGGTTCCTCCTCCGATGATACTGACTTTCATCCTGTTTTTTCTCCTAATTTTCTTTCATTGCCCTTGATCAGCCGGGCAATATTTCCCCTGTGCATGAACACAATGAGAATGAAGAGGATGATACCCAGACACACAATTTCAATCTCATTTTTATACAGAAGGTTGAATAGAGGATAACTCATGATTGCCAAGAGTGAACCAAGGGATACATACCGGGTGATTCCAACGATGAGTATGAATACAGCCAGGCTGAGAAGCATAGGCATGAAGGCGAGCACTCCATACGCACCCAAAGCCGTTGCCAGGCCTTTTCCTCCTCTGAACTTGAGGTAAACAGGGAAACAATGCCCCGCCACAGCTAAAAAGGCACAGACCAGGGCAAATGTGAGGTCTTCGAAAAGTTTTAGGGCTAAAAGAACAGGAAGAATTCCCTTGAGCGCATCAAACAGAAGGACAGGAACAGCCCATTTCCAGCCTTTAAGGCGGAACATGTTGGTCGCTCCAGTGGCCTGACTTCCGAAATCGCGGATATCCTTTTTTTCGCTGAGGTAAAAAAGGATATACCCTGAGGGGATAGCTCCGAAGAGATAAGAAAGTCCGGCAAACAGTATTTTCATTTGAGTTTAAATTCAGATAAAACGGAATATTCGGCCCCTGTGGGCTTGAGAACGCTCCTGAAAAAAGTGATTTTTTTGGCTTCCATTTCTCCAAAATTTTTATCTCTGTGTTTTTCAAGAAAATGCAGAGTTTCTTTGATGCCGGAGAAAGTTTTGACTCTTCCCAGCGTGAGATGGGGATGGAATGTTCGTCGTTCTTTCGGGAATCCTAAGCTCTCCATCTCATCTTCCACGTCGGATTGAAGTCTCTTCAGGTCTTCCACCTCTTCAATCGCAACCCAGAGCACTCTGGGAGTCTTGCTCTTGGGAGGGAAGTAGCCCGTTCCACTGATCCTTAGAGGAAAGAATTTGTATTTTTCCGATATCCGTTTCAAAATGCTTTCAATTTGAGGAATTTTTTCTTCGTTAATCTCACCCAGGAATTTCAGTGTGAGGTGCATCCCTTCCGGTCTGATCCATTTGATGCCTCTGCTCTCCGGGCTGCATGCCTTGAGTTCACCGATGAATTGAGAAAGAGCATTTTTAATTTCTTGATCAAGGTTGATGGCGATAAAAGTTCTCAACTCAGTTCTCTTAACTCTTGGGATTTTTCAAAAGATATCTTCTCACCATGTCTAGAGCTTTTTGGGTGGATTGGAATTTTATCATCTCCCGGTTTCCCAGGAAAAGATTCTTCACCACATCTGTCCCATTATCCCATGCCAGGCCTGTGTAGACGAGGCCGACCGGCTTTTCAGGGGTTCCCCCTGTGGGACCCGCTATTCCTGTAATGGAGAGCCCAAGGCTTGAGCGGGATTTTTCCCTGATGCCAACGGCCATGGCTGTGGCGACCTGAGGGCTGACGGCTCCGTGTTGTTCGATCAAGTCTGCGGAGACTCCTAAATGGTAAGTTTTGGCTTCGTTGCTGTACACCACCATGCTCTGAAGAAAATAATCCGAGCTTCCGGAGATATTGGTGAGCCTGTGACCCAGATACCCTCCTGTACAGGATTCGGCCGTCGCCAGATTTTTTTTATGGAGCCGCAGCAGCCTCCCCACCACTTCCTCGAGCTCTTCCCCGGTTGTGGAGAAAACATTCTCTTTGAGCCTGCCGAGAAGATTATTCTCCATCTGCTGCATGATTTCCCCTGCTTTATCCTGGCCTTCTTCGGAGAGAACAGTGAGGTGGATTTCAATCTGACCAGGATACGCCAGCGTCGTGAGTCGGGTGTGTGGCTCTTGAGGGTAGAGGTCGGAAATAAGGGTTTCTATTTTTGATTCGGTCAGTCCTGTTATTTTCAAAGCTCTTCGGGCTGTGAATTTTTTCTTGAATTTCTGAAGGCGCGGCCAGACTGAAGAATCAAACATGGATTTGAGCTCGTGGGGGGGACCGGGAAGAAGAATGATTATCTCTTTGCCTGTGCCCAGCCAGAGTCCGGGCGCAGTGCCGTTCTCATTCTCAAGGATTTCGGCTCCTTCGATAATATAGGCCTGTTTTTTGTTGACAGGAGGCATGGACATTCCCCTGCGTTTGAATCTCCGCTCGATCTTCTGGAGAAGCGTCTTTTTAAAGATGAGTTTTCGTTCGAGAGCAGCGGCAATAGCCTCACGGGTTCTATCGTCTTCGGTCGGCCCCAGGCCTCCCATGGCGATGATGATGTCTGCCCTGGCGAGAGCCTGTTTGATGCAGAGGACAAGATTATCCCATTCATCTCCAACGATTGTTTTAAATGAGACTTCCATTCCTAAGTCATTGAGGCGCTCAGTCAAATAGAGTGAATTGGTGTCCTGAGAATAGGGAGTCAGAAGCTCTGAACCTATGGCAATAATCTCGATTTTACTGTTCTTCTTTTTCTTCATTTCAAGAGTAAATAAAGATTGATGATCACTCCCGCATAAATGGCGGCGACAATGTCATCCATCATGATTCCCCATCCTGCGGGGAGGGCCTCCACTTTTTTGATGGGGTATGGCTTAACGATATCGAAGACCCGGAAAAGGATGAAGCTGGCAAGAACGGGAAACCAGGCCTCAGACATTCTGAAGAGGACGAGAAGCTGTCCGCACGCTTCATCGATGACGATCTTCCGCGGGTCCTTCTTATTGGATTCCGCTGAAAATTTTGTAGATGTGTAGACACCGACGAGAAAAAGAAGAAAGAGGATAAAAAGATAGAGAGGCCAGCTGAGCTGATAGAGATAGAATTTATACGCCAGGATGACCACAAGACTTGTGATTGTTCCGGGAGCGACAGGGAAGTAACCCAGGCCGAAAAATGTGGAGATGACCTTTGACAATAATTTCATCGGGCAAGTTGTCCGTATAAATCATATACATCCCTTCCCGTGATTTCAACCTTTTGAATCGTGTTGACCACATTGGTCCAATCATCGGGCGTTTCTATAAGAATCACGCTGTCCACTTCGGGTGCTTGAAATTTTCCCCTTCCGATGAGTACGCTTGGATTGTTTTTGGAAGTTCCTTCAATCAGAGCATCTACCTGCTGGTTGAGGTATCTTTCGTTCTTTTGGTAAGAAATGCCTGCCTGAGTTTCCATGATTTTATCTCTTCTCCTGTTTTTAACACTCTCTTTGATAGTGTCGCCGAAAGAGAAGGCGGATGTGTTCTCTTCTTTGGAGTAAGAGAAGACGCCCAGATAATCAAACTGGGCCTCTTGCACAAATCTTTTCAGATGATCGAATTCTTTTTTGCCTTCCCCCGGAAATCCGACGACCAGAGATGTCCGGATGACAACATCCGGGATTGAATATCTTAATTTCTCTATGAGCGTCAACGCTCTTTTTCCATCCATGGCTCTTTTCATTTTTTTGAGGATTTTTGGATCTGAGTGCTGAAAAGGGATATCCAGATAAGAACAGATTTTATCTTCCTGCATGATCTCTATGATGGAATCGCTGATCTCCTCGGGATAGCCATAAAGGATACGGATCCAATCGATGTTTTTTATTTTCAGGAGCTCTCGCAGAAGAAGAGTCAATCCCTCCTCCATTCTTTTGTCCCGGCCGAAATAGGTTGTATCCTGAGAAATAAGGTTGATTTCTTTGACACCCTGAAGGGAGAGCGTTTTGACCTCTTGAACAATAGAGGAAATGGGACGGGACCGATAGGGGCCTTTGATCAATGGGATGGCACAGAATGAGCATTCGTGAGAGCATCCTTCAGAGATTTTGACATAACTCCAAGCTGGCGGAGTTTGCCTGGAGCGGGGGGACGTATGATCGTAGAGGAAGCTCTTTGTGGATTTTTCAAATGTTTTTCCTTCGATGGCATGCACGATTTTGTCGAAGTCATTCACTCCCATCCAAACATCGATTTCAGGGAATTTCTCTTCGAGCGAGTTTTTGTATCTTTCGACATAACATCCGACGACAATGACTTTTTTTTCTTCTTCCTTTTTTTTAAAAGCAACGGCTTTTTTTATGGCGTTGTACGCCTCTTTTTTGGCTGGTTCGATGAAACCGCATGTGTTGAGGATAAGGATATCGGCTTCCTCCGGATTGGCGACAAAGGAATACCCGGCTTTCTCCATATGTCCGAGCATGACTTCGCTGTCGATGAGGTTCTTCGCGCATCCAAAACTGATGAGAGCGATCTTCTTCATATCAGTTCAATTGTAATTTGTTGCTTGTTATTAGTAAACCGGAAAACAGGACAACAGGGGGCATTCCCCAAACAAGAAAAAGGGGACAGGCCCCTTTTTTGGGACTGTCCCTTTTAGTCATCATTTTTAAAAAGAAGAGGGACTATCCCCCTTTCTTTGAAAAAAAGGATCTGTCTCCTTTTTCTCTTTTTCTCCTTCGGTTTTTTTTTATGCCATTCCCTCATCGTTCTTCTCGGCAGCTGTACAATTCGTTTGGGCAATCGGTAGCAATAAATGATAGATGAATGTGGATTTTTGAGTGTGGGATGCCTGAGGTGGAGGACTTCTCTGGAGTCTATGCTATTTGACGAATAAAAAGTAAAGAATGGCAAAAAATATGAGGAGGATGAGGAAATAATATTTCTCACTCAGAATGCCGAGTTTGAAGTTTGGTTTGACTGTGGGGCCATCTGTGAAAGGCTTCATCCGTGGAATGAATCTTCGAGTATGGGTACTGTATTCTTTATACATGGCTCCGAACTTAGCGGCCAAAAACTTTTCTTCGTAGGGGATAAGAATGGAATAGGCTGTGATGTAATGGAGAATGAACACAACGTATCCATACCACTCATTGAAGGCTATGCCAAGAGCCAGCCCTATTACGAAGTTCCCTAGGTAAAGAGGATTTCTGATGTAGGCAAAGGGACCGGAAGTGCAGATGTAGTCTGCATTGATAATGGTTGTGGTGTGGCCACCCGAAAGATAACCGGCAGAGTACATCCTGAAGGCTATTCCGAACAGCATCAGGATGAAACCCGCAATCCACAGGGGCAGAGAACTCGTTCCGTTGAGAAAATACTTAACCGGAATGGGGATTATGGCGGTAGCGATGTGGATAAACTTCCGGTATTTAAACACGAATTCTGATACTTTACGGCTCATGCTCGATGCTCGAAAGAGATTAACCTTGTTTAAAGGCAAATATATTATAGGATTAACAATCAGAAATCAAATACCCTGAATTATTCATAAAATCTGCCGAGACCATGTTCATAAAATCTCTGAAGAATAACTAATAATCTAATGTCGTCATCTTTTCCCCTTCGGGCGAGCAAATCTGACGACCTTTTTTTTCTAAATAAAATTGTCATCGCGAGCAGAGCGTGGCGATCTCATAGTGTATCGCTGATTGCACGAGATTGCCGCTGTCGCTTCTCTCCTCGCAACGACGTCTACTTTGTTACAGCGCAATCGCGGTGGAGACCACAGCTTCATGCGCTGCGCCTCGCATCTACGGCAACCTCGACTCGTGAATAACACAGGTGCAATAATAATCCTTTGGGATCAGGGATAGATTTTATAGAGCAGGCGAGGGAAAGGTATGGTTTCCCTGATATGCTTGATCTTGCATATCCAGGCGAGCGTTCGTTCAATGCCGAGACCGAATCCAGAGTGAGGCACAGATCCGTATTTTCTCAAATCCGTGTACCACTCATAGGCCTCCTGGGGTAGCTTGTGTTCTTTGATCTTCTGTTCCAGGAGTTTCAGGTCGTGAATGCGCTGTCCTCCTCCGATTATCTCTCCGTATCCCTCTGAAGCGATCATGTCTATTCCCAGGACGACTTCGGACCGCTCTGGGTCAGGCTGCATGTAAAATGCCTTGATCTTGGCCGGAAAATGGGTCACCGAGACAGGAAGGTCGAATATCTCTGACAGGAGAGTTTCTTCCGGTGCCCCGAAATCATCGCCCCATTTCATTTTTGAACCTTTTTCCGTTACCTTTTTCACAGCTTCGTCATATGTGATTCGGGGGAAAGGCCTTTTTATTTTTTCCAAGGGTTGTGTGTCCCGTTCCAGGTCCTCGAGTTCGTTTTTGTTCTTCTCCAGTATTCGCTCCATGATGTAGACAATGAGGTCTTCCCCGAGCTCAATGATGTCATCCAGAGTCGCGAATGCCACTTCGGGCTCGACCATCCAGAATTCGATCAAGTGTCTTCTTGTTTTGGATTTTTCCGCTCTGAAAGTGGGGCCGAAGCAGTAGACTTTTCCGAAGGCCATGGCTGTGGCTTCGTTATAGAGCTGGCCGCTCTGGCTCAGGTAGGCTTTCTGGTCAAAGTATTCGGTTTCGAAAAGAGTGGTGGTTCCCTCGCAGGCACTCGGAGTTAAAATCGGAGTGTCCATAAGCCGGAAGCCTCTTCCATCAAAAAAATCATGAATGGCCTTGATGAGTTCTGTTCTGATCTGGAGAATGGCGTGTTGTTTCCGCGAGCGAAGCCAGAGGTGACGGTGTTCCATCAGGAAAGGGGTGCTGTGTTCCTTGGGAGTGATGGGATAGTCTTTGGCGACTTGAAGTACTTCTATATCGTCGATGCTGATTTCGAATCCTCCGGGAGCTCTCTTTTCCTTTTTGACACGACCACGGACTATGAGCGAGGATTCCTGGGTGAGAGCATCAAACTTTGTGAAAAGAGGATGATCCTTTTCAGCGCTGAAGACTGTGCACTGGAGAATACCGGTGCCGTCCCGGATCAGGAGGAAACGGGCTTTCCCGCTAGACCTCTTGTTGTAGAGCCATCCACGGATTTCGACTTCCTGGTTTTTGAAGTCGGCGATGTCTTCAATGTAAATCCATTTCATTTCTGGAAAATTATAAGAGATAAATAAATTAAGGTCAAACCCTTCTTATTGGGATTAAACCTTTGGGCCAGATAGAAGCGGAGTCAGGCCTTATTAAAATCTCAAGCACTGGCTTGATTTCTGCCAATGGGCAGCTACATCAATAAGGCCTGATCCTACCCTGTCTCTGATGCCTGACCTTGACTATTATGTCCATCCGTTTTCATAGCCGGTCTCATACATAGTGATGATATTCTCCGGAGGGCTGACGGCTTGAATGTTGTGACAGGGAGCAAGGATGTATCCCCCTCTATTTCCCAGAATGCGGAGATTCTCCAGTACTTCTTCCTTGACATCATCGACGCTGCCGAAGGGGAGAGTTTGCTGGTTATCCATCCCCCCGTGAAAAACAACGCTGTCTCCAAAATCCTGTTTGAGCTCAGCTCGGTCCATATTTTCGCAGCGCCATTGAATGGGATTCAGGATATCAATTCCGGCTTCGATCATATCAGGAATGATACGGCGGATGCTCCCGTCGTTGTGATGAAAAACGAACGCTCCGGCCTGATGGACGAGTTCGATGACTTTCTTCATCCTCGGGATGAGGAACTCGTGTATATGGGCCGGTGAAAAAAGAAGGTCAGCCTGAGCGCCCATATCCTCAGCAACATAGGAGAGCATCACTTTGTCTTGAATCTGTTCGAGTATGCGTTGGGTATTCTCGTAGCCCAGATGAAGGAGCCTGTCCAGGCAGAAATGGACGATTTCCGGGTTCAACGCCATGTCCATGTAAGCCTGTTCCTCTCCCCGCAGCTTCTTGTAAATCAGAAAAGGTTCATAGTTTCCGCCCAGTATGGGATATCTTTCGTTTCCCTGGAGTTGTTTTTTTATCCCGCTGTAGTCCCACCAGTCCAGGTTAGGCCAGGTGTAGGATTGCTTGATCTCTTCGACAGATTCGAATAGAGCCAGGGGATGAAATACACATTCCTCGTACTCTCCTGTACCATAGGGAATATTTTGATACTTGCACCCGAATTCATCATGCCGCGCAGGGAGAGAAGGGCCCTTGTATTCCGGCTTGACCTCCACCACTAAATCCACGTGGAGTTTCTCCAGCATCTCCCTCTCGCTGTGACAGTTGAGATAGGCCATGATTTTTTCAGTGGCTTCGGGAGTTGCCCAGTAGTCCATGGGAACACGGTCGGGTTTCTGGCGATTGAGGACCGCCAGCCATCTTTCCCGGGGAGTCATCGTTTCTTTCCGCATTGCAGTTTTACTAATTGGGATCAGGTTTCGCCTTCCAGCATTTGTCTTTTCCCTATCATACCTTTTTTCTAATATGTTTTTTAGTCTGTCTTCGTGTGTTTATTAAAGCATCCCCTCTTCGTAATAACAGGATGAGTTTATAGATCAGGCTGAGTGCATCGAAAACACGCAACCTTTGCCCCAGCGAAATCGGTACTCTTATTCTGCGAAGGCTTATGGGTGAAAAAAACCGTTTGAAGGCGGAGCGGGCACGGTTCCTCTCCATCGGAGAGGAGAGTGGAGCCTGAAACCGAGCCTCTTTTTCCTGATTTGTGTCCTTCTAAGTGGACACAAATCAGTGGGGATTGCAAAGGGGGTATGCCCCCTTGGTCGCAGGGCAGGAGTGAAGGTCCTGCCCGAGAAGGGGAGGCAGAGAGCCGTAAGCGGAGTAAGGCGAGCGTCGGAAGGGGGAAAGCGAAGCTGTTCCCCCTCCGAGGAACTCGTAGGGGCAAAAGAGGCGTGTTTTTGGAATTTATAAGCCGGAGCATACGGTTTTCTCAACACTAAGCCTGATCTTTCACGAGGTTCTTCTTTGCCTTTCCATAGCTCGGAAGCGGAGATGCTTCCTGTGTCTGTATTCGTGTTGACAGGAGAAAAGTTGTATGATAAGTGCAGAAGAACGACCGTTTTTTCAATCTGTTGAAAAACTCAATTACAGAACGGCAGGATTAAGGAGGGTCAGGAATGAATGTGGAAAAAATTAAAGACGCTTACACTTTTGCCAGGCAGCAATATGCCGATTTAGGTGTTGATACGGATAAAGCCATTCACACATTAGGAAATGTCTCTCTTTCCCTTCCTTGCTGGCAGGGGGATGATGTGCGCGGGTTTGAAATGTCAGATTCGCCATCCGGAGGTGGAGGAATCCAAGCAACGGGCAGTTATCCAGGGAAAGCGAGGACACTCGAAGAACTCCGGATGGATTTGGATAAAGCCTTCTCCCTGATTCCTGGACCGAAACGGCTGAACCTGCACGCTATGTACGGGGATTTCGGAGAAAAGCCTGTCGACCGGAACGAAATAGAGCCGGAGCACTATTTAAGCTGGATAGACTGGGCCAAAAAGAGGAACTTCAAACTTGACTTTAACGCGACCTGTTTTTCCCATCCCAGAGCGGAGTCCGGGTTCACTCTGAGCAGCAAGGATAAAAAAATCCGCGGATTCTGGATCGAACATGTTAAGCGCTGCCGGGCAATCAGCGGCCATATGGGTCAGTCCTTAGAGAGCGCATGCTTCCACAACCTCTGGATTCCGGACGGCACAAAAGATAGCCCTGTGGACCGCTGGACACATCGCGCGCTGCTGAAAGAGGCTCTGGATGAGATTTATGCCGAGAAATACAGTCCCTTAGAGATGAAGGATGCAGTGGAGAGCAAATTATTTGGCATAGGCAGCGAGTCTTTTGTCGTCGGGTCCCATGATTTTTACATGGGTTATGCGTTTTCAAAGGGAATTATGCTCTGTCTTGACATGGGACATTATCATCCCACAGAATCTATCGCAGACAAGATATCTGCCATCCTGCAGTTTTCTGAAGAACTCCTCCTCCATCTCAGCAGGGGTGTGCGATGGGACAGCGACCATGTGGTCAGCCTGAATGATGAAGTGAGAAGCCTATCCGAAGAGATCGTCAGGAGCAGTGTTCTGGAACGTGTCCACTTTGCTCTTGATTTTTTTGATGCGAGCATGAATCGTGTCGGAGCATGGGTAATTGGGGCCAGAGCCACTCTAAAAAGCGTGTTGATCGCTCTTCTCGAGCCCCGAAAAAAGCTTCAAGAGCTGGAAGATGCTGGGAATTACTTTGCCCGTCTGGCCTTCTTGGAAGAGCTCAAGACGATGCCTTTTGGTGCTGTCTGGGACTATTTCTGTTTGAAGATGGATGTCCCTTCCGGAAAGTCATGGATTGAGGAAATAGAGCGTTATGAGGCGGAAGTGACACGCAGGCGAGGTTAAGAAGAAAAGAGAAAAAAGAAAAAGGGGATAGGCTGCTTTTTATAAAAAAAGCTTCCTGTTGTTTATGTTCAGTAATTAAGTGACACAAAGATAGGATTGATACGCTTCGCTCGCAATGACATGACTAAAATGTTATCGAGTTATTGAGCGAATACAACCGTCCCCTTTTTCTGTTATATGGAATTTCCGAAATTAGTCTATTTCTGCAGGTCAAAGACAAAAGATCCCTTGTGTACAGTGAATCCGCTCTCATTCATCACAGACATGCGTCCGGGTCTTGGACCCCTTATTACGGAACTGCCATATTCTCCTTTTTTGTTGATGGCGATGAAATGTTCTCCGGGGAAGAATTTCGGACTGATT
>Ga0209636_10002227_pt1 | contig 19752 bp, 16 predicted proteins | sample DeeMarSWOR152_54_FD_187464 | JGI IMG/M metagenome (GOLD analysis project Ga0209636, IMG submission 187464) | Marine sediment microbial communities from White Oak River estuary, North Carolina - WOR-1-52-54 (SPAdes) (version 2) | ecosystem: Environmental > Aquatic > Marine > Intertidal zone >... | reverse complement strand
CAACAAAGGCTGTTTAATGGTCCGCTCTTCCAGTCTGACACCTTCCTCGACTCTGTACCTGGTTTCGTTCCTCGTACGCGTTACATTCCGATACCAGGTCTCGTTCCGATACATCACCTTCGACTCCACGGCCTCTACCAAACGTGATACGGAGGCGTCCACCCTGTTGTTTTGCTGCGAATTGAAGACGATCACCTCGTAGAAACCCTCGGTGACGTTCCTCGTGGATGAGCCCTGTTTGCTGTCGATCTTGTAATAGTCGTTGGGGGAGGCGTTTATCGCCGTGGCGTTTCTGAGGTAGGGTATGTAGGTGATCATGAAAAGCGGGAGCAATACGGGCATCAGAATGAAGAGCCAGAAAGTCACGCCTGTCGCCAGCTCGAAGTCTGCCTTTATTTCATCGAATGTTCCCTTCCTCATGACCCCGAAGAGGAGCAGGGTCTTATTGCTCGTCCAATCGATCTCGATGGTCCCGTTCTTGAGGTAGATCTCGTGGGTGAACGAACCATTCGTGTAGGTTTCGTGTACCTCGTACACTGGTTCACTTTTCGTGACTGATACGTTGACTTCGTAGGGGACCAATTCTTGATACGGCTCGGTTTCAACATAGGCTACCTCTATTTGGTATGGGATTTCCTCGGCATATGGAACCTCTTCTGTGACGGTCTTCACGGTTGTCGTGTGGTTCCCGATGAACAGAGCAGCTCCGAGGATCATCAGGATGAGGCCTGCTGCCTTGAGGTCTTTTCCCATGATTGTCCCTTCTCATTTGAAGTATAAACTATTTATTGCACGCGCAATCAGGTCGTGCGTAACGCTCATATGGCCAGATATTGCGCGTGCAGGTGCTTTCGTATTTCGCTGAATTATCATTCAACACATTGTGTTCAAGTGTCATCGGTCTCGATGAAGCCTGTAAAGAAGAAGCCCTCACCTTCTAGTGTCCAACGATCTGAAGTCAGATCCGCAGTGTATGTGAAATCTAGCCCTTGTAATGGTTCATCCATGAAGGTGCCCTCAGCAACTAAGACATGTTGCTTGTATTCTGCCCTGTCCACGATGCACATTTTATACCATAGCTCCGGCAGTCCTTCGATCCCTACCTCCCAGACGCCCTGCGGATCGGATGGAGACCCCACTTCATCATAGTGGGCCCATACGACCCCAGACCATTTCACGTCGTCCACAAAATAATATCCAAACCCAGGGCCATGAACCCCGATTTCTGCAGATTTGTCGGGCTCAGGAAGGATTACATTGACATCTCTGGTCAGCCCCCAGGCCATGGAGTTCCAGGTGTCGTCTGGCAGGGTCACATAGACATAGATGTAGTAGCTTAGAGCCGGGTCATCCAATGACCTTTGAGGGACGGAGAACTCTTCTTTTACCATGTTCACGCCAGGTTCGAGTGTGACCTTTTCCGAACTGAAGGTCCAGTGGCCCCACTGATACTTTCCCTTGAACTCGATGTGGAGGTCTACCTCCGTCCTGGCTCCTACTTTAACATTTATAGATCCAGACTCGTCCGTCGCCACGGTGTCGTCGCATTTCAATACTTCTAGTGAGAAGAGGTAGTTGTCATAGTTATATTCCGTATCATCAGAGACGGGTCTAGGAATGGTAGATGCGGTGATGAGAAGGACGATCGTAACCAATATTATCTGAGTTCTCATGATTGTACAAGCTCCAAAGGATTTTTTAAATTGAGCGTACGCGCCGCGCACGTGTTCTGTGTGCGTGTGTGTGACCCCCCCTCCCCTCTCTGAGGTGAATGGTGGGGTTGAAGGTTTTTCAGGTTGTGTTTTGGTTTTGGCTTGTCTTCTGGGCGTTGTTTGTGTTCGTCGGGGTTGTTTCTGATACTGTTCTGCTTGGTGTGGTTTCTCGTTTGCGTTGTGTTTTTCGGCGTGACGAGAATGTTGAATTTCTCCATTGACGAGGATTTTTCTTATTTAGTTGTAGTGGCGCGCTCGATAAATGCGTGTGTTTGTGGTTTGGGTCATACGCACGAATTTTATATTACAATGTGAGTAATATTGTAGGGGTTTTTCATTGAAATCGAGTATGCGAGTAGGGATATTGCTGTTGGGCCTGTTGGTGTTCTCAAGCTTTGCGTTGGTTGAATGTGCTTCTGGATTGGTCGATGTCATTGATTTTCAGGATTTGGAGGTTGATGGTTGGGCTTTGGATTCCATTACGGAAGGAAGCTACGGCGACTTCGTTATACTCTGGGAGGATCTTGGTGTGGCGCCCTCTGATTACATGAGGGGAGAGGTCGATCCTTACAAGATCTATCTTCTAATTTATTCCCAGGTTGAGAGCGGTTCGACGGTGTATGTTGAAATTCACTTGTTTGATTCGGAGCAATCCGCGCGAAATGAGTTTTACTTGCAGAAACAGTCGGCGCCCCAGGCCCCGATGTTCAAGAGGTTTCTCTACGGGAGGAGGATGTTTCAGGAGAGCAATGTTCTTCTATTCTTCTTCTCGAACCAGAACGCTGAGGATGTCCTGATTCCGTATAACAGGTACGGGCAGACCTACATCACTCTCGTGGACTCTTTTATTGCAGATTTCTTTGAGAGGTTTTCGCCTTACCTCTATCCGGTTCCCGAGGCACCTGTTTCAAATTTCACCGGAAGATGTGTTTGGGGCATAAGCCCCGGCGACGTTTTTTCCTGGACACGGAGCAGAGAGTCCTTCACCGGCTCATTGAGCACAGGTATGTCGCACAGCAAGGAGAGTGGCAATTTTACCCTGGAGATCGTGGAGTTCACGGACGATGAGGCATGGGTTCTCGTCAGGCAGCTGCATGAGAGTTTCAATGTTATTAATTATTATGGAGGTTCGAATACCATGGATTCTCCATACTACAGCTATGCCTGGATTTCAGCGGCTGATGGTTCGTCGGGGGAGATCGTGAGTGGAGTGGATCAGCTGACGATTTATCCCCTGTACTTCGGTGGAAAGACCCTTCGCGATTTCCTCGAGGAGGAGATAAGCCATCTGCCGGAGAAGAACTTTGTCGAGGGGGAGTACAGTCTCAAGGCTCATGGCAGAACTTCTTCTTATTCCGGGTTCACTCCCTTGAAGACCGAGTGGAGGGACATCACCGTTCACAGCGGGACCGGGATCATCACCTACTACGAGTTTTACTACAACGACAACGAGTACTCCATTACCACGACCAGCTCTCTCAGTCTGTTGGACACGAATTTCGATTTGAACAGCAGGGAGCCCTACCTGCCCTCATTGGTGATAGCTGCTCAATTGTCCTCTACTTCTGTCACTCAGGGTGATACGTTGGGGATATCGGTTCATGTAGAGGATGAGGAGATGTCATCTGTCGAAGATGCCTCCGCAATCGCTGTGATCGGTGATTACGTTGTCCAGTTAGCTGACGTAGGGGGCGGGGATTACCAAGGGCAGTTCGAGACTTCCGATCTTCAGGAGGGGCAATATGAGGTCGTCGTGGCGGTCGAGAGCAGCGGATATGAATACGCTCAGGAAGCCATGAGTTTCACGGTTGAGAAAAAGGATACTGGAATCCCAGGTTTCCCGATTATATCTGTGGTGTTAGGGATTCTGATCGGAGTTGTCTTCCTGTTTAGGCGCGCCACGATCTCCAATTTTATACGCTAGAGTTCCAATTTTTTTAAATTCTAGAACTCCTGAGCACGTAGTCAAAAATGGGATCAGAGTAATGATATTGACATCTCAGACCATTAAATTTACATATTAATTTGTTAATGACCTCTACCAGCAGTCCTTCCCAAACACTCGCCATCTATATCACCTCGGTTAAGGACTACCCCTATAGTAAATTCAGATATAAATCTTCTCTAACGAATGTGGAGAAAAAAACAGTCATTAAATGGTTTTTTTTCCAGTTTTGGCATGAAGTTATTTTAATTTATTAAATGTTTCGATGTTGTCTTTTGGATTTCAACATCTTTTGGAAGAATTATGTGAACATGTAAATAATTGTAATGGGCGGGTGTTTTGAAGGCATTTAATGAATGACACTAAATTTTTATAAAAATATATTATATTTATAAGAATTTACTATGTACTGGTGCGTAATTAGGTTTTATTTAATCCGAAACTATTGAGATTAACGTTGTAGTTACTAGGTCAAGCTTTTAAGGATTATTAAGATATATTGAAAGACGATGTTCACTAGCAGGTTTCTCTCCAATGTAAGGGGAAAAGCTATAAGACGTGGTGTTTGGTTCAAGGCCTTGGATACTTTAGAAAGGGGAATTATTACGCTGGCGTCTCGCGTTGTGGACAGGGTGGAGAGTGCGGTTCTCGGGGTTGAGATAGTGAAGATACTGAGGAAGCTTACCAACGCGATGAAGAGCGAGTTCGCCAGACGGATGGAGGAGTATGGTTTCGGGAGGGCTTTGAAGATGGCCGGACAGGCAGTTGAGTGGGGCTATGCTATGGCAGTGGACTGGTCCTCGGATTCGGGGTTCATGAGGTATCTTACGGTTTTGGAACTAAATTGGCCGAAGGGGTTCGGAGCCTAACTGCTTAATGACATGTCCGGATCTTTTTTAATAGCCTATATTCCGGTCTCTAACGAGGATAGGACAGTAGTTGCGTGCGTAGAAAAGTTGAAGTGAAAAGGAATTTTAAGGTAATATGATGAAAGGCATCCAACTTGTGGGCATAATTGTAGCACTTTATTTGTTAGTTCAAATATATATCAATTATAGGAGAAAGAATTATAGTTTTAGAAGAGCATTATTCTTCTCCCTTTTATGGATAGTCGTTTTATTACTTTTTGCTTATCCCCCTCTCGCAGAATTGGCATTGCCCTTTCTCTCAACTAAGGATGTAATAATGTCAGTTTTAGTAATTGGGATTATAATACTGTTTTTACTAATATCTGAGATCTATCAGCAAATTGGAAAGATAGAGAAGAGGGTTGAGATATTGGTTCAAAATTTAGCGATAGAAGATTACTTAAAGGGAGTTATCAGTGAAAACAAAGATGATGAAAAATAGTTTAGAAGCAATACATGTTGTTATACCTGCGTATAATGAAGAGGAAAGTGTAGGAATGGTTGTGGAGGAGCTTGGGAGGCTTGATTTAGATCTTGTAATTTGGGTTGTGGATGATGGTTCGAGGGATGCAACTTCTGAAGAGGCTGATAAGGCTGGAGCACGGGTTGTGAGGCATTCCGTGAACATAGGTCAATGGGGAGCACTTAGAACAGGTTTTATGTTAGCCTTATTGGATGGTGCAGAGATTATAGTCAGCATTGACGCTGATGGACAGCATGATCCTAAAGATTTGCCAAGATTGATTGACGCATTTTACAAAGAGAAAGCGGATTTAGTGATAGCTTCGAGGTTTTTTTATGATGGTAAACCTGAGATGTTAAGGCACCGACGATTAGGTATACGTTTTTTCAATAAACTCTTGAAAATTATTTTCCGTTATGAATTAACAGATTGCACCAATGGATTTAAGGTCTACAAAGCAGAATTGATAAAGAAAGTTCTCCCAAAATTGAAGGAAGCGCAGTATGGAGCTTTAGAATTTTTAATAAAAGCAACTAAACAAGATGCACTAATAATGGAAATCCCGATTAAATCTGTATCTAACATTCAAAGTAGTAAAGGTAGAGTAAAATATGGTTACAATTTATTCAGAACGATTATTAAATCACTTTTCGATTAAATGCGCTCGCGTATCCCAGTTGGAGTTCATTGTCTTCAATTACAATTAATAAATAAAGGAGAAGGTAACATCTGGTTTGATAACATTGATCTTTATAAATTAGTAATATTAAAAGATGAAAAATAAAAAGATTAAGCTTGAAAAAACTGATAACATAGTGTTATGAAATAAACAAGATGGGAAAAAGGGTTTTAATTGTTACACACTCCGACTTAACGAGGAGTTTTATTGGGAGAAAGCACTATCTTATCAAATATCTTTCAAATCATTTAGATATATTTCTTTTTAACGCTTCTATGCCTTGGAGGGAAAAATCAGGGGAATATATTCTCTCACCAAAGATTAAAGAAGAATCTTATACCTATCTTGATAGAATTACCTTTATTGAAGGCTATCCTGTAAAAGTTATGGATGCCTATTTAAATGAAATGATTAACCTTGCTCCAAATATATCTTTTCTAAGACGAATAATAAGTAAGTTTGAAATAGATTTAATTCTTAATTTTTGTAATATAATTCTTGGACGATTTTTTAAATTATGGAATACAGGAAAGCCTGTTATCTTTGATTTTCTTGATTACCGTCCCGGTCAAGTAGGCCATGAAAGCCAGTCTATTCTACCCATCCAAGATACAGTTCAGAAAATAGCTGGCCTTTTTCAAGACTATAATTTACGACATAGCAATTTCATCGTGGCACCCAGTAAAATGTTAATAGACTATGCTGAATCGCGTGGAAGCTCTAATTCAACTTTAATCTCAAACGGGGTTGATTTGATTACTCATTATCCTATAGACAAAAAAGAAGTTGAAATATTCAGAAGGAAACTAGGCTATAATGAAAAAGACTTCGTTATAGGCTATATTGGAGGTATAAACTGGCTAACTGATTTCCAACCAATCTTCGAATTTTTAAAACGTAATGAAAGGATTTCAGGGAAAGAAATAAAGCTGTTATTAGGAGGCGCTGGTTCACATGTTAATTATTACTTAAATCTCGCAAAAAAAATGAGAATCATAAATAAAGTCAATTATGTGGGCCGCGTTCCCAGAGACATGACGTCTACATACATAAATTCTATGGATGTAGCAATAATACCATTTAAAAGGGATTTAGTTAGCGATTGTTTAAGACCTCTAAAATTTTTTGAATATTTAGCATGTGGAAAACCAATCATCATGAGAACTATACCAGAGATCAAGCAAAATTTTTCTATGGAGCCCATTAATAACTTTTTATTTTTTGCAGATACTATTGATAGATTTTCTCTACAAATTAATGATTTAATCGAGAATTACAGCGAAATAGTCTCACTAAACAAATTATCTTCAATTAGAAACCAATTGAAATATTACAGCTGGGAAAATTTAGCAAATAAGTATTTAGAATTAATCAATATGATGTCAGATCAATAAAGAATTAATAAGAGTTATAATATAGTGTAGGTTAATAGGACTAATGAATAAAATTGATTATGATTTTATATCCGATTTACAAGTGAAGCACTATCAATTAAAAAAAACGAAAATATGTATCGTAGCTCGTGGCAGGATAGTCGGAAAATATTTTGAATCGCTAAGAATGACGGAAGATGTTAAGCTTCTCTCCAATTTTTTTAAAGAAATTCATGTAATTATGCTTCATCCTGATTCATCATTTAAATATAAATTAAAGAATAATGTTATTATCCATACTAACCGTGTCCTCTTTCCAGAAAATATCGTTTTATCTACCATTCTAAGTATAATTTCTTCTTTTATTACATTATTAAAAATACATCTTGAAAAAAAAATTGATTTAATTTACACACAAGAACCTGTGTTAACAGGATCAATATCGATTCTTATCTCTAAGATATTCAGAGTACCTGTAATAGTAAAATGCGGTGGTAATGTGTCGGAAATCACTTATCATACTTTAAAAGATAAAAACTATAAACAATACACTATTAAGTTAATTACATTTATCATCAAATTTACACAATATTTTGTATTTTCTTTAGCTAATGGGGTTATTGCTGTTAGTCCAGATACATATTTATTAGCAAGAAGATATGGAGCGAAAAATGTAACCATTCTAGGTGTTACATTAAACGATTATCTCTTCCACACCTTTGAGACGAAAAAGCTCCCTTACCTGTCTCCAAATAAATTTACATTTTTAACAACTGGACGTCTCGTTTCCGAAAAAGGACTAACATACCTAATCAAAGCAGCACAAAAATTCAAAAATACGAATATACAATTTGTAATTGTCGGTGATGGAGCACAGATGGATGTATTACAAAAATTAACAAAATCACTTGGATTAGAGGACTTTGTGTTTTTCACAGGGCGAATATCATACAAAAAAATGCCTCAAATTTATAATATGGCTGATGCTTATATTTCACCCTCCTTAACTGAAGGAATGTCCGTTTCCATCCTTGAAGCTATGGCCTGTGGTAAACCAGTAATAGCTACTTCAGTAGGAGCTGTCCCTTTAATTTTTAAAAATGAGGAAAACATATTAATGATTCCATCGAGAGATATAAAAGAACTAACAAATAAAATAGTAAATATGTATGAAGATCCAAAATTAAGACTAAAGCTATCAAAAAACGCGCGAACTTATGTTATACAAAAATTTGGTATAAAAAAGTTCATAGAAAAAGAATTAATATTTTTTGATAAAATAGTAGAAAATATTTGAGATAGGGTATAATATGTCTATAAAAAATGCGATACGAGATGAAAATGATTATGTGCAGCTTTATGAGAAAATAGGAAAACTTGATCTAGAAACAGTAAGATATAAAAAAAATGTTAAAAAGATAATACGGTTTAATCAGATTATGAATTTACTTTATCCACTTTCTAATAAAGGTTTAACTATGTTAGACGCCGGATGTGCTTCAGGTCTCTATGTATTATCTTATTGTAAAAAAGGGGGAAAGAGTGTAGGGGTTGATATTTCCCAATCAGTGATTGAAAAAGCAAAGAAAAACTTAGAACTAAATAAACTTGATCAATATTGTTCTTTTTTTATCGGTAATATTGAAGATTTATCTTTCCTTAAAAACAAAAAATTTGATGTGATATTATGTACTGAAACATTAGAACATGTAAATTCACCTGAAAAAGCAATGGTACAATTTAATAAGTATCTAAAAATAGATGGCTATATTTTATTAACTGTTCCTAATAAATACTTTGAACTCTTGCCATTTATTTTTCCAAAATTAATTATTAGTTTTTTCAGATTAAAAACTGGAAAAATTTTAATACAACAAACTAAAAATGGTAGAAGAGAGTTATCACGCTTTAGTATTAGAGATTATCTTATTTATTTATTAAAAAATCAATCAAAAAAAGAAATCGACTTTGTTACTGATACTTCTTTCAGAAATTGGAATCTTAATATTGAAAGAACTTTATATCGCCATGGGGCATATACACCCAAAGAAATAGTCGACCTACTACCAAAGAATCAGTATAAAATAATTACAAAAAAAACATTTTTATTTACAATACCTCTCCTTGATAAAATTTTACCAATAAAATTTTTCTTGGTTTTTAATAAAATATTTAGTTCAATACCATTTTTAAAAAAACTGGGTTGGAAAACACTAATATTAGCTAGAAAAATTAATTATTATTAAATAGGGATGTGGAGTATGTTTTATATATTTAGGAGGAAATAAATAATGAATAAATTAAATTTAAAAATATTAATAAAAGAGTCATTAATGAATAAATTAGGCATAGTTGTAGGTACTAGACCAAGCATTATTAAAATGAGTCCAATAATACAAGAAACAAAAAATAGAAAAATACCTTTTTTCGTTATTCATAGTGGGCAACATTATACAAAGAATATGAGCCAAACTTTTTTTGACGATTTGAATTTACCACCCCCAGATTATAATTGTGAAACGGTAAAGGAGAAGAAACATCATGGTGAACAAACTGCTGAAATGTTAGTCTTTGTTGAAAAAATTCTCTTACAAGAGAGACCAAGAATCTTATTAGTTGGAGGTGATGCAAATACAAATTTAGCAGCGGCTCTAGCTGCTAGAAAACTGAAAATTAGTGTAGGTCATGTTGAAGCTGGGTTGCGAAGTTATAATTGGGAGATGCCGGAAGAACACAATAGAGTAATAATTGATCATATCTCAGACTATCTTTTTGCTCCTTCTAAGAAAGCCGAAGAAATTCTAAAACTCGATAATGTGCGTGGCAAAATATTTGTTGTTGGGAGCACTATCGTTGATGCGATAAATCAGAATTTACAAATCGCAGAAAAAAAATCAAAATGGTTTAATGAAATAAATCTGAATGTAGACAACGATTATCTATTGATGACCGTTCATAGGGAAGAAAATGTTGACGACAGATTAAAGTTTGAGGAAATCATATCCACGATAGAAAGGATTTCACAAAAATATGATCTACCAATAATATTTCCCATTCATCCTAGAACCAAAAACCGTCTAATGTTATTCGATCTATTGGATAGAATAACCAAAATCAAGTCTTTAAAACTCACTAATCCCCTTGGCTATCTCGACTTTCTGTTGTTATTGTCAAAGGCAAGCATAGTGCTTACAGATTCTGGGGGTGTTCAACAAGAAGCATGCATTCTGAGGGTCCCATGCATTACATTGAGAACTGAAACAGAATGGATTGAAACTGTTGAAGTTAAAGCAAATATCGTTACTGGAACAAAACCTGATGAAGTTCTTAAAGGTGTTGAAAAAATGCTGAATTCAGATAGAGATTGGAGAAATCCTTTTGGTGAAGAAGGTAGTGCAAGAATGATCATAGAAATAATTACTCAGGAAATTTTAACTTAATATTTATATGCAAACTTGAATATATCTTCCTAACATAAAAAAACAACTAAAACAAGGTGTAAAAATATTTTTATTAGATAGGAAAGGTATAAGAGAATTATCTATGTATTCAGAGAAAAAACTTGATTCTAGCTCGGTTAAAATAGGTGTTGTTGGCTGCGGTATAATGGCTGAACGTCATTTGAATGCTTATCTTAAAATGGATGGCGTTAAGGTAGTAGCTGTTTGTGATATAAATTTTGAGCTAGCAAAATATATAGGTGGAAAATATAGAGCAATACCATATCAGAATTATGAAGATCTAATAAAAGACGAAAATATTAATGCGATAGATGTCTGTGTCCCCACTATTCTTCATCATAATGTTGTTTTAAATGCATTAGAAAACAATAAACACGTTTTTTGTGAAAAACCTTTAACAAATAAGCTTGAATATGTGGAGCAGATAAAAGAAAAAATAATTGAGAGTAAAAAAATATTAATGACGGGATATTTGTACAATTTCCATCCTTCTTTTAAAAGATTGAAATTAATTTTAAAGGAAAAAACTATCGGAGATCCATACTTTGCTATCTTCAGAATAGGGGGAAGAGGTAGCAGACAAATTTGGAAACACAAAAAAGACTCTGGAGGTGGCGCTCTTCTGGAAATGATGGTACATATGTTAGACCTAGCCAGCAGTTACTTCTATCCATTTAAAGAAGTTCAAACAATACATTACGATACAATCCTCAAGCGTCGTTTTATTGAAAGCAAAGAAATCGAGGCGAACGCCGAGGATTGTGTATATTTAAGATTAAGATCCGAAAAAGACGTTGAAATAATCTGCGAAGCAGACCTCATTACTCCTTCATATATGAATTATGTCGAAGTTCACGGAGACAACGGCTCTTTCTTCGGTAGCATCTTAGACTACTTCCCTACAATGATCTATTGTAAAGAACCTAAGGGAGTCTATAATCAGGGAGTAAATCTTTTTCCGAATCCAAGAGTAGATTTAATTCAAGAAGAATTAGAGCATTTCACAAAAGTACTACAAGGTCTTACAGAACCTACAGACTTCATAAACAAAGAACTACAAATCTTTAAAATAATTGAAGAGATAAGAAGACAGGCAGGTATAGATGTATATTAATATATTCTGTTTAGAAATTGGCGTAACAGAATTGGAAAAATTAGCAATAAAAAGCGCGCGCAGTAGAAAAGAAAATAGTTCTTCTTTTTGGTTTAGATGGCTCTACCTTCACAATCGTTAAACTACCTATTGAAAAAGGAAAATTGCCTATATTAGGTAAGTTATTGGTTGATAGAGTTCACTTCGATTTTAAGTCTACAATTCCACATACAACCTGCCCAGTGGACATCTACGGTAAGGCTGCGCGCGTGTGGGTAATTATCATTTTTTTAATTTTGGGGCAGCTCTAGGGCTTTCATCTATCCCTAATCTCCTTGCAGTGTCCACCTTCAAGGCCTTCAAATACGCCGCTGCTTATCGAAGGGGAGAACCACTAATCCCTTATACAGGTCCACGAGGACAGAGAAAGCTCGATCATCGACGCCCTCGGGTAGGGCGTTGGCGAACCGGAGCCCCCCGGGGCCCTACTGAGGCCTTTTTCCGCATCACAACGAGGCCCTGAATTACCAGCTGGGTTAGATGGAACCTCAAGGTGTTGTATGAGACCTCGACCTCGGATAGGATCTGCTGGAAATTCTGGATTTCCCATCCCTTAATATTACCATGATTCTCATATCAGAGAGAACCATATCATCCGTAATAATGAATGAAAACCATTTTAGATCAAATATTTATTTCGTTTGCGTGCGTTTAATGGGGCTAACTTAAAAATCTACTTAACATGTAAAAATATAGGTTTGTTCAGCTGTATATAGGTGTCAACGTCGGCAATATAGGATTGTAATAATTTTGATGTCAACAATAAAGTTGGGGTTAACTCTTTTAACTGGTATCATTTTAAGTTGTATCTTAAAAATGATTCTACCTACTCTTAACACGGTTTTCTTGAGTTCATTATCTATTACCATGTTAGTTTTATTAGGTTATCTCTCAGAAAAAAAGGAATTAACTAAACACATCTATTTACCCTTCTCTAATCACGTCTATATTTTTATAATTACTACGCTTTTTGTCGCTTCACTTCTTTCTCTCAATGTTGTAAATAATTCTCAGTCGGTATGCATTTGGAGTTCATTAAACGTTAGACATTGGATACGTTCAATTCTTTGGACAGTTTGTATATTTTTGGTATCTGGTTTTTTAGTCTTGAAAATTCTTAATATTGAAGATTTCTCATATTTAGAAAAAATATTATTCTCATTTTCACTCTCAATATCTTTATTTATTTTAGTCTCCCTCGTAGTTTTGTTTCTATCCAGCGACCCAATACTGATTCCATTTTCTGTTATTATATTCAACATAATTCTATTTTTGTACTCTATATTCTCCCATAGAAGAAGCAAACAGATAAAGTTAACAAAACCTATAGAGGTTACATTCTATCACTTAGTGTTATTATCTATTGTTTTTACATCATTTATAGGCCTACTTACTGTTCAAACCTCTCTGAAATACCTTATCGGAGGAGACTCATGGAGGATGATAAAACATTCTGTTATCCTCTTAGACTCTGGCTTTTTACCTAATTCTTATAATCATTCTTCCTTAGTTTCCAATACAGGATATCCACTCATTTTAGCGATGTTTACAGTTTCCTTTTCTACTTGCACTGGTTTACCCCTATTAAATAGTTATGCTTTTATGCATCTACTGATTTTAATTCTACCCTTATCGTTCTATGTATTTGCTTCTCGACTTTTTCCAAGTAAAAAAAAGGTCCATCTTTTAGGAAGCTTCTTCTTTACATTTGGGGGAGGACTAGGCGGACTTTTCCACTACTTTTTTGATCAGGGCTTCTGGGGTGTATCAAACATCACTCAAGATCTATTTTTTGCTTACCAACTGAACAATTTAGTAAATCTAAGGGCTTCTACATTAGCATATATCTTTGCTATGCCCTCTATTACGTTCTTTCTCCTGGCTATGGATTCTTCTAGACGAAATAAAAACTGCTTGATTGTATTTAGTGGTTTACTGGGAAGCATATCCTTTCTTACTCATTACATTGAGATACTTTTTATTTTACCTTTCATCTTTATCACATTTTACATAAAGAAAAAATACTTAGAAGGCTTTCAATTTATTATATCTATAACTATATTTTCCCTTGTTATTGACTTTTTTAACTCATTCTATGAGCTGAAATTATTAATAGCAAAAATTAGTGAATATATACTGGGAAGTCATTTAAACCTCTTCTTTTTCTTGTGTAGTATTATAAGTCTAATTTTAATATCATTATTTATATCCAATAAAATAAAACCTTTTCAAAATAGTATACTCTGGATTACGGAAAAGCTTTTTTCAAATAAAACAGTTCTTCTCTGGTTTATTTCCCTCTCCTCCTGGTTAAGTATTTTTTATTTTGAAATATTACCTCGACCCAATCTTAAATACCAAGTAATGTATTTACCTTTAGGTTTCTATCCCTTCATGTTCTTTCCAACTAAATTCGGGGTAATCGGTCTTTTGTCAGTTTTCTTTTTATCTCGAAAAAAATATAGCAATTCCAATAAGCTTCTGAGTTTTTCGCTTCTCTGGTCACTTGTGTTATCTGCTATTTGGTGGGGATATCATACTTTAGTATTTGGTTTTATAGCCATATGTCTCCTTGCGGCCCAAGGCCTTCTTGATTTAAAATATTCATTCATCATAAAACTCTCTTTTTTTAACCCTTTCAATAAAAAATGTATAAAAAAATCTGTTGTTATAAGAGGTTTTTTCATCCTATTCTTATCGCTTTTAGTTATCTCTTCATTATCTTATGCCAGCATAATAGAGGAATATTCTAACTCAAAAGACATCGTTTATAATGATGATTTTATAGACACTGTCTCCTGGATTTATAAAAATACACCAAAAAACACCACCTTCCTCTTATCTCATTATGAATTTTGTAACTTTTTTTATTCAATGACTTTGAGACCTATGATTCCCACTCGTCCTGAAGTAGACAATAGATACAAAGAAATTTACACTGATTGGGAAATATTAAAAAACACAAAATCTACTCTGGAGGCTAAACAAATTCTTATGAAATGGAATGTTACCTATGTCTGTGTTCTTAATCCTTTCTCCGAAAACATGTACTCATCTATGAATAGTTTACTCGAAGAAGCAAAAATAATCCATCAAGAAGGAGAAATTACAGTATATAAAATATCGGAAAGATAACATGAAAATTTTAAAGACTAAAAAGTAAGATAAATACCCGAGATTTGAATAAACCTATAGCCAATAGAAGGTAGCTCTATAAAAAGCGTGCACTTCTATTTTTTCTTCCTGAGATCAAGGTAGGTTAAGAGCGGTGATAATTGTTTTTAGGCGCAGTGCCCAGTTAGAATATAGCGGTAAAAAGGCTGTGGACATTTTTCACCAGTAAGTTTATGCATTTCGATTTTATGCACCTTTTAAAAAATATGCTCTACATATAGGTGTTTGTTATAACATTGAAGATACTATTGGCCACCTGAGATTTCTGCTCTTCTACTTGTAAGGAAGTGTAATCGCCAGCTTCACATATTTTTTTTTACTTTTGCTCAGTCTAACCCTCCCTTAGCTTATTAGGCTGTAAAACTTTGATAGTTGACGCTCTGGCTACATAGTATTGGTGTAGACACTTCTACGCGTTTAGTCGCTGAGGCTGATGCACACCGACTCGTGGCAGTCGACGCTTCTTTAGTAAATAATCCTTCCATCATGGGGCTGGCGGAGAAGGGAGGTATGGCAAGGCTTATCCACATGACTGACGTAGTGGCGATTAAAGGGCACTGCAGTCTCATTAAGTACGTTCCTGACCATCATCAAGACGGTGGCGTATGTGAGGTGGATGGTCTCAGCGAACTCCTTGACGCTCATCTTAGACGGTATCTGGAAATCGATGAAAAGGAAGAAAAGAATCTCGAGTGGGCGAGGGCGGCGTCTGACCTGTCATTGAACCAATGTCCGAACCCTTTGCAACGGTATATACGATCAAGCATCTTCTTTCGGTTACGCTTCACTACTGACCTCCCCTCACTGTAGAGGAACTGTAGGCCACTTAAAACATCAGCACAATTAACATCAGATGGCATGAAGTACTGGATTGTCAGAGCCATCAGAATAGCTAAATTTTAGAAAGAAAATAAGCGCCATCTTCGTTATAAGAGCGATAGTGATATATTCTGTTTAGAAATTGGTGCAATAGAATTGGAAAAATTAGCAATAAAAGGCGGGATCCCTATCGCAGAAAAGATGATTCCCATCGCAAAGCCTATTTTTTCCAAGAAGGCAATATTTGATGTAGTAAAGGTATTAGAATCAGGATATGTCAGACAGGGACCGTTGACAAATGAGTTAGAAAAGAAATTCAGTGAAAGGATAGGCTGTAAATACGCTTATGCGGTCAACTCTGGCACGGCCGCCCTTCACACCGCGTACCTCTCTTTTCTGAACCCAAATGATGAAGTAATAGTCCCTGCTTTTACATTCATAGCAACCGCCAGCATGGTAATCTACTCCTCAGCTAAGCCGGTTTTTGCCGACATCGATAAAGAAACTTTCACAATCGATCCTGAAAATGTAAAGAAAAAAATATCATCGAAAACCAAAGCCATTGCACCTGTCCATCTATTCGGAAATGCCGCTAAAATGAATGCACTTTCTGAGATCGCAGAAGACCATAACTTAAGTATTGTGAGCGATGCCGCCCAAGCCCATGGCACAGAGATAAACGGCAAAGATGTCGGTACATACGAAACATTGAACTGCTATAGCTTCTACCCAACAAAGACAATGACTACAGGTGAAGGTGGAATGGTAACTACTAATAATAAAGAACTTTACGAACGAGGAAAACTCATAAGAAGCCATGGACAGAAGGGAAAATACTACCACCCAATTTTAGGTCTAAACTACAGGATGACTGACATAGCCGCAGCAATAGGCCTTGACCAGCTCTCAAAACTAGACATTTACCTTAAAAAAAGAAGATTTTGTGGAAAGTTCCTTAGAGAAGGCATTAATAAAATTGATGGCCTTTATCCCCAAAAAAATAGTAAAGGAGTTAACCACTCCTACAGTTATTTTTCATTATTAATAGAGAGAGAGAAATTTAAATGTACCAGGGACGAGTTTATAGAAGCTTTAAGAGCTGAAAACATAGACTGTGCTGTACACTACCCCATTCCACTCACCAAACAACCTGCAATTACGAACCTGTTGAAACCCAAGCCCTGTCCTGTTTCAGAAGACGTTTCAAAAAGGATATTCTCATTACCGATGCACCCACAACTTACAAATGAAGATCTTAAAACCATCCTAGCTGGAGTCGAAAAAGTAGCTACATATTATTATAAATAGGTTCATCCTTCTCCTCCCACTTTTTTTCTTTATTATATATTCAGAAAAGGAGTATCTCACTAGAACAGGGCGAGCGCAGGATAGTTACCTGAGGCCTCGCGCGTTCATATAAAATTAGTCGACCTTATAGAGCTTCAATTCGGCGATGGCCTCAACGTGACTTACATTCCATGTGAAATCGATGCTGTTGTTGACGACTGCGATCATCCCTTTAAATGCGTCCTTGAAGCCTTTGGGCCTCCCCTCGGCCTTAAACCCCACCAAGATCTTACCTGCGCACATAATTATTTACTAATTATGCATGCTAAATTATATTTGCTATAGTACGTATTAAATATACAATCATACTAGATAAAACGAAGAAACTTGAAGATAATTTTAAATCTTTATTTTTTTGTCCTGTCAACCAATTAAAACTATAAGCGACATATAATCCAATAGGAATATTGTACATCAATCTACTTTTTATATTTGAATCACCAAATAAAAAAGGTAATGAAGAAACAGCTAAAAAACCTAGAAGAAAGACTTCTAAAATATGTGGCTTTTTTAATAATAATATTGTTACAATAGATAACGCAAATAAAATAATATTAGCTTCTAATCCACAGTATCTTCTCCTCAAAAAAAAGACTGTGCTACCCCAGAATCCATTTAAATTAATAATATGATCAATTGCTAAAGATGTAGCCGTAATACCACTATATCCATGAAACAATTTGCTTTTTATAACTTCTGAAAATCCAAGAAAAAAAATGTAAACGATAATCATCTTAAATTTATTATAACCTTCATGGCTTTTTCTATCAGCGTTCAATACAAAAAGCGCCATCAAAAGTATAACAACAAAATACTGGTCAAAAGTCCATGGATGGGTGAATACTAAAAAAAATCCTATCGAAGAAGCAAAAATCAGATTAATATAACACATATGTTTAAGAGCTCGAAATAAAAATCCCAGTGAAAGGAATACAATGGATAATGCAAGCATATTCGTTAAATAATATGAGAACATACCAACAGATACATGAATTCCACAGATGGTGAAAAATGCAGCCCAGGCAGCAATCCAACCATCATTAAACATCTCCAAGGCTAAAAAAAAGATTGAAACAGCCAAAAAAGGATTCAGAAATGCCGGAAAAAATTTTATAGCAGTGATTTCATCCAATCCGAAAAGACATCTAAAAACATGTATAATTATATGAATCATTGGCCTCGAACCTTTAGACGCATTAAACACTTGTGAAAAATCAGTTTCAACAATTTTTTCGATCTCTACATAATCTAAAAAATCTACACCTACATTCCGATTCCGAGGATTCACAGAAGGTAAATAAGGATACAGAGCAGCAACAATGCCCAAAGACATAGAAAGTAGCAATATCAAAAGAACCCTTCGAGACACACCCTCTCTTTCATTATACTCAAGAACATCACGACTAACCTTGTTCCTCCCTCTCCAATATGCAAATAATTTGAATATCCATATGTACATTAACAGTATTACAAGAAAGGGGGCTAAATGTGCACCTAAGTAGTACAAACCCATCTCAACCTCGGCATACCATCGAAATGGACTAGACAATCCAACTGGCAGATAAATCGCCCAATGAAGTAGTGCAAGGACCTCAATGGACCCGAGAAATATGAGTACGACTGAAAGATATCTTTCAATTTCACGATGAGCCAACAAACCGCCAACTACAGCTAAGAGGGAACCCATCGAGACTACGGCCTCTAGGCTCGTAAAGGGAAAAAGGCTTATTGCCACAACGGGAAATGCGAGAATAAAAAAATGCTTCTTCCATATAACCCAACTGATCCAAATTAATAGGAAAAATATCAAGGATGGGACTAAACTCAAGCCTAGATCGAAATGCACTGTGCCTGTTGCCCCATGAATTATAGGGTAATAAACAACCTCAAGTGCATCTAAAAGCTGGAGCGCTCCTAAGACAGTCAATATGGCAGACAGCAGAGGCGCCGACCAATTAACCGCAAGGGTACGGAGATCCGGCTTCCTAATCTGGATGGATATCCTCCACGCCCCATCCTTCCCGTCCATCGGCGCCCCCCATCAACAGATCAAAAATCACCGTTTAAACTATTAGAAATAAAGGGTATAATCGCACGAATTGAAACATAATTACGCTCACGTAATTACCAGATATGTACATTATGGGTCATCGCAAAACGCGCGATATTATGAGCGAGATCATCTGAGACGACGCAACCAACTTGCAAGTTAAGTTATAATGCATAAACGAATAACTCCAAAAATAAAGAATCTTAATGTACACTTTCAAGGAGATGTACCTATAGCTCTAGGACAATAGATTGTTAGAATACGCGGCCTCTAGTATCGAGGAGGATCAGGCCACCAGGCGAAGGCCTTATAGAACCATGGGTGCGCGAAAAAGGAGGTAAGGATAAATAAGCCTCATGTAGGCGCGCGAACGTACCGTATTTATTTATAGATGAATTATAAGTTGTGTTAAGGTAATGGCTGTCCCAGCAAGGCCTTCGAGACTTGTCGATGAAGAATATGCTAGAACATATTGGGTACAATTAGATGACCTGTTTTATCGTACTATAGCTCACGCTGAAAGAGCGTTCAAAATAAATCTGAATATTAATATTGTACTGGTCATTGTTGGAATCGTAATTCTTGCGTATTCAATAATATATAGTTGGTATAACAGCCTTGATCTTTATTCAACGGCTTTTGGAACTTTAGGAATTCTGGATTTTGTC
>Ga0209636_10002226_pt1 | contig 19754 bp, 21 predicted proteins | sample DeeMarSWOR152_54_FD_187464 | JGI IMG/M metagenome (GOLD analysis project Ga0209636, IMG submission 187464) | Marine sediment microbial communities from White Oak River estuary, North Carolina - WOR-1-52-54 (SPAdes) (version 2) | ecosystem: Environmental > Aquatic > Marine > Intertidal zone >... | reverse complement strand
ATCTCTTTAATCCCCAATTTTGAGAGAACGGAATCTGGATTTCTGTGATATTCCTGGAATATGGCTATTACATCACTTTCACCTCTAATCCCCTTTTTTATCATTGCTTCAAGCACTAATTTACGTTTAAGAACCTCCATATTTACTTGCTTCTTTGTTAGTCTACATTGCCTCCCTATCTTTTCTGTTAACAGTATCGGATATTCTGTTCTGGAAATATCATCTGTTTTTGCATTCCATTTATAGATGTGACCTATCTGAACAACATCCCCTTCCAAGCCGGCTACTTCTCCGACCTCAGTTACCCTTCTTATTAACCCCATCTCCTTATCGTAATGTCTGTTCATTACGACAATTAAATCAAGCAGAGGGAACATTCTTATCGGTAAATTCATTGGTTCACTGGTCAATCTTATAGTAGTTTCCTTGGCATTATTTGAATGGATTGTGCCCATGGAACCATTTAAACCTATATCCATTGCAACGAAGAGTGTTTCAGCCTCTTTACCCCTCACCTCTCCAACTATCACTCTGTCTGGCCGCATTCTCAGGGAATTTTCTACCAGAACCTGCATATCAACTTCTGAAGTTCTTTTAATCAATGAGGGATTCGCTTCCAATGCAACCCAGTTTTTTAGAAAATCAAAATTTAGCTCTAATGTATCCTCTATGGTTATAACCCTCTCATAGTGGGGTATAAACATGGTCAACGCATTAAGAAAGGTTGTTTTACCACTTCCGGAGCCTCCGGCGATTAACACATTGCAGGGATGTATCCCAAAGCCCTCCACACAAACCCATAAAAAGGCGGCCAATTCTGAGCTTATGCTCTTCATTTGTATTAAGTCAAGAATGGTAAAGGGCGTTCTTCTGAATCTTCTTATAGTAATTACGGGCCCTTTGGGAGATGCCGGGGATATAACGACATTCGCCCTGCTTCCGTCTGGCATATGCCCATCCAGAAGGGGATTTTTTTCATCTATCTCCCTTCCTGCATTTTTTGCAAGCCACCCTATCAATTCAGTTATATCCTCATGATTTTCATACCTAATGTTTGTCAGACACATGCCATGCTTTCTGTGGATTACGAAAACTGGAACCTCGAACCCATTGATCATGATCTCCTCAAGGTTGTCGTCCCTCATTAATGGTCCCAATCTACCATAACCAAAAAAGATCTTATCCATTATCATAGAAACGATTCTGTTGAGATTATGGAATGATATCCTCTTGTCTTTTACGTGCGATTTTATGTATCTACTCAGAAATTCCTCCTTCTCAGTGGATGTTCTAAAAATTTCAAGCCTGTTTATCACGCTCAGATAATCGCCCATCAAATCTTTCGGGTTGTCTACAATTGCACGTTCTTCGGGGGAAAGCTCCGGCTTTTTTACCACGTAAACGGGTAATTCGTGCTCCTTATCTCTGACGATCTGAATATATTCGTAGGAATCAATAACTTCTGGCATTGTATAAAGTCATTTAGCAGATAAGTATATAAATCTGATATACATTTCGAGTTAGAGATAATTTTTATTGGCACTATCCAATTACTTATTGTCTATAGATCAATGGTGAGATGACTTGACAGAAGATGTTTTACTCATGGATGGTGTGAGGTACAGGTTGTGGGATTATGATGGAGATGAGGTGAAAGAATTTGAGCCAATTGTAATAGGGCATATAAAGGATATTTTTGGTGATGGTTGCGAATATTTCCCAAAACAAAAACTAAAAACGCTCGCTGATAATCGTTCAATTCCTGATGGGTTTGTAGTTGATTTCAAAAATCAGAAATGGTATATTGTAGAACTGAAACTGCTTTGTGATGATGCGATAAGACGCGTTGCTGGGCAGATAGTTAAGTATAAAAATGCGCTCAGGAACCTAAGAACCAAACGAGATATCTACAAATCAATAAAATCGATTAGAGATGCTGATTTTCTTGATGATTTAATCAATGACGAAAAACCAAGAATCGTGATTATAATCGATAGTCTCAATGGAAGGTTGGGTGAACAATTTAAAGAGCAAGTAGACGGAACAGATAGAGATATAAAAATCGTAGAGTTTAAGACCTTTCGAAGAGAGAACGCTCCATCGGTTCATGCGTATTTGTTTGAGTCTTTGTATAAACTAAAAACTATTGAGAAATCCGTTACCGTTATACCACCAAAGAGAGAAGAGCATCAAAGTCCGGAAAATAGAGTAGAGATTGAATTAACGCATTCATCTAAGGAATACAATCTAATTCCAATTTCGAGATGCCGACATTTTTTCCCGGGTTATAAAGTAGAATTTATATTGGATACAGATATCGGAGATATCAAAGCAAGAGTAAGTTCAGCTCCAGGGGGTACTCAAATAGGAGATCCTCATGCAGGGAACTACATTAAAAGTGTTATTAGAGGGGAACTTACGAAATGGTATGATGCTCATCCAGAACTCAAAGCAGGTGATAAAATCATTATCGAGGCAATCGAGCCAAAAAAGCGATACAGACTTAGAGTAGCTAAATAAGGAACGTATCCATATATTTAACTATCAAAATAAAATTCCGTTGGGGTGATGAAACATGCCAGAACTATTAACTAGGCTGGAGAGTGCAAGTGTTTATCTGCCAAGGGTGAAATTGAGAGCGATGAAAGTTAAAATTGAAAAGAAATTCAATACGGAGAGGATGGTTGGCGTCTTAAAAAACTGGTTTCCAAAAAAAAGTTCTGTAGAGATTATAAGAGAGCTGAGAGAGGGTGAAGAATTGTGAAAGAGGGGTTATTGGATACAAACATCTTCTTCAATATTTGGAGGAAGGAGATCGATCCAAATACTAAAAAGGAACTCTGGAGGGGTTCTAAGGAGTTAATAGATAAGATCAGCCAGGGAAGGGTTAGAGCGTTTCTGTGTATTGTAAGTTTGATGGAGATTGCTGTTGTTATTAGGAAGGCAGGCGAAGAACTTAAAAAGCCGGAAAGAGAGATTGAAGAGGAACTAAGCGATAGACTGGATGAAATAAACAAAATACCTAACTTGGGGATATTACTTCCGACATCCATAGACCTTGCTATCGCGTGGTCGTACCTATACGAGAAAAAATTAACGCCTTTTGACTCGATCATTCTTTCATCTGCTTCTGCCCTACAGATCCCAATAATAACACGAGACAATAAACTCAAGAAAAAAGCAAGAGGAGTTGTTGAGTTCCATGAACCCGAAGAATTTTTAAGTGATATAAGTAAATGAACCAAAAAATCATCAACGAGATACGGAATAAGGCAACTGCGTACTGGAAAGACCTCATTGGGATAGTGATGTTCGGATCGTGTGTTAAGGGAAAAAGGTATAATGACATAGATCTACTGATAGTCCTCGATAAGATAAAAAAGAATATAGTGGAGAGAATAGGTGAGGGTGTAGATTTTAAAAGAACCATAGAGCTTAAAAAACCGGTGGATGTGATCCTCTTGTCTAGAGAGGAATGTTTTTTTAATTTTAGAAATCACAACCCTATGTATCTGGATATAGCATTGGATGGAAAGGTAATTTGTGATGATGGTACTCTAAAGAACCTGATAGATGAAACAAAGAGAGATCTAAAGAGAAGAAATATAACCCGAGATGGTACAAAATGGCTGTTCCCGGTAACTTCTGGCATTGTATAAAGTCATTTAGCAGATAAGTATATAAATCTAAGGGAATGATAATTTTCCAGCAGAAACCACTTTTCTGTGCGAGAGGATATACCACTCCTTCAGTAGACATGCCCTGTTATGGGTAATAACTCTATTTATCAATCTTTCATCTCCAAGCTGGATGAATTGTATCCAGTCCTCTATCGCTTTATATCCATCGCCATTGTATGGATCCTGAAATAAATTTTTGTGTTCAGAGTGCCCATTACTTTTCAGGAGATCTTGGAATACGAATTCCTTTTTCTCATAATAACCACTTTGTGGGTGTTGCAGATCATACTCAAGTGTTATTGGCTCCCTGAAAACGCAGGATAGAACGCCCATCTCAAATCTCGCGTTGAATGCGTAATAAGGTCTTTGTAATTTTTTCAATAGCTCTTTAATCTGATTTTTCATCTCCTGTGGTGTGTCAAATTCAGGATATATCTGGATGATTTTGTTGCCATCAAAGGCGCCAAAGACAGTAGGCTTGATATTCTGGTAAACCCTCGCATCAGATCTCGGGAATCTTTTATCAAATCTGCCATACGTTTCTATGTCTATAATAGTGCCTTCAAAGTCCGGAGTTCCCATCAGTTCGAGCCTCTTTTTATCGATGTGTTCTTCTTTCTCCACAATCATTTTATCTTTCTATTGCATGAATTCTTGGTCAATAAAACAACCCTGCTGTCCTCTTTTTGATCTTTAATTCCATAACCAAGTTCTTCTGACAGTTCTTCTGAGAATTTCCTCACATCATCGAAGGACGGCATATTCCCAAGTGTTAGCCTTCTTCTCGATCCCCCTAGGAACATGTATGCCTTTATCTCAACAAAATCTGGCTCCGCTATCCGGATTAAATTGGAATATTCTTTGACATTGAGCATATTCAATTCCTTAATAGCGGTTAACCTGATAACCTTTCTCGTGTTCAGCGAAGGAAATAAATTCAGGGTTTCATTTATTCTTTTCCATCCATCTGGGATGATTGGATTACAAATCCTTTTGTAAATTTCTTCGTCGGGAGCTTCCAGTGAGAGATAGAGCTGAGTCGGGAGAGGATCCAAGGATTTAAGTCTTTCGGGCAGGGTCCCATTCGTAACCAGAAATGTTGTAAAATCCCTCCGGTTGAACTCCTTGATCAGATCAGAAATTTTGGGATAGATCGTGGGCTCACCGGATAAAGAAATCGCGACTTGATTTGGATTTTGGGCCTCCTCAAATTTTTTCCTGTTTATCCTATCGGGAATTCCTCCATAACCACTTAACAATCGTCTTTGAGCTATTATCGAGTTTTCGACTATCTCCGAGGGATCATCAAATCTCTCCAACTTTGTCCCTATTGTCTGCTCTATATTTCGCCAACAAAATATACATTTTTGAGTACACCAGGCAACGGCAGGAGTCATCTGTAAACATCTATGGCTTTGGATCCCGTAGAATTTTTGTTTATAACAATAGCCCTGATTTAGAATACTCTTCTTGGTCCAGTGGCATAATTTGACCGCCGAATGTTCTCCAACTAGGTGGTAATGCTGATGTTGCAGCACCTTTTTAACTTCAGATGGAATCATCTTCTAGGTACATTTTTAAGGATATATATTCTAATAAATAGAATATATAAGGTAGATTCAAATATCAGGGGGAATTTTAAAATGGTTACGTACATAATCGCAAGGCAACTGGGCGGAAAGCCCGTCATTACGGTGAGTGGTGAAGAACTCGGCCGTGTAGATGATGTTGTTATTGATGAAAAGACGGGACAGTTCATTTCTATAATAGTAGAACCAGTCGGCGAGGAATTACCGAGGATAGCATACCCAAAGGACAAAGACGGGAATCTGATAATCCCCTACGACTCCGTAAATGCAGTAAGTAAGGTAGTTGTTGTGAAGGACTAAACACTGCAGAATGGAGAAGAAGACTGCGATAATTATTGTTATAGCTTTGGTAGTACTTGTTGTATGTGCTTGTGCTATCCCCTGAGATACCTTACACTTCTTTAAAATATACGCCTGCAGGCGTTAAATAATCCAACGCCTGATGCGGACGCTCGTAGTTATAGTGATGAATGTACTCATGATGCGTATTAAAACGCCAGGCCTCCCGTTCGTACGAACCATGAAACCGTTCAACCTTCCCGATTGTTGTTGGTCTTCTCTTGCTGGCTACTATGTGCTGTATGTCTTTTCGTTCCAGGTATTTTGTGAATTTGGTTTTCCCGTCATCCTGCCAGGTGTAGAACTGGACTCCCTGGTCGGTTAGTATCTGCTGGGGTGTGCCGTATGCGTTTAATGCTTCTTCCAGTACAGCTAATGCATTCTCTGTGTTTGCGTTCTCAAACACCCGACTTGCAGGTATGAACCGACTATAGTCATCCAAGTAGGTGATCATCCACTCATCATCTCTTGTAAGTTTCCAGTCTGCCTGCCACATCTCGTTTGGTTTGCTTCTCTGAAAACGTTTTTTACCCCAAGTCTTCCGGGGCTTATCAAGTGAATTGTTAAGACCTGCATGCTTGATGATCCTGTATATCGTGTTGTGGCCAACCAGCTTAACACCTACTGGTTTATTCTGACGTAGGTATCCTTCAATTCGTGAAGGGCCCCATCCTCTGGTTTTGCGCAGTTCTATTATCAGATCCACTGTCTCCGGAGGCGTCCGATAGATCGTATGAGGCCTGCGGGACTTTATTCCAAGACCCTTCCAACCCTCTCGCTGGAACCTACGCCAGTAATAATAAAATGTACGCCTACTAATCCCTGCCTGGCGGCAAATAAAAACAACGTTTGCACCCTGCAAACGTCGCTTAATAACCCAAAACCTTTTGTCTACCGAAAGCTTCATATTAATCCCCTTCATACGTATTTACACTTAAAACCAAAAGTGTAACATATGTGGGGGGATAGAACAACTTGTTGTATGTGCTTTCGTTATTCTATTTGTATCCGGCATAGTTCTCTGGCAGCTTGGTGTTTTCAGTGCACCCTCTCATGAGGTCACTAGGGCCGTAGGATTCGACAAGATCAGGGTTTTTGACAATAGTATCCAATATGAAAGTGATGGAGAACTCTCTTTTACTCTGATGAACGCTGTTGGGAGCAGGGTTAAGGATGTTACATTTTACTTCTGCGGGGATTGTGAGGGAGAAACCTATGTTATTGATGCACTTTATGCCGGGGACAAAGCAACAGTATCTGTTGACTGTACCCCCAAACCTACTGGGAATTCCTTTGCAACAGGGGTTGGAATTACATATGAGGTATCGGTAACGGGAATATCCTACGAGGATTCGGGGATAATACGTGGTACTGTGGAGTAGTCTACTACAATTTTTTCCCGATTTTTAAAGCCAGTTCCACAACGGAGATGGCATCCTCTCCAAGGATTCTGATCATCGCCTCTTTACCGATTCCTCCTTTATCATAGATCACATCCGGAATTCTGCCAAATTTCTTTATCGCCTCTGAGGTCCCCCACTCCATTGTTTTTGTATCCTTTGGCTCTTTATCCCTGTCAAAAGAGGAAATTTTCAGATCTAATGCTTTGCATGCCTTCAGAATTTCGTCTAAGAATCTGATATTCATCGCGGCCCTTTTCTCTGCATCGAATTTCATTGCTGTCAGAACAATCCTGCCAACGTGAGATGTGGCCCCGAATCCGATTGTTCCAACCGGAATAACCCTCTTCTTATACCTGACTAATCTTCCACCTATCCCGGCAACATCTTCGATCCTCTTTGCATTTTCAAGAGCCATCGCAAGATTTATTCCGACTTCTGGCATTAACCTGTATGAATCTTCATTTGATACGAATTTCTGGATAGCCATCTCTATATTTTCTATTACTGACCTCTCTCCCTCTGTTTCATATGTCCTCCCCAATTTTATCTTTGATGTATCAGCAATCCTTAATCCAGAGCCTACGGTAAAATTCCTCCCTATGATGGAATCCATGAACTCCTTTGTCCTTTTTACAGCATCCGGAATTTCCAGGCCAAGTGCTAAACAGGCAGCTATGGCGGATGCAAAAGCACAACCAGTTCCATGGATCTTCATTTCCTTCTTTTCCTTGGATTCGAAGCGATGAATTTTTCCATTATAGTGGAGAATGTCTGTAGCATTTAGATGCCCACCCTTTATCACGCAGTTTCCAATTTTTCTTGCTGATTTTTCCATATCCTTCTCTGTCTCTATTTTCATCCCAGAGAGGATCTCTGCCTCCTGAATGTTTGGTGTTGAGATTCTTGCAATGGAGATCAGCTTTTTCATTTCCTTAATTGCATTTTCCTCCAGTAATCTATCGCCGGAGGTTGATACCATGACGGGATCTACTACGAGGTTTTCTATATTGTAGTGCCTAACTTTTTCATAGACTAGTCCAATAACCTCAGAGCTTGCGAGCATTCCCGTTTTTACAGCTACCGGTTTTAGGTCTGTAATTACAGAGTCTATCTGAGCCCCGATAATATCCAAGGGTAAAATGAAAATTTTCTGAACACCTATAGTATTCTGGGCGGTCACAGCCGTAATTACAGAGGCTCCATGAAGCCTAAAGGCTGAAAATGTCTTCAAATCCTGCTGTATACCTGCACCACCTCCAGAATCGGAGCCAGCTATCGTAAGAACGGTTTTCATTCTCGGCAGTGTATTTATAGAATCAGGATAAATTAAGATAACATGATAAAGACATCGCAATTGTATCTTGTGTGCATTTCTCTACTCATCTTCATCTGTCACCAGGGTAGCGCCGAGTCAAATGCAACGATATGTGGCTATGTTCTCGACAAAGACACTGGAAGGCCCTTTGAGAACACAAAGGTGGAGATTTTCTACTCCATGGATCATAGCAGGCCAGTTGCAACTCTGATTACTGATGAAAGGGGTTATTACAATACTACTGTTCTGGGGGATAGGGGTTATGACATATACGTCAGAGTGGGTAAGCAAAACTTTCACCGACCTATATACATCGAGGGGGGATCAATACAGCATGTAGATTTTAATATAATAATTAAGAGCATCATCGAGAGTGTAATAGAGGAGAGTGGCTTCTGGATCGTTGTCGTAGTTGCTGTTATAATTCTGGGAATAATTCTTCTCGACCAGCTTTATCTGAGAAAGAGAAGGGTTATGAGAGAACTCGAAATAGAGAGGCAAAAACTAGAAAGGAAACTCGAGAGCGAGGTAGAAGGAGCCGAGGATGAATTGACGACCCTGAAAAAGGAGAAAGATAGAATGGAATACATGATCAATCTAACAAAGACTAAATATCATAAAAGAAAACTGGATGAGGAAAGTTTTCGGGAAATTGTCAGGGACTATCAGAAGAGGCTTATTGAGGTTGAGACGAGAATAAAAGAGCTGGAAATTGAATGAAGATTAAATTTTTTGTCTATCTGATGAACGTATTCTTGTATAATAGAGATAAAACAGACCCAATAACAAGAGTATTGGTACCGCCCATGCTACAGGATTTGATAATACCGAATTATAAACGCCAGAGACAAATCCGAATAACTGCTTCTGGAATCCCTTGATTAAGGGTGTACCTCTTGCAATGGTTGTTGAGGTAAAAACAGTGGTTGTAGTAACGGTTGACGTTGTAGTTGTTGACGTTGTGGTTGAAATCTCAATATCCCCTTCTGTCGTTCTGTTTCGCCTTCTGGGACGTGGCTCAAATTCCTCTGGAGCCGTCTCGTTTAAAGAGGGGATTGTCTTATTCCAGAGTGTTTCATTTATCCCTTGAGTCTCATTGTCAGGTGGTATTTTATCTTCCTCATCATCAGAAGAACGGGGACGAGAAATTATATCTATTGGAATAGTTATCTCATTGTTGTCTTCATCAAATTCTTCTATATGGTCATCTGGATCAACTATGAAGGTTAAATAGTTATAGCCAGCATATGCAGTCCAATAGAATGTGGTGTAATTACTGGAACTCTCGGGGACAGGTAGATTATTCTCTTCCTCTGAAACTCCATAATATTGGGATATGCATTGAAATTTCACAGTTACGTTAGTGACATTCTCAACGCCATTATTCCAAACTCTTACAGTAATTTCCACCAAATCACTGGGACTAGGGTAACCACCAGGGAAACTAACATCTGTTGGGGATATGTACAGGTCGGGGGCGTTCGGATCAACCTTTATTGTGTAGTTGAATGGTGCAAATGCCGATTGAAGACCATCACTGCAGTTGACATTCCATACGTAAATTCCCTCCGTTAGATTCCGTGTAAAAGTGCTCAGATAGCTGGGAGAAATGGTTTGGCTACCATTCTTCCCCCATGTGCCAGTAAAATTATTGTAGAATGTGCAATTCAGTGATGATTCATTGTCATATACTGTATATTCAAAATCTACCATGTCCCCCGGAGTTGTGCTGGAATTCTCTGGATACATCAATTCCACCTCTGGCAGCTTATTTACATAGAATGTCCAATTTTCCGATTTTCCAGTATCAAATCCATCATAGCATTCTACGTGAACACTCCAGTTCCCCTCGGAGAGTGTTGGGAAAACGGTGATATCTGTGTGGGTATTATTCTGGGTTGAGGAATTTTCTCCATAGTTGCAGGAAGAATTTATACAGATCTTACAGGAAGCATTTGATTGTTCTGAATCGACGAATTTAAATTCCACCAAAGGAGTTTTGTTATTGGTAATGGAATTACTATAATTCCTTTTGTCTACGCTTATCAGTGTCACATCTGGGGGAGTATTCAGGGCGAATACAACAAACATGTTATCTATGAGACTAATTGTTATGTTTTGTGGTAGATAATTTCCTTTAGATGCCATTATCGTGTAAGGTGTAAAAGAAATATTCCCCGTTGAGTTCTGATAGTATTGCTCCAGGGTTTGCCTTGAAATGGAGCCGTTAGGGAATGTGAACTCAGTGAATTCCGTACTGGCGTTGTCTCTGATTGTGGCATTTGCTCCTTGAATCGGATTTCCCGCGCTATCTACCACATAGACATCGAGATACCAGTAGCGGTGGAGGTATGAACTTATACCCATAATGTTGACGTCATCATAAGTGGTATTTACCAACCTGAGATTTTGCGAATTATCAAGCCTGATGTCTTCTGCACTTCCTGTTAGGACAGAGGAGGCTATAGTAATGTCATCTGAAGAATACAAAAATACTGCGTGGGAATTTAAAGAACCTATCCGTGAATTAGAGATGGTGTTGTTACTCGAGTAATCCAAGTAGATGCTCTCGTAATCTGAGGAGATATCGTTCCTGGATATATCACAATGATCGGCATGGTTTAGATAGATTCCATTATATCTAACGGATATAGTGTTATCTGTTACATTACCGTAGCTCGCACCGATATTCAAACCAGGAGAGCTGAGGGTATAGCCACATCCTGTCAGCTCTGAATCCTTCATCGTAAAGGCTGAGTTATTTCGTATTATCATGTAGAATTCCTTGTTCGGGTTATATGCCGTTAGATGGGATTGGTTCATTATTATCAAAGTGGAGTTACCATTCATCTCATGAGTTCCATTGGAATTAGTCTCCAGGTGGTACTGTCCTGGAAAAGAGCAATTGAAAACGAGGGTCTGGTTATTTATTATCAGCTCTGAATTTTCATTTACAAATATGTTGGCATTAAAGATTGCTGTTCTTGTAACTGGATCGTATAAAAAAATTGAATCATTGTTAATAGTTTCGTTAATGGATGTGAGGTTATTTCCAGACCCATTAACTACAATACCAATCCCACTGGTATGGGAAGCGCCAGCAGATACGATGGGAATGAAATACAATACTATTAAAATAAGAAAAATGATCTTTGAGGTTTTCATCTCTGTAGAATATTACCTCATTCGCTATTAAAAATTTGTAGATTTATAGCTGAACTGGAGAAAACTGAGTAATTATTCCTCCATCCTTGCCCGAATTCTTGTATAGTAGAGGTAGAATAAACCAAGGAGAATTAGCACACAGACTGACCAAAGTAATGGGTTCGATAGGGCTGTTTTATAAATTCCATCGATAAAGCTAAATACCTGTCTCTGGAAAAACAGAGACGGGTCCGATGATTCTTGGATTGTAGTAGTCGTAGTCGTAGTAGTAGTCGTAGTAGTAGTCGTAGTGCTCGTAGTCGTTGTAGTTGTGCTCGTAGTCGTAGTCGTTGTTGTAGTTTCAGGTATACAAGAATAAACATCTATCGTTATCCTTCCAGTTTCGTATCCCGATCTATCGGCTTCTACATCATATCTACCTAAGTCCACTGGGGTAAATCCAAAAACTCCCTCATCATCTGTGAAACCATAGGCTACCTTTTTTCCCTTAAAAAAAATATCCGTGTCTACTCCCTCAATGGGACGTCCCTTATCATCCGTAATTGTGATGTTTATCGATTTATCAACGCATGTTTCACTGACATTAAGATTCATATTAGGGAGTCTCCTATGATGATAGATCGTTGTAGTCACGTTGGTGAGCGTAGTGCTCGTTGTACTCAAGAGCGTAGTGGTCGTTGTAGTTGTTGTCGTAGTAGTGGTCGTTGTCTTTGGAGCACCTGCAATACTCGCCCCAAGGATCATGAAAATAATCAACAAAATTAAGGGTTTTTTACCGATCATATTATCTCATATGTACCATCGGTTAAAAATTTATCACAGTACATCAAGATCCAGAACGGTTTCAAAGATAAAATCCGGTTTCATTTCTATTGCTTCTTTCTCGGATAGAACACCAGTCAATACAACTGCGGATCTAACCCTGGCACTTTTCGCTGCCAGTATGTCGTTCCTCGCATCCCCCACGAAGAGGGTTTCCTCTGGCTTTACGCCAAATTTTTTCATTGCCTTATAGACCATCTCCGGGTCTGGCTTCGATTTACTGACATCCTCTGCGGACAGAACCAAGTCAAATATACCATCCAAACCAAGAAAGCCCATTACTTTATCCAGAAAGGCCCTCTCATTACCAGAAGCGAGAGCCAACCTTATATTCTTTTTCTTTAGATTTAGAAGGAATTCGCGGACGCCATCTATCCCCTTAATATTCTCAAGAAACCAGCCGGAATAGAGTAATTTTCTCTGCTCTTTGTATGCTATCCCCAATTTTTCTGAGGTGTAGTCACTATCCATAATCGCTTTAAGAACGTCTCTGTATGGCTTGCCGAAATAGTAGGTGATTTTATCGTATCTTATCTCCCTATTGATCCCCGCTTTTTTCAGTGCCCTTTTGCAGACTTCAACATGGGCATCATTTGAGATTACCAAAACCCCATCGAAGTCAAAAATTATAAGTTTGAACATTCTCAAAAAGATTATCCTCCTCTGTTATTGGATTAAAGTTCCTTCAACCTTGCATCAATATCATTTAACTGTTTTTTTATTTCCTTCAGATCCCCCTCCAATGGCTTTTCTCTTTCCCCTACCAACCCTTCCTCCGTCTTTGATACCTCTTCTTCCGCTTCAAATTTTTTGGGCATTGATGTGCGCTTCCCTCTCTTAGTTAAAATAAAGGCTATCGCGCATATAATCAAAATTAAAAAGATGGCAGGAATAAAATTAATTGGCCGATATCCAGAAGGCAAAGGACATGGCTTACAGGGTCCACCGCAATCTATTCCTTCTTCCCCCTGATTTTTTATTCCATCAAAGCAGCTTAGAGTTCTGCATGTATCATTGTAACAGTAGTTGCTGAAACAATCGGACTTACTTAGGCAATTCATACCGTCAGCACAGGGGTTGCATGAACCACCACAATCGATGTCCGTTTCATCCTGATTTTTTATCCCGTCATCGCAGGTTTCCTTTTTTGTGATGTACGGTTCCACTTCAGTTATTTTTCTGCCTTTATCTACTAAATCACCTATGATCTCTTCAATGTCATAAATTTTGATCTCGAACTTTTGTCTACTTCTCATTCCCCTGTATTGAAAGTCACACATTATATCAATCCCCCATAGGGGATCTCCAGAAAGGATGGCTTTGTCAACCCTGAGCTCTAGTGCATTCTTGTCCTCTTCTTCCACATGCATTGTCTGGTAAAGCGGCATATAAGAATCTGAGATATAATTTGAAGCTATGCAAAATTCATAGACCATCGTGCAGTTATCATAGGTTCCTTTTGCCTTGTTAAACCAGAGTTCTGCTTGTTCAATGGCAAGATTTTTACCAGACTCGTTACAGATCCATTTACGACTTCGATCATGCTCAGAGATGGGGCATTTGGAGTAATCATAATGAAGCTCATTGTCATTGAAAATTAAATCCGGGATAAGGAAGGGTTGGATAAACTCCCCCTGAGCTGTTTTCTCAATACAACGACGATAGTTTTCTTCACCTTTAACCTCCTTGATGATATCACAGATACTCCTTTGTAATTGGAGATCCTCTGTAAGTAAACACTTATCCGCAACATCTTTGCTCCAAATCTCTTCAACAGCCTTTTCACATATGTATCTATGAGTCTCTGATCCCCAAGCAGCTGACTGATTAGAGAAAAAAAGGCACAAAACTACCATAAAGAACGCTAATTTTATTTTTTTTGTTTTCATCATGGGATGTCATTACATATTATTCATACCTATATAAAATTGTCCCTTTAGCGCATGAATTTTAACCTGTTTTACCTATTCTATTAACATGAAAGAAAGGAAATCTATGTCCAAGAGAGTGGTTCCGGTAAAGATACTCGTTTTGGATGTTCTCAAGCCACACAAGCCGAGTATCCTGGAGCTGGGTAGAAAGATTTGTGAGGAAAAGAGTATAGAAAATGCAAATATCTCGGTATATGCAGTAGACGAAAAAACGGAATCCATCAAGATAGTTTTGGAAGGGGGGGATATAAAATTCGATAGAATTGCAGAACTGATAGAAAGCTATGGTGCGGTTATCCATTCAATGGATAAGGTAGTCCTTGGTAAAAAGAAGGTCATTGAAGTGCCATCAGTTGAAGAGAAAAAATAGGATCTAAATGGAAATAGTAAAGTATCTCAGAATATTGAAAGAGGAAGAGATAGCGAGAAGATATTTCGTAATGAATTCTTTTGATGGCGTGTTGGTAGTCCTTGGCGTAGTTATCGCCATGTATCTCGCTGGAATAGATGAGGCCAGACTAGTCATTGTTTCTTGTCTGGGTGCCGCAATAGCGATGGCAGTTTCGGGGGTTTGGAGTGCATACGCCGCTGAAAGAGCGGAAAGAACGAAGGCGTTGAGAGAATTAGAAAGACACATGCTGAAAGACCTGGAAGAAACACGAATCGGCAGAAAAGTGCAAATGATGAGTTTTTTAATCGCATTGGTTAATGGCTTATCCCCCTTATTTATCTCATTAGTGTTAATTTCCCCGTTTGTCATCTCTCAGCTTGGCTTCTTGCAACTTGAACTCGCATTCTATTCCTCGATAACCCTCGTTCTGGCAGTTCTGTTTCTTCTGGGAGTGTTTGTTGGGAGAGTTGGAAAGGAAAATCTGGTCATAAGTGGCGTGAAGATGGCCCTGGCAGGTATAGTAGTCAGTGTTATAATATTCTGTCTGGAATGTCTGAAGGTTATCTGACCCTCAGGTATACATGGCTCTCTTCTCTATGTCGGAGTTTGCCGAGCGCAAAACTGCTATGCAGTTTTGGCTCCCTCGAACATCAAAAATCCAGTGGATTTTTGTGCACAGCGAATCGAATTCGCTCGTGTCTTTGATTCGAACGGACGACAAAGGTGTGGGTGTGTTCGCTGTGCTCACTTACCCACACTGAACGGAAATTAGGTATATCTCGCCCTCTTCTCTATAGTTGCAATTCTCTCCAGAATTCCTTCATATTCCTTGGAATCCCTATACCCCTCCCATAGGGAATTCCAGATCAGATCAAATTTATCGATATGTGCGGCACTCAGAGATTTTTTCAAAACAACCAAGTCCATCGCCTTATCCTCTATCCTTTTTGAGGTCAAACTCAAACCAAAATCAATCAGGAATAATTCATTGTTCTTTAAAATCATATTCGAGGTAGTTAGGTCGTTGTGGATTATATTAAAGCTATGGAGCTTTGCTATAGTCCTCCCTAGTTTCTCTGCAATTCTCCCTATATCATCGTCATTTAACGAAGGAATCAGATCCTTTATTAATTTTCCATCTATGAATTCCATCACGATTTTCTTCTCCTTGAGATCAATTTTATACACCCGTGGAACGGAAATTCCCACCCTTCTTGAATTTTCCAGAAGTTTTCCCTCTCTTTTAGTTCTCGATTTTCTGAGCTTTATATCAAGCTCTTTAATTCTATAACCCTTTTTTATTCTATGCTTTATCAGTTTTTTATCCTCCAGATAAAGGTTGGCTTCTGCACCCTTGGCGATCAATTTCAAGACCATTTCTTTCCTATTTAATATTCAGATTCCTAATAAGTAAAATCTATATTGTGATAAGAATTAGCTAATTCTATGTAAACGATAGCTAACGACGAGGGATTAAAATGGAGCTGGAGGGGGTAATAGCGAAGATAGATGAGACATCGGAGGATTATTCTATGCCTGGGAGGATTAGAAATACACTGAAAAGGGTATCAAAGGAGCTCAAAAAAGAGGATCAGGACCCCGCGGTTAGGATTACAACTGCCGTTTATGAGATAGACGAAATTATAAATGATATAAATATTCCAATGCACGCCAAAACGGCTTTATGGGATATCATAAGCGATTTAGAGGCAATTAAGGGGGGCTAATTTCTGATGGTTAATATCGATCTCATAGAGAGGAATACAGAAGAAATTGTAACGGATGATGAACTCTCTATACTTCTTAAGGAAAAAAAATTACCGATAACGTATTGTGGCTATGAGGTCTCTGGTCCGGTCCATTTAGGAACCTTAGTTGCGATATCAAAGCAGATAGACCTTCAAAAGGCTGGCTTAAAGGTTAAGGTTTTATTTGCGGATGTTCACACATATCTGAACAGAAAGGGCTCCGAGAAATGGATCGATGAAATGGTCGAATACTGGAGAAATTCATTCATCGCTCTTGGATTGAAAAAGGCAGAATTTATCCGCGGAATTGAATTCGAATTTGATAAGGAGTATATTCACGATGTTCTCAGTCTGGGTTTATTAACCACCCTGAAAAGAGCCTCCAGAAGCATGCAGGAAATTGCTCGCGATCTCGAGCATGCAAGGGTTTCTCAGATGATCTACCCGTTAATGCAGGTCGTGGACATAAAATATCTGGACATAGACATAGCCCATGGTGGGATGGAGCAGAGAAAGATCCACATGTTAGCCAGGGAGCTATTACCGGAGATAGGCTACAGGAAACCCGTCTGCATTCACACACCCCTACTGAGCTCATTACAGGGACCAAAAGAGAAGATGTCCAGCTCCAAGCCGGAGACAATAATTGCAGTAGATGAAGAGCCGGAGAAGATTAAGGAGAAGATTTCAAGGGCTTATTGTCCTCCCGAAGAGGAAGGAAACCCTGTTCTGCAGATATGCGAGTATCTGATCTTCCCAAGAATGGGAAAGCTCGAGATAAAGAGGAAAGAGAAGTTTGGCGGCGACATAGAATTTAATTTATATTCTGAACTGGAAAAGAATTATCTGGAAAAGAAATTGCATGCAATGGATCTGAAAAATGCTGTTTCTGAGGCTTTGATAGAGCTTTTAGAGCCCGTGAGGGAATTTAAAGGATAGCTACGCCCTTTTACCCTCAACCCTCATTATAGCATACTGTATAAGTGCCATCAGGGGGAATATCTCCAGCCTCCCAGCAACCATCTCAATGATCAGAACGATCTTTGCGGTTATGGGCAATGTCGAGATTTCGATGGTTGATAGACCGACCGTTCCAATAGCCGATGAGGAAACAAAAAGAGCATTTTCCGCGCTATAATCATAGCCAGTTAGCACTATTGCACCAAGCACCACGATAAGCATATATGTAAAGAAGAATACTGCAACATTAATTATCTCCTTTTCCTGAAAAACCCTCCTCCCGATCTTTAAAGGGATTATAGCCCTCTCGCTTAATGTTGATTTTTTTGTTATCCATACTATCGATTTTGCAAGGATGCTTACCCTAATTAACTTTAATCCACCTGCTGTGGAGCCTATCCCCCCACCGATTAGCATCATAACAATCAAGAGTAATGGCCCAAACTCATGCACAACTTTGAAGTCCATATCACTATAACCTGTGGTTGTTAATGTGGATATGATGTTGAATATGGAATGTTCAATTGAGTCAGATATACTCATCCCGTCGTGATATAATATAACTGCAAACAAACCGATTCCAATCAGGAGTATTACGATTAATGCCTTAATCTCTATGTGGTCGAGAAATTCTCTGAATCTCCCATTGAGGATCAGATAATGGAGGGGAAAGGCAATAGCACCGATTATCATATAAGCCGAGATCACAAACTGACTCATCCAGTTTCCATAGCTCGGAGATTCAGAGAAGGTGAAGCCACCAGTTGATATTGCACACAGGATGTTCCCCAACGAATCGATAATGCCCAAGCCGCTGATCCATAAAAGGAGTACACCGATTGCGGTATAGACAATATATATCTTAATTATCTCTCTTGCGGTCCTTTTTAGGGAAGGGCGTATACGATCCAAACCCAGTTCAGATCGATAGATATTTATCGTTGATACGCCCCCCCTCACCAAACCGGAAAAACACAATACAATTATTCCGATTCCACCAATCCATTGTGCTAACGCACGAACGAATAAAACGCTTTTAGGATATTCATCAAAGTTTGATATAACACTTAATCCTGTTGTCGTATACCCTGATATGCTTTCAAAGTATCCATTAAGCAGTACATCTATTACGCTTCCCTTCATCGTCATAAAGAATGGAATAGCGCCGAAAAATGACACCACAAGCAATGTTACTACTGAGAGCAGCATTGCGTTCCCGAAGTCCAATTCCTTGCGTGGATACATTGTGAGTAAATGGCCTATTGACATAGACAAAGCAAAGCTTAGGAGGAAGGGGAGAATGTTCTCGTGGTAATATAACGCGATAACCATGGGAACCAGTAAAAGGATTCCATTTATCTCCAAAAACAACCCCAGATAGCTTAGTATATTCCTTAGCTCCATCCTTAGGTTACAGAAATCTACCGAGCCTCGTCTGAGAGAATTCTATATACTCTTCCACATCAAAGCCCTTCAGACTCTTCATATACTCCGGAGGCGCATAGATACAGAAGGTCAGTTTTTCTTCCTCGGCTTTTTCAAGGGCTCTGGCGAGACTGGAAACCTCATTAATCAACCTTAATCCGTCATCAGATTCTATTAGAATCTTGAATTCTGACATCTTAGTCTCTGGTATATCAATAAGGATGTAACCCTTTTCGATTCCAAAATCGTCTGCAATCTTCTCTTCAATTTTTACGTTATTTTTTAGCATATCCTCCCTGAAGTTCTCCTCGATTAAACCTATCTTTTCTTGAAAGGCTATCTTAAACAATTCTCTCTGATCAATTCTTTTCATTATATCCCCCGGGTAGTTTTTAGCATTTCTTAATCTATAGACTAGATCAATATCATCCATTTGAATGAATTCTTCATAGCCTATTTTTTCATCATCTAAGAATTTGTTCAGTGCGCGCTTGAACATGGCTTCAACTATCCTCTTCGTATGATGCCTGTAAACGGTTTGATACATCAGATTTCTACTAATCAAAAGGGATTCTACTGCTTCCAGACTTCCCCTCTTAATGACCAATTCGTTATTTACCAGTTTCATGCCGTATATTATCCTCTCCAGATCGATAACGCCATAAGCAACTCCCGCATAATATGAGTCTCTGATCAGGTAATCCATCTTGTCTATATCTATCTCGGATGAAATTATCTTACCAAAGTTCCCCTTTCCGTTAATTAACTCGGAAATCTCTCTGGCATTTAATCCATATTTTCCCAGCATATCTGAGATTTCTGTTTTTGATACAATACTTGTTGAATTTTCCTCGTGGGAATGACCCATCTCGATCAATACATCATCTGATGTGTGAGAAAAGGCACAATGTCCTATGTCATGCAACAAACCAGCAACCCTGATTGCCTGTTTATCGTCATTTTCTAGTTCTAGGTGATTCACTAAT
>Ga0209636_10002225_pt1 | contig 19759 bp, 17 predicted proteins | sample DeeMarSWOR152_54_FD_187464 | JGI IMG/M metagenome (GOLD analysis project Ga0209636, IMG submission 187464) | Marine sediment microbial communities from White Oak River estuary, North Carolina - WOR-1-52-54 (SPAdes) (version 2) | ecosystem: Environmental > Aquatic > Marine > Intertidal zone >... | reverse complement strand
TAAGGTGGAAATCTGTATAGATCTTGGAATATAAAATTTGCCAGAAAGCTCACAGTAGTCATGACAGAGACTGCTGAAATCCTACAGTACCTGTAACAACGCTTAATGTTTATATGAAAACGTTTGATAGTAACCTAACCTTTTTAAACCATCCCGCCTACATAAATCGTGGCGAATGGGATGCGAATAGAAAAAAAGCATATAACAATTAAAGCCTCAAACGTGCTGGAAGAGTGGGCGGGCAAATTCGACAGCATTAAAAGGTGGCTGCCGAAGATCCAGAAGAAACAAACGTCCGCCCTTAACCTCTATTATTACTGCTATTGGGCTGAGATTGATCCCAACGAATTGTTAGCGCTGAAAAACGATACGTCAAGCACGAAAGCTGAAGAATTGTTGGACACGTTCGTTGCCGACAACGATACAGGTTTAACGCAGGCTGGAAAATACAATGTCGTGATCGCCGTTAAGAGCTTCTTTAAACATAATTATAAGGATTTAGCGAAAGCGTCAGGAGCCATTCAATACGCACCTAAAGAGCAATATAAGCCAACGAAAGATGACCTGCGAAAATTGTATCGACAATGCTATAACCCTCGTGATCGCTCAATGCTTACACTGATATGTTGCACGGGTATCGCTAAAGAAACGTTAAGTAAACTTACGTGGGGACATTTAGAGGAAGATTGGGAAAACAAAGATATACCTCATATTAGCATTGGACCTGACTTGATTAAAGGCCACGGCCGAGGCAGATACGTAGGAGTCAGACAGGAAACGTTCCTAACCCCCGAAGCCAAACGCGATTTAGTTGAATATAAAAAATGGATCCAAAAGAGAACGGGGCGTTCTATAACATCGAAAGATAAAATATACGTGATGATTAGAAGCCCATTTGAGCCTTGCGGCTACGACAGGATAGGAAGCATTTTCATCGAAATGTCGGAGAGAGCAGGCGTTTCATTTAGCCCGCACGATGCGCGCCGCTACGTGCAAACAGCCTTGGAAGAAGCGCGGATTCCAGCGAATTGGGCAAGGAAGATTAGAGGCAGAAAGGTTCGTGGTGAAGAAGCACCATACAGCAAACCAGCGATTGAAAAGCTAAGGCAATTTTACAGGGAAGACGGCGTTGACAAACTTCAATTCTTAACACCTGAAAAAATCGATGAAAAACAACGGCGCATACAAGCGATAATCGACAACGCTCGAATGATGGGCGTATCTGAAGATAAAATCGCTACGATAGCAAGGATGGTTGCGAGAAAAGAGGTTACATCGCCCAACGAGGTTATCCGCTTGCTAAAACGTGAAACCCAAACCAAAGCGGAGGATCCAAACGATTGCGCCAACGGTGAACACTGCGAACAATTTGAGGAAATACGCGAATCCGAGCTGCTGCCTTACCTGCAAAACGGTTGGACAATCGTCCACAACCTTCAAAACGGGAACGTGATAATCCGAAAGGGTTAAGCGTTCCCGAATTTTTTTGTTTGAGTTCGTGGGTTTTTCTGTTGATATCAGGTTCTATAGGGATGAGCGTGGTGATATCCCCCGCAACATTCCCTTTTTTTCTGTTTCGTTTCACTTCTGCGCGAGGATAAATGTGCGCGGTGGTTTCTCTTGTCGAGGAAAACGCCAGAAGAGGAATGAGGAGATTAAGAAAGGCGGATTTTTGTATCGTGCTAAATTGCTGTTTTGAGAGAGGTTCAGGAAATGGTGGCGGATGGTAGAACTAGAGAAATATTCGATAAGGTATAAATGAGCGTTGCATTATAAGTGTTAATTGAGAGAGGATTATGGCGAATATGAAGCGAAAAGCAGTTTCTGGAATAGTTTTGATGTTGCTGTTAACCAGCATGTTATCGTCGGCATTTATCATTGAACCAGTTAAAGCAGAGCCTGCGACAATTATTGTTCCAGACGACTATCCCACAATTCAACAAGCCATAAATGCAGCAAACCCTGGAGACACCATATACGTAAAAGCGGGAACATACTACGAAAACGTGGTTATTGGAAAGCCTGTGTCGCTGATTGGAGAAAATAGGCAAAACACCATTATTGACGGCAACTATGCTGAAACGGTTGTAAAGGTGTGGGCAAGCAATGTGAACATAACGGGCTTCACTATAAGAAACAGCAAGCGCGGGGTAGTTAGCCCATTATTTAGCGGCATATATGTATATTACGCAAGAGGTTTTAACATAAGCCACAACATCATAACAAACAACGACTGTGGTATTTGGCTTGATCGATCGAGTAAAGGCACTGTTTCTGACAATAACATCTCAAGCAACAGCATTGGATTTTACCTCTTCTCGTCGTCTTATCACAGTTTCTTCGGAAACAACATAACAAAAAACTACCATTATGGTATATGGCTCTATTATTCTTCAAACCATAACAGCATATCTGGAAACAACATAACAAACAACCGCAGAAATGGTGTCATGCTTTGGAATTCTTTAAACAACACTGTTTCTAGAAACGAGATAACAAACAACGACCATGGCATCTATCTCCTGGGTGCTTCAAACAACACCATTTCTGGAAATAACATAACACACAACGACGTGGGCATCAGGCACTATTATTCAAATTATAACAGCATATTTGGAAACAACATAACAAACAACGAGAATGGCATCGAGCTCTCTATATCCTCAAACAACAGTATAGCGGAAAACAACATAACAAACAACGATTATGGTATTTGGCTCTATTCTTCTTCAAACCATAACAGCGTAGTTGGAAATAATATAATAAACAACAACCGTGGCATCTACCTCATTGCGTCTTCAAACAGGTTTTACCATAACAACTTCATAGACAACCTCCAGCAAGTATATATTACAACCTATGGCTATGCTAATTTTTGGGATGATGGTTATCCTTCTGGCGGCAACTACTGGAGCGACTACGAGGAGAGATATCCTGATGCTGAGGAGCTGGATGATTCGGGCATATGGGACACACCATATGTTATTGATGTCGATAACAGAGACCGCTACCCACTCATGAATCCATGGACACCAACTCCGCCGCCTAAATTCAGGATTGGCGAGTGGGTTCAAGTCACGGCTAACCTCAACGTGAGAGAAGGCTCTGGACTCAGCTACACCATAATCAGCACCATGCCAGAAGGAACCATAGGCCAAATCGTCGGCGGACCAGCAGAGGCAGACAGCTACGTCTGGTGGGACGTTGACTACGCTGTGGGCGTTAGAGGCTGGTCAGCAGAAAACTGGCTTGAACTTGCGTCTCCTCCAACATGTGCTGTTAAGCTTCAAAAGGATGGTGTCGAAATAGACGAGGTTGGTGTTTGGGAATTTTTCGATATTTATGTGGGGGATTCTACCGGTGATAAAGGCATTAAGCAAGTTCGTTTTTCCAGTGATAACGTTCAAGACGGTTATCCAACTGGTGAATGGACAGAATGGTATGACTGGGACGTTTCTTCGGAAGATTGGGATGCGGCAACCAAGATTAAACGCTGGGCATTCGCCACACCAGGATACAAAGAAGTCTGGGCAGAAGTAAAAGATGAGGCGGGGTATACGGCTTTCGGCTCTGCCAATATTTTTGTGCCTGCTCACGCGTTACCTGTGCTTGTTTCCCCGCTTGCAATAACTCCAAACAAAGAAATCTATAATATAGGAGACATTTTAGAGGCGGAGTTCACAATCAAAAACATTGGAGATAAGTCCATAACTCTTAACAAACTGCTTGTAGGAGGAAGATTCAACGGTGACAAGCTGCCAGACGGAGAGTTTCCTGACTTCACCTTTCAAACTGTCACACTTCTGCCTGGCCAGCCATATCAATACCAAGGCTCTCTGAATTTAACTCAACAAGGCAATTATCGTTTCTTCGCCGCTTACTACATAGAGAATCCTACTCCTCAGGATAAGAATCTACTGGACGAGAACAATTGGAACACAAATGTGGAACTCGGAGAAGGATTAACTCATACAGACAGGGTGAAAAATATCATCGTTTATGAAGAAGGCACTGCACCTGAAGAAGTTTCCCAGTTAAACGAAACAATTAACCGACGGATAGAAATGGAGAGGATATATCCAACCTACCTTCTTGACCCTGAGGTGAGCTGGGCGGCTTCTGTATGGATGACGGTTTCATCCATCTGGACGCACGCACAAGAAGAATACCATGAGCTGTGGCTGGCAGGCGTGGACTATGATACTATGAGCCGGATAGAGGCAATATATGCGAGGCGTTTCTTGGACAGAGGCGACATAGAGAGTGCCAGGGAGCATCTGCAGAATTCTTATGTGTACGAAAAAATATCGTATTTGCACTTTGATGCTGCAACCATAGTCTTTGATGGCAATATGATGGTGGCGATGGAGGCGGTAAAGTCTGCGTTGAAGCTTATTGAGTATGGAGTAACGCTCACTAATCCTATGGCTGGTAAATTTGCCAGTTATATTTTCATGGTTCCTAACCTCATTGCTGACATGGAGCTTGTTGGGGTAGAAGAAGCCGGAAGAAATTTGGTAAGAGACCTTGCATTTAAAATAATCTTTAGCGAATACAAACATCCCGAACTTGATGGTAGGACGTTTGAGAACTACCTTAACAATAAAATAGGAAAAATAACATTTCCTTATATACAAGAAGTCTTCAAAAACAATGAAGCCCTCCAATTTTATCTTTCGAAGGCTCTGAAGGAAATTGCAGTAGTCGAGGGGGCGGAGTGGTTATCAGAGAAGGCAGAAGAGTTAAGCGAGAAAATTGTGGATGAATTAAGTAAGCGCTTTGAGTCGTATATTTCTGAAAAGCTTAGTCCAGTTGAACTTCGGATATATGATTCAAGGGGGAAAATTACAGGCGTAATAAATGGAACAGCAAGACATGGGATCTCAAGATCATTCTATATAAATGGAACGATAACGATTTTATTCCCCTCTGACTCGTACACTTCTGAAGTAACGGGAAAGGAAGAAGGAACATATGGACTTGGGATAACTTCTGTTGAAGCTTGGGATGTCACTACCTTTAACGCTATCGGCATTCCAACGTTAGCCAATGCGGTCCATCGGTACACTGTTGATTGGGATGCTCTTTCACGGGGTGAAGAAGGCGTTACTCTTCAGATAGATTCTGATGGCGACGGCATTTTTGAACAGACTATCAGTGCAGACAATGAGCTTACTCAAGATGAGTTCATGCTGCAAACAGCAACAACCATAGACTTTGACCCGGACACGCTTAACATGGGGAGCAATGGAAACGTTGTTACTGTCTACATTGAGCTTCCAGAGGGCTACGATGTAAGCCAAATCGACGTTTCCAGCATTAGGTTGAATGGCACGGTTCCAGCCTTGGTTAAGCCAATTGAAATTGGTGGTTATGATAGTGATGGCATACTTGACCTGATGGTTAAGTTCGACAGAGCTTCTGTGATAGCGCTGTTCGCTGAAAAGGCAGTTCCCGGGAACTACGTGATAGAAGTGACAGGAACTTGGGCTGACATACGCTTTGAAGGAACAGTTTCAATAAGGGTAATATCGCCACCCTAAGCAAAGGATTCTTTAAAACACTGCATCCCTTTTTTTACGTCAACTTGAGAACTAAGCTTCACTAATAGGGAATTAAAGACAGTTATGTCCCGTACACATGCGATAGTTTCTAGAAAAGGTAGGTTTTTGTTTGTGTATGGGAAGCTGAGTGTGCGGAGCATTTTAGCCAACTTGTTGGCTAGACCTTAAAGAAGAGGTGTCTTCCATCGCAACGGAAGTTAACCCTTATGAGGATCGGTAAAATTCTTGACGGAAAAATCAGACCTACTAAGCGTATTCGCCGTCGTTTTCCCGGGGTAAATAAGATTTCTTGGAAGCACCGTGCAAAACTTAGCGTAGTCTCAGATCGCAAAAAGAGCCAGCTCAAAATTGTTCTATATTATTAATAGAACTAGTTAAGAGCTGAGTTTTGCCTGCGTGAAGGTTAATTAAACTAGGCTATCACAAAACAGGTCAAAAAAGTTACACTTATTATTAGAGGATATTACGTGAACTGAGCTGTCGAGCTACGTGCAACAAAATCATGAAAACCTCAAGACTATTCAAAACTACACTATTTATTGAAGATAATATGAGCAGAGCGCCTAACAAAAATCCCAGACATCGCGAACGAGTTTAGATGTTCGCCACTTTTTTAACGTGTAAAACTCGAGTGGATGCAAATCGCAGTAGTGAACGAGAATGCGATCACACCAATCACGTTTTTTCCAATTCGCACGTATATCTTCAGCGCGGGCGAAACCTACAAGTGAAACAATGTTGTTCGGCTGTCTTTCAACAGTAAAAAAATAAGCAAACTCATGAAATTCACGTTTGTAACTTAAAAATTGCTTTTCTTTAACAGGTAAAGACAGTTTTTCTAGGTTTTCTTTGCGTGGTTGACCTTTGATTTCGATTGCGACTACGCCTTTAAGAAAAGCGTCTGGGTTCGAAGTATGACCAGCGCAAAAAGCCTTTGCGTTTATAATTGCACTATTAACGCTTCCTTCGAAGTATTTGAAATATGCAAATTCACTTCGTAAACCCATATCGTGGTTTCTATATTCTTGATTTATTCGCCATGGAGTTATAATCTCACCACGAGATCGACGAATTTCAAGACTTTTTTTTGCTGTAGCTTTAGCCCAAATGTCGATGAGCACGAGGTCTTTTTTTGTTAAATACACACGTGGACATATACGATTAGGTAGAAACTTCATAGACACCAGCTCAGTTCATAACTTGTTCTATTAATAATATAGAACAATTTTGAGCTGTCTGTTCTTCATCTTCATATATTTCATCGAGTTCTTCATCCCAATCTTCGAGCCAGTCATCTTCCCAAGACAACTCGTTTCACCTCTTCTGCAACTTTAAACGCTCTCGTTTAATGGTGCTTACGCTTACGTCGAGCTTCTCCGCCGCTTGTTTATATGTAAGTTTTTGATATTCTGAAGTTCTTAATTCAGCTGCTATAACCTCAGTTATCGCTTTAGGTCTTCCAACGGCTTTAACTTGCATTACATCTCGATATGCTTGCTCCACGGTTTCGTAAGGCCTTGTGTCCGTATGCTCTTTAAACACATTGATGTCATCGTTTAACCTGCGCTTTCCGTCAAAATGCCAACTCATCTTCTTCGTTTTTCTCTGAACACTGTTTAACGGTATCTCGTCGTGAATGTAGTCATTTAGCCCAGTTAATCTCCACGTCTCCGCCTCGTGATGTATCTCTTTGCATGCTTCTAAGCTGTCTCTTATCATCTTTTCGAAGTTTCGCCTCTTCTCGCTTGATTTCCCAGGCACGGCTATTCCCATCATGGCTGAATGTAAAACTTCACCTTTATTCCATGCTATATACAATCGATTCCGTGCAACCCATATTTCGTCGAATTTTCCTTCGTATCGGATTCCACTGTGATAACGTGTAATCTTCTTGTGCAGTTCACATTCTTCGAACTTTGGATCTCCAAGCCACATTCCTCCGTCGGTGCTGATTAACAGGCACTTTTCGCCTTGCGGTATTATACTCGCTGTCATCGAACGTGCTTTGCCGAGTATGAGGGTTGCCCACTCGATGTGCCATGATCCTCCGACTTCACTCCTCGTGTATAACGCTCGCATGGCCTTCTTTTTGCCGTACCTCCTGAATTGTTCGCCTTGTAGTCCGCTGACCCTTAGCAGCTGTGCTATATCCTCCGCTGTGTGGCTAGGTTTCATGTATGCAAATCTTCCGACGACTCCGACCATCTTGGCTTTTTCGATATTGTATTCGGTGGATCCTCTTTTCCCAGTAGCTTCCAATTCACGTTTGTTCTTAAGCATCTCAGAGAGAAATGGTTTCAATTCATGCTCTATTTCATTCTCGACTGGGTAGAATCCGTAGCCTCTGAGGCGTTTAATTTGGACTCCCAGTTTCAGAGCTTGTCTGACTTCGGCAAGAGTACAGTAGCTGGTGCCTTTCAGAGGGAACATAAGCTTCGGATAATAGTTCTCTTGCACCTGCAGACACGGGTAACTGTGGTTGTCTGGAAACTCGAATTGCACCTCGCAGAATCCTTCATAGCCGTCTTTCACATCTCTCAACGTGGCTCTTTTGTATGCTGTATCCTCGTTGCTAAGAGGCTGTATGATTCCAGCAATTATGTATAAGCTAATGAAATCGTAATATGTTCCTTCAATGTCTTTGAAGTATCCTCGCGCAAATGCTTGGTTGTTTCCACCCCAATAGCTTAATGCGGCTAGAAGCCTTACGTTGAGGTCTCCGTCGTAGACAAGTTTCTTAGCGATGTGTTCTCTCCATTTGCCACCTTTCATTCTTTGCTTGCTGAGTATTCTTTCTTCAACGACTCTGCATGGTAACTTCGTCATGCATCTTCTGAAACTTGCTACCGCAAGGCTCGTAAACGTCGTGTACAGGTGTGGATCAAGATTTAACGGCGCATATTTTTGTTTGAGTGCATTCCACGCTCGGAACGTTATCTCTGCGTCTCTTATAGCGTATTTTTCGTAGATTTCTCGGTGCCTTTCACTTAATTCTTTCATATGGGTTATCCAGTAGTCGTGGTTTTTTCCTTCAGCTTTGATTTCAAATTTCTCGTATCCCAAGCCTTCCCCTATCTTCTTTAGCGACGTTTTCATGTGCCCATAAAGGTCAATTACGTGTAACGAGAGATCTCCAAAGCTCTTTTGCCACCTTACTGCCTTGTTAAAATGTGCGACGCGGGGTCTCGTTTTGTAGCCGTCTTTGATGTATTCATCGTAGAAATCATTGATTTTCGATAGTTCCGCAATGCCGAAGTGAACGATGAGGTAAACATGCTTTTTCGGTTCGACTTGTTGTTCATTTAGGAATCTGAGCGCGTAGTTGAGCAGTTCTTCGCTGCTGATTCCCTCCCGCTTGTTGATACAAAATATTCTGTTTCTTCCTTTACCCAGCGAAAACTGGATGCTGATAAGCGTCCGTTCGGCGCTGTTATCTTCACTTGTGTATTCACTGTCAAAGCCTATATCAACGTAATTCCTTAGCATGCGTCCTCTTTTAAGCGGCAGCAGAACGTGTTTGAGGTCTTTCACTTTTAGGTTTTCAACATCTTCTTTTCTCATGCGAATATACACCCTTCCTTATCGCAGTAGTCCTTCAGATACTCATGTTCACATCCGAAGACGTACCCTCCTTGGATCGCTTGTTCAAAAACTGCTCTCAATTCTTCGTCATCTAGTTTTGGTTTGTTTTTTGTGTTCCAGAGTCTGAAAAGGTAAAATGCGTGGGCAGGTTCAAAATGTCTGAAATTAATCAGATAACTTGCATAGATTATCCCTACATTGTTACGTTCTCCCTTTTTTGCACCTTTCTTGATTTTTTCGATGCAGTTTGGGTCTTCACCTTTGTAGCCGTCCAGCGTCGCTGTCTCTTTACGCGTAAACGGTTTAGGATTCGCTGTCTCGATTTCGATTTTGCTTACGTCGATCTTGCACGGCTTCACACCTTCTAAGGATATTTTAGACCATGATCGAGATTTATTGTGGTAGCCGAGTGGCAGCTTGACAAGGTTGCCGAGTCCTTTGCCGTGTAGCGTGTCTTGTTTTGGAAACAGTTCAACGTTTTTGATGCCTTCTAAAATCTTGCGTCCCAACGCTCTAGCATACTGGGCCTGAATAGGTTTTCCGAAAAACACCCAAATATGATAATTGTGTGGAGTCCCTGATTCTTCAATTCGCACGGCATCTCTGCCGAATTGTTCAACACACGATCTGAAGATGCGGTCGCGCGTTTCTTCAGGTTCTTTGACATGCTGGCTATCGATATCGAAACAGATCCAGCGAACAGTGTTATCCAAGTCTAATGCGTAAACTCCTAGCGTAGCCTTTCCTTCAAGGTGGCTCAGTACGTCTGCCTCTGTTAGGGTCTGATATTTGGGGACGTAAGCGAATCTCTCGCCGTATTTCACCTGTACAGCATAGACATCTTTGCGGTGAACAAAGAGCCGCATAATTCTTGACGCTGCTTTCTTGTGGCTATTCTGTAGACTTGCATGCTTCTCTTTTGGCCTAAGTGACGTTTTGTTTAACTCAGTCTTTCTTCGTATCATTAGTATTACCCGTGTTACTAATAGCAACAGTAACCTTTATAAACTTTGCGCTACTGATACTACTAGTGTGATAGCATGTCGAAATCAGTTAAAGCAAGATTTGGGATTACAATGAGTCCTGAACTACTGGAACAAATCGAGGAGAAGAGAGGTCTCGTCCCTCGAGCAACATACATCGAACACTGTCTGAAACAGTACTTCACGTTTCAGGATAGTACCAACGAATTTTTTGATGAGATATTATCGACACTGCCAGAAAAAGCAGATCGCGAGGACTGTGAGAAACTTCGCCCTATTGTTGAAAACGTCCGTTCGAAAATCCTTGACAGAAAAAGATTGATTTCGCCAAAATGAGCCTTGCTGCTTCCGGCTATATCTCCGACATGCATGCACAAGAAATAGAATTAAAATAGTAATTGGCAAGAAAGGCAAGAATAGAAGGTGGTCTTGATGCCACTTGGCTTTGTAGGAGACGCCATTAGTCTTAGTGGCTTAACGGGCACAAAGCTGAAATGCGACGTAATAGGTGAATACTACCCGTTTTGGTGGGGTATTACATCAGGAGGCCCGAGGCAAGAATATAGGTTTCCGACCGCTATCGTTGAACTAGATGCAGCAACGGGCGAAGTATATGTTAAAGATATAAAAGAAACAGTTTTAGGTTCGGCCGGTCACGTCCTAGAACTCAAGACAAGTGGCAGCCAAACAGAGAATCTAAAAGTGGTCCTAATTGAAAAGGACCTTGGTTGTTACTCTCACCTAAAAAAAGTTATCGGAAGAAGGTGGCCCACAATTCCTGTAGAAGAAGCCGAAGGTCCTATTCTTTCAAACACCACAAACATCTATCTTCTGAATCAGATGTTGGATAATGCACTCGAAAGAATCGAGGAATTAGAGCTTGGCAACGCGCTCTTCTTTTTTGATCCACTTAGAAGTGTCGAATATGTTACAATAGAAAAAGTCGCCAGCAAACGTATAAATGCTTTTTATGAAACACGAACTGAATTCTTTATCTTCCTGTTTACATCCGACTGGTTTCTGGGCAGAGATGATTTTGCTCCCCTCCCTTGCACTCCCAAAGAAAATGTTTGGAATGAAAAAGAGAGGGAAACAGTTTTAGAAGCAGATTCGCTTTTCGGACACAAAGAGTGGAGAAGTCAGATTTTGACCAATAACCCTATTGAAGACAGAGAAAGAACTTTGGTAAAACTCTACAAGGACAGGCTACGCAGATGGTTCAGGTATGTTCTTCCATTACCGTTTAACCCAAAAGAAAATCAGATTTTTCACCTAATTCTCTGTTCTAATTTCGAAACCGGTGTTAGAGCCACAAGAAACTTCTACTCTTCAAAAACGGGCAATCCCAAGTACTCACCCAACAACGCGAAAGCCTTTGGAAGATTCAGGGGATTACATCCAGAAATCTTTCGTGGACTGAGTAGAGGGAGAAGACCGTTACAGTGGCGGATTCTGTGGGCGGCGATTACCCAACATGAGGAAGGGATATGTGATTGCATGTGCAGAGATTTAAGGAGTATCGAACAAGATCTTCAAAAAAGTCAGGGTTTGCTTGAATGGCTTGAAGAAAAGGGATACCTGAATCCCGTCAGTATCGAAAACGCCTGGGGGTCTTCAATAAAGCAGTACAAGTTGAATTGGGTCTTCATAAAAGAGAAATTGGGGGTTGACCCACCTCCACCATTGCAACCTTTGTCGCCAAAGGAGGTCGAAAATGAAAATGCCAAAACTGAAACAGGTTAAGAAACGAAAGATGACCTCGGGCACTAAAGAGTGGGCGGATCATAATGTTAATTGCTTTAAAGGATGCTACAATGATTGTAGGTATTGCTATGCTAAGTTGATGGCGAAACGCTTTGGCAGGCGTACTGAGAAGACATGGAATAAGATGGAAGTTCGGCGTGATGTTTTGAATAGAAACTTCGGAAAGTTCAATGGGCGAGTGATGTTCCCAAGTTCGCATGATATTGTAGATACGCCTGGAATCAAAGAGGTTTGTTTCACGATTATCCGGAAACTTCTTGAAGCACAAAATGAACTCCTTATCACAACTAAACCAAGACACTCTATCATCAGAGAGATCATGGAGCTATTCAAGTCATACAAATCGCAGATACAGTTCAGATTCACCATAACATCCCACAACAACAAGCTTTTGTCTTTCTGGGAGCCCAACGCACCAAGGTTCAAGGAACGCGTCGAATCATTGTCATGTGCTTTTCAGGAAGGCTTCAAAACCAGCGTCTCAATAGAACCCTTTCTAGATTATGAACCACAAAAGCTGGTAATGATTTTGGCGCCGTTTGTTACAGAGTCAATCTGGTTGGGGCCGATGAATTATATTCCACGAAGTAATATCCCAAAAGACGATGAACCACATTACGAAAACATTCGGAGAAATTACGAAGTTAGCCATTTGAAAGAGATTTTTGAGGATCTCAAAGACTTCCCGAGGATCAGGTTCAAAGACAGTATGGCTATCAAACTTAACTTGCCTAGTGTATACGAAGCGCTTTAATAGATCCAGATTTGCGTGGGCCGGAAAAGCAAGGGTTCTCACTGTCCTTGTATATATGAATACATGAACAGTGGAGTTATGTGAAGTCTTATATGTAGTACTTTAGAGAATATGTTGGTTGAAATGGGCAGGTACGACGAGGCGGTGTATCGTATTCTTTATGATCCAGTTACGCCGAATGAGGTTGCGAAGAAGCTTGGGGTAACGCAGAAGACGGCTCAAAGGGTTTTGATGCATTTAGCTCTTACAAGGAAGGACGTGAAATACAAGAACTCAGGCAGAATCCACATTTTCTGGAAGGAAAGAGGGGGTTGAAGGTTTGCCTTTGACTGAAGCAGACACTTGTCGGATGTATGTTTTACCTCTCCTTCACAAGGCCGGCTGGACTGATGAGCAGATCGCTGAGCAGAGGACATTTACTGATGGTCGTATCGTTGTTGTGGGTGAGAAGTGTTGGAGAGGGAAGCAGAAGAGAGCTGATTATATTCTACGGTATCGGCGAGATTTTCCTATTGCGGTTGTTGAGGCGAAGGCTGCATACAAGAACCCAGCGGATGGGCTTCAGCAGGCTAAGAAATATGCTCAGATTTTAGGTCTCAAGTTTGCGTATTCAACAAATGGTCATGGAATCATAGAACACGACTTCACTAGTGGTAAGGACAATGATTTGGAAACTTTTCCTTCCTCCGACGAGTTGCGTAAGCGTTTCTGTGAGAGCGAGAAAATAGATGAGGGTGATGACTCCACACTCGATAGACTTCTTACGCCTTGCCACCGCATTCCTAAGAAGATGCCGAGGTATTATCAAGAAATCGCCATCAACCGTGCTGTTCAAGCCATTCTTCAAGGTAAGCGACGAGTTCTCCTTACCATGGCCACGGGAACAGGGAAGACTTTTGTCGCTTTCCAGATAATCTGGAAACTTTGGAGTACACGTTGGAACAGAAAGGGAGAGCATCGTCGACCTCGAGTTCTATATTTGGCGGATCGAAATGTGCTCGTAGAGGACCCAATCTCAAAGGACTTTGCTGCCTTTGGAGATGCCCGGTGGCAAATTAAGGGTAGAGCTGTCAAGAGCAGAGAGATCTATTTTGCCACTTATCAGGCCATTGCACGAGATGAGAGAAGGCCTGGATTGTTTCGGGAGTATTCACCAGATTTTTTCGACCTGGTAGTCGTTGATGAATGTCATAGAGGTAGCGCTAGGGATGAAAGTAACTGGCGTGAAATTCTTGAATATTTTGAGCCTGCGTACCAGCTTGGGATGACAGCTACTCCGCGACGGGAGGATAATCGCCACACATACCGCTATTTTGGAAACCCTGTGTACATGTACAGTCTGAAACAGGGCATTGAAGACGGTTTCCTTTCGCCTTACAGGGTTCATCGTGTGGTAACTTCTGTCGATGCGACAGGATGGAGACCTTCAAAAGGTGAGTTAGACAGATATGGACGAGGGATCCCGGATCGGGAGTATGAAACTAGAGATTTTGAGCGAGTTCTATCGTTGAAGGCGCGAACGCAAACTGTGGCACGACATCTCACGCAGTTTCTTAAGAGAACAGATCGCTATGCTAAGACAATCGTCTTTTGCGTAGACCAAGAACATGCGGAGGATATGCGGAAGGCCTTGAACAATTTGAATGCAGACCTAGTTAAGAAAAACCATGACTACGTATGTCGTATTGTGTCTGATGAAGGTAAGATTGGGCGAGGTCATTTGAGCGATTTTATGGAGTTGGAGAAAAAGACTCCAACTTTGGTTACAACTTCAAGACTGTTAACGACTGGAGTGGATGTGCCTTTGTGCAAAAATGTTGTTCTATTTAGAGTGATTAATTCTATGGTTGACTTCAAGCAGACTATTGGGCGAGGAACCCGCATTCGTGACGATTATGGTAAGCTCTACTTTAATATCATTGATTATACTGGAAGCGCTACGCGTCTCTTCGCTGATCCAGATTTTGACGGATGGCCAACTTTCATTTCTGAAGAAGAAATCGATGCACAAGGCAACACATTAAAGAAGAAAATGAAAGAACAGGATGCCGAGGAACAAGGCGCTGAATTAGAAAAAGCGAAACCCGACATCTCAAAAGCTCTGGACGATTCAGAGATTCAAAAGTACAAACAGAAGTATTACGTCAACGGTGGTGCGGTGGAGGTAGTAGTAGACTATGTTTTTGAGCTGGATTCGAACGGAAAGCAACTGAGAGTAGTGAAGTATACAGATTATACTTCTGAAAAAGTCCGGTCAATGTTCACTTCCTCAGCTGAGTTGCGGAGCAAATGGAGCGATGCGCGGGAGCGTGCAACGATATTGAAGGCTCTGGAGAAGCGGGGCATCACATTGGACTATCTTGCGGAGGTTACAAAGACACCTGAAGCGGATCCTTTCGATCTTTTATGTCATGTTGCTTTCAATGCACCTATTCGAACTCGACGGGAGAGAGCTGAACGAGTGCGTAGGGATGAAAAGAAGTTTTTCAAGCGCTATGAGTCTGAAGCTCGTGATGTTTTGAATGAGATACTGAACAAGTATGAGGCGTTTGGCGTGAACGAATTGACCGATCCGAATGTGCTTAGAGTTCCACCTATTTCGAAACGTGGCAACATAAGCGAGATTGCAGCTCTCTTTGGAGGAGTCAAGAAATTACTTAACGCTCTAAACAAAATGCAAAACTTGCTCTACATGTTCTAGGAGATAATTGCATGCGTAGGAAAAATAAGTACGATAGTCCGCTGCAATTGGAGCTTGGAGAACGACCTAGGCAGTCAGGCTCGCGTGAAATTTCTCAGCGTTTAAGTTCCCTTATAAAATCTGCTCGAGACATCATGCGGAAAGACAAGGGATTGAGTGGTGAACTTGATCGTCTACCTATGCTTACTTGGATAATGTTTCTCAAGTTTCTGGATGATGTTGAGGGACTCCGAGAAGACAGTGCCAAGCTAAGGGGAGAGGCATTTTACCCGACTATTGAACCACCTTATCGGTGGCGGGATTGGGCAGCGAGAGAACATGGCCTAACGGGGGACGATCTTCTGGCTTTCATTAATCAGGAAGAGGCGGTTCGTCCTGATGGCATTCGAGGTGCTGGTCTTTTTGCGTACATACGTAACCTCACGGGTATAAAAGAGGGAGATAGGAGGGATGTTGTTGCAGCTGTCTTTAGAGGTGTAATAAATCGAATGGTAAACGGCTATCTCCTGCGAGATGTGATCAATCTTGTTGACCAAATTGATTTTGGCTCCAGCAAAGAAATTCATGTTTTGGGACGATTTTATGAAACAATGTTGAAGGAAATGCGCGACGCTGCTGGGGACTCTGGAGAGTTCTATACTCCACGACCAGTTGTTAGGTTCATTGTTGATGTGGTGAATCCGCAGCTCGGTGAAACGATTCTCGATCCCGCATGTGGAACCGGTGGCTTTCTTGTTGAATCTTTTGAGCATTTGAAAAAGCAGTGCAAAAAGGCTGAAGACATGACTAGACTTCAAAAAGGCACTCTTTCTGGAGTTGATGCCAAACCACTCCCCTATCTCCTTTGCCAGATGAATCTTCTTCTTCATGGAATGGAATCGCCAGATATTGATCCTGGAAATGCTCTACGTTTTCCACTTCGTGAAATTGGAGATAGAGATAGAGTAGATGTCATAATGACTAATCCTCCTTTTGGAGGCGAAGAAGAACGCGGAATCCTGAGAAACTTCCCAGACGACAAGCAAACAACAGAAACAGCACTTCTATTTCTGCAACTCATCATGCGGAAACTCAGGCGACCTCCAGGAAGGAAAAAAGGTGGACGTTGCGGCATGGTTGTTCCGAACGGCACTCTATTTGCTGCTGGTGTCGGAGAAAGAATAAAGAGTGATCTACTCGAAAGCTTCAATCTCCATACTATAGTACGATTACCAAAGGGTGTATTCGCACCGTATACTGGTATTGCAACAAATCTATTGTTCTTTGAGAAAAATGCTCCTACAAAAGAAATCTGGTACTATGAGCTTCCACTGCCATCCGAAAGAGAAGAGCTGAAAAATCCATGTTATACTAAAAGTAAGCCTTTGCGATATGAAGAGTTCAAGCCGCTGCTGAGGTGGTGGAGTAATCGAGTCGAAAGCGAGTGCGCCTGGAAGATTTCTGTTCAAGAGGTAGTGAAGAACAACTACAATCTTGACATCAAAAACCCCAACAAGGAAAAGGCGGAAGAATATAGACCACCTGAAGAGATAGTAGTTGGAATAGTTGAAAGAGAGAAGAAGATACTTGATACGATGAAGCAGATACAGGTGGAGATACAAAAGGAGTTCCAAAATGAACGGTAAATGGCCGCCAGTGAAGCTGGGAAAGGTGATAGAACACCGTAATGAGTTTATTACGATTGATGATTTAACTATATATCAACGAGTAACTGCAAAACTTCATGCAAGAGGAATAGTTTTAAGAGACTACATAGAGGGTGGTCGACTAAAAACAAAAGAACAACAATTATGTAAAGCCGGCGACTTTTTGGTTGCCGAGATAGATGCTAAGGTTGGTGGGTTTGGCATCGTTCCTGAGAAATTAGAGGGAGCAATTGTAAGTAGTCATTATTATCTTTTTGAAATAGATGAAAGAAAACTCGAAAAAGACTATCTGGGTTGTTTCATAAAAACACGCGACTTCCAAAAGCAAATTAGTGCTAGAGGATCGACAAACTATGCGGCAATACGACCCGGGCAAGTTCTAGATCTGGAGATCCCTCTTCCACCGCTCCAAGAGCAAAACCGCATCGTTGCGACAATTGAAAGTCTTATGGCAAAGATAGAGGCAGTGAGGAGGCTCAGAGCGGAAGTGGTGAAAGATGTGGAGGGTCTAGTAAACAGCGCTTTGCAGAATCTGAATCTGTCAGACCTTGAAGTCATTCGTAAAACAATAGGCGAATGCAGTAGCATGAAAACAGGAAAAACGCCTTCCACACGCATACCCGACTATTATGGCGATGATACCAACTGGTATTGCCCAAGTGATCTAACATCTACAAACAAAGGCTATCCGGGGGAATCTCACAGAAAGATATCGTACTTGGCAGTGGATGATAACAAAGCTACCATGTACGAAAAGGACACGATATTGCTGGTTGCTATTGGAGGCTCAATCGGCAAAGTGGCTATAACCAAAGAAAAATGCTCATCAAACCAACAGATCACTGGAATTACGTTTAATGAGGAAATTGATGCAAGGTATGGATACTATTGGATGATGAAGTTGTTTTCAGAGATAGTATGCAAGGCCTCTCAAGCTACTCTTCCAATCATAAATCAGCGAAAAATAAGAAATTTAGAAATAAAATATCCCAAAGACATGCGAATCCAGCACCGTATCGTCACCTACTTAGATTCTCTAAAGGAAAAGGTGGATGAACTGAGAAAACTACAGAATGAAACAGAAGAAGAGATAGAAGAACTAACCCACAGTATTCTAGATAAGGCATTTGGGGGAGAATTGTGAAGCCATATCACCTTTCTTCTATAGCCTCTTACCTAACAAGCCTCCAGCTTTCTTCATTTTATGCCTTCGCAATAATTTAAACCACATAAACGATATGGAGATTGGGTTATTATGGTCAAGTGTCCAAATTGCGATAAGGAGCTCACCAAACCCCAAAAAACTTGGACTTACAGGCAGTTTAGAGTCGACGTTTATTCATGCAGCTGTGGCACAAAATTTAGAGAATACACAAAAGACGGAAAACACAGCTTCATGCTGAAACTTGAGAAGGGTAAAGGCTTCGTCAGAGCTTGAACTCAAGAAAACACACTTCAACGTTGGAAAAGCCTTATTCATACCCGTGTATCGGTTTTTTTTCCAGAATAGGTCGACTTTTGTTTGGTTGAGCTGTGCAAGACATTTAAGCGCTAGGCATGCATGTGATTCAATTCAGCACACCGATGCTTGTGTCCGCAGCGCAGAATAAAGGATTTTTATAAGGTTGCCGTTTTCGCCGTTTATTGTCCCATCTGCGGGCAAAGGTTAGGGTTTCAATCGATGATACTGCGGTGATCATAACTCGGTTTCTATATGCGAACAGAATAGAGAAACTAATAATCTTGTTTCTTCACAATTTTCGCTGCCTGCTTCGCAGTAGACATTATGTCTTCTAGGCTCAATTCGATAAAAGCCTTAGCTGCTTCAGTAAGTTCAAATCCTTCTGGCTCACTTCGTCTAACCAATCCGCTTTTCCTTAGATATGCAAGATGGTCACGAAGTGACTTGGGATTTACTTTCAACTCAAACAGAAGTTCAGTCCACGTTTTTGGCTTCTCGTTTAGAGAATGGAGTATGCTAAGTCGAGTATCGTTCGCTAACGCCTTCATCATCAGAGTGTAGGCGTTTACCACTTTTTTCTCTATCTGCATTTTTCTTTTCTCGCTTCTTTTTGATTAGGGTATGTAGGATATGCGCCTCAACGAAAAACTTCACGACAGGTTTTGGTATGAGATCAAGTTCAGCACCAGCTTTTATATCGATGTCAACCGGGATCTGCTTGAGCAAATTGACGATTTTTTTGGATGCTTTCTTAATTTTCTCCATCTTCCCCATTTTTCCCATAAGGTAGCCATCCTCCAAATGGTGGACCAGTTGCCATAGAAACAAACATAAAACAATTACATAATTCACCGCCTGCTTCATTATCGCTATGCTTGTTGGTACCCAGGTCGCCTAGGTTGTCGAAGTCACCGCTATAGGAGGTGGCTACCCCACTGGGATGGGTGATGGGGAGCGTCAACAGAAGCGTTATCCATCCCGTCGATGATACGCTCAAATTGTTTCTCACCTACTTATACATATGTGGATTAGTATTTAAGATTAACTGTGCGTATCTTACCTTTATGTAACCTAAAAAACGGGACTCCACCAATATTAAGGTGCCAGCGCTTAGCCCCTTTTCGTGCGCACAATTCTCCATTCTTTTACGTTTAAAAGGCTTGGCAGTGTAGTTGAGTTTATATGAAAGTAAGAGGTTATTTCGAATCTGCTCTTTACAGAGGGTGGCCGTATGAAAAAGATCAATGTAATCATAATGGGGGCAGCAGGAAGAGATTTTCACAACTTCAACGTTTACTTCAGA
>Ga0209636_10002224_pt1 | contig 19771 bp, 18 predicted proteins | sample DeeMarSWOR152_54_FD_187464 | JGI IMG/M metagenome (GOLD analysis project Ga0209636, IMG submission 187464) | Marine sediment microbial communities from White Oak River estuary, North Carolina - WOR-1-52-54 (SPAdes) (version 2) | ecosystem: Environmental > Aquatic > Marine > Intertidal zone >... | reverse complement strand
GCCGTGGGTAGTTTTGGGATCCATTATACTGAAAACGGAGGGAAATCGTGGATCGTTCTCCCAGATACAAGTGGCCCCTGTCGCATAGCATTTGCCAACGCGACTCATGGCTGGGCCATAACCAGTCGGAAAGACAAAAGTCTAATCACCTCAGTCGGAGGGGCACCCCAGGTAAGTGAAAATCTCTTGAATTTTAGGGTTGGTGTTGTCACGCTAAGCGGAGTTTCTGTCTCAGCCTTAATCATAGGCGTTCTGATCTACATCCGTGAGAAGCGAGCACTCGTACGGTGGAAAGATACAGGTTTCGCTATAATATGTCCTGCCTGTGGAAAACGAAACTTTCCTCACAAGAGCGACTTTTGTATTTTTTGTGGAAAAAAACTTCCCAATCAAGCAATAGAGAAATAACACAAAATTGAAGGCACCTGTGTTGCTCATTTTATCACCCCAAACTGGCCACTAAGATCGCTGTTCATCCTTGGTTGATTCTAACAGATGAAAGCAATATTTAATAGGAAAAAAAAGAAAGCAGTAACCTCCCCAATATTTCTTATAGAGTATCTTCTCTTTTTTGTAGTGCTTAAAACTCAAATACTCTAGTAAATCGAAAATAGAACTACTAGAGCTTGGTGATAGTAATTTCAATTGCACTAACGTTTGATAGATTTCCTTCACGTGTTTCAATTTGTTCAGTATCTATCTGAATATCTGTAACATCGACACGATCTTTCATAAACCTACGTCTTAGTACTTCAGCAACATCAACAGCTCGGCTGATCGCGCGACCTCGAGCTTTTAGGACAATTGAGTCGGCGTCACGATTAAACTGTGTCACACATGCCATTACATAAGCAGTTACTGGTTTATTTCCGATGAAAACGGTATTTTCCTCTGCCATAATTGTTACTCTCCTTGCAATTCTCCTTGTGGTTCAGTGTTTTCCAGTTATGCCTTTGCATCACTTAGATATGATAATTCAATTTTACCTCTCATGTTGAGTTGAAAAATGTTTCTAGGTTTGTGTTTTTACTTGATTACATTTTATTTCTTGAGTACAATCTTATTTTGTCAATAAATTCTAGATAAATAGATTAGATTAGAGGGGTTCATCTTGAAGACCCGTGAAATATCCCAAAAGATTGGCAGCGATATGCACAATGAATGTTATGGGAACCTGAACCAATAGCCATTCTATATGCCAAGGAATGAGTGGATAAACAAAAATCATGCCAAAGACTAAGAATCCAAGTTGATCTAGAAAAATGAATGGGTGACCTCGCTCTATTCCACTACGTCGTTTAATGAATGATCCAATTAAATCCCCAATCAGTCCACCAAAGGCCATCAAAAAGCCAGTAAAAAAGCCGAGGAGTAATGAGTTGGAAAAGAATCCTCGAAGATTAATCACGGAAAAGAATTGGATTAAAATCCCTGACTCTATAAAATCTTGATAAAATAGTCTTAAAATAAGATCATCGTCTAAATATATCGGAACTGGAAAAACAGTGTTTAACCAAGTAATAAGACCAGCAATAAGCCCTCCCACAATACCACCACATATGGTTCCACTCCAAAATCCCCGAATAGTCTTTCCATCACCCAAGATTCTTTTTCCATCGCTCCAATATTTGCCACCATCAATTGGTGGACCTCCACCAAGTATAGTAGGGATAGCATTACCAAACCATAATGGTAAAACAAATATAGTGCTATCGAGGATCACTTGGATTAATGATTCAGCCAAAGTAACACATCTCTGCTATGTAAGCTGAAACAAGAGTGAATATCCTGAATGTAGAAAGTAAAATCTTTTTCTGCGTATTTTTCTATTATTCTTTATACCTATTTCAATCTAACGGATTTTCTTAAACATTCTTTTTACTTATTCTAGAATAATATCAGCAAACATTATCGGTTATTTTTACAAATCTCAAAAAAGTAAGTATTTCTTCCTTTAATATTTCTATAAAATTCCTACCCAGCTTTTTTCCTTGGATTAATGAATATTAACTCATCCCCACCAATTATTTCCCCCTTGGCTAAATAAAATGTTAAATAAATTTTATCATGGCTAATAATGCTGAATGAATTGGATTCCACTGAAATTATTTTCCCTATTAACGTCTTCCAGCAAGAGATAGCTGGATAAGGAATTTTTTCAGGTTTTGCATACAAATGAATTTCATTTACTTGTTCTTCATAAAATTCGAAAGGTTGAGATAGGATAGTAAATACTAAATACGGGAATAATGGGTTATTTTCTTGAAATTCCAAGCTTGTACTTTGAATAATCATACGGATGTTCCGTTTGTTAATAAAAAGATCGTCTTGATCAATCCAATATTGTAGATTTTCCTGAATTGCTTCTAACTCTCCTTTACTTGCTCCTGTCTTCTGTAAATGGAAATAATTCTTTGATGGGTCATAATAATAAAAATATAGGGTTTCTAGAATATGAGTTGGAGATATTTTAAAATATGCCTCCCCAAGAATCGGTTTTTCTTTACTCATTACTCATTCGCCTTAATTTCCAGAGAAATATATACTCCAATCTTGAGGCAAATTGAAAATTTATATATTAAATTATTTTCCTCTAGAGTTGAAATATAATGAAAGTTATGCCATTAGGAAAAGCTCCCTGGTCTTTGCTTGTCGAATTAGTTAAGAAACAGGGATTTAGACATAAAGGGGTATTACAAACCGCCGAGGAGGGAGTTGATGTCGCCATCTTGAATCTCCAAACAGTAATTACGGAAGTAAATGATTTCTATAATACCCAAAGTATTCCGTACCTAGTTTATAAAGCGGATCCAATCACATTTCCAACTCCAAATCCAGCAAAATACCTAATTACAGTCAATAAAAATGATCTGGCCACAGCTGGAGCTCTTCCTTATGGAATTACAATCACAATTTTGCTACCTCCCGATTCTACAGAATCTTCACTCCTAGAACTCCAATCTAATCTTTCTGATATTTGCAATAAACATAAAATCTCCATCTTAGGAGGACATACTGAAATCACTCAAGCAACTCAAAACCCGATACTTTCTGCCAGCATGATCGGATTTGTACCTCCAGAATTCTACATTCCTCGTGATCCCCAGGTGGGTGATTCGATAATATGCTCAGGCTGGGTTGGAGCAGAAGGCACAGGAATACTATTGGTAGAAGCTGAAGATATCCTTTCGAAACATTTAGATCCTATCGAATACCAGCACGGCGTAAACATTGGTAGTGACTTAGATATTTCGAATCAAGTCGTTGATTGTAATCGAAAATGGCATGATGAACTTCATCTAGTTCATGATGCAACAGAAGGAGGAATTTTTGGTGCAATTTATGAATGCTTGGCTCCAAAAGGTTTTGGGAGTGAAATAGTGTCACAAAAAATCCCTCTTGCAGCTGTAACGAAAAAATTGGCTAAAATTCTAAAAATAAATCCCTATAAATTGTTGGCTTCAGGAGCAGTCCTATTGATTTGCGATCATGAAAAAGCTCCAGAAATTACTGAATTTTTAAACAAAAAAAATCGGCCTGTTGAGATCATTGGAAGAGTAACAGAAAAAGGGAGTCCAATACGAGTTGATGGTAAGTCTATCCATCCACCTGAAGCTGATCATATCATCCGAGGATTAGAACAACTTTCTAGATTGAGAAAAGGCACTTAATGTTTTGAAACACCCGTATCTATTTGTGTTATGAATGACTCGCCATAGGTTTGTAATGCATCTCTTATTTTAATTGCACTTTCCTTCTCAGCCGCAAGTGCGAACATACATCCTCCAAAACCAGCACCAGTGAGTTTAGTTCCTAATGCTCCATTCTCTGTCGCACTTTTACACATAACATCAAGTTTTGGATGGGAAACTTGATAATTTTCTCTTAAATAATATTGTTGCTTTGTAAGAAGTCTACCGATATAGTACAAATCAATATTCGTTCTCTTCAGTTCTTTGAACGCAGCATCAGTATTTTCACGAATTCCAATAATTCCTTGTAAGCGTTTTTTATGTAATTGCGGTAGCTTTGCCGATTTAATATCTTCCTCGGTTAACTCATTCAACTTAAGATAGTTAAAATTCTTTAATGCATTAAATATATCCTGTTGAACTTTTTTCAAAGAAATATCTGCATTTCTTTCAACACCTGAGTTACCAATGATGAAATATGGCTTTCTTAAAGCTTGAAGAGATGTAATATCAGGTTTTCCCTGTGAAGTCATGTGAAAAATTCCCCCTAAAGAACATGCATATTGATCCATCCTTCCACAAGAGATTCCTAATATGTCATGTTCGCAAAAATATGCTATTTCCGCAATTGTTTCTGCGTCAGGATTGTGCTTTAATACAATATCTGATATTAGAAGGACCATACTGGTTAGTAGAGCAGCTGAAGACGATAATCCAGCCCGAATTGGGATTTTACTGTCGATTATTATTCTAGAAGGGAGAATAAGATTCAATTCCTCCCAGAAATAAAGAAATGCTGCCTTTAGATAATCATAAGGAGAGTCAGTGATTTGAGGCTTATGAGAAAAAATGAGCTCTTCAGATTGTCTCATTTGATTACTCTGGAGTTTCACATAAGTTGGTCTCCTATGGAGTTGATAATGTAATTTTAACCGCTTATTAATGGCCATTGGAATTACAGGCAGACCTAGATAATCTTGATGTTCACCAAAGAGGCAAATTCTACCAGGAGAACTAATAAATCCCTTTTTTTGCATATTAAGAAGTAGAATTATCGCACTTAAAATCTCTTTGTCGTCGAAATTAGGATGAGAGGAATGCAAGATAATTTTGTTCTAAATTGTCAAACATCTTCTATATTATTTGGAAATTAGTGCCTTCTGAAAATTTAAAAGAAGAATTATATTTTTAATTATTAGGGAAATGTTACAAGTCAAAGATCTCTACAACCATCAGATTATAGGTAGAAAACGCTCTGATGACGGTGAAATTGAGTTTAAATTATTAATATTGGCAATGCTGACTGTTTTTGATCTTGAACTAACAGAAAATCAGATTTACAAAAATATAAGAAGTCTATTCTTTCAACTCAAGCTCCCTGTGAATAAAGGCTTAACATCAAAAATTCGACTTAGTCTCTCCTCTTTGATTCAAGACAACTTAATTTCACGTCAAAAAGGTAATTATACTATTTCAAAGAAAGGTGAACCTTTAGGTATACGTGTTTTAAAACATTTCCGTCAAAATTTCGAGAATTAACCAACCTTGGCTACTCTTCTCCCCCTTTGTTTTAATGAACCATATTTCGTACTCTAAAGAGATGTTAACGGTTACATAAAACTCACCGTTATGCTCATATAATCAAACATAAGCCAGATAATTATAGTTATACTGGATATCTATGACTATTATGTCTAATACATAAAAAGGAGTTAAATCAATGACTCTTAAAATAAAAGTGGAGAATTTAGATTTATTTACGAAAGTACTAAATGCAGCAGCGGCTGTTTTAGAGGATGATGGAACATTCCTAATTACTCCCCAAGATGGTATGACTCTTAGAAACATGGATAAGTCACGATTTGCAATGGTTGATCTAAAAATTCAACCTAACTATTTTGGTGAGGACTTTGAGTGTGATAAAGAATATCTTATTACTATTCAAATGCAAGACCTTAAGAAAATCCTACAACGTGCCAGAAGAGACGATGTCTTAACTTTGGAATTAGATGAAGCCAATGGTACTCTCAATTTTCTTTATGAAAGTCATATAAAGAGACGCTTCGTGTTACCTCTCAGTATGGCGGAGGAAAATGTCTTACCTGATCCCACCTCGCTCAAACTTGATGCCCAAGCCAGACTTAAAGGTGGAGCTTTAACAGAATTCATTAAAGACGCTGCAATTATTGGTGGTAGTATTAAAATTACTGCTGATAAGGGAAAATTAAGTTTCAGCAGTTCCCAAGATAAGAAAGAGGTCAAGATAGAACTTGATGTTAGTTCAGACGAGTCTGAAGCGCTTGAAATTTCAGCTGATACGCTTTCTGAGGCATTATACTCAATAGATACTTTTAAAAATTTGATTTTGGTTGATCAAGCCTTTGCGGTTGTTAATCTTGCTTTTAGTACTGACCATCCGTTAAAATTAGTTTATACAAATGATACTGGGATCATATTGGGCTATCTTCTCGCGCCTATGCAACCTGAGGCTGGAGTAGAGGAAGAAGAAGATGTTGAAGGAGTTTATGCGGATGAAGATTGGGATGAAGATGAAGATGAAGACGAAGATTGGGATGAAGATGAAGAATAGAAAAGTACAATGAAAATGTAAAAGACAATAAATCTACATAGGTGTAAATAAGGGGAATAAATTGGTCAAAATTGAACGGATGTGGACAGAGGCATTTCGACCAAAGACTTTGGATGAAGTTGTTGGCCAAACAGAAATCGTTGAGCGTTTAAAACAATTTTCAAAACGGGTCGATTTTCCCCATATGCTCTTCTCAGGCCCCGCAGGAGTGGGTAAAACAACCTGTGCTGAGGCAATTGTGAACGAAATTTATCCTCCTAATGAACGTAGTAGTAACGTAAAACGCCTAAATGCATCTGATGATCGTGGAATTAATGTAGTTCGTCAAGACATAAAAAATTTTGCTAGAATTATTCCATCAGGATCCTCTAGTTACAAAATAATCATTCTAGATGAAGCTGATCAAATGACTAGCGATGCTCAACATGCGATGCGTCAAACAATGGAACGGTATAATGAAATCACCCGTTTTATTCTTATCTGCAATTATAGTTCTAGAATAATTAGTCCAATTCAATCACGATGTGCCATTTTTCGATTCAGTGGGCTTAATATTGATGAAATAAAGTTACGACTTCAGTATATTGCTGAAAGAAAGCAATTACAAATAGATGAAGAAGCATTAGATGCGTTATATGAAAGCTCCGAGGGTGATCTCCGCCAAGCAATTAATGCTCTGCAAGCTTCTGCTTCTCTTACTTCTGATATCACTGTTGATGTAGTTTACCAAGTTCAGGGTTATGTAAAACCAACAGAAGTAAGGGCTGCTCTAATGGAGTGTTTAGAACCTCGCCCAGATTTTTCAGCTGCTAGAAAGCGTATTCAAGTTTTAATGGAATCTTATGGACTTTCTGGACAGGATCTTGTAAAACATCTTAATAGAGAGCTAAATCGGATATCTGATGGTGATATACCCGAATCTGTCAGGTTTGCAGCTCTTTCTATGCTTTCTGAAGTGGATTACCGAATTGCTACTGGTTCTAATCCCCAAATTCAATTGGATGCATTCCTAGCAAAAATGATCTCAATTGCACAAAAACAGAGGTAGAATTCTTGGGCTCAGCTTGGGTTCAGAAATATGCACCAAGACGTCGTTCGGAAGTGGTTGGCAATAAAGAAAGCGTTAACTCTATTATTGCTTATTTAAACCGATTTCGCAATCCAAAATTGAGATCTAAACTTGTTAAAAAAGCAATTTTATTATATGGTCCTCCTGGAATTGGGAAAACGAGCTCTGTTTTAGCGATAGCAAAAGGATTGAATTTTGATGTTGTAATAGTCAACGCTAGTGACAATAGGAATAAAAATTCCCTTCAAAGTGTTCGTAATGCATCAATTTTCAGTTCTCTTAAGGAAAACTTGGATTCAAAAGTTGTTGGTCAAATTCTTTTAATTGATGAAGTAGATGGACTGAGTGGATCTGCAGATAGAGGAGGATTGAGAGAAATCGTGTATATAATAAATTCGACTAGGGTTCCTCTGATTTTAACGGCCAATGATGTTTCCCCACAGAAATTTAAAACCCTCAGGAAACACTGTGAGCTATATGAATTCAAACCTCCCCGAGTTGAAGAAATCCTTGAAATTTTATACCGAATTATTGAAGCAGAATCAGTTTCTGTATCTGAAACAATTCTGCGTAAATTAATTGAAATGAGCCAAAATGATATCCGTGGTTCGATTAATTCACTTCAAATATTAGCCAGTGGGAAAAAGAAAATTGTTAGCGATGACCTTAATATAATCTCTTATAGAGATACGACTATTGATATTCGTGAATTTTTCAAGACATTATTTATTGAAGCTGATGGAGAGAAGGCTTACCAACAAACTCGTTTGCTAAGTGATGTCGATTATAGTAAACTCCTCCTTCTTCTTCGTGATTTCTCAATTTATTTTCTACCCAAAGACGATTATGATAAAATAACTCAAGTTTATGATGTGTTAGCGAGAGCTGATGTAGCGTTAACTCGTTCTCAAAGCAAAATGATTTGGTCACAGCTGGCATATTTTTACAGTTTTTGTACCAAAGAACTAGCTAGCATTATTACCCCAGTTAGTAAATTTCCTTCCTTTCCAGATTGGCAGTTACAGGTGCCGTCATATTGGATAACACTTTCTAGACAAAAAAAAGGGAGGAGAATTGCTACTAAGGTTGGTCGTGTTTGCCAAGTCTCATCTCAGAGTGCAATCAACTTCTTCCTTCCCTATCTGCGTTTTATTTTTCAATATAATCCAGAATTGGCAGCAGAATTAGCAATCGAGTTTCAATTCTTCGATATTGAACCTGGAAAACGAAAAACTAAGATCATCTGGAATGGTGAAATCGATTACTTTGTAAAACGTAAAGATGTGAACCGGTTAATCAAAAAAAGGATTCGAGAACTTTATCCTCAACTAGAGCGTATTCGAGAACGAGAGATTAATACACAAATATTAGAACAGATTAGGGAACAACAAAGGTTGATGAGGTTAGAAGCTCAAAAAAGAAAAAGGGACGTCTCAAAAGATATATTGAAAACTACAAACAAGATCGAATCTACCCCAAAGATTGTGAAATCAAAGAATAAGAAAACAAGAGAAATAAAAAAGAAAAAGAAAACTAAAAAACCTCAAGTTAAGACGGATTCACCCCAAGAAAAAAGAAAAAAACCTTCTTCTGAAAAAACTTTAACTGATTTTTTATAACTTAATTTTGTCCAGTTGGAGGGTTACTTATATTCGTTCAACCGAAAATTAGCCTTTTGTTGGATAAACCAGATGTCTAATTCTTCGGCTTCTTTTGAAATTCGTTTAAGGGCGTTTATCCCATTAGTCTCATTACCCGAATTTATCCACAGATTTGCTTTTAAAAGGTTAGAATCGAGGATGAAAGCTTTTGATCCTGACATCATAGCGCATTCCTCAGCAAGAGCACAATGGTTCTTTGCTATCTTTAAATTTCCTTTCTCCATCTCAATATAAGCTAGATTTAGATTTGCATCAATAGATACTTTTAGATCGGTTAAATCCGTTTTAGTGATTTCCAATGAGTTTTGATACAATTTCTGAGACTTGGAGAAATCTTGCATTAAGAGATAGACGTATCCCATGCTAAGATAGATACGTGAGAGACCATGAATGGAATTCCATTTGAGAAAAACTTTTTCGGCACGGTTTAACAGTTTTAATGCTTGAGATTCGTGAGAATGCAATGCTAGGAGTTCTGCTAATAAGACAACATTAAGTGGATTTAATGAGTCCTTACTTTGGAATAATGGTTGTATGGTTTTAATGGCCAGAGGAAAATTTCCCAAATTACGATATAGAGTTGCTTCTGCTCGTAAGAATCTGCTGAAGATTGGAGAGTTGAGAGCAAGCTGCTGTTGAAATTCACCTCTCTTGGCAAAATAGGTTAATGCTTGATCGAATTGCCCTCGATAAACCGAAATATAACCTTTCATATGGTTTATTTCTAGGATTAATCGTTGTTTATATTCCTCTGAAACATCGAGATGATTAATCGTTCGTTCTGCAAAGTTAATGTGTTTCTCTGCTTTCATCCAAAAATTGAGACCGATTAATGTTTGTGCATAATTTATATTTGCATCAAGGAAATATATTCCTTTCATTCTATCATCCGCTGCACGGATAGCTGAATTCAGATGACGGAGGGCCCATTCTTGGGATTCATTGAAGCGGCTTAAATTACGGAAAAAATGACTTAACTTTTCCTCAGTAATCATTACTGCAAGATTATTATTCTGTTTTGTAAGAAGGTCAATTTCTGACGCAAGATTATCTAATGTTTTTTTGTACATTCCTTGTCTCCAATAAGCATCAGATAATTTCGTATAGCATTCAGCAAGATGAAAATTATCTCCGAGAGCTTCATAAAGTGATTTAGCTTGATTGAGGAAACGAAGTCCCTCTGTTGTTGTAGATTTAATCTGTATCAAGAGAGCTCCCACAATAGATGCGAACTTTGCTCCAGCTTTATTACCCTCAAATTCTTGGATTTTTTCAAGAGCACTATTTAAAGAAACTATCATGTCATTATAATTTTTATCTTGAAATAATTCGATTGCTTCAGAAATATTGGTTGAAGCTAATTCATAAGCTGATTGCCCATAAGATCTCCCTAGAGATATTGTATTTCTTTGAACTATCTTAACCAGATTATCAGGAATATCAAATTTGATTAAGAGTCCTTCATCGATACTGGGAGATAGAGATGGGTCACGATTTTTTAATACTATCTGGAAAATATCATCAAGTCGTTGATTTTCTATATAATTCCATAAAATCTTTGCAGTTCGTTGTTCAGCCTCTAGTTGATTTTGGACTTCCTCCAAAACCTTGTCATAGAATGTATTATAGACCTTTAAGAAATCCTGTTGAAAATGATAACTTTTTACTAGATTATCGTCATATTGAGCCATTTCCTTTGTGATTATTTGTGAGAAGAGTTTACTAGCCAATAGAAAGTGAGTATCACGATCAGAGAATTTTCTCAGTTGGTCGATTAATATTTCAATCGTTTTGTTTTTCATTTGAGGTTTAAGGTATTCTAGGTCACCAAAATGTCTGGAAGGTTCATTCTGAAGATAATTATGAATAAGACTCGAATAATCATTTTGTAGTGAATCATTCATAAGCAACAATAATAAATGTAAAAGAGGATTAAAAGACTGACGAATAAATGCATTGAAAGAAGAGTAGTTTAATAAGGTGACGTGATGACCAAAAACAGTATTTACGCAGATAGATTGATGAGACTCAAATCTGATATGAGAAGGTTCCAGATTGAATGTTTAATTGTGTCACCTGGCGTCAATTTTAGATACATCTTTGGCTTATTAGAAGAACCAAGTGAAAGACTTCTTGTAGGAATAATTGAAGCTGAAAATTCCCCCAAGATGCTAGTCCCTAGTTTTGAAGTAGATCGGATAAAAAAATTAACGGGAGTAAGGGATTGTTTTGGATGGGAAGAGACTCAAGATCCTTACAGCCTGTTACCAGAACTTATCCCATCAGATATTGGAAAAACAATAGCTATTGAGCCAAAAATGTGGTTCTCAGTATATCAAAAGATTGCTAAAAAATTTTCTGAAAGGAAATTCATATCAGCTTCCGAATGCCTCTTTGATCCACTACGCGCAGTTAAAGATGAACATGAACAGGAATTTCTATTGAAAGCATCTCAAAAATCCGGAGATGTTATTGTTGAAACATTAAACGAACTAGAAGTTGGTATTTCAGAGATTGAAGTTAAAACGATTCTCAAAGAAAAATTGTTATGGAGTTCAAATGAAAAGTCAGGTGCCTTAGTTCAGTTTGGTGATAATTCTTCCCTGCCCCACTACTCTGGTGGTAACAGAATATTACAAAAAAATGATGTTGTGCTTATTGATGCCGGAGGAACTATAGATAATTATTGGGGAGATATCACTATTACCACAGTCTTTGGAAAGGCATCCAGACGTTTCAAAAACATTTATGACATTGTATATTCAGCTAATGAACGAGGAAAAGAAGCAGTGATTGAAAATAAACTTCCATCTGATGTTGATTCAGCAACAAGAGGATTCATCACAAACGAAGGATATGGGGAGTTTTTCACTCACCGTACAGGTCATGGTATCGGTTTGGAGGTGCATGAACATCCTTATATCGTGGGAAATAATCAAACACCTTTGGTTCCCGGTAATGTATTTACAATTGAGCCTGGAATCTATTTACCAGGTGAATTTGGTGTTCGTATTGAAGATGATGTTATCAAAACCGAAACAGGAATCAAAACAAGCCAAATTCCTCGTTATGAGCTTCTAGAAATTTAGCCTTGTTAAAAAACACCTAAAAATGCGTCTATAAACTGTAAAGGAAACAATGAAAGGCAAGTCTCCTATCATAAGCCCCCCCCCAAAAAATGAAAAAAAGGAAAAACTCACAAAGTAATTCGCACGAGAAGCACTCTAAGATTGTTACCTTTTAATTCACGGGCAGAAAAAGTGCACCTGATTTAAGGAGTAAATATATTCTTGACCAGAGTCGCAGAATAAGGAGGTCTTTGGGAACTTATGGAAATCAGAAAAATTCAGGTTACTGGAGCTGGTGATACTCGTATCATATCTCTTCCTAAGGATTGGGCAGAGCGTTACCAACTTGATAAGGGAGACAACATTATCATCAAAGAACTATCAACTGGTGACTTAATTGTCTATCCTCAGAAGTCACTTGAACCTCAAAAACGAGTAGCAAGAATTATTGAATCTGATCATGTGAATAGAGACATTCTTGCTGCATACCTGTTAGGGAGTGATATAATAGTTGTTGTTTCAAAGAAGGGAGAAGCATTAGCTCAAAAAAGCAACATTAAAGATCTAAGTCGTCAGTTAATTGGTTTAGAAATCCTTGGTGAGACTCAGGAGAGAATTGAACTACACTTCTTAATTGGAGAAGAAAAAGAAAACCCGCGGAAGTACGTCAAAAGATGTTTTTCAATTGCCAACCAAATGCAGAGTGATGCCATCACTGCATTCCTGAAAGGAGATGCAGAGCTAGCCAGGGAAGTAATAGACAGGGATGTGGAAGTTAATAGGCTTTATTTCCTTATTGTAAGAATGTTAAAAATAATGGCTGATGATAAACGTGAGGTATCATATTTGAAAGGACCTGCGTGCTTGGATTGGCGAATGATTGCAACATATAGCGAAGATTTGGGAGATGCTTCAGTTGAATTTGCTCGCATTCTAAAAGAAAATCCCCATATGAATACAAGTCTTTCTTCAGAGACTTTGGGGAAGATTAGATTACTAAGTGATTTAACCACTGAGTCGTTAAATCAAAGTTTAGACTATTTTTTTGAACAGAACGTTATTGGTGCTGAGATTATGAAGAGGAAAATTGCTACTCAACTCCGTAATGCTCATAGGGGGATTCAAGATGACATTTCTAAGCTTGAAAAAGAAATTGTTTGGCAATTATCCTCCCTTCTGAACTTATTCAAGGAGCTTCATGAAACAGCTATTGACATCGGAGATTTGGTTATTGCTAAAGTGAATGATGAATCTGAGAAATAACTCATTTTAACTTTATAATATTATTAGTAAATTATCACGAATCACTTAAATCTTCTTAAAATTTGTATCAATTAAAGATCACACATCAGAAACTGAAGTTATCACTTTCTATGTAATTTAGTTATTTGATTTTCCAAGTTTAATAAGGAGATAGCGGAAACCAGATAGAAAGTCTAATAAAGATATCACAAATTGAGTGAATTAGAAACAAATCTATCAATTGGAGAGTACAGAGAAATGGCTATAAAAGAAGAAATTGCTCAGTCACTAGAAGAATTGAGAGTATACTTGCAACGCGATGGTGGCGATGTGGAGTTTGTAGATTATGAAGATGGGGTTCTTAAAGTACGATTAATGGGAGCATGCCGAGGATGCCCTTATTCTCAGATGACCCTCGCAAATGGTATCAAACGAACATTGCAACAAAAGTTTCCTCAGTTACAGGAAGTAGAGAATGTTTAGCTTCTATATCCAAGAATAACATTCTATTTATTTTTATTCGAAAATTATACAATGTTTCATGTCAATCAGGAGTAGTAATCGCTACCTGATTGATCTTTTTTTGAATGTACAATCTAAATGCTTTAAATCGATGATATTATGATTCTTGTTATTCTTATATCAAATGTATTGATTGATTCAAACTATATTCTTAGTTTTTGCAGAAAAGAACATCCTCGTACCATATTCTTCCAATTCTCCCTTATAGGAATTTTACAAGGTTATGTTAATAAACTCTGACATTAAATATTTAAATAATTCATCTGATATTGTTCTTCTGATTTAAATAGTTTAATAAGATTATTTCTGATGAATTTCCTGATAGTTTGAAAAAAACGAGGGAAGTGGAATTGGTTTAGCACATTGTACAAAGAATGTAGAGACCCACGGAGGAAATATTTGGGTTGAAAGTGAAGAGAGAAAAGGCAGAACGATGTTTGTTAAGTTCCTTTTGGTAAAATAATTAATGAAACAAACTGGTTTTTTAATCAAATTCGTAGAAAATCTTCGATTTTTTTGAATAGCTCTTCCGAATCAGGTTCTACGGTCAGTATATGACCTGACTTAGGTAATTCAAGTATTTCAACTTCAATATTCGTAGTAAATTTCTGTTCTTTTGCATCTAAAATTGCTGAAATGGAAATCATGTCATCAAGGGCCCCATATGCAATCAAAGTGGGTATAGTAATACAAATTGGTTGTTGATGCATATACTTGAGAAAGCGTGTAAACTGGATGATTGAAGTAGTTGGACGATACATATAACTATAGAGGTTGTGGTCCTTGAAATATTGGAGAGATTCTTCTCCCTTATACAAATATTTCTTAAAAATTTTCAAAAATGGGATTAATCTTACTAATCGTGATTTCAGAGCAAATGGTGGTGCTAAAAGGATTAAATTTGGAATTTTTGCTTCAGGATGTTGATGAACGAAATAGAGGCATAATATCGCTCCTAAGGAGATTCCAATAGGGATAACAGTCTGACAGTGATCTTTGAGATTTGAAAACCCAGTTTCTACAGACTTATACCAATCATGCCAGGTGAATTGAGATAATTCTTTATAATTTGTACCATGACCCGCTAATCGTATCCCATGAACTGTATAGCCTTTCTCATGGAGAAATTCACCTAAGGGTAGTGTTTCTGTAGGTGAGGCAGTAAATCCATGAACCAACAACACCCCTACTTCTGATCCTTCAAAATAAAATGATTTAGCAAGATGTTTTAACGATTCTAATTCATTAAAATCATTTTTCATCTAATTTACACCAATAAACATAGTATTTTGGTTTTTATAAGTCATGGAGATAAAAACTAAAAGAAATATAAAAGTTCAAGAACATTCAAGAATCGTTTAACAAATGCAATTTAAGTTTGCGTGAGAAATTTCAATCGAGAGGTTCTAGTGTGAACTGCAAAGTTATTATCACTAACAAGAAGATATCAAATGTTCTCTTGACAGTTATGCTTTGTTTAAGCAATCTAATTATATTGGGAGCTAAAGCCGACATTCAAGCACTTGTTGATCAACAATATCCGATTAAAATTGAACAGAGTGAAATTCCCCTTTTTGGTGGGATTAATTCTATTCGTGTAATTATTGGAGAAAGCACAATTGGTGTACTCTATGGTACGATTGATAATCCTCAACCACTCTACTTATTCACTGAATTCTCACAAAAAATAGCCACAGTTCAGATTTTCAATCGTCGAGGAACTCTAGAAAAAGAGATAGAATTGAATGTCCAAAATATATTTGCAGTTCGTTTGGATACTATAATTGAATTCTCTGATAGGAATAATGATGGTTTGTACAATGCCGTACAAGACCATATACCTCTAAAGATGGTAAACCTTTCAGCGGTTTCATTCTATGTTACAAAAAATAATGATAGCTCGAGTTCTTCCGGAGATTACATCAAATATAATGTGAATTTTACCGCGAGGAACATCTCTTATCAAAGGATTGATAATTCCCCTATCAGATCAACTTTAGATAGTCTTTGTTTTGCTTTTGAACTGACAATCGAACAAGACCAAGTAATAGTGTCTGAAGTTCCAATTATTTCTATTCATCCACAAGGTCTAGGTTTTGAAGTTTCTAAAACTGTTAATAGCGAAGGTTTACGAGCAAATCGCTTAACTCCTCGATTGAAGTTTTCCTGTAAAATCACAGGATGGGATTATTCTTCATCCAAATCGAAGCTTTTGCTAAAAAGTGCAATGATAACGCGTGAGGAAATCTTGACGACGTTAGGAGCAATATCTGGCAAAGATATAACTCGGGAAACCCTAAAATCAACTAATATCTTCAGTAGATTGACATTTAACGTTGAGCAAGACGGAGGAGCAAGACAGTCATATTTAGATCACAAAGAAAATCGTACCAAAGAATATTCTACTCGTAAGTTTTCAAATTTCCAGATATCTTTAGGAAATTCAATAAGGAATTTTCTGAATTTAACCTGGCAGCCTTATCTTGATGCAGATGGCAAGGATTATCCAGTGGTTTTTCAGTTATTAAAATCTGGCGAAGCAACCTTTCGTTTTCATCACGCTAATCCGTTAACAAGTCTTTATCTAATTGGTGGATTTGTTTTTCCTCAAGGAGAGGAAATCTTTTATGACCCTGAAGTCCAACTAGAAGAATTAAATCCCATTTTCTCTATACCTAAGATACCAAATCGTTCAATACTAGAAGATAATAGCCTGATAATACTGATTTCAGGATTCTTCATAGGTATTTTGATCTTGTTCCATCAACTTACCAATAGACGGAGATAAAGATACAGGATATTCACCTAAGGTATGTGAATTAATCAAGGATTAGTCGCTATGACAGAGAATGAGGAGTATTCAGAAGCTGAATCAAAATCACTCCATAATATTTATGCTGCCTTAGGTCATGCCATTCGCTATGACATTGTTAATTATCTAGGAGCATTTCATAGACCTGTAAATTATTCAGAATTAGTAGAATGGCTACAGATAAAACCTGGTTCCTTCTACTTCCATATGAGAAAGTTAAAGGATTTAGTTAACCAGAATTCAGAAAAGCTTTTTTACTTAACATCCACAGGACAACTAGCTTTAGAAGTAATAAGATCAGGAGAAAATTTACAATCTAGATCTCAAGTTTCTGTTGAAGAATCGAAAAGAGAAGAAATAATTCCCCCAAAGCGATTTTCAATTATTTTCTTTGGTGAATTTGTCCGTAGATCAGCATTCAATACCCAATTCAAGCTATTTATTTTATTGATAGTTATAACACAAATATTTCTCCTTGATTTTTCGAGGTTAGGAACGGTTCCCTTTTATCTTGATGGAAATCTATACTATGGGATTCTAGGTTGTATTATTGAATTATTTGGATCTTTCTTAATTGTCTGGGCTCTCCTAGAATTTGTGATACGTTTTTATAGCCCCATAAAGCACTTCTCAAGTGAACTCTTAACAGGGATTCCATTAGCAATGATACCACTATTTGTGTATCCGCTATTAGTAATTTTAGCAGATAGAATTCAATTTTTAGAGCAGATTGTATCACATTCAGCATTATCTATTACTATTATCTTCTTTCTACAAATAATAACCGCAATTTTTTTGGTTCAATTATTACAGGTAATTAAATCTGTTAATTTTGAAAGAGCTTTAGTACCTGTGTTCATTATCCTTTATGGTTTCAGTATCTTGAGTTTTATAATTTCTAATCTTTCATTCTAAAGTCCAACAAGTGTTGAACAGATTTTTTTTATATATTTATTGATTTCTTCCAGTCTTATTTATACAAATATCGCTTCGAAGATTTTTTCTTTTTTTTTCATAGCTTGTGAGGCTATAGATGGGCTTTTAAAGAAATTTAATAACAATTTTCAGTTCAAAATGGTGAATTTAGGGATTTCAACATTTGTATAACATATTGTTCAAGAACATAGATTCTGTAAATTTAATTGCAATCTAAAATTCAGATTGACACTATAAAGAAAAAAAATCAAATAAAAATGGTGAAGAATTTAGATGATTGAAAATAAATTAAAAAAAATACTGATTTGGTTTCTAGTTGCAGCTTCACTCTTTGGGACATCGATCATATCGGGTGTTGGTTCTTCTAGTGTTGGATCAATTCCTGTGGAACGTCCTCAGGGGATTAAGATGAATCAAATGCACAATGGATTTCTCTGGCTGATTCGTAACTTACAAAGTGCTGGTTTTACTCCTGATAATGTTTATTATGGTGTATATGATAGTATTGGTACATATGGTTATCCTATCGTTGGTGAAAGAGAACGAGAAGTTACAATAACCCTTAATGATCTGATAGTTTTACTGAATACTACAATTGATCGTTTAGAAGAGATTGGTACAGATTCAGGTACATTGACATACCTTAATGATTTATATACTGAACTTCTCGCTCATGACGAAGTAACAATCTATCATAAGGTTGATTCCGATTTATCAGTCGCTAGTAGTCACGATCGTAAGGCGGTAACAATTTTCTATGACAATGATCGCAGTGTACTTGATACTTTTAACAAAATAAAGAACAACGAAACCATTACTGAACAGCCTTTTTCTGGAGATGAAATCCTTACAAATATTTTCATGTCACTAATTCGAGATGAAATCAGTGGATCTTATGATGTCATTAACACTTGGGAATATGAGAATGGATCTGACGCAGCGTTATTGAAAGATTTCATTCGTCGTATCATTGATAACCGATGGCTTTATTCTGAGGCGAGATTTCTATTTAGACTTCCTGCAATCAATAAAATGCGAACCATGGTTCAGGAGACCAACTCTTGGAATGCATCAGAGGAGGATCCTAGAGTCCTTGAATATGGCCGTTTTGAAATCTCTCAATTATTAATTAATGAGCTAAATTTACGGAAAGTAGGCCAAAATCTTGTTATTAGTGAATATGATTATATGTATATGGAACATCACCTTCTAGGTAGTTTAGTATATAATGATACCAATGAGAATGGAATGATGGATATTGGGGTAGAAACTATCCCCGTAGGCAATTATAACCTTGCTTATCCAACAATAGGTGATGAGGCTCAATACCGCTTTGATATCAAAGATATTGAATCCAGAACTTATCAGATGCCGCAAACTACAGATGATGTGATAGAGTTTGGTTCAGAGTTTGAAAATATAGTTGGCTATTTGCTGCCCATTGAGAGAAACCAAGATGATAGTCTATTCGATATATCCGCAGGCCAAGCATACAATGTGGATGAGCTTTCTACTCTTTTTCATTTCTCTGTAAATAATACAGAAGGAAGTACTAATCTAAAATTCGATTATATCATTGGAAATTGGAATAACACTGAATCTCTAGAAGGATTAGGATTTAGCCAATTAATGACTTCAACAGTTGTGGATGCTCACAGGACACGAACATTCCAGTGGCGGAACGAAAACAACGCTGAATTAGGTGATACTGATGAAAATGCTTCTAGGATATCACGCTTTCGACTAGCGTCAGCTGAGGGATTGTTTGGTGAAATTCGTCTAGATGACATTCCTTACTTATGGGGCGATACACAAGAAAAAATGAATGCAGTTGGCCAATTAATCCCGATGAGTTTAATAGATGTTACTTATGGCCGAATCTCAAGTGAGGCTGATTTAATCCGTAGTATTAGTGGTGAAATCACTCGAAAGACATTTCTATATTCTGTATCTTACCCTAACTGGGATGGTAAGAGCATTACTCACGATCCTACGTTTGCTGCAGTTGGGGGTCTGGCTGCTGAAGCTTCAGACACCTCTGAAACTCAACCCCCATCAGACGTGGAGAGTGGTATTCCAAGTTTTGAATTTGCAACGGTTTTTATCTCAATACCATTACTAGCTCTTATTGAAATATATAGACGCAAATACAAGTAATTCCAGCAATACTTTCAAAAAA
>Ga0209636_10002223_pt1 | contig 19780 bp, 17 predicted proteins | sample DeeMarSWOR152_54_FD_187464 | JGI IMG/M metagenome (GOLD analysis project Ga0209636, IMG submission 187464) | Marine sediment microbial communities from White Oak River estuary, North Carolina - WOR-1-52-54 (SPAdes) (version 2) | ecosystem: Environmental > Aquatic > Marine > Intertidal zone >... | reverse complement strand
GAGATAACAAAATGCCAGACTGGAATAAAATTCGAAAAGATTTCCCGATCACAAAAAAGAGCGTTTATTTCCAGAGCGCAGCCATGTCCCCGATCCCTTCGCCGGTTCTCACAGCCATCGTCAAGAACTACAAGAAGATCCACGAGCAAGGTGACGTGCTGTGGACCAAAGACTTGGCCAAGTATCGGAAGCTCTGCGGAGACATCGCTTCTTTGATCAACACCGAAGCAGATAATATCTGCTTTGTGCAGAACACCTCCACGGCCATGTCTCTCCTTGCCCATTCAATCAAAAATATGAGGGAAATGCCATATAACGTGGTTTCGACCGAAGATGAATTCCCCGCCTCGACGATCGGTTTCGAATACTTGGAAATCCCAATGCGGTATGTTCCACCGAGGAATTTCCGCTACTCCATCGATTCCTTCCTCGAACGAGTCGACGAGCAGACCGTAGCGGTGGTCACATCTTATGTCCAGTACGCCACAGGTTTTCGGCAGGATCTTCATACTCTCGGGAAAGCCCTCCATGACAGAGGAATTTTATTTATCGTGAATACCACCCAGGGTTTTCCCTTCTATCCTCTCGATATTCAGGCTATGCACATCGCCGCCCTCACCTGCTCCCTCCATAAATGGGGAATGACCGGTCACATCGGTTCGATTTTTTGCACAACACCCGAGTTCCGGAAGAATTTCCCGGCGCCTTGGATCGGATGGCTTTCTGTGGATGCAGGGAAGGCCTTTATCCACACGGCCAAAAATGTGCCCTTTCACGTCTACGATTCGGCACGCCGGTACGAGTTCGGGACTCAAAATTTGCAGACTATTCTCGCTTTTCAGGAAGCCTTGGATTATCTCAAAGCCATAGGCTTTGAATACATTCGGAACCGCATGCTCGAACTGACAGACCATCTGATACTCGGGCTGAAAGAACTGGGAGTGAAGATTGTTTCTCCTATAGATAAACCTGAAGAGAGGTCCCCTATAGTTTCCTTCAGCCTGGGAGATAGAAATAAAGAATGTATCGAAAGGCTCACACAGGAATCGATCTCGGTCTCTCCAAGGGCAGGTTATATTCGTGTATCCGTCAACATCTTCAACAACACCGAAGACATCGATAAGCTGCTGTCGGTCCTCCGCTCCATGATTTCAGACAAGTAGCCTGTTTCCCACTCTCCTGATCCAGTATAATCTTATAGTCTATCTTACGCATCTCCTATTTCATCTGTTAAATACGAGATGCTGTCCACGTCCCGCTACTACAACCGTTCAAAGTCCCTTCCATAGAGTCTTTATCGACAAAATATCCCACCCAGTTTTTCTTACAGAAGCAGATTATGGATAGATCGAAATGAACGGTGTAGCCATCAGAAGTATACGCAGCTATTCCGTCAAGTTCATCGGTAACTGTTCCCTGGATTCTCTTTCCGCTGAATGTAAGCGTTTTATTGAAGTCTACGCCGTTGTAATGACCGGTGAATATCCAGGTTCCTCTTACATCATATTGATTGGTTATATCACAGCTTGTATTAAGCATCATTCCGGCCAGGATGCCTGCGACAATTAAAACGAAGTGAGCTTTTTTCATTTTATTCCCCCTTATTCCAATCTTGCTCTTCTTTACTCCTGCTACTCCGACTATTTTATAGCAACAAACGTGCCAATCCAGTGTCAGCGTTCTATTCTTATATTTAGCTTTTATCCATCCTCTACAAATGATGAATTCAGGCCAGCTGTCCTATGGAATTTTTAGTATTAATAATTGTAAAAGGATAATACAGTATTGCCTCATCCGTCCTTTTTTTAGGACAAAAAATTCTGCAAATGGTTTGAAGTTTTCGGTTGACTCGTTATTCTTGTCTTTTTTCGTCGTTGACCTTGTCGTTTTGGGTTTGATATTCTCGTTTCAGGATATAACCTTTTCACCCATCCTTCGTATTGTCTTCAAAGAGGAGGTGATCTTTTGATGTATAAAATATCTCCTTTGGCAAGATTGTTTTCTCTCATTGTTACAATCTTTATGTTGACTTTTACTGTTGGATCAATCCGTTTTTCTTGGACGCTTTCCTCCCAGTTACAGGATAAGCCCACATTCGAAAAGTGGGCTGAGGATGTGGATTTTTTAATCCAAGAACTGCCAAGGCTCCACACAAACCTTTTCTTCAAGCTTAAAAAAGATAAATTTCTTGAGAAGGCCGCGCGCTTTAAGAAAAGCCTGCCTTCTTTCAACTATGATGAATTTTACGTCGGTCTTTCACGGCTCGTTGCCTCCGTAGGCGATTCCCATACAACCCTCCGCCTGCAAATAAAACACGCTTTTCCTCTGATGCTCTACTGGTTCAAGGAGGGCATTTATGTTATCAACACAATCCCTGAATACGAGAAGATTCTTTATGGCCGGGTAACAGCATTCAACAACCGACCAATCGAAGAGGTTATCGAGGCATTCAGCGAGATCATTCCTCATGAAAACGAGGCTCAGATTAAAAGCAGCATCCCCCAGATCATGGCTTCAGCGGAACATTTGCACGGCCTAAATATCATCCCGGACATCGATAAAACAATGTTCACGGTTGAGAACGAACGAGGGCAGTGCGTCTCGGTGGAATTGAAATCCATGCCCATTCGCGGACCTCTCAAAGGAATCGTCGATACCAAAGATGCCACTGCCTGGCCTCTCTATATGAAGAATCGCAGTCAATTCTACTGGTTCGAATACCTTCCAAGCGTCAAGGCTATCTATTTCAAATATAACTCATGTCGGAATATGCCCCATAAGCCATTTTCCGAATTCTCCAAAGAACTGCTCGATGCCATCCAGAATAATCCTGTCGACAAGTTCGTCATCGACCTGAGAAACAACGGCGGCGGGAACTCTGGAATCCTCGATCCCTTCATCGAAACCCTGGCTAAAAATGACAAGATGAAGCAGAAAGGCCATTTATTCGTCATCATAGGGCGTCAGACATTTTCTTCGGCAATATTGAACGCCGTCGACCTTAAACAAAAGACAGAGGCGATTTTGATCGGAGAGCCGACAGGCGGCAAACCAAACCACTTCGGTGAGATAAGATTCTTGACCCTGCCAAATACCAAGCTAGTTATCACTTATTCCACGAAATACTTCCAGCATGCGGATGACGACACACCTTCGCTCATGCCCGACATTCCTATCGAGATATCCATAAAAGACTATAAGGACAGGCGTGATTCTGTGCTAAATGCGATTTTGGCTGAAGATAATTGAATACAAGCGACGGATTCGAAATCCGTTATTTCTATTCTAATGAGCCTTCAATCCAGCCAGCTTTTTCCTTGCATCCACCTCAGAGATACCTGGCTCAGCATCCTTCCAGAGGTCGAGGAATTTCTCGTAGTGCTCTACGGTTTTGTCAGCAACTCTTTCCGATTTTCGTAGGCTTCACGCAGAAGTTCAAAAGCTCGATCCCTCTCTCCCAAAGCACCGTATATAATGGCAATTAAGACCTTATCAAAGGGCATTTCTTCTGAGATTGTTTTTATTTCATCTAATAATTTTCTGGCCTTTTCTCTTTCACCTAACAAAGCATAAGCATATGCCAAACCTGAAAGAGAAGCAGGTATTTTCTCAAACAATTCGTCTGCTTTCTTAAATGCTTCTAAGGCTTTAGGGAATTCTTTCATTCCTATATAACACCAGCCAAGTTGCCAGTGAGCGTTAGCAAAAGTGGGATCCATTTCAATTACATTAATTCGGAATAACCAACACCTGGTCAGACCGGTAAGTGTTTTAAAAGAGGATCTTTGACCTATTTCTTAATTTTTACTCCTTCAACTTCCATTCCCATGGTCAAGATCAGGCATTTTGTGATCTTTCCGCTTTCGTCTCGGGAAAATGTTAACTCGTAAAATTGCCCTCTACTATTTGTAGCTTCAAAACTTAGCTCTTTCCCCTCGACCGGTTCCAGGGGGACCTCTTCATCATCATCACTACCCTTCCCCATGAGTGCCCCATCTTTCACAAAAAAGATAAGGATGGCCGTCTGCCCCTCTGTCGCAAATTCATAATCCCCGGCTATTTCAGCATAGAGCTTTGCAGTGTCTGTGGTTTTTTGGGCGTAAGAGGCTGCATTGCAGATGAATAATCCAAGTGTCAAACACACAATAACGGCAGTAATCGAGCTTTTTAAAAATCCTTTCACAATTACCTCCTTATAAATTGAATAGATAACATTATTTCTATCTACGAATAACCGACGTAAAAAGTTCAATGACTATTCTGACTTCTCCGATCGCCAGAATCTAACTTACTATTTTGTAATAAAACCTTAAGTTGTCCTCCTCGGAGTCTTCTTGTAAGATTGAAGGGATGAGAGTTCGAGCCAATCAAAAGACTCAAATAAACAGAATTAAGCGTCGAGGAGTTTATCATGTCGGGACCTAAAAAGAAGCTTATGTTGGTGATTCTCATAATGCTGTCGTTCCAGACTTCAGCTGTGTGCAATACAGGGGTCATTAAAAAGGTCCTCAGCGGTGATCTTGTTCAGATAGGAGAAACGTTTGTTGCCAGGCTCACCGGAATCACTGTCCCTCCCTGCGATGAAACACTCGGTTATAAAATCTATGGTTTCACCAAAATAGAACTGGAAGGCAAAACGGTAAAAATATTCACCTGGACTACGGATAATAGTGCAGCGGGTATCGTTTATGACGAAAACGGGTATCCTTTCGTTGAAATTAAATTTTTGAAGGGAAAATCCCTGAGTTTCAATGAGATTCTTCTAAAAAAAGGGTATGCACGCGTCGATCAAAAACACCTGCCGGAAAACCTGAAACATTACCTCGATCTGGAAAAGGAAGCCCGGGAGAAAGGGCTGGGAATCTGGCAGAAAGAACAATAGATTTGTCGGGAGCAGGGTAACCATTCTGGAGAACGAGAGCGTTTCAAGTTTTATGCATGTTCACTTAGTAAATTGATTATTTGATATATTTTCTAAGACTCAGCTTAACCCAATCATCTCTGTAATATCCATAATGGCTTTCTATGGTAATATTTTTTAAGTCAAAAAGAGACTGAGCACCCTCAATAACTTGCTTGCTACTCCCATAATAATCTGGGTATCGCCCGGATGGACTGATAAATTCAAGGATTTCTTTGGCCTGAGAGTAGTCAACGCCTTTTTTACCGTTTTGGCTCGCTTCTTCTAGTAAGTCAAGAATCATTTCATTCAATGCATCATATCGCCATTGAGAATCTTGATTGAAATTTTCAAAAATCATTGCTAGCCAAGGATCCATTGCTGTATATCGCATCTCTGGTATTATAAAATGATTCGTTGTAATGACCATGTCAATTCGAGTTTCCCTTTGTGGTGAGAAATAGTACATATGGGGACAATTCTTCTCTTTGAAAGTCTTGTTAATATATCCTTTTTTATCGAACGAATCAGGATAGAGAGTCTTGCCGAAACGTTTAAACAATTTTCTGTTAAACTCAAGATAAGCTTGATCATACGAATAATCTTGCCAACGGACCATGACACCGTTTTCCTGAGCAGCCGTTTGGTGTTCGTTTAGAAATTTCTGGTTCGGCAGAAAGGGCTTCCAGAATAAGAATCCCTTCCGGAGACCAGGGGGCGGAAATTCGGTAAAAGAAATGTGTTCTATGGAATATACAGCCTCTACAACACAGGCCTTATCATTCGTTCCATCAGCTATGATATAGATCCATGGAACTCCGCGTTTCGCATTAACGATAACATTTTTCGCACTTTCGGCAGTATCGCCAGTTTCAATACTGTATCGATTCAGGAGAAGCGAATTAAATCCCGGATGTTCTGGATCACAAGCTGCCGAAGGAAGTATTTCTACACCAATGCCGATGCCCTTAATATTCATGCCTGATATACATCCAATCAGCCCCGGGGCTGTTACGCTGACGAAGGGAAATCGGATTTTTGCTCCTGTATTGTTAGGATTGTATACAATCATGCAGACCGTTTTCTCAAAAATTCCTGCTGTTGGAAACATAAAATCCCTTCCGAAATAATGTCCTCCGTCAGCGGCCTCCTTAAACAGTGAAAAGCCATTGCACATGAGAGGTGGATTTACTTTGACAGTTCCTTTTTTTATAGCCTTCGTGAGTTTTTTATTTTTTTTGAGACCTGAATAGATATTAGCCAAGAACCAGTCTATTCCAAAATTAAGTACCCAAAGATCTTCTTTGTTCACTTTCGTCTGAGGATTGACCGCATGACATCCTTCTAGTATTCCATCCATCTCCTCCAGATATTCTTGTGGGATATCAGCAGATATGACTTCGGAAAATTGGGAGATGAGATCTGCAATCAAATTCCCAACGCCTCCCTTGATCAAGTTAACAATATTTTGTTCATTAGGATCAGGAGTATCCACTGACTTTCGAGGATGCCAAAAGATAAGCTCCCAGATCATGTTGTTTACAAAGGATGTGGTCATTTGAAAGATCTCATCCTCTGCCATTAAGCCCAATAGATAACCCATCTGCCAGTGAGATCCCTCTAAATAATAGATTTTCTTCATTTTTTCCGGATTACCATTTATACAGGCTGTACAATGCGTTGCAGTTATTCCCACTTTATTTTCATGATTAACGGCTTTATAAATATTGTAGCCATCTGAATTGAATGCATCTGTTAAGAATTGAAGTTTATCATCTGACATTTTTTGTTTCCCCCTATAAGTTTATGCTAAGTTTTTATAGCACAACAATTATGAAAGATCAAAAAAAACAAGTCCATAGTTATTTATTTTTATTAACTCCTATTGATCTAATAAAGAAATTATTGCTGTATTTCTATCTGGACTCTAGAAGCTATAGGTTTTTGCAAAACTTTTAAAATATTTTTCTATTTTTCTGAGCTCTTTTAAATTCCCATTTTATTTATTTGTATTCTCAAAGCTTTTCTTTTTTTATTACCAATTCTTTTTGACCTGCCCGGCATAGAAAGGGGGCTTTGGGTGACAGCGGAAAGGCCTGACACGCCAAACATGATGTGTTTATGAACAAATTGCTGGCACAAAAATCCCAGGTTTCATCCCAATTGATTCGACTGTCGGAGTCGTGAGCTTAAAGGTAAATCCCTCATTCATATCGTAATGATCTTATATTTCTTATCTTCTATTCGTATCTCAGACTTTCAACCGGATTAGAACACGCTATTTTAACCACCCGGAAACTCACAGTCAAAGACGCAATAAACAGGGTTATAAAAGCAGATATGATAAAAATGAGCAGCGTCATATTAATCCGGTATGCAAAATTCTGAAGCCATTTATTCATTGCAAAATATGCTGCAGGCCAGGCGATAGCATTTGCTATGACAATCCATTTTATGAAGTCTTTTGAAAGTAATACAATAATATTGGAGATGTTTGCACCGAGTACTTTTCTAATCCCGATTTCTTTTGTTTTTTGTTCAGTAATAAAAACAGCAAGGCCTAACAGACCAAGGCAGGTAATAATAAATACAATACCCATCAGTATCGCAATGATATTCCCCATTTTTTGTTCTGTATTATATGTTCTTCTAAAAATTTCATCAAAAAAAGAATATTCAAAGGGATAACCAGGAGAAAATTTTGTCATCTTGTTTTCTATAAAGGCAAGTGTTTCAGGGATGTGTGCCGTGTTTATTTTTACTGAGATATACTGAATCTCCGTGTACCGCAAGAAAAAGAACAGGGGTCCAATCGGATTATGCAAGGACTGAAAATTGAAATCCTTCATTACTCCAATAATTTTTCCGACAGTTCCGCTCCAGTGTGTTAACTCTCTGCCTATTGGATCCTCCCAGCCTAAAGCTTTTACCAGTGTTTCATTAACCAAAAAACCGCCTTGGGCATCGGAGGGAAATTCTCTTGAGAAATTTCTTCCTTCAATTATTTTTATTCCATACAGGTCGACAAAATCATAATCTATCTGTCCATTATTAGTTTTAATATGATTTTCATTTTCATCTCCCGGATACCTTAAATCCGCATACCAGGTAAAAAAATTAGGAAGTTGGCTTGAAGCTGATACCATTAGAATATCAGGATTTTCTTTCAATTCCGTTTTTATCGTTTCAACTCTATTCCATACATTCCTATCTCTGATTCTTATTGTAATTATCTGCTCCTTTCCATAACCTACATCGGTACTGAATAGATAATGAATCTGATTTTTTATTATAAAATTGCAAATTATAAAAATTGTAAAAATTGCAAATTGGAATGTAAAAAGAATATTTCTTAAAAGTTGTCCCTCCGAACTGCTCCTGAATTTTTTACCTATTATAGAAATCGGTTTGAAGGATGAAATAAAAAGAGCAGGGTAGATTCCGGAAAAAAGTCCCACAAAAAATATTAGGCAGATTAGAAAAAAAAGAAATTGAGTATTAAGTCTCAGATCTCTTTCCACGAGTACATTAAATGAGGGAAGAACAGATATAACAATAATTATTGAAAATACTGCTGCAAAAAGTGTTAATAGTACTGATTCTCCGAAAAACTGTTTGACCAATTGAGACCTTCTTGCTCCGACAACTTTTCTAATACCCACTTCTCTGCTTCGTTGCGCAGAGCCAGCGGTTACGAGATTTATATAATTAATGCAGACAATAATGAGTATGAGAACTGCAAAAGAAGTCAATGCGAAAATATATTTTATATCGCTATTCGGATTAAGTTCAGCGTTAAGATGCGAAAATAAATGTATTTTTGTTAATGGTTGAAGAAAGTATGTATCTTTAGAACTTTCTCCTATTTGATCTCCGGAGTATCTATACTTATCAATAAACACGGGAAATTTCTTTTCGAGTTCTTTAGGATCTGTGCCACTTGTCAACATAATATAGGTATAAGTAAATCGCCAATTTTCCCAATCACTGTCGAGATCATTTTTTATTAATTCAAACGGGGCAACAAGATCCATTACGAAATGTGAGTTTTCAGGGAAATTCTCATATACACCGGTGACCATAAAATTGGACGATGGCGACAATGTTATAACTTTACCAAGAGGATCTTCATTCCCAAAATATTTTTCTGCAATCCGGTCGGAAATTAAAATCGAATTCAAATATTTAAAAGCGGTTTTTTGATCGCCTTTTTTGATTTTGAAAGAAAAAATTTCGAAAAGCTCAGGTTCGACAAAATAAAAATTTTCTTCTATATAGCTTTTTTGATTATACATAACTGTCGCATTGTAATGTTTTAATATTCTTGCCGCAGATTCAATTTCAGGAAATTCCTCAGCTAAAGCGGGCGCAAGAGGTGCATGTGTTACGGCAAATTTATGCTGTTGAGGATTTGTAAATGCGACTCTGTAAATTCTATCTGCATTTTTATGGTATGTATCAAAGCTTAATTCGTGCTGAACATATAATGTAATGAGAACAGTAATTGCCATACCGAATGCAAGACCAAAAATGTTTATAAAAGAATAAAATTTATTTCTCATTAGATTTCGCACAGCAATTTTAAAATAGTTTTTGAACATGGCTATACTCCAGCGAATCGAGTTAGAAATAAAGTGGGGAAGTGCCTTGAACACTTGACCCCAATACCATGTTCTTGCTTTGGTATAACCATAGGTCGTGCCAAAATAATGGAAGGTCTCTTCATAATCACCGATGAGAGATTCGTGGTTTGTTTTATCTCTGATTAGACATAAGAGAAAGCGAGGTATCGAAGGCGGGGATTGTTTCATGCCTGTTATCCGAATGTCACCGAAATATTCATTACATATTTTTTAATTTTTTATGCTGCTGGAATAGTGTATCGAAACCTTCCATGATTTTTTCGTAAATTTTTCGTGCTTTGCCCAATTCTTCGATTCCTCTTTTTGTGACGGTGTAATATTTTTTTTTCATTCCTCCCCTCACGGGAGTGGGTTCCCCCAAATGCGCCTTGACCCAGCCTTTTTTGCACAGCCTTTCCAATATGTCGTAGACTACCCCCAACGTGATTCTCTTCTCGTTCACTTCATTCAAATACTGAAAAATATTGACTCCATAGCCTTTTCCTTCAAGCTTCCACACAGTCATCAATATCTGTTCCTCAAGCTTGGTGAGCATGGCTCCTCCTCGGGTGTTTCTTAATTCTTTCGTATATTACGAAAGTATAGCTAAAAATGCAGGTCATGTCAACGTTTTTATTCTGCTGTGTGCTTCCGGATTAAACATAAACACCTGCGATGCAAGCTGGATTGGTCAAAAGACAACTCAGCTTTCAGGAAAATACACTGAAATCCACGTAAATTGCAGATTCGGATGCAATATAAGGGGTGTTAAGGTGGCACGCCCAAAGGATTGACATTGGAACTTTTCTATCAACTAATAATTTAAAGTCCTCGCTTGAAAAGCTAATGGCAATCTTGGTTTAATGTGTGTCAGATCGTCGTTTCGTCATCGGGACGCCGGGCACTGCTTACGGCTTCCAGTTATCTCTACACATTTCGCGTTTTCTCAAGTCTTCTTTTTACCCTTTTAGCGCAGCGCTCTCGCGATTTCCTGACATCATTCTCCCATATCCTCATCACGCTCCATCATTCATACCGTAGCGAATCGACAGGGTTGGCTGTTGCGGCTTTGATGGACTGGTAGCTGACGGTAATCAGAGCGATGGCAAAAGCCGCCAAACCGGAAAGAACAAAAATCCATACGCTCAACTCGATCCGGTAGGCAAAGTTCTGCAGCCATTTGTTCATAAAATAATACGCGACTGGCCAGGCTATGATGTTAGCCAGCAGCACCCACTTCGTGAATCCCCTGGAAATAAAAATCACGATACTGGGGACGGATGCTCCCAGAACCTTTCGGATGCCGATTTCCTTGGTTTTTCTCTCTGCCGTAAACGAAGCCAATCCGAAGAGTCCGAGACTGGAAATAAAAATGGCAATCACAGTAAACAGGCGGAAGAAAATGTTCAGCCTTATTTCGGATTTATACAGATTGTCATAAGCTTTGTCCAGAAAATAGTATTCAAAAGGATAGCCGTCAGAATGCTTTTTCCAGACCTTTTCTATCGCCCTCATAGTCTGAGTTATGTTTTCCGGCCTCACTTTAATGGAGATAAAGTAAATGTTCCAGGGGCCGGTGTTCAGGATCAAAGCAGCCGGTTCTGCCGGAAAGTGCAAAGAGTGACAGTTAAAATCCCTAACCACGCCGACAATTGTTCCCATGTCATTTCCAGGGAAGCCTATTTTTTTTCCGATGGGATCTTTCCATCCCAATTGTTTGACTGCGGTTTGGTTCAATAAAAAGGTGCCTCCTCCCACGGCATCCGTGGCCATTTCACGGGAGAAATTTCTTCCGGCCGTGATTTCCATTTCGAAAACATCTATATAGTCATAATCGACCGTGGAATAATAAAAAGTAGCGAATTCATTGTCTCCTCTTCCTTCATAATCAAAATCGGAATCCCAGTTGATGTTGGTCGGCAGGGTTTGAGTGAATGTGACTCCCTTGATTCCCGGATTCTGAAGCAATTCGTCTTTAATAACATCTCTATTTTGTCTCATTCTGTTGTCATTCAAATTGATTACAACCACATGGTCCCGGTCGAATCCGAGTTTTTTTGTCCGGATCAGATGGATTTGGCCCGAAATGATCAGAGTGCTGATGATGAGAAAAAGAGAGATGGCGAACTGAAAAACAACCAGAAAATTCCGCAGATTAAAACCTCTGGAAGCCCGGGAGATGGGTCCCTTTAAAAGGATTAGCGGCTTGAATCCGGACAGGTACAGTGCAGGATAGATGCCGGACATTAGGGTAACCATTACAAAAGCGGCAAGAAGTCCCAGAATGAATCCGGGATGGGTCATAGAATGAGTTGTGATATTCCTGTCTATAATACTGGAAAATCCTTTAAGAGCGAGAAGAACGAATCCGACGGCTGTTATGAGGGATATAGCTGTAAGGATCAGGGATTCGCCGAGAAATTGTTTAACGAGTTGGGTGCGGTGGGCCCCGACAACTTTCCGGATACTGACTTCCCGTGAGCGCGTGAAGGAGCGGGCTGTGGAGAGGTTGATAAAGTTGATTCCCGCGATAAAGAGAATGAACAAAGCGATCAAAGTGCAAATGTATACATATTTGATATCTCCTCCCTCTTCGAGTTTCTTGAGTATATCCGTCGACTTCAGATGGATTTCGGTCAACGGCAGAAGGAGATAGGTCCAGTTTGGTGAGGAAGCGAGGGGGTGGATTTTTTGTTCGATAAAAGATTGTATCTTCGTTTCAAGCTCCTGGGCACTGCTGCCCTTTTTGAGGAGGAGGTAGGAATGGAACCAATGGGCATCCCATGAATTCAGGGCTCTCGACATTCCCATGCTGATTTGAGTTCCGAATTGGCCGAGAAGATTCGGCCGGAAGTGTGAATTCGGGGGGAGGTTCTTCATGACCCCTGTGACCTGAAAGTCCATTTCCTCGCCCCGGATAACATGCAGTGTTTGTCCGACGGGATTGATATGCCCAAAAAGCTTGCCCGCCGTTTCTTCGTCTATAACCACGGAATATGGATTTTCAAGTGCTGTTGCGGGATCGCCGTAGATGAAGGGCAGATCAAAAACATCGAAGATATGCTCATCCGCCCATACCCATTTGTCAAAGAAAAATTTTTGATCTTCGACTTGGACCATGATGTTATTGTACTTGCTGAACCGGGTGGCTGTTTCGATTTCGGGGAACTCATTCATTAAAGTGGGCGCAAGCAGTGGATGGGAGTGGGCTTGTTTTGGGGTTCCCATGGTATAGTCTCCTGTAAACTTAAAGATGGCATTGTATATCCGGGCGGCCTTTGTGTGCTGTCGGTCAAAGCTGAACTCGTACCGTATAAAAAGAAATATGAAAATGAAGCAGGCAAAACCGATCGCCAGCCCCGAAATATTGAGGATGGAATATCCCTTGTGCCTTTTGATGTTTCGTATGGCTACTTTGGAATAGTTCTTAAGCATGGTGAATCTCCATTTTGAGTTAAAAAGAGTGTCTTTGATGACGGCATCCAGGCACTGGCCCCAGTACCAGAAGCAGGCTGAAACAAAGCTTCGTTCCCTGCATATCCTAGTAAAAACCTCCCCCATGTCATCGATTATGGCGTGGTTTGTTCGATATCGGTCGAGGCGCTTGACCAGCCATATTGCTAGCCTGGGAGGGGAAGGGAGTTTGGATGATCTCATTCTTTTCAAAAGGTGTATTTATAAATCCCTTTCCATATGGCTTCCTGGAGCTCCCGGGCCTCACGCACGGCTTCAATACCTGCTTTGGTGATGGTGTAATAGACCCTCTTGTTTCCTCCGGCTTGATTGAGGATTTGCACGGCCTGTGAGGTCACATGGCCTTTCTTAGCTAGGTTATCTAGGGTGTTGTACAGGGTGCCGAAGGTGAATGTCCTTCCGGTCATTTCTTTGATCTTATCCCGGATCCTGACGCCATAAGCCTCGTCTTTGAGCCACCATATGGCTATTAGAAAGATCTGTTCATTAACTGATAAAATTTTCAATCCAAATCTCCTCTAATATGTGTTCGCAATAATACGATATTATCGTACTGTCAATAATATATACGCAATTTATCTCAAAAAGGTTGCCTGATAGAAATTTTGGTGCTTCTTTAAGCAACGGTTGTTGCTGAGTCAAAGACCTCAAAAACTTTTCTATCCGAACCAGAGCTCTCAAAGAGATGGAAAACCGCCATAAAGGAATCGCCACTGCCAAGAAGATTTTCCGAAAGCTGAGTTGTTTTTTGCCAATCCAGCTTGCATCGCAGGTGCTCGTATTTCCTCTCCGAATTTTAAAGCTGACTGTGGGCGAACAAAATTGTAATAACACATTTGGAGAGCAAGGTTGTCAGCAAGCAGATCTTTGTGCCTGGAATGACAGGCCGTCCGACGCCCCAAATAAGCACAGCCCTGGCGGATTGTAAGATTAAGTCGCTCTACTTTAATGACACGATTCTTCCTCCATTTCTTGATAACTTGCGCATACAAACAAATAGAATCCAAAAGCCTTTTTGCAGCCCGGGAATAAGGCTCAAAACCGTCAGTAGTAAAAATGAACAGGTTTACTATTCGGCAAGCCTCGATCACCTTAGCAAGGAGCGTTTTAATGTTGCGGTAATTGCGGTTGCCTACAACCTTGGAAATCCACAGCCGGGACCAGACTTCGATTGCCACAAAAATCCATATAGTCTTCTTCTTCGTTCCTTTGAATGTTCGGATTTCATCAGCCTGAAGTTCAATTAACTCAACGCCTTTGAGTTTATGATCGTTAAACACACCGGCTGCTTTACACGCAAGGTATTGCCAGCTTGCAATCGTATTCCAGGAAACGCATTTGATTCGCGAAATTGACAAAATTCCTACTCCCTCAACAGTCATTTGAACTGCCTCATCAAAGTCTGAACGAGATTTGTGGAGTCGATAGTATGGAGTTCCCTTTGTTGAACAGAAAGTCTTTTTACAGGTCTTGCAGAGATAGCGCCGTCGTCTCCCATGTCTCGTTTTATACATCGAATGGCGAATGATATTCCCTTTACCAAACTTGATATAATCCTGACATTTTTCGTTCTGGCAGCAACGATCTCCTACAGGCTTATACTTCATTGGACATATTCCTAATCCTCTGAATCTGCTTAACTTGTTTGGAAATAATAACTTGCTGAGCTTATTTGATCAAGTAACAACAGTTCCCTGAGGAAGCACCGATAATGATTATTGACTTGGCCATTAGTTTTCCTCCGGATCTTATGTATTGGCGACCGCTATTCCTTCTTTACAGCCACGGCATCTTTACCTTATTGCAGTATTCATCCCAGTTGGTACCAAAGGTCTTTGACAATATTGTTTCTTCTTCAGGCGCGAATACTCTAGACCCAATATATAGGACGATTCCGATCAGGACTCCCAACCATGTGTTAAGTAGAAAGCCTATCCATGGAAGCACTAGCAAAGCCACACCCGTATAGAGCGGGTGCTTAACGAGGGAGTAAGGTCCATTGCTTATCAATTCTTGCTTAGGTGCTTTTGTCAGGATTAGAACCACTGACCATATCCAAATTGTAATCCCAGGAATTAGAATAATAATGGAAATCGTTTTTAAGACAATTGATGGTCCACCAACACTAAATATGGATGGGATTATGATATTCAGAATCAAACCAATTATCAAAAACGGCAATGTAAGCAGTCCAATTTTGTCTCCACTTCCTACAAGTGCTTTCAGTTTCATATTCTTTTTCTTTCCTCCAATATTCTCAATCTTTAAGTATTCAATCGATCATACCATCGTGGAGATCAACCAGGCTTTTCTTCCTTTGCTCCTGGTAATGTGGATTTTCTGTCAATGCTTTAGGTTCTGTGTTGTCTCGAGCTTAACGTTCTGACACTAACATGATTAGGCTGAACTGACAGCCCCAACTAACTCTACCTTTTTCTCGCCCTGCTCTTTGCAAACGAGTCGAAGAAACGGCCTGCTACTTTCTTCAGTACACCTAAGCGAGTGGGATAGTAGTAGTTAGATTCGAACCAGCCCTTGTCCCTGTAGAAGGCGTAGTCGCGCCAGCTTTCATCGAGCATCAGCTTTATGCTTGTCCGCGACATCCTGAAAATCATGAGTTTGACCAGAGTGGGAGCCGAAGAGGCCGACTTCACAAGTCTCTCGTAGAACTTCCTGCTGTGCTGGGCGAGTACCCTGTCGGTCTTCTTCTGCTGCTTGTCAGTCATCGGCTCCATTGAATTGATGCAGCTCCCCTTCACCGTGTTGAAGCCAAGGCCGCTACCGACGAAGTCCAGGTACTTCACGGTCTTGCGACCGCCGTAGATCCCTTGGACGACTATATTGGTGAATGTCTTGCCGAAGAATCGGGGGCGATGGAAGACAAAGCCTAGCCTGTCAAGGAAAATCTTCATGATCGCCGAGACCTGGAACGAGTAGTTGGGGGATGCAAAGACGACCCCGTCGGATGACTGCATCTTCTCGATGAGCATGTCGCGGTCATCCTTAAGTGGACAGAACTCCTCACCCTTATTGAGGCAAAGCTTGCAGCCTCTGCATGTCCCAATCCGATAGTCGCTGAGCGCCACAATCTCGTACTCGACGTCACCCAGCGACTGCAGATTGCTCATGAACTGCTGGACCGCGTTGTGAGTGTGTTTCTTTCGCGCACTCCCGACGAACGCGGTGATTCGCTTCATGTGCTGACCTCCATAACCTCTCTCCGTGTGCCTAAATTATTCATCAAGCTGCATCTCTGTTCTTATTAAATCTTAAACGGTCAAAGGCTCTCTTTTGTTCAATAAGGTCGAGATTCCATGCCATTCTTCCACAAAAGGTTATCCTGAACAATATGATATAGAATTGAGTTGATTTCAGAATGAACCATTCGCGTAGTGCGCTCGTCATCAGCTCGGGATTGGAATCTGGGATGCAAAGGCTTCAACCTTCTTCTGCCAGCCCTCTTCCAGCGGCCCCTTAAGGCCGGTCACCAGAATCTTGCCCTCGGCGACCTTGACCAGGCCCTTTTCTTGCAGGATTTGATCCATGATGGGGATGATGCGCTGCCATCTTGCCCGCTCCTCTTCGGTGGGCATCCGTCCGGTCTTCTTGTCTGGCTGAGGCGCGACCTCAGTAGTCAGGATGGCGTACTTCGTTCCTGTTGGCAACTTGGTCTTCTTCAGGAAATGGCGCATGCTTCCGATGGGCTTGCCTATGCGTCCCGGTGAGCTGAACAGGTACAGGTCGGCCGGCAGCATTTCCTTTGGCTTCGCATCCCGGATGTTATGGACGTTGACAGTAACCCCCTTGGCAGCCATCTGCTTCTTGAACTCCTCTGCGACCATGGCTCCATTTCCATACTTCGAGGCATGAAAATATTCGATCTTCATGGCGAACTCTCTCGTTTCCTTGGCCATTGACTATCTTGAAAAAGTATAAATGAGAGCTCAAGACCAGTCAACAACAACTTGTTTCCCAGGGAAGGGCGACCGGAAGTTGCCCTTAGTGTCCGATGAGCCGGATTTCGCCCGGATCTCTTTCTCCCTGAAAAAACTTACGAAAAAAAATGACCGGGGATCGTCTGCCGGAAGATACTCCTTGAAGCCGGCCTGAGGGAGAGGGCCCGTCGGCGCGAGGCCACCAAAGGCCAAAGAAGTGTGCCCAAAAATATTAAGAAATGTATGAAAATACGTTAAAATTTCAAAAAATATCACAATTCGAAAAGCCTGGTTCTTCTGTGCATTACAGGGGAAATCGTTTATTTTCTGCGCTTTCTCTTTTTCCCTTCTAACCTATCATAGGGTCGAATCCTATGACTACTATTTTAATCCCGGGGACGTTCTGGTGCCCAAAACAAGTCAAAATAGACGAAAACTGTCTGCTTTCGCTTGTTTTCGTTTGTTTAGAGATGGTTACGTTAAATTACGTTTTCACAGGGGAAAAAGGACAAAAAGAATGCCGAGGGCCGGACTCGAACCGGCACGTAGGATAACCTACGAGGGATTTTAAGTCCCCTGTTCCACTACAACTCCGCCGTGTCTTTTATGTGTCCCCTTTCTGCATAGCTCTATACAGACAATGCAGATAATTGGAATAATGCAGTACACCCCAATTTTCTGGAAATGATTGATTTTTCAGTAAGTTACTGGCAATTAATGCTTTACAAAAAAACTCGAATTCTTTTCCCTGAGGATTTTAAGCCCCTTGCGTCTTTCCACGCCATAATAGACTTATTCCTCTCTAAATTGTTGATTTTGATGCAAAAGCCTGGAGTGGAGTGGCACGCCCAAAGGTTCCACATTGGAACTTTTTTAGCCAAGCCTGGGGCAAATGATAAACTCAGTCAGTTGAAGATCATCTTAGATTGTGTTTCTTACAGCAGGGAAATTTAGTAAAGGAGGCTGCCGTGAAGAAACAATCGTTTGGGCAGAAAATGGAAACTCCAGTTATTCGTATCTCATGCTGTCCACTGGATTTGATATGGCGGCCTTGATAGCCTGGTAGCCTACAGTGATCAACGCAATGAGAAAAGCCAAAAGGGCGGAGATAATGAATGTCCAGATATTGATCGCAACTTTAAAGGCGAAATTTTGTAGCCACCTGTTCATGGCCAGATAGGCCAACGGCCAGGCAACAGCATTGGCCAAAAGCACCCAGAGGATAAAGTTCTTGGACAGCAGAAAGGCAATGTTGGATCCCGATGCCCCAAGAACCTTCCTGATACCGATCTCTTTGATCCGCACCTCTGCAGAATAGACTGTTAGGCCGAACAATCCAAGACAGGAAACAAGCAGGGCCAAAACAGAAAAGGCTTTAAAAAGATCCAAGGCCCGGCTTTCTTGCGCATAGTTTCGATCGAACACCTCATCCACAAACGTGTAGCTGAACAGATTTCCGGGTGCGATCTCTTCGAATTTTCCTTCCAGAAACGTCAGCACATCCTGAAAGCTGTCTCCCTGGACTTTGACCAGAACATAACTCGTCCTAGACGGGCGGTACTCCAGAACGAACGGCTCAAGAGGACTATGAAGGGAGGTGAAGTGAAAATCCTTGATAACAGCAACAATGGGCGCTTCTTCCTCATGAACATCCGAACGGCAGGAAACGCCCAGCGGCTGCTTCAGGTCCAAGGCAGCGGCCACGGATTCATTGATGATATAAGCTCCCTTTCGATCCAAGACCTTGTCGAAATTCCGGCCTTGGATAATCTCCAGCCCGGACGTAGCGATGAAGTCGTCATCGACCCTCATGAACCGCAGCATGGGCAGGGTGCTTTTGTCCTGCACGCTTACAGGCGTCAGCCTCTCGTTGCTGTACTCTGTTCCGAAAAGATTTGATGTCAAGGCAACGTGAGTGACGGCAGGATGGTGGAGGATTTCAGCCTTGATCGTATCCATTCTGTTCGCTGAAGCCCTGAAAAAATCGGAATACATACGGACTGCCACCAGGCGGTCCTTGTCAAAGCCGGGATCTTGATGAAGAAAAAAATCCAGCTGCCGGTAGAGAGTGATGGTGCAAAAAATCATAAAAACAGAGATCACGAACTGGAAGACCATCAATCCTTTTCTCAGGATCACCGCCGTTGAATGCGGATCTCTTACGCCCTTGATAGTACTGACGGGCTGGAATCCGGAGATAAAAAAAGCGGGATAGAGCCCGGCCAGGACAGTCAACACGACCATGATGAACGACACAAAAAGGATATTATCGAGTGTCAGCACACCTCCATACGTGAGGGCTTTACCGGTCAACCGATTGTAAAACGGTAAAACAAGATTAAGCAGCAGCAAAGCCAACGCTGTCGAGAGCACGATAAGAAGCCAGGCCTCGCCAAGATGTTGTTTGATCAGTTGCCCCTTTCTAGCCCCGATGACCTTACGCACCCCGATCTCTTTCATGCGCTTAAAGGATTGGGATGTGGACAGATTGACGAAATTCACTCCGGCGATGATCAAAATGAGAAAGGCAGCAGCTGAGAAGATGTAGACATAAGCCACATCGCTGTTGGGAGCGATTTCCTGCTCCAGCTTGGAGTGGAGGTGAATATTCTGTATGGGTTGAAGCACAATCTCTTCTTCTCGGGGAGCATCGGCGTGAAAATCGTTCATGAATTGGGCCGCTTTGTCACGAAAGGCTGCCGCGTCTTTTTGAGAACGAAACAAGATGTAAGTATACATCGCTTTCCAGGTTCGTTGGTTGAGAGCTTCGGGCCAACGCATGTAGATCGGGAACGTCGGCATGGAAATAAGATAATTAATCTTAAGGTGGGTGTTCCTGGGAAAGTCGG
>Ga0209636_10002222_pt1 | contig 19781 bp, 18 predicted proteins | sample DeeMarSWOR152_54_FD_187464 | JGI IMG/M metagenome (GOLD analysis project Ga0209636, IMG submission 187464) | Marine sediment microbial communities from White Oak River estuary, North Carolina - WOR-1-52-54 (SPAdes) (version 2) | ecosystem: Environmental > Aquatic > Marine > Intertidal zone >... | reverse complement strand
TTTTGTTTTTTCGATAAGTCTACTATCAAGTCTGTAGGTTCCCCTGACTTTTTCGAATTCCGCTGGGTCAACGAACCGTTCTTCTTGCACGCGGGTTACGTAGAGGACGTCTATTTCTTTGATGACGCTATCTATTGTTTCTAATTCTTTTACCTTAACCCCGTTTTCTTTCAATTTTTCTGAAACTTCTTTTTGCATCCTTAACATAGGGTGAGATACTAGAAATAGTTCTATGTTAGGGTATTTTGCAAGGGCATAAGCTAAGGAATGGGTTGTCCTCCCATATTTTAAATCACCTAACATCGCGATTTTTAACGACTCTATTCTGCCTAATTCAGAACGGATTGTGTATAGATCAAGGAGGGCTTGAGTCGGATGCTCTTGTTGTCCGCTTCCTGCATTAATTATGGGGATGGGGGAAACTTCTGCTGCCAGCTTTGCAGAACCTTCTTTTGGGTGTCTTAAAACTATTATGTCTGCATAGTTAGCGATTGTTCTTATAGTATCTGCTAAACATTCTCCTTTAGCAACTGACACTTTTTGTGGATCGCTGAAACCAATAACATGACCACCAAGCTTGAACATTGCAGATTCAAAACTTAACTTCGTCCGCGTGCTAGGTTCGAAAAACGCAGTTGCTAAGATCTTACCCTTTAAAATTTCTGAGGAACTCTCGGAAAATTCTTCCATCTTAGAACTTACATTTAAAATATGATCGATTTCCTCTCGCATGAGATCCGTAATAGAAATTATATGACGACCTTTAAAACCTAGACTCATCCAAATATTCCTCCACGCACACACTTTTCCCTCCTATAAATAGATTTACCAACCTAAAAAAACTTTTACTGAAAAACAACATAAAAAAAGAGAAGGTGATAAGGCTTGGGATGGGAGAGTTTATAACGCTTAAAAAGGCTTTGTTGTTATTTCAAAAGTTGTTGATTGTTGCTTCTTCCTAATTTTATGTGAGCTTTTGCAAGGTGACCCGCGGCGAGGGCAGCGAGGAGGGATAGTTCTCCGCCAAGCACTACCGCGCTTAAAATTTCTGCGAACTTTAAAGCATTAGTTCCGGGAGGATCCCCGCCTCCTTCACAGGATAATAGTTCAAGGAGATTTTTCTGTCTTGGTAGGCGTGTGCCGCCCCCTATTGTCCCTACTTCTAGGCAGGGGAGGGTGACAGAACCGTAAAGATCGCCTTCAGGAGTGGTGGAAGTTGTGGTTATTCCGAGGGAACTTTCCACGGTTTGAGCCACGTCTTGGCCGTAGGCTATGAAAGCTGCAGCAACCATGTTGGCGAAATGAGCATTAATGCCGGGGGAGTAGCCTAACGCTGAGCCTATGAAGTTTTTCTTCAGGTTTACTTCGCATATTGCTTCTGGCGTAGTTTTAAGCTTTTTTTCAACGATTTCTCGCGGTATTGCTGCTTCAGCTATGACGCTTTTACCCCTTCCCTCGATGAAGTTTATTGCTGCAGGTTTTTTGTCAGCGCAAAGATTCCCTGAAAGAGATACACACCTTGGAAAAGGCAGGTTTTCCACGATAAAGTTTACAGCTGCTTCCGTGGCGATGGTAACCAAGTTCATTCCAAGAGCGTCGCCTGTTGTAAAAATGAACCTTAAAAATACCGTGTCCCCCACTAAGTAAGGGGAAATTTTTACCAGTTTTCCGTGTCTTGTAGTTGATTCACAAACCTTTTTTATTTCATCGAAGTGTTCTTCGACCCATGTTTTTAACTTGAAAGCGTTTTCTACATTTCCACAGGCAAAAACTGGAGCGCGGGTCATTTGGTCTCTGTAAACTTTTGCCCTTGCTCCTCCTCCCACATTTATCGCAGAACAACCTCTGTTTACGCTAGCTACAAGGGCACCTTCTGTAGTGGCAAGCGCGAAATAATACAAATCGTCAGCGTAATCACCTTTTACTTTGATTTTAACAATTCCTATGGGGATTTCTACGCTACCGACAGGACATTCTATGTTTCTACCGCACAACTCGTTAAAGTCTAACGTTGATACGAGAGAAGAGAGGTCTTTATTCGTGATTTTTTCTAAAGCAAGTCGCCTAATTTTCGTCGCGACATTAGCATCGCCCCCCACTAATTCTTCGATCTCATGGAACTTTAAATCTCCTCTAACAAGCCGATCTACAACATCTTCAACTTCGACTAAAGAGATAACCATAAAAAACACCTCCAAGAAAATTGAGGATAAAGCATTTTCTTTGTTTTAGAGCGGATAGATTGAAGAAATAGCTGGGGACATTGATTCAAAATGAGAAGGTTATCAAGAAGTTTGACTTAATTATGTTGCTAATTTAAAAAGATAGTTAATAAAGCTTTTCTCAAGCCTGAATAGGAATATTTTGAATCAGTTTCTTTCTTTAACTGTCTTCTTGTTCTCTTTAGAGTTCTGTGAGACTTTACGTGAACGATATTTTAAAACACGGAATCTCCAACATCTCAAAAAACAACACCAAAAATAAAAAGAACATATAAACATTTTAAGAAAAATAATATAATCATAACATTATAAACAAACATAATGAAAGCATTCAAAGAACTAAAACCGCTTGATTTATAAATCTTTGAAGCTAAAAATAGAGCCGTCCAAGATGTGGGGCGAGTAGTCTAGAAAGGGATTATGCCAGCCTCTAGATTGGCATGATGCCTGCCTTGGGAACCGCCGATCAACAACATGTTTCCAGTAAGTCAAGTAAGCAGGTGGTCGTGGGTTCAAATCCCACCTCGCCCACCAATTTTCACTAATTTTTAATTATTAGAAAAATAGATTTTTTATTTTTGTTAGTTTAATTTATGTTATTATAATTTTTGCCATGTAGGGGCCTAAAAGATCGTAGCCTTTCTCCTCGTAGTAGGGGCGAACTCCTATACCGCTTGTGACTAAAAGTTTTTTGATGTCATATTCTTCTTTCACTATTTTTTCTGCGGTTGAGAGGAGGTTTGATCCCCATCCTTTATGTTGCCAAGCGTTTTCAAATTTTTCACCTATTGGTACTTGAAGTCCGTAAATTCTTAACTCTCGAACTATTGCAGTTTTTTCATCTATTTCTGGGCGGTGCGCGTTTTTTGAAGGTATTCTTAGTCTCAAAAAACCTATGAGAACATTGTTTTTCAGATCCTCGTATGAAAGAAATATTTCCTCTCCGCCCGAAGCTTCGTAACTCTGTCTCTTTAAACAAACGTTTTCAATATCTACCATTATCCCTTCTTTATGGGCTTTCAACCCTGCCTCACGACACCTTATACACCCGCATTTTAACCCTTCATTTTTCATATGCTCTTTAACAACATCTCTAAGATGCCCTATTTTGGGCCCTGCCTCTATAAGGTAGGCTGGAATGTCCCGTTGAATCCTTTGGATTCTTAACCATGGTGGAACCATAGCTTTTATTTCTGCTATCAATTTGATTAACTCTTCATCAGAATAAGGAACATATTCTCCCTTCCTCCACCGCTCATAAAGCTTGGTACCTTCTAAAACAAGACATGGATATAACTTTAGCATGTCGGGTTTAAACCTTGGATCGTTAAAAAGCGCGTGAAAAGCTTCAAGATCCCGGTGATAATCCGTCCCTGGAAGACCGGGCATCATGTGAGCCCCGATTTTTAATCCAGCATCCCTAGCCAGCTGAAAAGCTTTCACCACATCTTCTACAGTATGACCTCGTTCTACCTTTTCATATACATCGTCATAAAGGGTTTGCACTCCTATTTCGACCCTGGTGGCACCAAGCGTTAACATAAGGTCTAAGTGAGATTCCCTGCAATAATCTGGCCTAGTTTCTATTGTGAGCCCTATACACCTTGATGGCGCGGTTTCATTAAATTTTTGAGCCTCTATTAATGATTTTGAATCTTGTTGGTTCATGGCGTCTATACATCGTTTAACGAACCACTTTTGGTAGCTTATCGGCGTGGAAGGAAAAGTTCCTCCCATGATGATTAGATCGATCTTGCTGGTAGGATGACCTATACTCATCAACTGTTTTATACGAGCCTTCACTTGAGCCGAGGGATCATATAGGTGCTGTGCACCTCGGAGGGATGCTGGCTCTCTCCCGGTATAGGATTGGGGGACATCTTGTTCGGGTCCACCAGGACAGTAGGCGCACCTACCGTGGGGGCATGGGTAGGGTTTGGTCATTACGGCTACTACTGCTACTCCTGAAAGGGATCTTACTCTTCTCTTGCGTAGTAAGCCTATAAGGACGGGGAACTTCTCAAGGTCGTCTGATATTTTTTCTATTAGTTCAGAGTTGCTTGGGCATTTTGGTAGGGAGTATTTGGCGCATATTTCATGCTTTATTTTGTCGACGTAATCCCTCCCTTTTATTTTTCCTTTTATTGCTGCTTCATAGAGTTTAGAAACTATCTCTTCACAAGCTTTAGAGTACACCAAATCAGCCGCTCTAAAAACCTGGCTCACAAAATCTCACCTTAAATTTACTCTCTTTTTTGTTTTATCCCCCACCCAAGCTATGAAAGAGAACAAAAACAGTTTTTAGAAATTATGTTTTTTAAAAAAGTTATCTGCGGCGGCGAGAAGTGGCTTCAGGTTGTCCTGAGGCTTGTCCTAGCATGATTCTTTTCCAATGAAGTTTTCGATATCTCATTCTTGGGGATGGTGAATGTTTTTCACGAGACTCGACTTTTGGTGTTTGTTTTCTAACTTTTCCTGCTTTAGTTAAGCTACCGTGACTGCCTGGCAAAAATTAACACCTCACTTCTTACTCACGATATATTCTTATTCCTAAAATCAAGTTATCTTTTGCCCGGATGCATCCCGCGTGTATTTTCCAAAACATTTCTTGATTTCTCGAAGTTTGTTTGAATTAAAAACTGGTCCTTCGGTGCATAATATGGTTCCTGTAGGGTCTAAAACACATTGACCGCACAAACCTATGGCGCATTTTACATATCGTGTTAGACTAACTTGAAGCTCTATTCCATGCTTCTCTGTAATCTCAAAAACTTTTTTTAACATAAGCTCTGGACCGACTGCGTAGACCTCATCCACCTTTTTTTCAGAAACTATTTTGAGGAGGGCTTGGTGTGCTAATCCTTTCATGCCCCTTGTTCCATCATCAGTGCAAGGCTGAATAAATATTCTTGAATTTTTCTCTGCTAACTTTTCCATCTCTTTTAAAAAAACAAGTTGTTCCTTTGTTTTTGCAGCTATTATAACATCTATCGTGTCAAAGATATTGAGTTTTAAAAACTTTTGAATGAGGGCGCGCAAAGGTGCCATGCCATAACCTCCCCCGACTGCTACAATCTTTTTTCCTTTCAAAGCGAAACCCTTCCCGTAGGGTCCTCTAATTCCAAGAAAATCTCCTGCTTTTTTTGAACAAACAGCCCTTGTGGCTTCCCCTACTTGTTCAACAGTAATGGCGATAATTCCTTTTTCTTTATCTATTATCGAAAGACCCATTGGGGCCTCGTCTACGCCAGGACACCACACCATGACAAACTGTCCAGGTTCTGCTATCCTCGCAATGTTTGGAGCCTTCATCTCAATCGAAGATACTGTAGGATTTTCTTGGATGACCTTTGTAATTTTCACCATTTTAGGCGCGTGGACAATATTGTCGCTTTTATTAGCTTCATTCATGCGCTATTCCTACTATTTCATCGATGGTTTTAATCCCCATTTGTTCCATATAGTTTGCTAAACCTTTAATTATTTCATCAAAGATTTTGAAGTTATTCATGCTCAAAGCTGACCCAATTTGGAACGCTTCAGCCCCTGAAAGTATGAATTCTAAAGCGTCTTCCCATCTTGTTATTCCCCCAACACCTATTATTGGGATCTCTACCTTTTCAAAGATTTCATAGATACATCTAACCGCTATTGGACGGATCGCTGGCCCGGATAAGCCTCCAAATTTATTCCCTAACACTGGTTTTTTTGCGTAAATATCTATAACCATAGCTTTAAGCGTGTTAATCGCCGTAATCGCGTCGGCTTCCGCCTTTTCTGCTGCCATAGCAATGTTTGAGATATCTGTTACATTAGGAGTAAGTTTAACAAAAACAGGACGATCGACCACATCTTTTACAGCCTTAACGACCTTAGTGAGGATGGAAGGATCAGAGCCTATAACGGCGCCATATCTGCCTCCATGAGGGCATGAGACATTCAACTCGTAACCGTCAGGCTTTGCTTCAGAAATCCCTGAGGCTACCTTTTGAAACTCTTCGGCATCAGATCCGAAAATGCTTACGATTAACGGAACTCCGCACCGTTTTTTATAAAGAATTAAATCCTCTTTAAACGCTTCAAACCCAGGGTTCGGTAACCCCATCGCGTTTACGAAACCTACCCCTTTCCCTACCTCGACTAAAGTAGGACCAGGGTATCCTTCTTTAGGCTCCACGCCTATGGATTTTGTAACAACACCTCCAGCCCCTGCTTCAGCAACCCTGACAAGAGTGGAAACAGAAACTCCCAAGATCCCAGAAGCCAACATAGAGGGATTTTTCATTCTTATTCCTGAGATTTCAACAGATAGATCTACCTGCAAAAACAATTCCCCTTTCTTATGATGCTTAGTTTATTGGACACTTAAGAAACGTGAACTACCCTCAGATTTCGGAGAGGGTTTCCTCCCTCGCACTCTGATACGCTAATGGGTCTCCTTTCGGAGCGGCGTACTCTGGGGAGGTTTGGGGCGTGTTCACGGCCGCCTTGCTATTAAGCATGTAGCTTAAGAGCATGTTGCCTATGTTGATGGCTCCGTTTAAGTCTCGGTTATATTCTAACCCGCAATCCTTACATCTGAAAGATCTTTTTTTGATTTCGGTGTTTAGGGTTCCGCATCTCCAACACAGTTTGGAGGTGTAGGCTTCGTTTAAAGGTATTACTGGAACTTCTTCCCATAAGGCTTTGTAGGTTAGCATTTGTTTTATTTTGTAGGAGGGCATTGTGTGTATTTTTCGGTTGTTTTTTCTACACCTTGCTTCTCCTTTAATTCTCGACTGTCTAACGTTTTTAAGGCCACCGAAAACGATAACGGGTTCATACCCACATCTCTTAAGTATCTTAGCTCTATTCACTATTTTCCTTGTGGCTTTATGTAGGATGTCGTTTACTTTTCTACTTTCCTTGTTTGCTAAGTGTTCTTTAATCCAATTAATTGCGTGTTTTATCTTCTTTCGACCTACTCCTTTCTTTAGGTTGTTGTAATGTGCCCTAACACTCCTCACATCCCTTCCTTGAAACTGGACATTTTTTCGCTTTTTCCCTTGATTCCATAACTCTACAGAAACGACAGGGTTTGCTTCTCCGATATCGCATACTATTATGATGGTTTTGTTAGTTATTGGTTGTGGTTTAGGGATTTCCGCCTCTTTTTGAACAGTTATATAGAGGAAAAACTCTCCGTTCTTTTTGAATAGTTTGGATTCACAGATTTCCATGTCCGGTTCTATTGGGCAGTGGGGTTTAACGGCAACCCATACTCCACCTCTTCTTCCAGCAACAGGGATTTTGGTCCAATATTCCGCTATTTTCGTGTTCCGCTTTTCCACTTTTAAAAGGTCTTTTCTGATTGATATCGGATACTCTTTGTTAGGTTTAATCTTTTTGTAAAACCGTTTAGCTTGCTGTTTGTTAGCTGAGTACAGTTTCACCTTTTCACCATGTAGGAAACGTTGAAGATTATAGTATTCTTCTTCAAGAAGTCTTTGTTTAACTTTAGTCAAATACACAATTTTTGTTTTGATTGTCTTTTTAATTTTCAAAGGTCACAGACCTCAACATTTAATAGTTCAGCTTCTAATTTAAGCTCACCGCAAATTATTACATATAATCGCAGAGAATCTTCTAGTGGAGATGAAAATATTTATGGGGATATGAGACCAACATGAGGGACTTGATATTGGAAAAAGTGTACGTGGCAGTAAATTGTGCAGGCGTGTTTTTACTGGATTCAAATGGTGCGATAATTGATTTAAAAGCCTTTCCAGAAGATGTTGAGGAGAGAGCTGAGATATTTTGGCAGATACAAGAAGACATTATTTCAGAGGAGATTGTAGAGTTTCTTGAAAAACATTTAAAAGAGGGAGTAAACGCGGTTTTTGAAGACAAGAAACTTGCGGAGAGAATGAGTAAAAGAATAAAAGTAAATGTTCTAGTAGAACGAGGCGCAGAACCCTTTCTCACTTTTAGATCCGCGATTCCTTGGAATCTTATTGATCAAGGAGTTGTTAATGATGCGGAGACATACATAAAGCAGGTAAGAGAGATTAGTTTATCGCTTGGTAAGAAGGGTATTACAAAATTTGCTCGGCAGAAAGATAAGGTAGTTATTCAGGTTATAGCTACTATTGACGATATAGATAAGACGATAAACTTTTTCGCCGGGAGACTTAGGGATTGGTATAACCTTCATTTTCCAGAAGCTAGCGATTTGTTGGAAGACCATCATCAATTTTTCCGTTTTATTTCAGAAATAGAAAGTCGTTTATTAATATCTCGTGGATTACTTGAGGAAAAAGGTTTTGGGAAAATTGCTGAAAAAATGTTGATGGCTGCAGAAGGCTCTATGGGGGCAGAATTTTCAGAAGAAGATTTGGAACCTTTAAAAAATATGGCTAAAACCATGTTAGAATTAGCTAAAAGAAGGCAAGAGTTAGCAAAATATTTGGAAAAGATTATGAGCGAAATCACGCCAAACCTTACAGGTTTAATAGGGCCTCTTTTAGGGTCAAGGTTGATACATCTTGCAGGAGGGTTAAAAGAACTCGCCTTTCTTCCCTCTACTGTCATACAAGTTTTAGGCGCTGAAAAAGCTTTATTTCGATTCTTGAAAACGGGCACTAAACCGCCAAAACATGGCGTAATCTTTCAACACGCATATGTACATAACGCGCCCAAATGGCAAAGAGGAAAGATTTCGCGGGTTCTTTCAGGAAAGATCGCTATCGCTGCAAGGATAGACGCATTTACAGGCGATATAAGGTACGAAGAATTACAAAAAGACATGGAAGAACGAATAAAAGAGATCAGGAAAAAATATCCCTCTCCACCGCCTAAAAAACAAGCAAAAACAAAAAGAAAGCTAAAAGAGAAAAAGAAAGGAAAAAAGAGGGTAAAAAAAGAGGCTGGGAAAATTGTCCATTAAAGTAATAAACGTTGAAGAACATGAAAAGTTCCCAAACATATTCAAAGTAAAGTTTGAAGACGGGTCAGAAAAACTTGCAACAAAAAACCTTTCACCAGGCTTTGCAGTTTATGAAGAACGCCTCATAAAATCTCAAGGAGAAGAATACCGATTATGGGACCCATACAGAAGCAAATTAGCTGCAGCCATCTTAAAAGGAGTAAAAAATGTAGCGATAAAACAAGGGGACAAAGTTCTTTATCTTGGCGCTTCGACAGGAACCACTGCAAGCCACGTCTCAGACATAGTAGGAGAGGAAGGCCTAGTATTTTGCGTGGAAATATCTCCCCATGTAATGAGAAAGCTGTTAGAAGTCTGTGAAAAAAAATATAACATGATACCCATCCTTGGAGATGCAAAAAAACCTGAGACCTACACCTTCCTAATAGGACAAATAACAAGTATTTATTGCGATGTAGCAACACCAGAACAAGCAAGACTTCTAGCAGATAACGCCGACACCTTTCTCATCCACGGGGGGGAGGCAACTATCGCCATCAAAGCTAGGAGCATAGATGTTACAGAAAAACCAGAAAAAATCTTCGCACAAGAGATAAGCACAATGGAAAAAAGAGGCTTAAAAATCGTCGAAAAAATTTACCTTGAACCTTTCAGCGAAGATCACGCCATGGTTATCGCAAAACACAACCGATGAAGTTCGTTTAAGTACACAAGTATCAAAAAGCCTATAAAACTACTTTTTGAGGCAAATAATTTATTAGCTCTAAATTTCTTTGGCATATTACTCTACCAGGCGCAATTTATAGACGCATTTATCATTGCCCCAAGTTTTACATCCTATTTCTTCGCAAATCGCTTCGCCAAACCCCCGCAACCTTGCAACTTCCTGAAAAACACCGCCCACAAAAAGACAATATTGTAACCCTTTAAGATTCTCAGAAAGGTTGACATCCTTACAAAATGGACAATTTGCATCTTCGTAGTAAATAGCTTTTTCCTCGGGATCATACCATACTTTCGTCATACTACTACCGGTAAACACTTTATATGCGATGGAAAGCGTATCTTTTAACTCTTCAAACTCTCCTGCATGCTCTTTTATCTTTTCTGCATATTCTATTAGAAGTGTTTCCGCCATCTTCCTGCCGAAAACTCTTAAAGACTCATTAATTTTCTTAACATCACCGTTGTTTAGTCCAATAAGATGGTCATTTAAAGCGTCTACAAATGCTTGAAAAAGTTCTAAACTAATCTTATGCATCTTTAAATGAAATCCTAACCAACCTTTAACTTTAGGCAAAGATTTTCCTCCTCTAATATCTTATAATTTGTTAAAACATAAATTTTTAGAAGACATAAGAACAAAACACTATAACTATCTTCTTTTTTAAAAATAATAAATTTATCACTTTTTTTGCTTCCTTTTAGATAAGAGGATCTGTAGACTGTTCTTGACACAACTATACCACCAAGATCCCGCCTAGATAGCGCGATAAGAAAATCCACCCATACTCTACACAAATTCTAACAGAACACAATGGCTAGATAATCAAAGAACTATTACCACAACACCGAAAAGACCCCCTCCCACACACCTAATTATCCTAAAAAAACCTATAACAAGAAAAAGATATCAGTATCAATAACGTATTGGATTACTACTCAGTAACGTAGTAACGTAGTATCACTGACATACTCTCCACCCTAAAGGGTTGGAGGTTCTACGGTTGTTGTTTTAACTTTTACAACCGATGGCTGTGCCACCAGCCAGTTATCCCTATCCCGCCAGTAGGGCTTCGGGAATATCGGGTTAGCTATGTTCGCTACACCGTTCACATCCGCGTTCATTGTTACCCCCTGCGTTTTACAGATGTATAGTCCTCTGTGTTTTCTACCGTTTCTGTGTATTTTTCCGCATAGAGAACAGGTTTTAGACGTGTATTTCTCCTCCTTTTTCCCTATCTTTATTCCGTGATTTTCTGCTGTTACTCTAAGCCGTTCATAGATGTATTTAAAAGACCAGAAGTTGTTTATCATCGCATTAGCTTTTCTCCCTTTCATTTTCTTTCTACTGTTCTCTCTTATGCGTGTTACATCTCCTATGACTATTTCTGAAACTTCTTTTTCCCAGCAGTTTTTGACAAATCTCGCTATTATCGTGTTTATCGAGTGTTTAAACCTTTTCTGCCTTTTCTTAAACAATCTTCTTAGTTGTCTTGATGTTTTCCTTTTCCCGTTTTTCTCCATGATGCTTTGGTGTTTTCCTATTTTTCCGTTCCAGTACCACCAATCGCTTAACAAGCTTCTCCCAGAATATATCTCTGGTCGTTTTTCTTTTTCTATCCAGCTTGTTATGATGTTTATGATCCCCAAGTCGGCGTATGCCTTCTTTTTCTTATCTCCTGTTGGTTGATGTAGGGGTTTTTCTATCTCTACTGGCATATAGGCATACCATCTCCTTGAGAGATCATCATAACGTATCTCTAACCTTCCCTGCTTTCCTTCCCACCTGTTCTGTCCTTTCCACCTAATTTTTAGCCCGAAGGGGAGTTTTAGATACTTCTCTTCAAGCTTATAACAATTACACCTTATAAGAATCATTAAAACTCTCTTCCCCGTTTTCCTGTCTTTCCAGTAGGTTGGAGGAGAAACTTTCCTTATGTGTTTTGGGAGTTTTCCCTCCTTTTTCAGCCTTAACAAAGCGAAAAAAGACTTCCAAGCCTCGTTGTTCTTCCTTGTTACCTGTTGGGCTGTAGCAGAACCTATAACCTTCTTATACTTGTGATAGAAAAAGTCGGTGTTCCAGTCGAAGTTTCCTGAGAAAAAGGACTGTCTTCTCTTATAGTTTACCTCGTTAAACATCCTTGCACAGTTGTCGGCTAACTCGAACAACCTTTGCTCTTGCTCTTTATTCGGGCTTAGTCTGAACGTGTTGGTTCTTCTTCTTCTCACTTAACAGCCTCTTTATCACGTCTGAATACGTGTCTCCTACCTTCATCATCGACTTTAACTTGTTCGCAACTTCTCTGCGGATGGAAATTTTGACCTTATCCTTTTTATCCATTTTTACCCCAAACACCAAACAGGATAAAAAATATATGAACATATCGCAATCCATCCCCGCCCTAAAGGGCTGGGGCCTTCTTGCTCACCTTCAGTAACTTAGTGGATTAATAAGAAATTAAACAAATTTTTTTTCAAGCGAGATTAGGCTTCTTTTTTTTAGTGCGAGACATTTTTGCATTATATCAAACCATGGCTTTCCAAGTTCTTCTGAGATTTCAGTAATGCTTCTTTTCCCATCCACTAAATCAAGAATCCTGTGCTCGTCCTTTGAAAGTTTTACCGAGCTATAATCATTAACTAAAACAGGGATAGTATGCTCCTTTTTTTCCACCAATACACGTGTTTCCCCACCCTTTTCTCTCTCCTCCACAAACTCTTCTACCAACCGATCAATTGAGTTTTCAAGAATTTTTAAACTATCACTCTCACCTTCCCATTGCAATGGCTTACCACCAAAATGAGATCCAATTAACCCGGTTATTCGCGAAATTAATCCTTGAACCATCTCTTGATAGTCTTTCGTTACCACAACAACGATCGTTATTTCAAGCTCATCAATCAAGCCAAAACCGAAAAAATACCCTTCAAGATCCATACCCTTGATTTTTGTTTTTCCAGGGATACCTTTATCTATTATCGTGTTTGCGAAAGATTGAATAGCTGAAAAAAACCCTGTTAAAATAATAGAATCAGCCGTAATTTCTTCAAAATGGCGGTGAAAAAGCTCTACACCATTTTGTTTAAAAACATAAAGGCCCACGAGCCCCATTTGAAAAAACCTCATCAATCCTTGAATTACAATTAACCTCTGTTTCTTGAAATATTTTTAGGGTAAAACTACCTGAAAAACCTTAAAAATTTTAGTACCCCGTTTTAAACCGATTTGAACCTCCTTTATTTGTAAACATTCCCAGTAATTTGCCAAAAACAAATAACGCCAAAACATATTATGTAAAGAAGATAAACAATTTAATTTTTTCATTTAGACAAATATTAGACTTTATATATGATATCTGCATCAAATCTTTTTTATTTTATGGATTATACCTTCCTTCCTAAAAACAAAGAACTATTTAACTTATTCAGCGAGAAGTCCCCTTCTGCGAGGGAGGAGGTAAATCGCGGTGTTTATAAAAGTTTTCAAGAAAAGAAGAGTAAGATGCAGCAGCTAAACCAGAAGATAAGATCAAGCTCAGGATACTCCTTTCAAAGGGGAAGAAGAAATCCTTTAGAGTTCAAAAAATCGAAAAACAGGGGACAAAAAGCAAATCTTCCCCTGTTTAGAAACCTGTAAAGCCAGGGTAGGTAAAAAAATAATAGCTTATAAATTTAGGCTGTATCCTAGCCCAGAGCAAGAAAAAAGACTGTTATGGACCTTGGAAAGATGCAGGTTTTTATACAACCAGATGTTAAAAGGCTTAAACCAGCAGGAAGATAAGCCTAACAGGTTAGAGCTGCAAAACTCCCTCCCAGAGTTAAAAGAAAACCATCCAGAGCTCAAAAAAGTTTACTCTAAAGTTTTACAATACGAATCATACCTGTTGAGAAATTAGACGTAAACGGTTTGATAAGGATTAGTTATAATGCTCGGAACATAATGGATTCCTCTTGGAACAAATTCACGCAATTTCTGTCTTACAAGGCTGAAAGAGCTGGTAAGACGGTTGTAGAAGTGAGCCCGAGAGGAACTACCCAAGAATGTTATAAATGCGGCAAAGAAGTGGAGAAAAGTTTGGCTGTAAGAACCCATAAATGCCCCCATTGCGGGTTAGATATAGGCAGAAACTACAACTCCTCATTCGTAGTCTTGAAAAGAGGTTTAGAAGAACTGTTAGGGCAGGGACTGCCCGAATTTACGCCTGCGGAGACAGAGCCTCTACCGAGAAAGATCTCGGCAAGTTCAGTCGTTGAAACAGGAAGCTCCCTGCGATAGCTGGGAGTAGTTCACATGATTGGACTCCCAAAGCGGTTTTTTCTACGGTCTAATTCTTTTCTAATCATAAACTTTTGCTGGTTATAATGTTTTATCTGGCGTATATAGTCCGGTCCGTTTATTTCGCCCCTTTCAAATCTTTCATGGAGGGTGTTTAAAACTTTGATAATAGCGTAATGATTACTTTCTAAAAGATTTATATAATAACCTATATATCGCCTGTATTCGGGTCCGTTTATTTCTCCCTTTTGAAATTTTTCGTCCAGTTTGTTTAATATTTCGATAATCGCGTGATAATTACTTTCTAAGTTAGGTCTATCTAAAAAGTTAAGAAAATCAAAGGGGTAATACTCGTCTTTAATCCCTCCTACGAGTTGTTTTTGGCTTAAACCAAGCGGAAAGAGAATATGCTCGATAAGTTTTTCAACTCTCTTTTTGAAGGGTTCAATGTCTATTTTATCACGGGCTAATTGTTCAAGAAAATAACTGTTTTTGACAGCATTTTCATAATATTTCTTAGAAAATTTGAAAACATCTTTAAGTTTGGCGGCTTCTCTTCTGGAAAATAAAAACAAGTACTCGCCTTCATCAGTCCTAAAAATCACTTTTTTACTTGAAAAGAAATGATTTTCTATGTCGATCATGTGAGTATTTTCAAGCTTTAACTCGTAAAAGTTTAATGATTTAGTTTGTTTTTTCTCTTCATTGTCGTGTTTCATATCTTTTAAGGGAAGAAAAAGTATTCGGTGATCTGTTAAAATAATATATCCTCTACCTTTTTTTAGATTGATGTCTCTTGGAGCGCTGGCAAATTTTTTATATCGATATATGCAAACAGGCGATTCACCTGGCATTATCTCAATGAAACTTGATAATTTATCAAAAACAGACTTTATTTCTTCTAGCCTTTCAACGGATCTTTCAGCCTGTTTTGAACGCTCAGAAAAAAAGCCTAATCTTTGTGAAACTAGATTTTCAAAAACTTCTACTTCTTCTGATAATGTTTTTAGAACTATAAAATTAGATTTTAGATCAAGAGGGCTCATTTGGTTGGGTCGGGAGAAGGAGAGAACATGTTGCGCGAGGCTTTTTGCCGTATGAGTGATTGCTTGTTCAACTTCTTTTAAGCACGTCGGAAAACCTTTACGGATCTCGTTCAATGACTGTTCAATAATCGGGTAGTGTAAAAAGTTATTTCTACGCAGTAAAATCGCCCGATTTAAAACAGAGTTAAAAACTGAAACGAAGTCTGCTATATTTGTAAACTCATGTCTCAACTTTAATACTAGGTCGCGGAAGGAGAAAACTAAGAATTTTCTTTCCTCGTCTACCGGATGGATATCTCTAGAAAGACAACTAGGACACATCCTGATGGTGGTATTGCCCTCTTTTTTTTCACTTCTACGGCCACAAACAGAGCAGAAAATCACCTCTTCTAGTATGAGGGCAGAACAATAACTGCAGAAAAGTGCTTTGGAAGACTCCCTTTTCAAACACTTACTACAGATAATTGCGCCACAACTTCTGCAAAAAAGTAGAAGATCTATAGAAAGCATATCGCCACAAAAAGCACAATGAACAGATTCGCCGTTATGACCACCGCTTGCCCTCAAAAAAACCAACCCCGACCCATGTAATAAAAAAGAAATAAAAAAACGCTAAAAAAATAAGTATCATCAATATAATACCAACCCTCTTTAAAAAAAGCGCCAGTTATCCGCAAGAAAAAAAGCCTAGTGTATAAAATTTACTGAAGGTGAGCAAGAAGGCCCCAGCCCTTTAGGGCGGGGATGAATTGCGATATGTTTATATATTTTTTATCCTGTTTGGTGTTTGAGGTAAAAATGGATAAAAAGGATAAGGTTAAGATTTCCATCCGCAGAGAAATTGCAAACAAGCTAAAGTCGATGAAGAAGGTAGGAGACACGTATTCAGACGTGATAAAGAGGCTGTTAAATGAAAAGAAGAAGAATAAGAACTAACACGTTCAAACTAAGCCCGAATAAAGAGCAAGAGCAAAGGTTGTTCTTGTTAGCCGATAACTGCGCAAGGATGTTTAACGAGATAAACTATAAGAGAAGACAGTCCTTTTTCTCGCGAAACTTTGACTGGAACACCGACGAGCCCTATCACAAGTATAAGAAGATTATAGGTTCTGCTACAGCCCAACAGGTAACAAGGAAGAACAACGAGGCTTGGAAGTCTTTCTTCGCTTTGTTAAGGTTGAAAAAGGAGGGAGAACTCCCAAAACACATAAGAAAGGTTTCTCCTCCAACCTACTGGAAAGACAGGAAAACGGAGAAGAGTTTTAACGATTCTTATAAGGTGTAACTGTTATAAGCTTTCCGAGAACTATCTAAAACTCCCCTTAGGGCTAAAAATTAGGTGGAAAGGAAAGAACAGGTGGAAAGGAAAAAAGCAAGGACGGTTAGAGATACGTTACGATGACCTCTCAAGCCGATGGTATGCCTATATGCCGGTAGAGGTAGAAAAACCCCTACATCAACCAACAGCAGACAAGAAAAAGAAGGCATACGCCGACTTGGGGATCATAAACATCATAACAAGCTGGATAGAAAAAGAAAAAAGACCAGAGATATATTCTGGGAGAAGCGTGTTAAGCGATTGGTGGTACTGGAACGGAAAAATAGGAAAACACCAAAGCATCATGGAGAAAAACGGGAAAAGGAAAACATCAAGACGACTAAGAAGATTGTTTAGAAAGAGGAAGAAAAGGTTCACACACTTGATAAACACGATAATAGCACGATTTGTGAGAAACTGCTGGGAAAAAGGAGTTTCAGAAATCGTTATAGGAGATGTAACACGCATAAGAGAGAACAGTAGAAAGAAAATGAAAGGTAGAAAAGCTAATGCGATGATAAACAACTTCTGGTCTTTTAAATACATCTACGAAAGGCTTAGAGTAACAGCAGAAAATCACGGAATAAAGACGAGGAAAAAGGAGGAGAAATACACGTCTAAAACCTGTTCTCTCTGCGGAAAAATGCACAGAAACGGTAGAAAACACAGGGGACTATACATCTGTAAAACGCATGGAGTAACGGTGAACGCAGACGTGAACGGTGTAGCGAACATAGCTAACCCGATATTCCCGAAGCCCTACTGGCGGGATAGGGATAACTGGCTGGTGGCACAGCCATCGGTTGTAAAAGTTAAAACAACAACCGTAGAACCTCCAACCCTTTAGGGTGGAGAGTATGTCAGCATCTTGGGCATAACAAGAACATAGCAAATACAGGAATAGAAGCCATAAGAACATTTTTCAGATCCCACTATAAACGAAGAAACAATAAAGGAGCTCATAGAGCAAATAAGTTGCCTAGTAAGAAACTTATATAGCCTATAAAATTGCTTAAAACTTCACTAGACCCTATCAACTTTAAAAGCCCTTTTTTTGATCTTCGGTGGTTTTTTGTTGGATGAGACGGTAAAAAAAGTTGAAGAAATGTTAGAAATTATAAAAAAAACTGGGAAAAAAGACCCTGTTTTAAGAATAAAAACTATTTGCAACTTACGTAAAGTTTTAGAAAATAGTCAGTTGCCAAAAAAAACATTATTAGAAATTCTATCAACTGTTAGAAAGCTTTTAAAAACCCGGGATAAAGGTGTAAGAGTAGAAATAGCCCTAATATTGGGAGAAATCGCAATAAAAACCCCAGAAACAACAAAAAAATGCCTAAACACTCTTAACGACCTTATAAATGACAGCTTTACTTTAGTAAGAAAAAGCGCCTTAAAAAGCTTCGAAAAAATCCTGTTTGAAAGCAAAACCATCTCAGAAGAAACAGCGGCAACCATAGCAAAAAAAATAGTCAGATTAGCAACAGACAAAGACCGCGACGTTAGAAAACAAGCAATTAAAACAGTAAGAAAATTCAAACACATGAGATAAAAAATACCAAAAACGAAAAACAAATAGCTAAATAAACTCAAGAGGTCTTCTCCTACTATGAGAAGCAGGACCCGCATATCCCATCCTAAACAAAACAAAAGGCTCCTCATCCAACAACATATAAGCATCCCTAACCTGCTCCTTATACGCTTCTACTTGAATCGCAGCGTTTAACGGATGAAAACTTATCCCAAGATTTGTAGCAACAAGAGACAACCGTTCATAAACCCTCCCCCCAATGAGCTGGGTTTTCCTAGTGTTGAAGGACCCACTTAAAAGACCAATAACCGGCGTTTTCTTTATCAACTTTTCAATATTTCTTACAAAGAAAAAATCTAAGTGAAACAAATCCACCGCTTTCGGCTTCATTACAACAGGAAAAATTCTAGCTTTTAAACCACTAATATTCAAAGTCTCCAATGACAACCCATCTCTATAAACCGCCGCTTCTTCCCCCGAAAATCGCATCCAAGAATAAATCTCATTCCTAACCTCCTTGTTTCTAAATTGATACTTCAACGCACCCTTAACAGCAGATGCTATAAAATCCTTCACTTTGCCCTCTGTTATAAATTGTAATTCCAACCCTTCAGGCGGTATACTCATCAACTTTTCAACAACCTCATCAGAAAGAGGCCTACTCTCATAAGGCCCTCTATTTGTACGCCGCCCACTTATCGCTTTAAATAAAACCTCATCCCCCTCTCTCAAAGACCTCATCAACTCAACATTAGCCACCAAATCACTCTTCTCCCCCTCAGGCAAAAGATTCACATAAGGCGTATACTTAAAATATTCTGCAGCCACTACTAAATTTTCCAACGCAGCCCCCAGACCAATATACATCTCCTTAAAAGTTGGATCAATAAAAGGTAAACCCCTACTCCTATCAAAAAATAATTGGATAAGTCCCTCATCCTTCTCCTCCTCTACAGTAACCCCAAACTTCCAAGGCTGAGTATTATACAAAGAAGGAGCAAGAACCGCATAATTAACCAAAGAACGAATACCCTTCTCCAAAACCTCCTCCTCCGCCTTAACCCATAATTCCAACCCTTCATCCATCCTCTAAAACCCCCTTAATTAAAAAATAAAGACCAATTCATTACTTGCAAAAAATCCGCCGAATTAAAGTTAAAATTTTAAACCGATTGGTGCGCCGGCCGGGATTCGAACTCGGGTTACTGGCTCGCTCCGTTACTAACTTACACCAAAAAAACCCTTTAAAGGTCTAACATGGGAGGCCAGAGTCCTAACCAGGCTAGACTACCGGCGCCACAATTAAACTGTCCTACCGTCCGATTAAAACCTGTATTAAAGTGTTTCTTCCGTCGCATTTATTAAATTATCTTTTAGCTCCAGTCTAAAAGAAATATTATAATCACCAGCATGAACCATGCTTCTCAAATTTTACTAATCTACGAATAACTTTTGCACCTATTTATACCGGGAGAAAAATGGACGCAGAACTGCACGAATACTTACGATTACTGAAGGTGGGCAAGACGGCCCCAGCCCTTTAGGGCGGGGATGGATTGCGATAGGTTTATATATTTTTTATCCTGTTTGGTGTTTGTGATAATAATGGATAAAAAGGATAAGGTTAAGATTTCCATCCATAGAGAAGTTGCGAACAAGCTAAAGTCGATGATGAAGGTAGGAGACACGTATTCTGACGTGATAAAGAGGCTGTTAAGTGAGAAGAAGAAGAAGAACCAA
>Ga0209636_10002221_pt1 | contig 19785 bp, 14 predicted proteins | sample DeeMarSWOR152_54_FD_187464 | JGI IMG/M metagenome (GOLD analysis project Ga0209636, IMG submission 187464) | Marine sediment microbial communities from White Oak River estuary, North Carolina - WOR-1-52-54 (SPAdes) (version 2) | ecosystem: Environmental > Aquatic > Marine > Intertidal zone >... | reverse complement strand
GAAATCTCCTCGGTTTAATAAAACCTTAACTTTGTTACTAGCAGAATCTAAAACAACGATATCATCTTCATTTACTGAATCAATGTATCGTACAAACACTTTTTCTAGCTCGCCTCCAACATCAATGGTTTTCCCGCTGAACATCGTATTTCCGTTGTAACGATAGAGTAGTACTTTTCCAGCTAAACCTGCCATTACGATAAAATCATCATCTACTTCTTGTGATATTTCTGTATTACTATGTTTCCCATTGACTCTTCCCACTATATCATTATCATGAGCGTAATCATGAGCTTCATGGACCGAAATCGTACCATCATTATTATCATCTAAGTTCAATAAACCTCTTGTTACATTATGGTAAGGATTACTAAAGGGATAATGTTGGTACCAATCTGTTGTATTTTTATATCCGTATCGATTATTCGCTATGATGGTGTCGACATAATTGCCAACACCAGGTTGTTTATTGTAATTTGCAGAGGTAAATTCGTTGGTAAAATATGAGAGTCCATCAAAAGGATGTTCATCCAGGGTTTCATTAGAATACCACCAAGAGAATTCATTATAATATGCTGCAGTAATGATTACTCGTCGATGGTCGCGGACAGCAGGGATAAATCCACCAGAGTAGCACTGTCCCATTACAACGTAAATTTGTGAGGCATTCTTGCCGATGTAGGTATTGAGTAATTGTCCAAAATAACTCCTGTTGATTTTTGGACCATCATTTGTACAGAGTGAGCCGCCATAGTTATCTGACCCATGATCTGAGGTAAAAATGAATAAAGTATCGGAATGTGAAATATCATTTTTAATTTTGGTGCCAATATCTTGAATGGCTGCCTCAAAATTGGTTAGATTGCCAGCGCCATTGATAATGCCGTTGAGTTGACCTCCATAGGCTGTGCCATCTTTGCCGTTGAGGAAAAAGACTTTGATATTTTGTGCTTTGTAACCCTTATATTGAACAAGGACTTGATACATGAATTCGATTTCATTCCACATGGCATACCGATCAGTATCTTGACCGGGACTGTCCCATCCTGCAAAGAGAATGGCATACTTTGTCCGTGTTGCATCCCTGAGTTTCAACTCCCAATTACCTGGAGGTAAAGGACCAAACATAGAGTCTTCTGGTGCATCGATCCCGGCAAAACCTTGTTGGCCTGTTGCATCAAAATGATAGGGGGCAAAGTAGACAACCATATCCTTTGCTCCTGTCATCTCAAAGACAGGGACCAACTGTGGTTCAATCTGGCCAGTCTCATTTGTATATCCAGACCATACTGTGTTGTTATTGACATCTTTGATGACGACTTCTACTCCTTCAGCGAGTGTGTCATTTTCATCCCAGACCGTGCATTGTATCTGTCGGTAATAGGTTAAAGCTGATGATGGTCCATCGAGATTGACTTTTTCTTGGTCGAAATAGGTATCTGCTACATGTACTTGAGCATTGACGATGTTGAAATCATAAAGACCGCTTCTCATGATAACATTATCATCGAAATTGTAGGCAAATGGTGCTGCATAACATGTTATGGCATAGTTTTGAGAATCAGTGATCGTATTTCCAGAAATTATCGGTGGTGTTAAAGTCGATTGTAAATCGATACCATTTCCTCCTAATTGACTGATCTCACTGTTGGTAATTTCCAAACCAATGGAATCAGGATAGTTTATAAATTGGCTGATATAATCAGAGGCATGTGAGGTTGTGAGAATTGATTCTTGAATGATTAACCCGCCATGGTTGAAAATCTCTGATGATCCATACATGATAACGTCGCAATTTTGAAGATTCAGAATACTTCCTGCATCAATTTCTATGCGTTCACAGGCCATAAGGATATCAAAATACTCACCTGGAAAGAGAGTTGTATAGATATTAATTGGATCAATTATTGGGAGTCGAATACCGATTTCATTATTTATTTCAAAAAACTCATCAATATCATTATCGGGATCAATTCGGATTAGAACATCAAACCAACCTTGCTGTGATGGAGTCCAAGAAAAGGTATGATTAGAAGTTGAACCTGCAGTTATATTAAGCTGCGTCGACCAAATGGGAGTTTCATCAACTACAACTTCTATAGTTACATCATTTATTGAGAGATCGCCAATATTCATAAGTTTTGTCGTAAAATTTAGTGGTACTCCAACTTGTGCAAGATATGGTTTTGTTCCATCTGATGAAACATAGCCTAGAGACATAGCTAATAGATCACTGAACACATCATCATAGAAAATAGCATTTTTACCCTGAGTTGGATCTTGCCAGGATACATGGGCGATGCGATCATGATGGAGAGAAATATCAGGGTATAATGAATCGTCAGGTGTATTTGTTAATCTGATTTCATCACTAAGAGAGTTGCCATCGTTGTCCAATTTTTTATAATAAATCTCCAAGTTTTGGTCACGGTTATCCTGCCAAGCAACGTGAATATTATCAAGGTCACTTATCGAAAGAATAGGGTATTGTGAAGAATCTGCACCATCTGTTATTCGAATGTCGTCTACTAAGGTATTGCCTTCATTATCAAGCTTTGTATAGTAGACCTGCCAGTTACCATCTCTAAAGTCCTGCCATACAATGTGAATGTTATCTTCACTATCAATTCCCATCGAAGGGTACTGAGAGGGAATGCCATCATCTGAAGTCAGAGGGGTATCTCCAATAAGTTCGTTTCCATCATTGTCTAATTTTTTATAATAAATCTCATAGTTGCTATCACGATCATCATGCCAAACAACATGTATATTGCCCATTGAATCGCTCTGGATCACAGGTTCTTCAGAGGATGATGGATTTGTAACAATGTTTGTATTACCAAACCAGTTTGTTCCGATAGGCTCCTCTTCAGCCACATATTCAATTTCAAGATAAGGGTGAGTATCAGGAATAGTATGTTCTTTAGAACGGAAATAGATTAATGGAAGAGCACCGCTTGGAGTCGGATCTATTAGTTTCCAACCATAATTATCAATTTGATTATTTATAAAATCTTGAACATCGCTTGTAACATTCCATTGCATCCATTGTCCTGGTGAACCTGGCATAATTGTGAAAGTAGAAATTGAAGGATCATGGTCAGGACGATTATTCCAAGTCACTGTACCTTCATCCCAATCTTCCAGGATACGGTGGGCATTAATTGGTCTACCTGTAGGATCACCATTTGTCACGCTATTATAATAAAGGTGAACTTTTGCATTTTCAATTGTTGATCCTTGAGGAACCGAGGAGATATCAAATTTAATGAGACTATCGACTTCCCAACCAGAACCTCCTCTTCTTATTTTAATAAATTGACTATAACCTTCATTAGTGGTAGGATCTATTTGACTAACCAATGCATCATCAGTAGGATAAAATATCTCAGTACTTGGATTTCTGTTTTTTTCGATTTTGTAATCAACATGTTCAAGATCAGAACTAATACGTTCATTTTTGAGTTGATTAATATGTCCGCTAAGGGTAGGTGTAATACTAGCTCCAACAAACAATACCACCATTCCTAAAACTAGGCATTTTCTAATTTCGTTTTTGTTCATATTCAACTTTTCCCCCATTCCAAAAAGGTTTTTTTAATTATATTAAAAAGTTACATATAAATCTTTGCTAATTTTTAACACGTCATTAATTATAGAAGGAATGAGTAACAAAAAAATCTGAGTTATTGAAGTAATATCATAATTCTTATTAGATATGAAAACATAATTAGAAATGATAGTCCTATTTTTTAAGATAAGCTTTGATAAAGTTCTCTATGCTTCTGTCATAAGTTTTTTCAATTTCATCAGGAAAATAACATGCCGGAAGTTCATTTCGATTCCTATGATAGCTTAAACAAACACAACACATACCTTTTTTCCCACAAGGATAAGTACAGTTACAACCAATGGTGTTTTCCTCTAATTTGCATTCTGCCAAAACATAACCCCCCTAATTTCCAACTATTTTCTTAAACTCCTCTTCATTAATAACTTTAATTCCTAATTTTTTAGCTTTTTCATATTTAGAACCAGGTTTTTCACCAACAACAACATAATCGAGATCTTTACTAACAGACGAAGCTACAATTCCGCCTTTTTGTTTTACTAACTCTGAAGCGTCAGGACGAGACATGGATGTTAGACCACCTGTAAAAACAAATTTCTTACCTCTAAGTAGAAGATCTTTTGCCTTAACTTCTTTTGTTTTCACTCCGATGTCTTTTAATTTTTCGATAAGATTAAGATTTTCCTCAGTAGCAAAAAACGTTGCGATGGCTTCTGCGGTCTTTTCTCCAAGACCATGAATCTCTTTCAATTCTTCAGCACTTGTTTTGGCAAGTTCATCAACAGAATTATATTGAGAGGCAAGCAATTGAGCCGCATATTTACCAACATGACGAATACCAAGGCCATAAATCAATCTGGATAAACTTTGCTTTTTACTTTTTTCAATGGAATCCAACAAGTTTTCCGCTGATTTATCTTTAAAACCCTCTAATTTAAGAATATCCTCTTTTTTGAGACTATACAAATCAGCGATGTTGTCTATAAAATCATTCTCAATCAATTTATCAATCGTTGATTCGCCAAGATGATCTATATCCATTGCATCTCGAGATGCATAATATTTAATCCGCCATTTCAAACGAGCTGGACACATCCGATTGGGACATCTTACTGCTACTTCATCTGCTGTATGAACGATTTTAGTACCACATACAGGGCATTTTTTAGGGATTCTCCGACCTTTTTCACTACCGGTCCGTTTTTCTGATACACCCTTGACAACCTGAGGAATCACATCTCCACTGCGTTCAACCAACACCACATCTCCGATTCTGATATCCTTCCTTTTCAGCTCATCAAAATTATGAAGTGTAGCTCTAGAAACAGTAACTCCTCCAACCTCAACAGGTTCGAGAATTGCTACTGGAGTTAAGGTTCCCGTCCTACCAACTTGAACAGCAATGTCTAGCAATTTTGTTGTTGCCTGTTTCGCTGCAAATTTATAAGAAATTGCCCATCGAGGATGCTTTATGGTCTCCCCCAATTCTTTTTGTTGAGCAAATGAATTAACTTTTATTACAGCACCATCAATCTCGTAATCTAAACGTTCTCGTTTATCTGCAAGACTCTTGCAATAATTAATGGCCTCTTCGATATTCCTCACTTTTTTTATTAATGGATTTACACGAAATCCTGCTTCTTTTAAAGCTGCAATGGCCTCTTCATGAGTCGGAAAATCTTTATCTGAATAAGAAATGAAATAGACAAATATATCAAGAGGTCGTGATGCTACAATTCGAGGATCAAGCTGCCGTAGAGATCCTGCTGCTGCATTTCGAGGATTTGCAAAAACAGGTTCTCCATTCTTTTCTTGTGCTTTGTTAAGTTTTTTAAAACTCTTGATAGGGAAATAAACTTCACCCCTTACCTCTACATTTCTTAAAACATTTCCTCGGAGTTTAAGTGGTATACTATGAATTGTCTTTAGGTTCGAGGTGATATCGTCTCCTCTTACACCATCTCCTCTCGTAGCCCCTCTTATCAATACACCATTTTCATATAGAAGAGCGGCACCAACCCCATCAATTTTTGGTTCAACAACATATTCCACGTCGCCAACATTCTTTTTGACTCGTTCATCAAACTCTCTTAACTCTTCGAAAGTGTATGTATTATCAAGAGAGAGCATAGCTACTTTATGTTCAACTGTCGTAAAACCTTCAAGTGGCTCACCACCTACTCTCTGAGTTGGAGAATCTGGAGTTATTAAATCAGGAAATTCAGCTTCTAATTTCTCTAATTTTTTCAATAACTGATCAAATTCATAATCTGAAATAACTGGATTGTTTTCAACATAATACTTATGATTATGATAATTGATTTCATCGCGAAGCTTTTCAATCTTTTTCTTTGCTTCAGCCTTTTTCATTATCATGCACCAAACATTGTTTCAATATCTTTGAGGTTATACGTATTTAGGATATCAGATTTTTCAAGCCAACCCCTTCGGGCAGTAGCAGTACCATATCGGATATACGAAAGTTGAGCAATGAAATGGGCATCAGTCCCAAGAGTGCATTTAACACCTTTTTCTTTTGCAAGCCTGGCATGAATATCATTTAAATCAAGCCTGTCTGGAAAAGAGTTGATTTCAAGAAAAGTGTTTGTATCCTTTGCAGTTTCAATGATCTGTTCAATATCTACCTCATAGGGATCTCTTCTTCCAATCAAACGACCAGTAGGATGAGCAAGTATGTGTGCATTTTCATTTTCCATACCTTTAGTGATCCTTTTCATCATTTCATCTTTTTTCATCTTGAAGTTTGAGTGTATGCCAATACAAACAAAGTCGAACTTTTTCAGAACACTATCTCTATAGTCTAATGATCCGTCAGGTTTTATATCGCATTCAGTTCCGCATAAAATTTTGAAATCTGATATTTTTTTGTTTAGATTTTTAATTTCATTGATTTTTTTGTTCACTCTTTCTTCGGACAAACCGTTGGCAATTTTTAATGATTGAGAGTGATCAGCGATACCTACAAACGAATATCCAAGGTTCTTAGCATATTTTGCAATGGTTTCGATCGAATCATTTCCATCACTCCAATTAGAATGGACATGAAAATCACCCTGAATCTCGTCGTATTTAACTAGTTTTGGCAACTTTCTTTTTTTAGCGGATTCTATTTCACCTCTGTTTTCACGAAGCTCTGGTTCAATGTATGAAAGACCCAACTTGTTGTATATATCTTCCTCTGTTTTACCAGCAATGTACTTATCAGTTTTTTTCTTAAAAAGACCATACTCATTTAGCTTGTAGCCTTTCTTTATCGCTAAACTTCGCATTGAAACATTGTGCTCCTTTGAACCAGTAAAGTATTGTAGTGCAGCACCAAAGCTTTCATCCTTTACAACACGAAGATCAACTTGTAGATTATCGTTTAATAGAACGCTCGTTTTAGTACTTCCTTGCATCAAAACTTGTTGTACATCCCCATACTTAACAAAATATTCCATAACTTCATCAGGAGAATCTGAGGATGCAAGAATATCTAAATCGCCGATAGTCTCTTTCATTCTCCTAAGGCTACCTGCTAAACTTATTCTATCAATTTTTTTACATTTTTTAAGATATTCGAGATATTCATTTCCATCACCATAGGCGACATTGAGCAGTGCCCTTCCACTTGTTTTTTCCAATAACTGTATTCCACGGAGGATATTCTGTTCAGTTATCTCACCAAATCCATCCAAATCTCTCAACTTTCCTTGTAAACAGGCCTTTCTAAGCTCTTCCAAAGTCTTGATTCCAAGATTCTTGTGGAGAGAAGCCACTTTCTTAGGCCCTAAAGTAGGAATATTTAACAATTCCAGTAAGCCCTCAGGAATTTCCTTTTTTAGTTTTTCAAAATAATTTAATTTACCTGTTTCCACCAATTCTGTAATCTTTTTTGCAATTGCTTCACCAATACCAGGGATATCTTGCAATCTTTTTTCTTTAACAAGAGTTCCGATGTCCTCATCCATTACTTCTATAGTCTGTGCTGCCATCCGGTAGGCTCTTGATTTAAAGAATATCTCTCCCTTTAAATCCAATAAATCTGCAATCTTGTACAAGGTCTCTGCAACTAACTGGTTTTTCATACTATTACTCGCACTCTTCTAGATAGATTACGATTTCTACCTCATCTCCATCCTTTAAGTTTAATGCTTCTCTAAGAGAATGTGGCGATATAAACTCAAGAATGTTAGAATAATGACTACGTTTGGGAAGAACAATTACTCCGTCAGTCTTATTTATCTTAGCATTAAAACATAAGACGCTACCAAATGTTCGATTCTTAGTTTTGAATTCATCAATAATTATGCCGCCACAGTTCTTTAAAATGCGTAATTTATTTCTTTCAACAAATTCAATCTCAACATTCAATGTTCCAGGATAGGGAATAAAGCCGAGTTTCTTTTTGAATTGATCAACGTAGCCAGACTGCTCTGTGTAATACTTGCCTTCCCCCATTCCAGAGACAATTTTTCCTTTAAAAATAACTCTGTCCGATAATTCAAAAATCTGTTTATATTGAGAAAACTCTTCTTCTAGAACTTCAGATCCCAAGTGTGTTATTTGAATAAGTTGTTTTTTAATACCTAGCTCTCTTGTAATCATTTGATTATTGTCTAGTTCCAAAAGATATCTAGAAGCAGTTTGTTGACTTGTATCTAACTGTTTTGCCAACTCAAGAGATGAAATTTCTATTCGATTTCTAATCGCGCCTAGAAGTGCAAGTTCCTTCAAGGTTTGCAATAGATATGGTTTCATTAATAAGTGTCCTCCCGTTTATTTTCCAATACTATCAAGAAGTTTTTCTCCTTCTTTTGTAAAGTAGTAGTTATTATTCTTTTTTTCTACAATGCCCCCCTTTATGAAATCGTCTACTACTCGTTGTGCTATTGTCTGAATAATCCGATGTTTTTTAGCAATTCTTTGTATGTTTGTTTCACCTGAAGCAAGTTCATTAAAAACTGCTCTTCTGAACTTATTGGAAAGTATGAAGCCTTCATCCATAGTTATACCAATATCTTAATTTACAGATATCACATAAAGCTTTTCAATTTTATGTTTAAGAACATCCCATTAGTGCTCAATGCAGAACAACTCATTGATCGAGCTATTAAAAGAACAAAGAAAATAATAATTCACGATAGGGATAAACGCTACCAAATGAAGAAAACAATAATAGCAAAGACAGAATCTTTTATTAAAACAATTACCTCTGAGTTAGAACACTACGTAAAAAAGTTTCCATCAATAGAACAGCTTTCGCCTTATTATCAAGATATAATTGATATTAAAATAGATACAAATAAGCTGAAGAAATCCCTTGGTGCTGTTGATTGGGCTAGAAAAACCTGTGAAATGGTATATTCAAAACAAAGCAGAGCATTGAAAAAAACTGGAAACTTGGAATTTTTGAAACAAAAACAAAAGGAAATTTATGGTAGGATATCATCTATTGTGAAACAGATTGATAAAGACTTAATCTTTCTTTCAACTGCACAAAATATCCTAAAAGATTTTCCTGACATTGGTGATATCCCTACGGTAGTAATAGCTGGTTATCCAAATGTAGGCAAATCTTCCCTATTAAGACGATTATCTTCAGCAAAGCCAAAGATTGCTCAATATCCCTTTACTACGACAGAAATCTACGTTGGCCATATGGAAAAAGAGGAGAAATTTACAAAGAAGAAATATCAAATTATTGATACTCCTGGTTTATTAGATAGACCATTAGTGAGACGGAATAAGATAGAAAAACAGGCGATAGCTGCATTAAGACATCTAGCTAATGTCGCAGTTTTTATAATCGATCCTTCAGAGACATGTGGATATTCCCTCCAAGAGCAACAGAACCTACTATCTGAAATTAAACGAATATTCCAAGATGTTCACCTTATTGTTGTTGAGAATAAGGTAGATTTAAAGGAAACTCAGTCATCTAACCTAAAAATTTCATGTACAACTGGAAAAGGAATTGACGTTCTTTTGCATCAGATATTTGAAACGTTGAAGCATATTGAAACTGATATTGAGACGTCGTAGCTAACTGTTATTAAAAGCTAATAATTAATAAAGGGCGTAAGTGTGATTTATAACATTTATTATCATACTTGTAAATATTTATATATTAGATAGTATTATTGTTTTGCTATAGGGGGAGGTAAGATAGATGGAAGTAAATGTTAGGAAATTATATGCAATTGTTATAACTCTAATGATTTCAAATTACCTGATCTTAATTGTAAGTGCAGTTACTGGGCCTGTTGATCCTCGTGTGAAAACGAAGAATATTTGGGATGATGATCCTGATCCTCTTTGGGTAGAGGTTTTTGATGGATGGTGTAACGAACATGTCCTGCTTCAATGGGATAATAACGGAATTAACTATCAAATTGAGATTCATAGTCCGTCTGATGATTGGTACATTGGTCCAATTCCAACTAGTGGGGAACCTGGCGAATGCTATGTTAATGATTTTGTTTCCGGCGGTTTACCAGAATCCACACAAGATCCCTATAACTGGCAGGTATATGTCCAATACGAACCAGGTGGTGATTATTATGGTTCTGAGGAACCTGAGCCTGACTTTTTTGTGGACCGGACCATGCCTTCTGGCTCAATGGTAATTAATAATGGAGATGAGTGGACCAATTCTACTGAGGTTGAGCTTCTATTAACTTTTTCCGATTCACTATCTGGTATGCATAAAATGCATTTTCGTAACGAGGAAGAGCCTTGGAGTTCCTGGGAAGATTATACCACTTTGAAGAGTTGGATTTTATCTTCTGGTGAAGGGCTTCATGAAGTCACTTGTCAAGTACGTGATAAGGCAGGAAATCCCTATTTTGCACAGGACACAATTATGCTTGATGAAACAGTACCATTTACAATTTGTACATTGGAAGGTGAAATGCAGGGAGGGGTGTACATCAGCAATGTAACTGTGACATTAAACGCTATAGACAATCTTTCAGGCGTTGACTTCACCATGTACAAGCTAGACGATGGGGATTGGATACTCTATGACCAGTCATTTATTGTATCAGATGAGGGTGAACATACTGTGTGGTTTTACTCAGTCGACATAGCACAAAATATTGAAGAGATAAAGATCTGTACTTTCACAATTCAATTTCCTGGTGAGCCTGATTTAGATTGTGAGGGGGAGCTTCGATGGACAGACGTCAAACCAGGAGATGTGGTGAGTGGAAGCTTTGAAGTAAGTAACATCGGTGATCCAGGTTCATTGCTCAACTGGGAAATCAAATCAAAACCAGATTGGGGAGACTGGACCTTCGATCCATCATCAGGTACAGGATTGACTCCAGAGGGCAGTCCGATAAGTGTCGATGTTGAAGTGGAAGCTCCAGATGAGCAGAATATGGAATATGAGGGAGAGATAAAAATAGTTAATAGTGATGACGAGTCTGATTTCTGTGTCATACCTGTGTATCTTAAAACACCAGTAAGCTCATTTCATCAACGGATTCTTCAGGTGTTCGGACACCATTTTCCTTTTTTATATTGGCTCTTTTCTCAACTAAAAAATTTTATCAATGTATTTTTAATTTGATATGTTTAATTTAAAGATTTGATTTTAAATGGAAGAAACAATGTTATTATCTAGTTCTTATTGTCTCCATTATTTCTTTTCCAAAAGGAGTTATAGCATAAAATCTAAGATTTTTCCCTTCGCTTTTTTCTTCAACTAGATCAAGACCAATGAGTGATTCTTCACCCCTATATCTGGATTTCATGCCACGTAAAGCACCAATCACATTAGAGGATGTTGCTCCAATATGGTAAGCTATTTCAGAGGTGTAGCTACAACTAGGATCAATATCATAAAGATATTCGACAACCTTCTTTCTAATAACGCTTCTCCGTAAAGCTCTGATAGCGAGAGGTCTTTTAATATCGAGAGAATGAACTAAAGATTCATCTTCCAGCATCCCATTCACTTGCCCTTCAAAAAGAATGACGCTTCTTTTTATAAAAGATTCGCTGAAGGATAATTATTTACATATGCCTTTGAATAATTAATTGCATACTTATGTGCTTACTTACATGCATATACGTTAAGCTACATTATTATAGGGATCATTATCTGCATACGCACCTATATATTCAATTGCATATGCTTTATTTAGGAAAGAGATCGGTATTAAAAATTAGAATGATGATATGCGGGCGCCGGGATTTGAACCCGGGTTATAAGCTTGGCAAGCTTAAGTGATACCAGGCTACACCACACCCGCATGATAAATTTAGAAATCAAGAAGCATCCATCTATTAAAAAGTATTACGATTAAGATAAAGATATCTGGCTAGTTTTTCTGCTTATCTTTCCTACTAAGGCAAAATTTATAAATAAGAAGCGCCTAATATTTATATGGGGAAATGAAGAAAACAATAATAATACTAACAATTTTTCTACTTTTAAGCAGCTCTACACTAGGAGTAGGTATTGCAACATATTCTTTAAATAGACCATTTTTAGGAAGAAATGAGGAAATTTCACAAACGTTGGTGAGAATTGCCAATGATGAAGATCCAAATTATAACCCTAATGACTATGAATTTAATCCAGAAGACATTGAGCTAGAAGATGATGCATTTCATGGATCTACCAGATTACACTTTATAGAATGGTGGTACTTTGATGCGATGTTTGATAATGGCTATAGTGCCCAGATGAGTATAAGACTGCTTAGTGCATTAAATCAAGGAATTGTTGTCACGAGACTGGATATCTACAAAGATGGATTTTTACAATCACACAATAAACGATTCTATTTAATGAGAAACTTCTTTGCATCAAAAGACGTTCCAATAATAAGATTAGCAGGAAAAGAAGTTATGAATGGTTATACTGATGAAGACACAGGAGAATGGGTGTACGATCTTTCTTTCGAGGGTCGTGATGCTTCTGCTAATTTGCGTTTTGTGGGTTTAACAAAAGGCTGGAAAGCACAACTTCCTGGTGGTGACTGGTGGGGAGTAATCCTTCCAAGAGCAGATGTTACTGGTATAATTACTGTAAATGAAAATGCAGTAGAAGTTCATGGAGTTGGATACCATGACCATAATTGGGGAGTAACAGCTAACGCAGGTATTAACTTTGGATGGTTTTGGGGTAAAATAAACTCTGCTAATTATACAATGACTTGGTCCAATATCCTAAAAACGAGATTTATCAATTATCCAATACTGGTAATTAATGAATTAGATGGTGATTATTTTAGTATTAAAGCGGAAAATATTGAGTTTCTTACAGAAGATTTTTGGTTAGATAGAGTAAGAAGAATTCCTCATTCATTCGCTCTTGCAGCAAATAACGAAGAAGTTACTTTCTATGTTAATATGGAAGTTATAGATGTACATCATGTCAGATTAATGGGAATGGTAAATTATTGGAGATATCATATAAGATGTACAGGCCAACTTACTATTGATACTGACACCGAACCGATTGATGAAATAGTTATGGCTGAATTAATAAGATTTAGATAGGTGCTCAAGATTTCAGTTGGATATTTCTTATTTTATTCTTTTTAGCGGCTTACTTAAATGTCTTCTTGCACATACTGGAACTTCGTAAAATCCAATGTGTATCAATCGTTTTTTTTCTCGTATCAATGGTTCATCACTTTTTCTACCACAGATTTTACATTTAAAACCTTGGTTAGAACCTTTTGATTTCATATGTTTTCCACAATTTGGACAGATAGGATTTTCAATTTTTTCAACAATTTTTGTAAGATATTTTATATTAATTTTTTCAACGTTTATTGTTAATGGTTTTTTGCGAACGCCACCATAGACTTCAACAATATCTCCCATTTGTAATTCCCTTACTATATTCCTAAACTCTTTCGTAGGTTCATAGGCAGCACAGTCAATTGTTCCAGTAGCATCTTTTATTGTAAAAATGACATGCCCGCCTTCAATTGTATAAGGAGATTTAACGACAGAACCTTCTACAATAACTGACTCATAACGTTGAATATTGCTAATGATTTTTCTCTGGAGATGATCATCAGTTCCCTGATTAGTTTCAAATAATATCCAACTATCAACTGATTCTGATCTAACAATAGAGAAAGCTCTCATCAATTCTTCGATAGCATCGCCTCTAACCCCATAGAGAATAGGACATGGAGAATTTGGTACTAATCTATTATGTTTATTTTTATAATCATAATTATCGAATGTAGTTTTACACGAATTGTCCATTTTCTGAACAGACTCTTCGTTCACATCTCGTTTAGTGCCCCAATTTTTTTGTTGCCTATAAGAGATTAATTCAAATGTCTTATCCTTTATAGGCACCCATGCGATTGCAGATGTTGCACCAATTAAACCTCTGCAATTTTTATATCCTTGAAAATCTGCTTTCAAGTTGTTTAATAAAGATTTGATTTTATCAAGAGAAACAATTTGCCTTACTGTATTTCTGTAAACATTTAACTCTGGCTGTTTGTTTAGAAGAACAAAACCAGGATTTGTGTTTTCATCATCTGTTTTGGCGTTTTCTTCTATAGTTTTTTTTACAATTTTCCTTATTTCAGTATATTCTTTCCCGTTTGGCTCCTGTCTCAATAACTTTGAAGAAAAAACATCTTTACCGTCAATTTCTCCGATTTTGATTTTTTCGCCATTCCCAATTCCGACTTGAAGGGCAATTGCACCATTTCCTCTTGTTTTCCAAGGGATGTTTGGATTCAATCTTACAAGGTGTGGATATCCAATAATATCAAATTTTTCATCTATTTTTTCAATGATAGCTCTAGCTACATAGGTTGTACAACCGCCGTTTGTTGAATCGGTGTCATCAATGCCTATCCAGATTTTTTCACCAAAAACATTATTATATAAGATGTACTTTAAGTTTCATTTGTAATGGAAAGAACTGAGCTCCTCGAAAAAGTCAGAGATGTTCTCATTAACGGGGGATTCTATGTCTCTGATCTGTACTCTATGCGGTTAACAGGTTTTGACATAGTTGCAAGAAGAGACGAAACTCTACTTATTATTAAAGTCTTGACAAATGTTGATTCATTATCTGAAGATGTTGCAAAAGAGCTGAGGACGTTATCATTTCTTTTAAAAGCCAGTCCATTATTGATAGGAGAGAAGAATGGAGCAAGCACACTAGAAGATGATGTTATATACTTTAGATTTGGAATTCAAGCCATTACATTAGATACATTTAAAAACCACGTCCTAGAAGGAATTCCAGTTAAAGTTTATGCAGCTCCTGGCGGTCTTTATGTGAATCTAGATGAAGAAAAACTTCGCAAGCTTAGACAGGAAAAAGGTATTTCTTTAGGAGCATTTGCAAGATATGTTAACGTTTCTAGAAGAACAGTTAGCATGTATGAAGAAGGTATGAATGCCAGAATCGAGGTAGCCCAGAGAATAGAAGAGCTATTAGAAAATCCTGTTACTATCCCTTTTGATCTTTTGAAAAATTCAGTACCAGATAACGAAATCACCCCAATATTTCAGCAACATCTAGAGAATATCAGAGAGTTTCAAAGAGAGATATTTTTCTTACTTCAAAACGTTGGGTATAAAATAATTCCTATGGATAGATGCCCATTTGAGGCTCTAAGCAAAGATAAAAAAAATATAATATTAACATGCGTTCATAGGTATAATAATAGATTGATCAAGAAGGCACAAATCGTAAGTAGCATCTCTAAAATAACAGAGAAACACGCAGTGCTCTTTACCGATAAAGATATCAATAAAAGAAATGTGGAAGGAACTCCCATTATCATAGAGAAAGAACTAAAGAAAATAAGAGATCCAGAAGATGTTTTTACATTGATTTTGGAAAGAATTTGATAGTGACTAAGTTATACAAACTTTTATAAATAAGAGTATTATTCCCGAGAAATACATCATCCTAAGGGGTAATTACAACTATTGCTTGTTGATGATACAAATGGCAGATAAGAAAACAATCGACGCAGTTGAGAAAGCTTTAGAGGAGTCTAAGAAGCTTAATAGAAAATTCAAACAAAATATTGATTTAGTCATAAATCTAAAAAACATTGACCTAGAAGATGCGAAAAATAGGATCGATGAGGAAATTGTTCTTCCACATGGACGAGGAAAAGAATCCAAAATTGCACTATTCGCAAGTGGAGAACTTGCCATGAAGGCAAAGAAACATGTAGATCTTTTGATCAAACCCGAAGATATTGAGGATCTGGCCAAGGATAAAAAGAAATTCAAAAAGATTGTAGACGATCATGATTTTTTCATTGCGGAAGCTCCACTTATGCCCACTATAGGGAAAACTCTTGGTGTTGTGCTAGGGCCTAGAGGCAAGATGCCAAAGCCAGTACCTCCTCAAATTGATATATCGGGCATAGCAAAAAATCTAAGAAAAACTATTAAGGTTCGTTCTAAGTCAAGTAAAACATTCCATACAACTGCTGGGAAAGATGAAATGGATAAAGAGCAAATAGCAGAAAATATCGATACAATTATTAAACGATTAGAAGGCAAGTTAGAAAGAGGACGAATGAATATCGGCTCTATTCACGTTAAGACAACGATGGGGCCATCAGTGAGGATAATTTAAGGTGTTAAGACATGGCTCACGTTGCGGAATGGAAATATGGGGAGATAGAACAGCTTACTAATCTTTTAACAAGCGGAAAGGTCATTGGAATGGCTGACATTGGGGGAATCCCAGCCCCACAACTTCAAAAGATGAGAGAAAATATTAGAGAAAAAGCACAGATTCGATCTGCAAAGAATTCTTTAATATTAAGGGCTTTAGATGAAGCTGGGAAAAAGGTCAAAGGAATAGAAGGATTAAAAGAAGGGGTAAAGGGCCAAGCAGCTATAATTGTCACAGAGACGAATCCTTTTACACTTTTCAATCAAATAAAATCAACGAGAGCGGATGCTCCTGCAAAGGGCGGAGAAACTGCAACCCATGATATTGAAGTAAAAGCTGGAGAAACACCATTTAAACCAGGCCCAGTTGTTGGAGAATTACAAAAAGCTGGTTTCCCTGCAGCTATACAAGAGGGAAAGGTTGTTATTAAAAATGATAAAGTAATTGTTCCTGCTGGAGAAAAAATACCTGTGGATGTAGCTCAGATGCTTACAAGACTTGAGATATTTCCTATCGATATCGGTATGAATCTTCATGCAGTTTTTGAGGATGGCAGTATCTTCACACCAGATGTGTTAGATATTGATCTGGATAAATTTAGAACGCAATTAAAACAAGCGTCATCAGATGCATTTAGTCTAGCAATAGAAACGGCGTGGACTAACAAATTAACGATTTCACATCTTTTGCGTAAGGCATATAGCAATGCACATACACTTGCTGTTGAGAAGAATATATACACAAAAGACACCATACAGCAATTGCTATCCAAAGCACATACATCTATGATTTCATTGGCTTCGCATGCAAAAGATGCATTGGATGATGATTTAAAGAAAAAGTTAACATAGGAGGAAAAGACAATGGAGTATATATATAGCGCAATGCTTCTTCATTCAGCAGGCAAAAAGATTACTGCAGAGAATGTAAAGAAAGTTCTCACAGCAGCTGGTGTAAAGGCTGATGATGGAAGAATTAAGGCATTGGTAGCATCTCTCGACGGCGTAAATATCGAAGAAGCTGTAAAAACCACTGCAATTCCAGCAGCTGCAACCGTGGCACCTGTACCAACATCTGCGGCGTCTGAGAAACCTGCAGCACCTGGAGAAGCACCTGCTGAAAAGAAAGAAGAGAAAAAGAAGAAAGAAGAAAAAGAAGTTTCTGAAGAAGAGGCTGCAGCAGGACTAAGTGCATTATTCGACTAAGTGTAGAGGGTTGTAAACTTGTGGAAAACAACCTTCTTACCTCTAGTTTTGTACAATCTTAAAGTGTAATGATAAACTAGGTTACAAAAGTAAAAGTGGGGGACGGGATGCATTGGATAGGAGGAATGTGCCTTTAGTGGAAAGCAGATACCTAAAGAAACCTCCCCAATTTCTTTGCTTTGTCCCCCATTTCCAAATATTTTTTGCAAATAAATAGTTTTCTCTTTGTTTTTGCTCCTTATAAATTTGAAAAATAACAGGAGTATAATAAGATAGTAAATTACTGTATCAAATTTGTTATAAATCCGTTATAATTTTATCCTAATCCGGTGGATATCCACCTACTCTGAGAGTAGGATCGCCGAGTAGGATAAATTCTTCTATAGTAAAGAAATCCTTCCATGCCTCATTTATGTAATCTGTCTGCGATTGGGTAAGCATCTGGGATACTGTTATGCCATCTTCATAAGCTCTGAAGAAATTCACAGAGAGAAGGCCTGCACCCCCAAACACACCATGTTCATTAACATTAGTATAAGCGGACCTAGTAGCTCCGATGGTCGCAATCGCACCACCCATTCTAATTTTGACCCAATTCCATGAATATGTTGGTACCAATTTAGAGGCAAACGGACCAGAAAGATCCAGATTCATACCAAGTGCATAGCTAATTGCACCATTTATGTCAAAATCAAGGGTTGAAGTAAGACATGCGTCGAAAAAGACAATAGGAAGTTTATATCGATTGAAGAGACCAAGAAGGTGACGGTTTCGATACCGGATCCACTTTTCATCATCAGGGGGATGCGTTGACATTCCGATTTCAAATCCATGACCAGAATATTCGAGAAAACCAGCCCCCTCATTTACCTCACGATTAACATTGATCCAATTAAAGGTACCTGTAGAAGTCCATAATCGAATCGGGGTAAAATCTGGCATATAATCGGCAATCACATCGTTGGTGATCTCACCTTCCAGTCCATTCCAACGCGGAAATGTATCTCCACCACAGAGTACTAAGCGGCTAAACCACTCCTCACCGTAGGTGCTGGTTTCATAATTAATAATCTTGTCGACGACAATTGAAACTTCTGATGGATTCCTACAAGCCAAGCGACCCAGATGGACATCAGCATACAGATCGACATCATCAAGGTCATAGACTTCATGTTGAGTATAGTAAACCTCCCCAAATTTACTGTTGTTATTGCCATCCCAACTACAGAAACTCTCGTTCTCATCATAAATATCTGCAAAATACAGGTCAGAAAGGACAAAACCTTCTCCCCATTCAGCAGAATAAGCAATTCTAGTAGGTAGCTTATTGATATCACCAACCAAGAGCACATAACTTACGTTCCATTCATCAAGAGCATGTTTGATGAAGTATTTGATCTGCTCAGCATCATCTCGGCCAGGATATTGACCATAGATGCTATCTAATGTGACAAGATTTGTTTCTATACCATAGCTATTTTTATGATCCACGAGAGGTTGCAAATCATCAGAAAATTCTGAAGGAGTAATTATAACAAAATCATATAAATCAGTGCCTGTTGGTTTCTTTTCTCGTTCTTCAAATACTATTTTTGCGTTAATTTGACCAACATATTGAAGAGAATTCTCAAAAGGAATATATCTGACAGGATAAAGATTAAGAGAAAGGAAGATGACATGTTCGTTGTTTTCATTGAGACCAGCACCAGTGGAATAGCTAAACCATTCATTTGGGAAGTAATCAAAACTATCAACTGTTCGCTGATTCGTTTCTTCTTCATAAACAGATTCATCACGACCTAATCTTTGGTTCGACGGTACAAGTTTTACTGGTTTGTCTATATTCATGGTCTTAATCTCTGAAATTGTAACTTCCAAATTTTCCAGTTTTGTTCCAAGTGGAAATTCATAAGTTTTTGAATATCTTGGAAGCATTGGCATTTTTTCATATATCGTAAACGAATTTGCCTCTTCAACAATGATTTCCGCATACTCTCCATTTTCTCTAATAACTGGTTTTGAAAAATCTTGAACAAGTTCTATGGTGTATAATTCTGGTTCGAAATTATCGCTGACTGAATTAGCAGAAACACATGGTGCAATGCTCAAACTTAAAAAAATGAGAAAAATTCCTAAAGCTGATGTCTTTCCATATTCAATTTTCTTCATATTTTTCCCCAAATAATGAATAATACTTTGCACTATATTTAATTTGTGGTTAATAACTGCAAATATCAGGAGTTATTCGAACTAAGAATTTAAATATCAAAAGCTGTATACTGGCTCACTTCTATAAAATACAATACAGGTGAACTATGGGTAAAGGAATCAATGCTGCACGAAAGCTCAAAAAAGCCAGAAAAAAG
>Ga0209636_10002218_pt1 | contig 19789 bp, 14 predicted proteins | sample DeeMarSWOR152_54_FD_187464 | JGI IMG/M metagenome (GOLD analysis project Ga0209636, IMG submission 187464) | Marine sediment microbial communities from White Oak River estuary, North Carolina - WOR-1-52-54 (SPAdes) (version 2) | ecosystem: Environmental > Aquatic > Marine > Intertidal zone >... | reverse complement strand
ATCTCTCAGTATCTCCGTTTAATCAATCACTTCATCCTTTCCGAGGGGGGGATTACCCTAAAGATCACCGAAGAAGGCCTCGTCTTGAACGACCGGAAAATTCGGGGTAAACCGGAGGATCATGCCGTTTTCAAATCGTTTATGAGGAGATTGATTGGGCACCGGATCGGGAAGCTCGAAATCGATAATCCCTTGGATGAGAGGGAATTGAAGGAGCTTATCTTTCTCTTGGTGGCGTTGAAGGAGGGGGATGAAAACAACCCACTCTACCTAATGAAGGAATTGAGCGCTCGGAAGATTGATTTCATTAGGGCGGCAAGGTTGGAGTTAAAGGAGGAGGCTCTCTCCAAAAAGGCCGAGAGAAGGCGCTATGCCAGGGAACTCTATTTTACGGCCATTGGGATCGTAGGGGAAATCATGAAAGATGTGGCAGAGGGGAGGGCATTCAATATGAGGAAGGCCAAGAGGCTGATGCAACAGATAGTGGCCTTTTTTATGGAAGATGAGTTTATTCTTTTAGGCTCAGCCATGATCAAGGACTATGGCCAGTACCTGTACAATCATTCCGTGAACGTTGCCTTCTATTCCATCGCCTTGGGACTCCAATTGGAAATCCCTAAGAAAAATCTCGTTCAACTGGGTATCGCTGGCCTCTTCCATGACATCGGAAAGATTAGGATCCCCCAATCGATCCTGAGCAAATCGGGCCAGGTGACCGCCGATGAGTGGAGGGTTATACAAAACCATCCGATTCATTGCGTGGAGAGCACTATTCAGGCAAATGGTTGGAGCGAAACCACAGCGAGGATGATCGAGACGGCCTTTGAACACCACATGAAAGAGGATTTGACGGGGTATCCGAAGTTGGCCGAAAAGAGGGAACTTACCCTGTTCGGAAAGATAATCGCCATTGGCGATTTTTTCGATAACTTCGTACGATCTCCTTCCTATCGGCTTTTCCCCGTCTTTTCCGATCGGAGCACGGGCCTCTTGTTGGAGCGAGGCGGCAAGGATTTTGATCCAACCTTGGTGAAGCTGTTCGTGCATATGATCGGTTTTTACCCCATTGGTACCCTCGTGGTTTTCGAAAATGGGGAGATGGGCATTGTAGTGGCCCCCAACAAGGACCTGGAGTTGATTGATCGGCCGAAGGTATTAAAGATCAATTTTCAGGATGGGGAGTACAGGGGAAGGGGAATAATCGATTTAGCGGAGATAGATAACGAGACGGGAAAATACAGGAATACTATCGCCAAGCCCCTCGATTCCAATGAATATCAGCTCAACGTGGCGGAGTTGCTTTTTTATGGGTGAGGGACTCCAATTCCTTGGCCTCCTCCCAAATTTGATCCATTTCCCGAAGGGAAGCCTCCTTCAAGCTCTTTTTCCTTTTGAAGAGTACCTTTTCCATATACTGGAAGCGGGTCACGAATTTTGATATTGACTTTCTCAAGGCCTCTTCGGGATTGATCTGAATAAACCTCCCCACATTGGCCAAGGTGAAAAGGAGATCGCCGAACTCGGCCTCTATTTTGTGCCGATCTCCGGCTGGGATGACCTCTTTAAACTCCCTCAATTCCTCCTCGATTTTTTTGAACAGGTCTCTCGGGTATTTCCAGTCGAAACCAACGCTTGAGGCCCTTTGGGTGAGCCGGTAAGCCCTCAGCAGGGTCGGGAGGTGAACGGGGATATCATCGAGCAGGGACACGGTCTTGGCCTTGCCTTTCTCCCTCCGCTTCAATTCCGACCAGTTGACCTCCACTTCTTCAGGGGTGGACGCCTTGGTTTCGCCGAAGACATGGGGGTGACGATCGATCATTTTGTTGACAGCCGATTTTGCAACATCGTCGATGTCGAACTCCCCCCTCTCCTTCGAGATTTGAGCGAGAAAGAATATGTGCATCAACAGGTCTCCCAACTCTTCCCTTAACCCCACTGAGGAACCCTCATCGATGGCCTCGAGGATCTCATAGACCTCCTCGATGAGAAAGGTTTTCAGGCTGTCATAGGTTTGCTTCTTATCCCATGGGCACCCATCCTTTCCCCGGAGACGGTCCATAACCTGGGCCAACGCTTGAAACACGCCACCTCGTTTCATCTTTCCATGCTCCTTTCGGTAGTCCCGTAAGTCGGATCTATATTTTACATAGGATAGTTTCGGTCTATTTTCAAGCTAAAAAATTTGTACCTTCTGAGTTTCTGGGCAACACCGTTGTCCCTTCGCTTCAGTGCATCGCCGTGTGTTGGCCAAATCCCCTTTCGTTCACTGAAAAGAATTTCAGACCATTCTAAAGTTCGCTTCACTGCAATGAGCGCCCGGGCGCTACTTCGTTCACAAAACTCGCCCTTTGGGCTCAAACATTGGATTTGCGGGCGTTTCGCTTCGCTAAGAATGGTTAGCTAAAATTCTTTAATGTTCGCTCCAGGGAACCCGGCCAACAACCAGTTCCAAAGTGACCTTGGCAGTTCGTATCCGGGGAATATTTATCCCTTCCAACAAATAACGCTCAGAGACAACGGAGCCCCCAGAAAGGCAGAGGACTCAAGATAAATTGGGTCTTGAACTAAGCCCCTTTTTATGTTACGTAAAAACGTTAAAAAATAGACCCTTACGTGACTGAACGATTTTCTTGTTCGTTGATGTGGGAATCGAGCTAATGGAGGAATAGATGGACTATAGAGATACCCTCAATTTGCCAAAGACCGAATTTCCCATGAAGGCCGACCTGCCCAAAAGGGAGCCGGTCATCCTCAAGGAGTGGGAGAAAAAAAGGATTTACGACAAGTTGAGGGAGTCCGCCAAAAATAGGGAGAAATATATCCTCCATGACGGCCCTCCTTACGCCAATGGGCATATCCACATGGGGACGGCGTTCAATAAGATCTTGAAGGATATCATCGTCAAATCCAAATTCATGGCGGGCTACGATAGCGAGTACGTTCCGGGCTGGGATTGCCATGGCTTACCCGTTGAGCATGAGGTGGATAAGAGCTTGGGCCAGAAAAAATCCCAACTTTCCACCATTGAGATCAGGCGGCTCTGTCGAGAATATGCCGAGAAATTCATCAATATCCAGAGAGAGGAGTTCAAACGCTTGGGGGTTTTCGGGGAATGGGACAACCCTTATCTCACCATGGATTCGAAATACACGGCCTGCATCGTTCGCGAGTTCGGGAAATTTGCCGAAAATGGGAGCCTCTATAGGGGAAAGAAGCCCATCTATTGGTGCACCACATGTCACACTGCTTTGGCGGAGGCGGAAGTCGAATACGAAATGGACCGTTCACCTTCCATCTATGTGAAATTTCCCCTGATATCAGATCCGGGGCAGATCCTTCCATCTTTGAGGGACAGACAGGTATCTGTGTTGATATGGACGACGACGCCGTGGACCATTCCCGCCAATTTGGCCATCGTCTTTCATCCCCTGTTTGAGTATGTGGCAGTGGAGGTTGACAAAGAGGTCCTCATTCTGGCTAAGGCCCTGATGGAAGAGGTAATGAGGGGTCTGGGGGTCGAGGAATATCGAGTTTTGGGGATGTTTTCTGGCACTACGGTAGAAGGAATGAAATGCCGCCACCCCTTCGTCGACAGGGAGTCGGTATTGATTCTCGGCGATTTCGTGACCCTGGATGTGGGAACGGGATGCGTGCACACCGCCCCCGGTCACGGCCAGGAGGACTATGAGGTTGGACTGAAGTATGGCCTCGACATCTACTCCCCTTTAGATGACGACGGGAGGTTTACGGCTGATGTTCCCTTTTTCGCCGGTCAATTCGTCTTCGACGCCAATCCGGCCGTCAACAGAAAATTGGCTGAAGTGGGGTGCCTTCTCAAGGAAGAGGAGATGGAACATTCGTATCCCCATTGCTGGCGGTGTAAAAATCCCGTCATCTTTAGGTCCACCGAACAGTGGTTTATCTCCATGGAGGCCAAGGGGCTCAGGCAAACGGCTCTCTCGAACATTGGTCAGGTGACGTGGATACCCTATTGGGGGAAGGATAGGATTTACGGCATGGTGGAGAATCGGCCCGATTGGTGTATCTCCCGCCAACGATCGTGGGGCGTTCCCATAGTGGTCTTCTACTGTCAGTCTTGCGGCCACGTAGTGGTCAATGAGGAGATCATAGAGTTCGTGGCTGACCTATTCGAGAGGGAAGGGTCGGATGTTTGGTTTCGGGAGGATGCGGAAGCACTTCTGCCGCCCGACACCCGATGTCCCAAATGTGGGGGGAGTGAATTCCGCAAGGAGTCCGATATCATCGATGTATGGTTCGACTCCGGGGTAAGCTGGGCCGCCGTATTGGAGAAGCGGGATTACCTGAAATATCCCGCCGACATGTATCTGGAGGGGAGCGACCAGCACCGTGGATGGTTTCATAGCGCCCTGCTAACCTCGGCGGCGACCCGGGGACGTGCTCCCTATCTAAGCGTGTTAACCCACGGTTTCGTAGTGGATGGGGAAGGAAGGAAGATGTCTAAATCCGCGGGAAACGTCATCCTCCCAGAAGAAGTCATTCGAGATTATGGGGCGGAGATATTGCGACTTTGGGTGGCCGCGGAGGATTACCGGGACGATATCAAGCTCTCGGAGGAGATTCTTAGCAGGCTCAGCGAGGCCTATAGGCGGGTGAGGAATACATGCCGATATATCCTGGGCAACCTCTATGATTACGATCCTGAGAAGGAAACGATCCCTTACGGGGATTTGATGGAGCTCGACCGATGGGCCCTCCACCAGCTACAGAACCTGGTTTCCCGAGCATTGGATGCCTATGAGCGGTTCGAGTTCCATATCATCTACCATAGCATCAATAATTTTTGTGCCGTGGATATGAGCGCCCTCTATTTAGATATCTTGAAAGATCGGCTCTACGTCTCGCGAGCACATTCGGTCGAAAGGAAGTCCGCCCAAACAACCCTTTACGAGATTTTAATGACCTTGGTCAAATTGATGGCTCCCATCCTCTCCTTTACCGCCGAAGAGGTATGGGGATATCTTCGGGGGGATAGAGGGGAGAGCGCTCATTTGCAGCAGTTCCCCCGCGTCAAGGATGAATTCATGGATGAACAGCTGGCCCGGAGATGGGAGGTGATTTGGCAAGTGCGAGAGGAGGTTTCAAAGGCTCTGGAGAGGGCGAGGAGAGAGAAACTCATCGGCCTCTCCCTGGACGCTCAGGTTTCCATTTCCCTATCGAAGGTCTTATATGACTTGTTATCCCACTACGAGGATCAGCTCAGAGGGATCTTTATCGTTTCCCAAGTCACCCTTGCTACCGATGCGGATGTCAAGGAGGTGAGGGTGGAGGTGAAAAAAGCGGCGGGGGAAAAGTGCGGACGTTGTTGGGTTTATGATACGTCGGTGGGACGGGAGGCGAGGCATCCGACCATCTGCCGGCGGTGTATCGAAATTCTAGAAGGGAATAACTCGTCTTGAGGAAGAAATACCTCATTTTGATCGTGGTGTTTTGCGGGGTCTTTTTTTTCGATCAGATTACCAAGGCCTATGTACATCGAACCCTTTATGAATTTCAGTCTGTCGAAATCATAAAGGATTTTTTCCATATCACCCATGTGAGGAATACCGGGGCTGCCTTCGGCCTTTTAGCCGGAGCGGCCCATCCCTTACGGACCGCCTTTTTCGTTATCATTTCCGGTGTGGCCATAGGAGCCATCCTCCTTATTTACCGGAAGATTGAGGACAATGATACCCTCCATGCCCTGGCCTTCTCCCTTCTCCTTGGCGGAGCTGCGGGAAACTTGGTGGATAGGGTTTGGATGGGCCAAGTTATCGATTTCTTGGATTTTCATTGGTACGATCACCATTGGCCGGCCTTCAATTTTGCCGATTCGGCCATTTGCGGGGGAATTGGGTTAATCCTCCTCAATATGATCATCGGGTCAAAAAGACCATTTCCCCGGGGAAGAGCGAGGGATCGGGGATAAATCCCAGGGCTCCAATCACTTCGGTTACCTTTATGTTTTGGATAGGCCCCTCTATCCCCCATACTTACGGGGTTTTTGTACCTGTAGGTTATTTTGGTGGGCTTCTCTCCCCCGTCCCAAATGAGCGGCATGGTTCTCTTTCCTCTATTTTTTTATGGTATGCTATCTATGGAGTAAAGGGGCATCATCATGTGGTGGCAATAGATTGACAAGGAGGTTTGGATGGCGGTACTGGAGATTGTGAGCTATCCCAACTCCACCTTGACGCGGAGGGCCGAGGAAGTCGAGAAGGTGGACGGGAAAATAAGGAAATTGATCTCAGATATGGCGGACACGATGTACGCCACCGGAGGGGTCGGATTGGCGGCTCCCCAGGTAGGGGTCTCAAAGCGGGTGATCGTCGTGGATGTTAGCCCCTACGATCCATCCGCTTCCCTGATCTCCATCGTCAATCCCGAGGTTGTTTCCGAGGCCGGAGAGGTTCTCCACGAAGAGGGATGTCTCAGCGTGCCCGAATGCGTTGAGGGTATCAAGCGGAGCCAATGGGTCAAGATCAGGGGGTTGGATGAGAGGGGAAGGGAGATTGAAGTAGAGGGAGAGGGGATGCTTGCCATCGCCCTTCAACACGAGATCGATCACCTCAACGGAAGGGTGATCCTCGATCGCATGAGCCGAATCAAGAGGGATCTGTACAAAAAGCGGCTAAAAAAGGCAAAAATGAAGGCGGGATAACATAATGAGGGTGATCTTTATGGGAACCCCCTCCTTAGCTGTGCCCATCCTGCGGGCTGTTAACGAGAGCAACCACGAGATAATCGGCGTGGTCACCCAACCCGATAGACCAAGAGGGAGGGGGAGGAAGATGGGGTTTTCCCCGGTCAAGGAGTTGGCAATAGGGCTTCGTCTTCCCATCATGCAGCCCGAAACAACGAAGGACGAAGCCTTCATCGCCCAGGTGAGGCGGATGTCCCCAGATCTCATCTTGGTGGCGGCCTATGGTCGAATGTTGACCAGGGATTTATTGGATATCCCTCTCTTCGGATCAATCAACGTCCACGCATCACTGCTGCCGAAATATCGAGGCGCCGCCCCTATTCAATGGACCATTGCTAACGGAGAGAGGAGAACGGGGATCACGATCATTAAGATGGACGAGGGGATGGATACGGGGGATATCCTCTTGGCCGAAGAGGTAGAGATAGGGGACGATGATACGGCCCAGAGCCTCAATGATAGATTAGCCCGGGTGGGGGCCAACCTCATCATCAAGGCGATGGATCAGTTGAAAAGTGGAACCCTCCGCCCCATCCCCCAAGATCACCGGGAGGCAACCTATGCTCCTCTCTTAAAGAAGGAGGATGGATTGATCGACTGGGGTCGAGATGCCCGTGATATCTTCAATCGGATCAGGGGTTTCAACCCGTGGCCCGGAGCCTTTACCTATCTTAGGGGGTTGAGGCTTAAGATTTTCAGCGGTAAAATCATCACCGGGGAGGTTAGGGAGAGGGCGGGAAAGGTCGTTCAGTGCGGACCTGAAGGGGTTAAGGTGACCACAGGAAAGGACTATCTGCTGATCGAGGAGGTTCAGCTGGAAGGCAGAAAGAGGATGTCTATCCGTGAATTCCTTATCGGCAACGAGATTCCACCGGGTACGCAGATGGGGTGAGGACCTATGGGGGAAAGCGTGGTTAGAGAGGAAAAGGGGCCACAGCGGGGGATGTTCGTCAAAATGCTGGTTTTGACCTGTCTCATCTTGCTCGTGGTGAGCTTCGTATTATGGTATATTCCCTACCTCGGTTTGAGCAGCATCCATCCCAAGTTGCCATTGCTCCTGGCCATCATGTTAGGAATAGCCATGCTCCTCATCTTCGTTGGGGCGGGGAGCCTGATCATTACCATTTACCGGGGAAGGGAGTTCTTCCTGTCGAGGAAACTGAGGGGAGTCGTCATCGAGGTTCTCTTTCCCCTCATGATCTTCTGGGGCCGCATTATCGGGGTCTCCAGGGAGAGGATTCAGCGGTCCTTCATCGACATCAACAACCAGCTGGTCCATTCAAATTCCCACGGGACGAAGCCTGGCAGGCTGCTTCTCCTGTTGCCCCAGTGCATCCAGGACTTCGATTGCGATATCAAGATCACGGGTAACATCCAGAACTGCAAGAGGTGTGGCAAATGCGAGATCAAGGATCTCCTCGAGCTCGCCGAGCGGTATAAGGTCAAAATCGCCGTTGCCACAGGGGGAACCTTGGCCAGGAGAATCGTGGTCAAGATGAGGCCGAAGGCCATTGTGGCCGTTGCCTGCGAGCTCGACATGACGAGCGGTATCCGAGACACGTACCCCATTCCGGTCATCGGCGTCCTCAATCAGCGTCCCAATGGCCCCTGCTATAATACCAATGTCGATATTCGTCGGGTTGAGGAGGCCTTGCTCCGCTTCATGGAGGGGTGAGTCGAAAATACGCTCAGCGAATTTTTTGAGATATTTTGTAAGTTCTCCATCGTTTGCTTTTTTCCGGTTTCCCCTTGCAAGAGAGAAAGAAAAGAAATCCACGCCTCATTGCCCTGAACATCCTGGTGGAGGTGGAGGGGAAATCCCTTCCCCTTGACCTCCTCATCGAGCGGAACTTGAAAAGGCATCAGGGGCTTAGGGAGGTGGATTACGCCTTCATTACGGAGGCCGTTTACGGGACGCTCCGTTGGAGGGGCCGGATAGATTGGATCATCGGGCGTGTGTCCAAGATGAAGCCCGGGAGGCTGGAGAGGTTTGTGCTCAATCTCCTCCGACTGGGGCTCTATCAAATCCTCTTTATGGACAGGGTACCCGTATCGGCGGCGGTAAATGAATCCGTGGAGATGGCCAAGGCGTCGGGAAGGGGGGAGACGGCAGGATTCGTCAACGCCGTTTTGAGGGGAGTTTCCGATGGGAAGGTTGAGGTGGAGATGCCACATTCCGACGATCCACCTTCCGCCGCGGTGGAGCACTCGCATCCCTTGTGGCTGGTGGAGCGCTGGGTACAAGAGCTGGGAATAGATGAAACCATTGAGCTCTGCAGGGCAAATAATCGAATCCCGCCCCTGTCTCTCCGAACCAACACCCTAAAGACAAGCCGTGCGAAACTCCTCGCCGAAATCAAGCGGGAAATTCCCCGAGCTTTTGCCGCCCGCTTTTCCCCTGAGGGCATACTCATCGATCCGCCCGTCCCATTGTCCCGCATTCCTCGTTTCCGGGAGGGATGGTTTCAAGTTCAGGACGAATCCTCACAATTGGTGGGGCACATCATGGATCCCAAGCCGGGGGAACGGGTCCTGGACGCTTGTGCCGCTCCCGGGGGGAAGACAACCCATCTTGCCCAACTCATGGGGAATAGGGGGAGAATCTATGCAGCAGATATAAGTACTCGTCGCCTCTCCCTTGTCAAGGAGAATTGTCATCGCCTGGGGGTGAGAATCGTTACGGCCCTGAGGAGTAACCTCACAAAACCCTTGGTATTCAGGAGCGAGGGAGGATACGACCGGATCCTGGTCGACCCTCCCTGTTCGGGCCTGGGGACTCTTTGGCGGAATCCGGATATCAAGTGGAAGAGGAAGGAGGAAGAGATCTCAACATTCAGGGGAATTCAGAGGGATATTTTACACCATGTGGCCCCATTGGTGAGAAAGGGGGGGAGCCTGGTCTATGGGACGTGCACGCTGACGCGAGAGGAGAATGAGGAGGTGGTGGCGGAGTTCATCGCGGGACATCCAGGGTTTGAGGTGGAAGATCTCAGCAGCAACATACCCCAAGGCTTGAAGCCCCTTACGGCAGGGGACGGCTTCTTCCGCTCGTTTACCCACCGTCATGGCATGGATGGATTTTTCGCCGCCAGGTTAAAGAGGGCGTCCGAGTAACAGTCGGTCGCCCCTGGGGATCTATATATGACGACATAAATATTTGAGAGTAAGGAAGAAAATACAAGCAATGGTTGAATTATGCGCAAATATTTAGCGCTATATGTATATTCCACTGTCCATTTATGTCCTGATATCAACGCTCACTAAGGGAATCTATCCACCTCTCAAGGACTTCATCAGATAATGAATATTGACCGCATCAATCCCCTTGTTCTTCAGGAAATTCCTTATCTCGTTCTGGCCAATTTCGGGCCGGTGGGCATATCCTTGATAGTCCCCGGGATACGATTTATGGAGCCACCTCAGGAAGTTAGTCTTCAATCTATCTAATTCCAAAGATTGCAATCCCAACCTCTCTCGGTCGGATTTGTCAAGGGCCTCCTTCCGCTTCCCTTGCTTACCTCTTAGGGTGATCCCGTGGAGAAAGCGGTCAAGTCGGATCAGGCATTGATGGGAAATGGTTTCGAAACAGATCCCGACATCGTATTTTCGATTCGACGATGCGTTTGATCGGACTACCCTTCCCATTGGTTTGACGGCTTCGTTTTCGATGAGGATAATGAGATCTAGCCTTTCATCGACGGGGATGGGAATATCGCTTTGGATTTTAACCCCACCTAGGCTCAAGTCAACGGTTCGAAGTGTCCCCTTTGTCATGCCCCATTGGTAAGCCAGAGCCAGGGAGAGCTCGAAACGCTTATGTCTTCGCCTTTCCCTTGGGAATGATGTTTTTCCAATCCCTTCCATGGGTTCCCCCGCCTCAATTAAATTTCTATCAGAGATGGAGAAAAATAACAACCCTTTTCCGGAATCGCGGCCCAATAACATCCGAGCAAACAAAAGAGATCCGCAAATCTTCGGTTGACATCTCTAGGGTGAATTGTTACGTAAGAAGAGCCCAGCTAATCTCGAGGATGGATAGAGAAGATTAAAAAACATGGGTGATGAGAAAGGCACCTTCGGTATTAGACCGGATTTGAAGAAGCAGAAATACTACCGGCAGGCCTTTGATCTCGCCTGCCAGCAGATAAGGGCCCTTGATCTGAGGCAAAGGGCTGAAAAGAGTGGGGTCCACTTCGAAAAAGGAGCTTACCGGGAAGGGGGAGGGATCTCCCTGAGCCTTTTCAATTCGCGATACTTCATTGACTTCCCGGATCTCCTCATCGCTTCTTCGGATAAGAAGGTGGTTTCTCTGGTGACCAAGATCATCCTCCTCCACTACCTGATCAAGGCCGATGGGAGACCATTATCCCACCAATTAATCCCCTACAAGGAGATCCCCGGGGGAATGCTCTATGCCGGGGTGTTTGCAAGGAGAGCGGTCGAGCCCCTCATCCGCCTCTTCGGGCAATCGCCTGAGGCCTTCCTTGATGCGGGCCTTCGCATGGGAGGACGCAAGGCCGAATATGGGGATGTTTCCTTCGTGTTGCCGGCTTTACCCCGTGTGCCCATGACCTATATCATGTGGAAGGGGGATGAGGAGTTTCCCGCAACGATTCAGCTCCTCTTCGATAAATCGGTGGAGGGATATCTCTCCCTGGAGGATATCGTGGTGTTGGGCGAGATGGCGACGAGCCGGCTCATCGCATTAGGACGGGTCGATTAAAAAATATCCACTTCCCGACTTTGCGCCCTCTGGACAGCAAGACCATCCCCAATAGGAGACCCACGATAAAACAGAAGATAAACACCTTCTGAAGGGTCGTTGTTTGAATCATCCCGGCACTGAAGGCAACAAGGGGGAAGAGGATGAGGCGAACCCACTTCCTCATTGCTGGGTTATCCGCTATGAATCCGGCCATGGGGGGACTGTATCGATAGTAGAGGGAGACCCATTTCTTGCCGATGGGATGAGCCATGAGATATCTATCCCGAAAGGCACGGAGGAGATCGACCTTGTCGTCATAGAGCGAGCCGTAGGCCGCCGTAGCGATGAAGCATGGGCCACCAGGACTGCCACCGGTTTTCCCAAAGTCTCCAGGTTGAAGTGTGTAAGGTATCACCTCATTGCCCTGATCGGTAAAATTGCTAATGTCCCCAGATACCACCAGGGCGAAAGCCTGGGGTCCATTGGGGATGTTGTGTCCAGAAACGGTAATGGTATATTCCCCGGTCGCTGGGCTTGAAATATCGATTACTTCGACGTTGTTAACTCTGTCATTCGTGCCCAAGCCGTTTGGATAGTGGATGGTCGAACTTGGATCCGTAAGGGTGAGATCCAGATCGTTTACGAGATTGACACCTGCCGCCGGCGTTGAAGGGTAATCCGTCCAGGCTATGGTGACGGTGAGGTTAGCAGCCGAGTCGTTTTGAAACGTGACGGTTCTTCTCCATAGGGTTGATAAACCAGATGTTTCATCCAGGTATTCCAATACGTTCGGCGCCGTTGGAAAGATGGCGTTTTCTAGGTTGACCCTTCCCCAGCCTTCAGCGACATTTGGCCTTGGTCCATCGACGATCTCAGAGCTGCCATATTGACCCGGCATGTCCGTGGCCCCACTGATTAACGTCGCCTTGATAAGGGCAGCGCTCGGCGAGATCACTTCATTATCTACGTAATGCTGCCTCACCAAAGCCGCGGCACCCGCCGTAAGAGGCGTTGCCATGCTGGTCCCGCCCATGAAAACGTAGTTTTCATCGGTCATGTCCCAATCGGCACCTATTAACATCTCGGGCATTCTCGCCCACCCCATACTATAGATTCTCACCCGATGAATTTCCCACCCCGTTCCATGGAGGCCACCGGGAATGGGGTCGACGATACGGAACCGGAATTTTACCTGGTCAGGATTGGTGAAGAACATGAGAAATATACCGAAATAGGCTTGCACATCTGTCCAACCACCGCTCGAACCCGTCAATGGGCCCATCTGAATCCCGGTTGTGAAGTTGTCATCGCTGATTTCAATATACGCCTCATCATCCCCTAGGTTATAATTTGTACTGAAGAAGAGGGTATTGCCGCCCATTCTTAAGTCCAATGGGCTTGTGACTACGAGGGAAGCTTCGGCCGCTGGGTCATTTCCCTCAGTGGACCACTTATAGTCCGGGCCATGGGGAATATAATTCCACGGCGCAGCAAACGTCCACAGCGGGTTGGGGGTCGAAGTCATCATATCGTTGAAGGCATGGTTACGGGAGCGCGCGGAGGCAACAAAGGTCCCCGGGGCAACGACATCCGGTTTTATCCTTCCGTCGTCACAGGGTCCCCGACTGCTGAAAGCGGCCATGCCAGATGGGTTATCAGCTGTTGGATCAGAGGCAATTGGATTAGCAGGAAAACCCCACCCGCTCCAAAGATCCGAAGTAAACGGAGCGACATTACGGTCATTTTCATTGGCCCCGACGGTAAGCACATTTTTCGCGGTTGCCGGCGCATACATTGAATCCGTATCGACAACCCCATCGGAGTCTATATCCGCTCCATGGTTCCCTGCTGCAAAGACCACCAACATATCCTTATAGTCCCACATGAATTGATCTGCCGATTGAGATTCCGTCGTATACGCTCCATATACCGATGCTCCCCAGCTATTGGAATGAATCCGGGCACCATCGTTGTAAGCTGGCAAGAACAAATCACCTAGGTTAGCGATTCCTCCCAGTAGACCTCCATTTGCATCCAAAATGGACTGGAAAACCAGCTGTGCATCATAGGCCACGCCCCTGTAAGTGCCACCAGATACGGCCCCCCTTCCCAGGACAGACCCCGAGACGTGCGTTCCATGTCCATGCTGGTCGCTCCAATCCCCTCCTCTATTGAAACCCAGGCCATACGCGGCAGCTACGGCTCCCTGAAAATCGGGATGGAGCGTTGGATCATTGACCCCCATATCCAATCCGGTATCAGCAACCGCTACAATCTGCCCTGCCCCGGTTAGTCCATGGGTGTTCCAGACTTCGGTAACATTCATCTCTCCAGAGGTCACCGCTCTATCATTTAACAGTTTGGGAGGGATATACTCCTCAACCCATTTGACCGAGGGAAGGTTGATGATCTGAGGTATCAGGGCGGGGGCTATTTGCACCCTGATGATGCCTCCCCACTTATTCCCACTCGAGGCTAGGATCTCCGCTCCAAGCCCCTGCATTATGTTCTGAACCCCGTCCATTTCCTGGGCCTCGAAGGTTTGAACGGTTACGGTAATCCTTTCCTCCATTCCCCCGGCTTTCGCGGCCAATTGAGGATCCGTCTTATAATCTGGCTGATAGAGCCCAATCCACTTAATTTCTCGGAGAACTTTAACAGTATCCAATATATTTCCATCCATCTTGACGATGAAGGCGTTGTTGGGAAGGTAATCGAAGAATTTTCCGCCTAATTCTTTGACTTTGGTCTTCCGTTTTTCTTTAATAGGCCCCCTAAACTGTATGATATAGTAAGCCTGATCCACGCGTGATAATCCCATTGATTTCAATCCACCCGATATATCAGGGGCTTTCTGGGATGTATTGATGGTACCAGCCCTGAGGTGGATCAAATCCCTAGAAGAGGGACTTTCTCCCATCGCCATGAGGAAGAAGCAAGAGACAAAAATAACGATCAAAAGGGGTGATATCGGGTAGATGAATCTCTTGTTCATTTTTTCCCTCGTATTTTGGTCAATGTGGTATTATTTAGCATATTTTGCCAAATGGAGAAATTTTCAGCATATATTGTGCCAAATTTGACAGATATTATAATTATTCGACATCCGCGGCAGGAAAAAACAACTCACCTATTTTGGATTGTGTATCCAATAACCATTTGCTCAAGGTGACGAGGGGATAAAGGACTATTCTTATTGCCTTTCGAGCCATACGATGCCGGGAAATGTGATGGGCCAACGCAGGAGAATACTTGTAGTATAAGAACACAATGGTTTTCCCACAGATATTTTTCAAGAGATAGGTATCCCTCAACTCTCTTAAAATCCAAACCTCTTGCGCCAGAGGCGAGCCGTAAGCCGCCGTGGCGATAAAGCAACCTCCACCTCCACCCCCTCCTTCAAGGCTGATATCTCCACCCGATTGGGCTGTCCCCGCTTCATTGGAATAACCGGAGCTTCCATATTCATTGTAGGCTATGACCCGGTAGGTATAGGAGAGTTCCTCTGCAACGCCGGTATCGGAATAGCTGGTCGTATCGGGACCGCCTCGGGCTATTTCCTGAAAGCCTTTATCTTTTTCCCTTCTTTCGATTGCGAATCCTTCCTCATCAGCTGAGGTGTCGATCCAATTGAGCTCAATTTCCGTTTCAGATACCTGTAAGGTGGATAGATCACTGGGAGTCATGGGCAGCCTGAGGGAGTTATTGGCGTTGATTCTCCCTCCCGTTGCCAGTTTTCCCATCAGGACTTCAAGAACATCAGTGCCATTTAGGATTCTCCATCTTAAATCCTCCAAAGATAGAGTCGGGTATCTGGCCAATATGAGCCCCGCAACGCCCGTGACGTGGGGCGCGGCCATGGAGGTTCCCTGGAGGAATTGAAATTCATCCCCCTCGTATATATGGGAGATGGACATAACATCCACATCATCGATATAGACCCCATCAGCGGTATTTTGGGACTCGGTGATCAAACGGAATCTGATGTAAACCGTGGGCTGTCCATCGTATGCAGAGATATCATTGCTGAAGGACCCCCGCCTGGACCCCGTATATCCAGTTCCTGAGATATTGGTCCAGTTGACACCATCAGTGGAGGCCTCTATATAGAGAAAGTCCCTATATGCCTCGGTCTCCATGCGGAGGTAGTAGGTGATCCTGCTCAACCATTTTCTCGACAAATCGATCCTTGGAAGGATCAACCATGAATCGGTGTTGTTGGCGTAGTCGCCTAAAGGGCTATCGGTCCAACAGTGGGTGGGACTTTGGTATTCTTCCTCCACGATGGCCCATTGGCTTGTCCCTCCCGTTGTCCAGTCCCCCGGGCCCGATTCAATATCATCGGGGAAACTCCCTCCAATTGAATGCCAGGAGGGCGGCCATGTGCTGTAGATTGCAACCCCTGGGGCTGCCACATCTACTGTGGACGGCCCCCAATTGGAAAAAGAAGCCAGGTTGTCCCGTTGATCCGTGGCGGCGACGGAAATGATATTGGGGGGATCGTAGCTGGCCGGATAGAATGGGCTGCTATCGGTGTTGGCTGCGCTGTTTCCCGCTGCGGCAACCACGAGCACCCCTTCATCCTGACATAATTGGATGGCACCTAGGAGGCATTGGGAGAAAGAAGTCGTCCCCCAACTGGCATTGATGACCCGAGCCCCCCTTTCAACGGCATATTCGATGGCATAGATGGCATCGCTGACCCACCCCATCCCATCAGCATTCAGGGATCGGAGGGGCATCATCCTCGCCCTCCACATAACGCCCGCAATTCCCTCGCCGTTGTTTCCCATAGCCGCAATGGTTCCCGCAACATGGGTGCCATGGCCGTGGTAATCCATGGGGTCGTTGTTTCCGTCGACGAAGTCCCAACCCCTCCAGTCGTCTACTTTGCCATTGCCATCGTCGTCAATGCCATTTCCCGTGGTGGGATCGTTGGGGTCTGACCAAAGGTCTTCACCAGGATTGGTCCACATGTTAGAGGCAAGGTCTGGGTGGCTGTATGCAACCCCACTGTCGATGACTGCGATGATGACCTCTTCACCTCCCGTAGAGATCTCCCAGGCATCGGGTGTGTTGATATCGGCCCCCAAAAGCCCCGATTTTATCCCTACGGTCTGCCCGAAATTGTGTAATCCCCAGAGGATGCCATAATTGGGATCCTCTGGGTCGAAGGGAGGGTCGTTGGGGAAGACTTGGCAGGAATAGATGATATAATTGGGCTCCGCATATTCGACGTCAGGATTTTGGCGGTAAAGTTGGAGTGCCTCCTCAACCGATACCGTAGAGGGAAGCCTGAGGTGTTGGACTCCCAGCGTGGGGAGTGATTTGATGGGGGACGTGCCCAACAGTAGATGTGTGTGGGCCTTTATCCTTGACGAGACCCCGTCTTTGAATTTGACCAAGATCTCACCGTGGGAAAAAAAATTGTATTTATAATGGGTTATGGGTTTAAAGCTGCTATCGCGGGCAAGGATGGATGTAACAGGGTTGGAGAGAAGAAAAGAAATAAAAGTAGTTGAAATAATTAACTTTTTAATCATATAATTTTTCGATTTTCACCCTGTTAAAAGGGTTCCACGCTTCTTTTATTCCGAAAAATAGAGAACATCATGATTTTATTCAATTTTTATGCCATTTGACTTCATTTGATGCTATTTGACCCCCAAGGAGTAAATCGATAATGGGAAATTTCCCCTTGACAAATCCAATTCGATTAATAGAATAATTGGGACTGGCGGTGTAGCTCAGTTGGTTAGAGCATACGGCTCATATCCGTAGTGTCCGGGGTTCGAATCCCTGCACCGCCACCAAAGGACATACGGAGCCTCCCTTTTTTTAGCGGGAGGCTCTCGTCATTATGGATATTCACATATTGACGGTGCCCTTGTGAAAAAAGTGCAAAAGGGTATGAAAAAAATGAATATCCACCCCCATTTCCCATTCAGTCCGTAATGACTTAGAAGTAATGTATGGACGCGTTTAAATTGACAAACCATTGTTTTTTCGGTAAATGAGAAATGAACCAGATAAAAGCTCGGAGGTGAGGATATGAAGGGAAATCGATTTGCCGCAGTTTCTTTTTCTGTGCTGGTTGGTTTAGCCATCGTTACGGGGTGTTCACGTCTTGGCTGGGAAAGGAAGGCCTCAAAAGAAGTGCCTCCGGTTGGTGAGCAGGCAAGGTATTATCATTTCGAGGATGTTCTCATCCCCCACGAATTGAAATTGGAAATGGATAAGTCCTTTATCTATGAGACCCCGGTACTAAAGGCAGGGAGGTTAGTCTTCTCGGGTAGGGTTCAGGTATACTCCTTGTCCAATTTTTTCACTCACAATATGGAGAAGGATGGCTGGAGGCTGGTCAACAAATTCGGGTTCAAGGATGTGGTGCTCAATTTCTCCAAGTCGAAAAAGAATTGTACCGTTAACATCTTCGATAGACCCATTAATACCATTGTGGAGGTCTGGGTGGGACCTGTTGGCGAGGGAGGCTGAATTACCCTAAGGAAAGAACGGGGGGCGAAACTCATCGCTCGAGGAGAGGGATATGGATGAGTAGGCCATGGAGTATCGCAGAATCGCCGACAGAACCTGGAGGGAGGAGTACGCAGGGGAATTGAAGAAAGCTGCCGTCTCTTAAGGGGTGGGTGGATTTACGCATAATCCACCGGAAGGTGTTTCCGAGGCCATGAGGGGACGCCTTTTCTTGTCATTTTTCCCAGTATGAAAAAGATTCATAGTATCGGCGAACCCATCTCATCTGAAAGAGTCGCAATTTTAAGCAGTTAAAGGTGATTGAGACAAAAATTGTCTTTACGCGATTTTTTCGCTGGCGCTATCTATTTTACAGCAGTTGCCAGAAATTGAGATTTGCTAGTTGAAACAAATAGTTATGAAACCTCAGGTGATTGGCATACTTTTTGGGATGGAGATGAGTAGAGGTATCCTACGGTACCTCCTTTCCAATCAACTTCCTATCATCCTTTCGGGTTCATTGGCGTGAACCCGCCTTTTTTATTGTTCCAATTACTCCTTCGGAAGGGCTAAGATTGGGCTGAAAACTGAGGGCGGTTGATTTGCGTTTCAAACATGGTATGCATGGAGATTCAGACAATCTGCGTATTTCAGTTAGGATTCAACCTTTTAAAGGGTGATGCACATGGACAAATGTCTGACAAGAATTGAATCAGTGGGCTTTTATGGCCTTTTTCAACTAAACGTTTCTACCGCAACTGTCGACTCCCTAATGACAAAAGCCCGTTCATTGTTGCTTTCCTTATCGGCTGGAAAAATAAAGAAACCCTTCATATGCGGTGTATACCCATGGATGATGCCGTACATCACCTCACCGTCGGAAAAAGTAATCTTGACCTTCCGTCCTATGACGTTATTAAAGCTCTCCATGGAGAAGTCTTCAGGACTCCGACGGTCTTTATTTCTCTCTAGGGTTTTTACGAAAAAGATTGCCTTCAGCTGAGACATAGAGATTTCGATGATCTTCTTTTCATCATGGGCTTCGGTGACATGGAAGATCTCCCTGTTGGGTTTGAAATTGTGCGTTCCCCCCTTCACTATCCGCCTGTCTCGAAACCGAATGACGACTTTATTCTCTATCTTCAGCATGATAACCTCAGCTTCTCCGCTGGGGCTCACCATCTAAAATACATTATTATAACTGAAAGATCAACCTTACCTATGCCTTTATGACAAAGGCTAGGACACCCTGGTGCGCCTTTAACTCATCCTGGCCTCCTTCAAACTGGTTTTTTATGCAGGATAACACATATGCGCCGCCCCTACACCGAGCAGCACATCAATAAGCAATAAAAGCAGACCAGCATACAAGGAGGCCATATCAGACACGTACTTTATAGGAAGCAAAAAATCCACTTAATCTCCCGGTATCTAAAGAATCAGAAGCTTACCAAGGAGGTAAGCAGGGGTCTAATTCAGATTCCAAAATCCCACCTCCCTGAAGGGCGAGGGTGTCCGTACGTATTTTTTAGCAATGTTTCAAGTTGTGGTACACATATTTCTTGATACCAAGGAGGCCAGGTGTTATAATTACCAAAATAGAGGTTTCGAATGGTTATTGAGATGAAAGTAAAGTCTTTGACCCTCGATCCCTCATCAAAGGCTTTTGTTATTTTCTTGTCGGATCTGGAGGACAAACACGCTCTTCCCATATGGATCGGGCCTCTCGAGGCTAACGCCATTGCCGTGAAGCTGCAGGGTGTTGCTTCTCCTCGCCCCATGACTCATGACCTTATTGGGAATATCTTGGGCGTGTTAAACTCAGAAATTGTAAAGATCGAGGTGATGGATCTCAGGGACAACACTAACTACGCCCTGATCCACGTCAA
>Ga0209636_10002217_pt1 | contig 19791 bp, 14 predicted proteins | sample DeeMarSWOR152_54_FD_187464 | JGI IMG/M metagenome (GOLD analysis project Ga0209636, IMG submission 187464) | Marine sediment microbial communities from White Oak River estuary, North Carolina - WOR-1-52-54 (SPAdes) (version 2) | ecosystem: Environmental > Aquatic > Marine > Intertidal zone >... | reverse complement strand
ATCGCAGTCTCTTCAAAAGTCGCTCCTAGCTTCTCCGCCTTGTAGAAAACCGCCTGCATTTTTATCAGGTCTATTATGCCCTCAAAAGAGCCTTCGGCTCCGATAGGAATCTGTAACAGAATCGGATTAGCAAGCAGTTTATCGCGAATGCTTTCAACGGTCATCTCAAAATCGGCACCGGTTTTGTCCATCTTATTCACAAAGCAAACACAAGGCAGGGCATATTTTTGTCCCTGCCTCCAGACGGTCTCGCTCTGGGCCTGCACACCTTCACTGCCATCAAACACAGCTATAGCACCATCGAGAACACGTAACGACCTTTCAACCTCAGCCGTAAAATCAATATGACCTGGTGTATCGATAAGGTTAACTTCAAAGTCCTTCCAAGGACATTTCGTTGCAGCTGAGGTAATAGTAATACCCCTTTTTTGCTCCTCTTCCATAAAGTCCATAACGGCGGTACCGTTGTGGACTTCGCCCATTTTGTAGGTCTTGCCTGTATAATAGAGTATCCGCTCGGTTATTGTTGTCTTACCAGCGTCAATATGAGCCATAATTCCGATATTGCGTATTTTTTCCAAATCACTTAGCATAACTTATCTCTGGGGTCCCAAACAAATTTCATTTCATTTGGGGCATCTCCCGTATTGCGTATATCGTTTAGTCTTTCTTTTCTATCGGTTATCCGCTATTTTTCGTACAAATAAAAAAACCGCCACGGTCATCCTGTAAACACACCGTGGCAGTTAAAAAAAAACTTCTCTTACCAAGCAAAGTGGGCAAATGCTTTATTCGCTTCAGCCATTCTGTGTATATTCTCTCGAGTGGTCATTGCGCCACCGTGCTCATTATAAGCATCTATCAGCTCAGCAGCCAAATGCTGGCACATCGGTTTGCCCTTTTTGCTTCTGGCTGACTGTATTATCCACCGAAAGGCTAGTGACTGCTGGCGCCTGGGGCTCACCTGCATTGGGACCTGATAACTGGCTCCGCCGATACGCTTGCTACGAACCTCGAGCAATGGTTTTACATTATTAACCGCAGTCTCGAACACCTCAAGTGGGTCTTTGTCCTTCATTTTCTTGGATACAATATCCATAGCATCATAAAAAACCTTCTGTGCAGTGCTTTTCTTGCCGTCCTGCATCAAACAGTTAACAAACTTTGAGACCAGTTTGCTGTTGTACACAGGGTCTACTTTTAATTGCTGACTCGAAGCTGTAAACTTTGTTGCCATTTTTTCCCCTTGTTATTCGGACTTCGTATCTTGCAGCTCGATTCGATGCCTCACGATACGCTACTTTGACCCTTTTGCACCGTATTTACTTCTACCCTGTTTACGATTAGCTACTCCAGCGCAGTCAAGTACACCGCGGACGATATGATACCGAACGCCCGGCAAATCCCTAACCCGGCCTCCTCGAATCACAACCGTGCTATGTTCCTGGAGGTTGTGGTCAATGCCTGGTATGTAAGCTGTAACTTCCTTGCCGTTGGTCAGTCTAACACGAGCAATTTTCCGCAAGGCTGAATTCGGCTTTTTGGGCGTTTGAGTCCTTACAATCAAACACACGCCCCTTTTCTGTGGCGAGCCGCTAATCTCAGATATTCTTTTGCGACCTTTTGATTTTGCTCTTGGACGCCTGACCAACTGGTTTATAGTAGGCATAATTTATTTCCAATTTCAACCATCAATTAATCCCTAAGGCCTCCTTAATAGCAGCATCTGCCTTTGCTTCGGCCTCTTTAACCTCTCTAACCTCAGCAAACTCCTTCGGTAATGGAGCTTCTGCAAGGTGCTTGACCTTAATCTCCAGATGTGGCTTGAAAGCCGTACCTGCCGGTATGAGATGGCCAAGTATCACGTTCTCCTTTAAGCCGCATAAATCATCTATTTTACCGGACAGCGAAGCCTGTGTCAAGACCTTGGTTGTTTCCTGGAAACTAGCAGCTGCTATAAAACTTTCAGATTGCAGCGAAGCTTTTGTTATTCCTAAAAGCAATGTCTTGGCAGTCGCAGCTTTTGGTTTTTTTCCCTTCGCCGGCGCGCCGCCAATAATTTCAATCTTTTCGTTGATGCCACCAAGCTGATCCTTGCTGATAATTTGACCTTCATGCAAATCCGTGGAATCACCAAGATTGCTAATCTTGACACTGTTGCCCAATCTTTCATTCTCTCTTCGGAATACGAATTTATCAACGACCTCACTCGGCAGGAATGAACTGTCACCAACAGATTCAATCTCAACTTTGCGCATCATTTGAGCGCAGATAATTTCTATGTGCTTGTCGTTGATATTTACATTTTGCGAGCGGTAGACATTTTGAATCTCTGCGATTAAATATCTCTGGAGTGCTTCTTCACCTTTAATTCGCAGAATATCATGTGGAACCAACGGTCCATCTGTCAAGGGGTCTCCGGCTTCTGCTATATCCCCAGTGTGAACGTTCAGGTGTCTGTCGCGCGGAACATGGTGTTCTTTCTCCATTCCACTTTCGCTGCGGACTATAATCGTCATTTTGCCCTTGCGTTTATCGCTTCGCAACTCGACCCGCCCACTAATCTCAGCCATCGCCGCAGGGTCTTTGGGTTTGCGCGCTTCAAACACCTCAGTAACCCTCGGGAGACCGCCTGTGATGTCCTGGGTGCCGCCAGTTGCTCGGGGTTGATGGGCAAGCAACTGGCCTGCCTGGACCTGCTGGCCCTCAACAACCTCAATTCTGGCTCCTGCAGGCAGATAGTGAACATCAAGTATTTTGCCATTGGAATCCTCTATGATAATTTGTGGATGGGTATCTCCTTTATGCTCGATTACAACGGGCTTGCCAAGCTGACCCTTTCGTTCTTCTTCAACTCGAATTGTTTCGCCTTCCAAGATGTCCACAAAGCGAATTAGTCCCGAAACTTCTGCCAAAATCGGAGTGCGGTGCGGATCCCAAATGAATAGTCTAGCTCCGGCTTTAACCTTTTGACCGCCTTTAACCACGACCGTGGCACCATAGGGAACCTTGAACTTGTCGACTTCTCGCTTCTTTGCGTCAACAATAACTATTTCACCATTGCGTTTCAACGCAACTGTCTGCATAGTGCCGTCGTTTTGCTTGAAGGAAACAGCATTAATATCGCGATATTGAATCGTTCCTGCTTGCGTGGCCCTCTGTTCACGCTCAAGAATAGCTCTGGAAGCCACACCGCCGGTATGGAACGTCCGTAGTGTTAACTGGGTACCGGGTTCACCGATTGACTGCGCAGCAACAATGCCAACTGCCGTACCTTCTTCGACAAGCCCTCCCGTACTCAGGTCCCAGCCATAACACTTTGCACAAACACCAAAAGGGCTATCACAGGTTAGAGGACTTCTGACTCTAATGGCATCAAGCCCCAATGCCTCGATTTTCTCTGCTGCCTCAGAAGTAATAACTTCATTCTCATGAACAATCATTTCATCGGTAATTGGGTTGCGGATATTATCCCTTGCAGTTCTGCCGATAACAAGTTCAGAAAGCGGTATATCAATCTGTTCGCCTCTGCTGACTATACTTTTCGTAATTCCCTGTAAGGTTCCGCAGTCACGTTGGGTGATAATTACGTTTTGTGCCACATCAATCAGTTTTCGCGTAAGATAACCGGAATTGGCCGTCTTCAAAGCAGTATCAGCCAGACCTTTACGGGCTCCGTGCGTAGAGCTAAAGTACTCAAGAACAGTCAAGCCCTCGCGGAAGTTCGACTTTATGGGCGTCTCGATAATCTCACCGCTCGGATTAGCCATTAAGGCTCGCATGCCAGCAAGTTGTTGAATCTGGTCCACACTACCCCTTGCACCCGAATCGCTCATAAGATATATCGGGTTCAGATATGGAGAACCATCCTCCTTGGTATCTTCCTTCAGGGCACGCATCATCTCGCCGGTAACTGCCACACGGGCATGTGTCCATGCATCGATAACCTGGTTGTACCTCTCACCTTCTGTTAGGACACCTGCCTGATAGTTCTTATGAATTTTACCAACCTTCTTTTCTGTATCGTCGATAATCTCATGTTTCCTTTCGGGGATTTTCAGGTCCGTAATGCCAAAGCTCAAGCCTGAAAGCGTGGCATATTTGAAACCTAAGTCTTTTATCCTATCAAGCAAATCCACTGTTTGCGCACTGCCCGCTACCCCGAAACAGTCGCTAATCACCTGGCTTAAGCGTTTTTGCACCATTAGTGTATTGTAAAACGGCATTCCCGGAGGAAGTATATCATTGAAAATACATCTGCCTGCAGTCGTCTCAATTACTTGCTTCCCTGAATCCACTTTATGGCGTTGGGGTCTCCGTTTCACTTCCTCTTGTTCGACATCGGACGGCTCTTGCAGACTGTCTTCGGTGATAGCCCTTCTGTCTTTATCGAGCTGTACCTTAACCTTTGCATGCAAACTGATTTTGCCCATCTCGTAGGCCATTATTGCTTCGAAAGTATCTCTGAATGCCATCCCCTCGCCTCTTTCGCCCGGAACGATAGAGGTCAAATAATAGTTGCCCATAACCATATCCTGGGAAGGGCCAACCATCGGAGCACCATTGGCCGGTGAGAAAATATTGTTAATCGGCATCATCAAGGTATGGCTTTCAGCTTGCGCTTCAATACTTAGCGGTAAATGCACCGCCATCTGGTCACCGTCAAAGTCGGCATTGAAACCCTTGCAGGCCAGGGGGTGAAGCATAATGGCGTTGCCTTCCACAAGTGTTGGCTCGAAAGCCTGAATGCCCATTCGATGAAGGGTAGGCGCACGGTTGAGCAAGACAGGATGCTGATGAATGACTTCCTCTAAAATATCCCATACCTGCTCATCACGCCGCTCAATCATTCTCTTGGCGCTTTTAATTGTATCGGCAAGGCCGTGCTGTTTTAGCTTCCGGATAATAAAAGGCTGATACAATTCCAGAGCTATTTTCTTCGGCAAACCACATTGATGCAGTTTCAAATTAGGGCCTACCACAATCACAGAACGCGCTGAGTAGTCTACGCGCTTGCCGAGTAAGTTCTCGCGGAACCGGCCTTGCTTGCCCTTAATCATATCAGTCAAGCTCTTCAACGGTCGATTATTACTGCCGAGGACTGGCCTACGGCAACGGCCATTATCCAGCAACGAATCCACGGCTTGCTGCAGCATTCTTTTCTCGTTGCGGATAATCACATCAGGGGCATTGAGGTCTATGAGCTTTTTCAAACGGTTGTTACGGTTGATAATCCGTCTATAAAGGTCATTTAGATCGCTGGTAGCGAAGTTGCCGCTTTCAAGAAGAACCAACGGGCGCAAATCCGGTGGAATAACAGGAATAACTTCAAGCACCATCCACTCTGGTTTGTTACCGCTATTTCTAAGTGCGTTCACCGCCTTAAGACGCTTGGTGAGGTCCTTGATTTTCTGATTGCTGCTGGTCTTGACAAGGGCGGCCCTCAGCTTGTTGCTCAAAGCTTCCAAGTCAATATTAGTCACCAGTGCCTTAATGGCTTCGGCGCCCATCAATGCCTTAAATAAATTACCATACTTGTTAGTTGCTTCGCGAAATTCTTCTTCGCTAAGCAACTGGCCCAGCTTTAACGGGCTCTGGCCAGGGCCAGTAACAACGTAGTCTTGAAAGTAAATTATTTTCTCCAGGTCTGTCGTTTTCATCCCCAAAAGAGTACCAAGATGATTTGGTATAGCCTTGAAAAACCAAATGTGCACTACCGGCGCTGCAAGATTGACGTGTCCCATTCGCTTGCGCCGAACGCGACTATGAGTAACCTTGACTCCACAGCGGTCACAAATTATCCCCTTGAACTTCGTGCCTTTATACTTACCGCAGGCACACTCCCAATCCCGCTCGGGACCGAAGATCCGCTCACAAAATAAGCCGTCCTTCTCTGGCCGATAAGTACGGTAGTTGATAGTCTCGGGCTTACGAACTTCGCCAAAAGACCAACTGCGGATATTATTGGGGCTGGCCAATGAAATCTTGACCGAACCGTAATCATTAATGCGATCGTAAATATTCCCTAACATTTAAGGCTTACTCCTTAAAATTCAAAAATGCATAAGTAACAAATACTCTTATTTTTTTATAGAGCCCTGCTTCCAAGCCGTTTCTTTTCAAGCTGAATATTCAATCCCAGTCCTCTTATTTCATTGCACAAAACGTCAAAGGAAAGCGGGGTGCCCGCTTCAAGCCTATTTGCTCCTTTGACCATCGATTCATAGATTTTTGTTCGGCCCTCAACATCATCACTTTTGACCGTCAGCATTTCTTGCAGAGTATAAGCCGCCCCGTAGCCTTCCAAGGCCCAAACCTCCATTTCGCCGAACCTCTGCCCCCCCGTTCTGGCCTTGCCGCCTAACGGCTGTTGTGTAATCAAACTATACGGGCCAGTTGCCCTGGCATGGATCTTATCATCGACAAGATGATGGAGCTTCATCATATAGATATATCCTATGGTAGCCTCCTGGTCGAATGGCTCGCCTGTCCTGCCATCGTACAATTGAGTCTTCAAGCTCCGCGGAATATTTACAAAAAACTCAGAATCGGGCGGCGCCTGCTTATTTGCTTCTAACTCAGCTCCACGTTTGCTCATAAGCTCATTTGCTTCGGCCGTTAGTTTTTGGATATCATCTTCTGTAGCACCATCGAAGACCGGTGTTATAGCGTTAAAGCCCAACACCTTTGCCGTCCAACCAAGATGGGTTTCTAAAATCTGACCGACATTCATCCGGCTCGGGACACCAAGAGGATTCAGCAATATGTCAAGACTTGTACCATCTTCGAGGAATGGCATATCTTCTTCGGGCATAATCTTGGCAATAACGCCCTTGTTGCCGTGGCGCCCAGCTATTTTATCACCGATTGATAATGTTCTTTTAGTCGCAACGTAAACCTTTACCATCTCCAGCACACCGCTGGCTAACTCATCGCCGTGTTTCAAACTTTCCGTCCTGCGATTCTTTTCTTCTTGAATTTCAGTGATCTTGCTCCAGAACTTATCTGCGATTTTCTGAACATTGTCCCGGACAGAAGCTGGTTTGACCCATTTAATATTAAAGTTCTCTATCTGCTCATAAATAACCTCATCATCCGCGCTGACACCGACTTTCTGACGTGTGGATGGATCAATGATATTGACATCGAGCTTTTTGTGGATAGCTTCGATCATCTGCCTAAATACCAAACATTCTTTGGTCACCATCTGCCGTTCGTATTGCTTTATCTGGGCCTTGAGGGCTTTTTTCTGCGCTTCACCGCCAGCACCCCGTCTGGCAAATCTTTCTGCTTTTATCACCACTCCCTCATATCCGCTGGGCAGCTCAAGCGAATCGTTCTTGACATCTTCGCCAGCCCTTCCGAATATAGCATGGAGCAACTTCTCTTCCGGAGTCAACTCTGTCTTGCTCTTGGGCACCACTTTGCCTACTAGAATATCACCTGGGCACACTCTTGTTCCTTCGCAGATTACTCCGTGTTCATCAAGATTTCGTAGCGCTCTTTCGCTAACATTTGGAATGTCACGGGTAAATTCTTCCCTGCCGAGGCGGGTCTCACGGACCTCTGCAGTAAATTCGTCGATGTGAATGCTTGTGAAACTATCGTTTTTGACAAGTTTTTCACTGACAATAATAGCATCCTCAAAGTTAAAACCATCAAAAGAAACAAAGCCCACAAGGATATTTTTACCGAGAGCTAACACACCGTCAGCGGTACCCCCACCATCTGCTATGATCTGGCCCTTTTGAACTCTTTCGCCAAGATTAACTATAGGCTTTTGATTAAGACAGGTTCTCTCATTCAATCCAACAAATTTAGCGAGCAAATATTCATCAGTGTGGTTAATAACTATCCTGGTGGCATCCACCGCAGTAACCACACCGCTGCTTTTCGCGCGGACTACCATACTTGAGTTTTGACCAACTACACTTTCCATACCTGTACCAACCAAAGGCGGCTCTGTCTTTAACAGCGGAACAGCCTGTCGCTGCATGTTCGAACCCATCAAAGCCCGGTTTGCATCATCGTGCTCCAAGAAAGGGATAAGCGAAGCGGAAACACCAACAATCTGTTTGGCTGAAACATCAACATAGGCAACCTCATCACTCGAGACTTGCGCCAGCTCACCGTCCTTCATAGCCAACACCAATCCAGAGTGAATTTTGTCTGTCTCTTGGTCGATTGTACTCGGGGCCGCAATTACCACCTTCATATCCTCATCGGCACGCAAATAGTCCACCGCGTCGGTAACCTTGCCATTTTTGATTTTGCGATACGGTGTAAGCAGAAATCCATATTCGTCAACAGTCGCAAATATTGCCAAGGAAGCAATCAAGCCGATGTTTGTGCCTTCCGGCGTTTCAATTGGACAAATCCTGCCGTAATGGCTGATATGAACATCGCGAACTTCAAAACCCGCACGCCTCCTGTTCAAGCCGCCAGGCCCAAGGGCAGATAGACGCCTTTCATGGGTTAACTGGCTTAAAGCGTTTGTCTGGTCAACAATCTGGCTCAACTCTCCGCGACCAAAGAAATAATTTATACTACTCGATACGCTTTTGGAATTTACCAGGTCCGCTATGCTCACTGGTTCTTCAATGTCTCTCCTCAAGCTCATTCTTTCCTGCACGGTCTTGCGAAGCTTCAGCAGTCCCTTTCTGATCTCATCAGACACTAGCTCATCGATAGTACGCAATCTTCGATTGCCCAGATGGTCAATATCGTCAATCACTCCCTCGTTGTTGCGTAAAGCCATTATGTATCTCATTGTATTCAGGAAATCTTCGGGCCCCAGCGTCATCTCGTTCTCATCTACCGCTTGCTCGAACTTACGATTCAACCTGAACCTACCAACCTTGCCCAGGCGATAGCGGTTAATATCAAAGAATTTCTCAGCAAAGAAAGTTTTTGCCTTTTTTTCATTGGGCGGATTGCCAGGTCTTAATCTCATATAAAATTTTAACAATGCCTGCTCGTGGCTTTGGCAATCATCTTCCGCAAGGGTATTTAAAATGATGGTATCGCGTGCCTGCTCGATAACCTCAACCTTTTTGACATCACTTTGTTGTATTAGAGAGACTCTGTCCCCTATTTGCGCACCAGCCTTGACTATGATTTCGCCAGTTTCTGAGTCAACAATTGGTTCCACCGCCCACATAGAAGGGGTAAGTTTGGCTGCCGAGACAGTTTTCGTCGGATAAAAAAGACGTAGAATCATATCAGTAGTACCGTAAGCCGGATTTATTGCCCGCAGAAAAATAGTTGCGGGTATCTTGGCCGACTGGTCGATTTTTACAACCAAAACATCCTTGCGGGTTACGCCTATCTCTATCCAACTGCCCCTTTCAGGTATGATTCTGCCACCGTGAAGTATCCTATCACCCTCTTTGCTACCGACAATAAAGTCAACGCCTGGACTCCGGTGGAGTTGGTTTACTATAACGCGCTCGGCACCGTTGATAATAAACTCCCCGCCGCCTATCATAATAGGCATTTCCCCAATGTATATTGACTGCTCAGCCAAATCCTCGCCATCCTTGGTGCGTAACCTACAACAGATTTTTAAGGGGTGGGCGTAGGTCAACCGTAACTGCCGGCACTCATTGGGTGTGTAACGGGCTTTTTCCAGCTCGTAGTACAGATATTCCAAATACATTGTCTTGTCATAATTTATGATGGGAAATATCTCACGAAACAAACCTTCGAGTCCCTGACACGCCCTGCGGGTTGGTATCACGTCTTTTTGGAGAAAGCGCTCGTAACTCTTTTTCTGTATCGCCACTAAGTCAGCAATCTCAACAACATCGCGGACTTTGCCAAAATTACGAACATTTTGTAAAACCATCTGACTCTCCCATAATTAGCGGATAGCGTTTAGCATATAGCTCTCTTTTTTTCACAATACACCATTATCTTTACGTTATTTCAACTACTGCTCCTACAGCTTCAAGCTGCTTTTGGGCAGCTTCAGCCTCGGCCTTGCTCAGACCTTCTTTGATAGGCTTGGGCGCACTTTCCACAAGGTCTTTAGCTTCCTTCAATCCCAACGCCGTCAAAGCTCTTACTTCTTTAATAACCTGAATCTTCTTATCACCGATTTCTTTGAGGACTACATCAAAGCTGGTTTTCTCTTCCTCCTGCTCAACCTGGCCTTGTGCAGCTGGACCCGCCACCATAACAGGACCACCGGCAGCCGGCTCAATACCATATTCATCCTTGAGATAATCTCCAAGCTCTTTGGCCTGCATCAATGTAAGTGCGACTATCTTGTCACCAATCTTCTTAATATCACTGCTCCACTTCTTTGTCTCTTCAGCTGTCTTTGTTTCTTTGACTTCCTTCGCCTTCTTAGCCCCCTGTGTTTTTTCTGTTTCCTTAGATCCTTTTTCTTGTTGTTCCTTCGCCATCTCTGTTAACTCCTATCAGTTCACGCTTGACAGTAGCCGAAACTCCACCGTTTCGTTTAACCCATTACAGGGGCAACCATGCAAGCAGTTTATTTTTCCCCTTTTTACATTATTTACGCTGCTTGTTTTTCCGCACCTTCTGCGATAGTTTTTATAGAGCCTGCGATAACACCTGCAGCAGCGCCAAACGCAGCGGCCAACCTCTTTGCTGGTGACTGCGCCAACATGGCAATCTGGCCGTGCAATTCTGCTCGTGTCGGCATTTTTGAAAGTCCTTTTGCAGCTTTGGCATCTAACACTGAGCCATCCAGATAAGCTCCTTTAATCTCTATGACTGATATTTTGCTGCCCCACTCAACCAGCTCTTTTGCAATGTCGACTACGCTGTCACCACCATAAGCAATAGTGCAGGGACCGCTGAACAAAGCTGCTGCTGGTTCCATCCGCCGATTACACAACGCTTTTTTGAACAATGAATTCTTCACTACCGTCAACCTGATGCCCTTTTCTTTCAACTCGCCGCGCATCAGGTTATTCTCAACACCGCTGACGCCTTTGGTACTGATGACCAAAAAATCCTTGATGTCTTCACCAACAATCCTCTTTTCGAGTTCTGACTGAACTAATTCTTTTACGTATCTGCTCATTTTTTACCTGTCAATTCCGGCACACAGGTCGCAAATGCCCTCGTGCCTTCGCGCTACTACGCTCCTCTTTTAAATATCAACTGTTACGCTCGGGCTCATTGTCGCAGAAACATACATCTTTTTGATATACGTACCTTTTGCTGCTGTCGGTTTGGCCTTTTTTATATGGAAGACAAAAGCCTCGATATTATCGATTAGTTTTTCACTCTCAAAGCTTTGCTTACCAACCACTATGTGAATGTTACCACCGGCATCGCTTTTAAATTCGACTTTACCTGCCGCAAATTCAGCTACCGCCGTTGCAACATCACTGGTTACCGTGCCATTTTTTGGCGATGGCATTTTCCCTTGAGGTCCAAGGACTCGACCAAGCTTGCCCACCTTGCTCATCACTTTTGGCGAGGCGATAGCCACATCGAAATCCAACCAGCCATCAGAGACTTTCTTTATCAGTTCATCGCAGCCGGCTTCAATGGCACCAGCCTCTCGGACTGCTTCAATGTCCGAATCTTCGCAAAAAGCAATAACTTTTTTCTGCCTCCCTATCCCGTGAGGCAAAGATATTGAGCCGCGAACCAGTTGGTCAGCCTGCTTTGGGTCAATACCCAAATGCAGAACACACTCTACGCTCTGGTCAAACTTTACCGACTTAAATGATTTAATTTTTTCGACCGCCTCGGTCAAATTTATCGCTTCTTGACCCACCTGCTCCGCTTCATTTTTGTATCTTTTGCTTCTAAAGCCCATAAAGCAAATCCCGCACTTGATATCTCTCTTAACATTTCACCATTAAGGTGATTCGATTTCTATTCCCATACTTTGGGCGGTACCCTTGATAATCTTTTCGGCCTGCTCCAAATCATATGCATTTAAATCCTTGAACTTAGTCTCAGCGATCTTACGAAGCTGTCCGGGGGTGATTTTCCCAACTTTTTCCTTATTTGGAACTCCACTTCCCTTTGCAATCTCCGCTGCCTGTTTCAGCAGGACCGCTGCCGGTGGACTTTTGACCTCAAAGTCAAAACTCTTGTCCTTATAGAGCGTTACTACAACCGGCACAATCGTCCCGTTAAGGTCTTTTGTTCGTTCGTTGAATTGTGAAACGAACTGACCGATATTAACACCGTGTTGCCCCAATGCAGGTCCTATCGGTGGGGCCGGCGTCGCCTGTCCACCCGGTGCCTGTAATTTAATCTTTACTGCTACTTCTTTGGCCATTATTTACCTTCAAACCGCATATCGTCTTGCACAATACGCATAAAATAATTCAAATTTATAATTTTTCGATCTGCCAATACTCTATATCCAAGGGTGTACTTCGGCCGAATATCGTAACAATTACCTTCACTATTCCACGCTCCGGGTCAATCGAATCGACTGTGCCTTCAAAGTTCTCAAAAGCACCTTCCCGAATCTTAATCATATCACCCTTTTTAAACTCGACCTTGATACTTGGTGCTTCCTCCGGCTTTTCCGCCTCTAAAAGCATCTTCGCTACATCCGTATCGCGCATGGGCGTGGGCACTCCTTCCGTGCCAATGAAATCTCCCACGCCGGAAGTTTCTTTAATTATAAACCAAGCCTTCTCCTGAACTCGCCCATCTTCGGCCGGCTCCATTTCCATAAAAACATAGCCGGGATAAAGTTTTCGCTTATGCACCGTTTGTTTGCCCCCACGGATACGCTTAACCTTCTCTACAGGAACCTCTACCCTGCCAACAATATCACTCAAATTCTCCCTTTTCACTTTCTGTGAAAGAGCCTCTTTAACTTGCTCTTCTTTGTTGGCCGCAACTCGTAAAACGTACCACTGCATATTATCACTCACAAACCAAACAAGTTACTTTTGTACCGACCTTTATAGCTTCGATAAAGAAAAGATCCGACCAATATGAACAAAGTACCAATTTAAATACCAACAACTTCGCTGAAAAACAGCTGAAAACCCAAATCCGTAACAAAAAACAATACCGCAAAAATAATTACAACCATAATAACGATAAAGGTCGAAACCGCTATTTCCTTCCTGCTTGACCAGCTAACCTTCTTCATTTCACCTTCAGCGGCCACCATAAAATCCGCAAGGGATGGCTTATTTACTAACCAAAAAATCAAAAGACAAAAGGCAACAAACAATACTGCAGGGACCATAGTTTTCACCCACAATCCCAAATCAGTGGCATCTAATTTCTTGTAAAGCTCTAAGCAGCCTAATCCCACAATTATTGCCGCACCAAAAGCGCTACAGAGCCTCGTATATTTGCCCTGTCCTCGCTTGTAAACGTCAAACACCATACAACACTAAGCCTTTTTGACTTCCGAACCTCAATTTTTTATCGACTGCCGCCTTCAGCTAAACCAGGCCAGGAGGGAATCGAACCCCCAACCTTCGGTTTTGGAGACCGACGCTCTGCCAATTGAGCTACTGGCCTATTTTTCTCTTTTATTATCACCGCAAGGTCGGGGTGGTCCTATTTACGCCGTATCTTATGAACGGTATGCTTACGCTCGTTTTTACAAAACTTCTTTAGCTCCAATTTCGGCATACCCTCCGCTACACTTACACTTGTGCGGTAGTTTCTGTGGCTACACTGTTTACACTCAAGCCAGACATATTCCCTTTTGCTCTTTTTTTTAGCCATAAAATTTATCCCCGCCAAGCAGGCCCACTCATTTGAGAAACATTTCCTTGCACTACAGATGCCCGACAGGTTCACACTTGGACAACATGAGCATCTCTGATTGTGACACTCGCGATCTTCAACGGCTATTCAAAGATATGCTCATTCAAGAACCTTGGTTACCACTCCAGCGCCGACCGTCCGACCACCTTCACGAATAGCAAAGCGAAGGCCGTCCTCCATAGCAATTGGGGAAATAATCTCTACCTCCATAGCTATATTGTCACCCGGCATACACATCTCTGCACTTTTACCTTCCCTACTCATTAACGTAATAACCGAACCGGTAACATCAGTTGTTCTGAAGTAAAACTGTGGTTTGTAGCCCGGGAAGAACGGTGTATGACGACCACCTTCTTCCTTCGTTAGAACATAGACTTCAGCGTGAAACTTCGTATGTGGGGTTATACTGCCGGGTGCAGCAATAACTTGGCCTCGCTCTAATTCTTTCTTTTCCACACCACGCAACAACAAACCGATGTTATCGCCGGCCTGGCCTTCATCGAGTGTTTTGTTAAACATCTCTACACCGGTAACAACTGTCTTGCGAGTCTCTTTCGCAAGTCCAACGATTTCAACCTCCTGGCCAACACGGATTTTACCTCGCTCAACTCTACCTGTACCAACCGTGCCTCGGCCTTTAATGCTGAAAACATCCTCAACCGGCATAAGAAATGACTTGTCAACATCACGTTCAGGAATCGGCAGGTAATCATCGACAGCATCCATCAACTCGTCAATGCACTTGCACGCTTCATCATCTTTACCTCCGCTTTCCATCGCCGCTAAAGCCGAACCTTTAATAATAGGAATCTTGTCGCCCGGAAATTCATATTTGTTCAGCAGTTCTCTTACCTCCAGTTCGACCAAATCCAGCAGTTCAGGGTCATCAACTTGGTCCACTTTGTTCAGAAAAACCACTATCTTGGGTACATTAACCTGCCGAGCAAGAAGAATATGCTCACGAGTCTGAGGCATAGGACCATCACCGGCCGCTACAACTAAAATGGCTCCGTCCATTTGAGCTGCTCCGGTAATCATATTCTTGATATAATCGGCGTGTCCAGGACAATCAACATGGGCATAATGGCGCTTGTCCGTCTCATACTCTACATGTGCAGTATTTATTGTAAGCCCACGCGCTTTCTCTTCCGGAGCATTGTCAATGTCTTCAAACCTCTTTATAGCGCCTTTGCCTAACTTATGTACCAGTCGCATTGTGATTGCAGCCGTCAATGTCGTCTTGCCGTGGTCAACATGACCGATAGTTCCAATATTGATATGTGGTTTTAACCGCTCAAATACTGCCTTAGCCATCTTACCATAAACCTCCAAAGCGCTGGGTTACTATTTCTTTTCCTATCTATCTGATTCTCGAGAAACTTTTAAACCTATTATAATCAACATACCACCGAGATTGCCGACACACCGTCCCCTGCTATCTCCGCTTGACCTACTTGCACTTAGCTGCTGATGGGGCTTGAACCCATGACCTCGTCCTTACCAAGGACGCGCTCTACCACTGAGCTACAGCAGCAATACCAAAGACGCTGTTTGTTGGCTGCGTTCGGCGAATATAACAATGCACTCACTATCTTCTGTCCACCCGATGAAAACACAACCTCTATACCGACTTCAAACCCTAAGCACCTTTTTATACAAACAGCGAGGGGTTTTGCAACTACAACAAGCTTTTAATTTAATATAAAATAACTAATCTATAAAAATAAACGTCTGACTGCAAACATAAAAAACGTAAAAAAAATCAAAAAAACAAAAAATTTTTATATTTTTCCGGAAAAACTTATCTAAGCAGCCCCAATCATCACACCCATTATACCACTATTTTTGCCGCTCACAAGCCAAACCTTACCTAATCACCAGCTTTTTTGGGGTTGCTAGCCTCTCCGGCCCTAACAAGGTCGTCAGACCAGTTTTTCACCTTTTTTTGCCACATCGGCCTATCTGCCGTTGTCTTTATATTAGAAAGTGCTCTTAACATCACGCTGGCATCAGCCCTTGCCGGTGCCTCAGAAAAATAGTTGTCAATTGAAAGAACAATAACATTATTGGGTTCTAAGTCCTTCTCCAGCAAATAATAATCCACCAATTGGGTAACGGCTTCTACATTAGGCCACTTCAAATACACATCCAATAAGTCGGCTAAAATTGCTTCTCTCTCCTCAGTGCTCTTGGCAACCTGACGCAATATTCCCAAATATTCTGCTGCTTGCTCAAATTCGCCACGTTCGCTATAAAACTTCGCCAGCTCCTTTCTAATATTTTTCAGCATTTCAAGCTTATTTTCCCCGATGGCCTTTCGCTCCGCTATCCTAAGAAGAGTAATCCTCTGCTCTCCAGATAACTTATTTCTCATGCCTTGTGAGTCGAATTTGCCTATCCATTCGTTGAGAACAACGGCATCAGAGCGGCTGAATATCTCGAGCATCGCCTGCCAAGCAGGCTCACTTTCGGCCGTCGCTCCTATCTTTTCTGACAGCCAAATCAAATCTTCCTCGCCACCGACTTCGTCTGCAAGGTTTATGAGTCTTTTTCTTACTATAATGCTGCCATCATTCACAAAATCTTTCCTCAATATTTTTAACGCCCTTGCTTTATCAATATATATAAGCCCATCTACCGCTGCTTCCCTGACCAAATCTGTTTCATCACGCAGTGCCTTTTCGAATAGGGGCTTAAAAAGCTTGGCCGATTCAGCTTTGTAAACACTCTGTGCACATAATCCGGCCATGGCACTGAGCAATTCTCCACGTAGGGAGCCGGTGACCTCATCTTTCTCCTGATTATACCTTCTCGCAAGCCAGCCAAGATATTTATCAACATCGCCAGAAGCTAATCCATTCTGCTCAAGCAACTTTTTCATTACCTCGGCACCTTTTTGTGCCTTCTTTGGGTCCTCTTCAGCCAAGTACCTCTCAGCCCATTCCAAGGCGTGTTTTCTTATTGCTGGCGAAATCTTGAATTCCGAATCAGGTAAAAAGGCATAGTAACACGCTCCCCCAAGCGCAACGAATAACTCCATTCTAATCTCATCGTCCTGTTCAATCTCGATCTGTTCCAGCAACTTTCCAGCTGAATTAACTCCTCCCATCAAAGACAATAGATTTGCTGTTTTTAGCCGAACATCTCTGTCTTGGTCTGAAATCAAATTGATCAAAATCGGCCCGAGTTCAACCGGCAATTTCGATTTCGTTCCTAAACGCCACCGATGAACTTTTTCCAAGGCCCACAACCTTAATATCTTTTCCGAATCACGCAAATGCTCAACTAAAAACTCACCCTTGGCCTTATCATCATTGATGCCGCTGTATATTACCTCCAAAGACTCTAAATATCGTGCTTGCCACAGCTCTGATTCCTTTTCCAACTCGCGCATTTTTGCTTCCTGGCGAATCAACAAGTCTCTAAAGAATTCATCTCTGCCCTTGCGTTTGAGTTCACTTGTGATTTGCTTGCGAGCTTCGGCGTCTTTGCCTATCGGCTTGCCAAGAGAACGAAGAGCCCTCTCCGCCTCGGCTGCTACCTGGTTTTCCGGGTCATCAAGCAGCTCTATAAGCTTAAGTATCGCCCTCATATCCGGCTGAAGCCTCAATGCATATATGGCATTCAATCTTGCTCTGGCCAACAATGACGGATCTGAAACCATTCTCTCAAGGGGCTTTGATATTTGCTCATAATCAAAAATCAAGATCGCTTCAGCGGCCAACTTGGCACTATCACCAACCTCTGTGTTCAAGATCCCAAACAGAGGCGGTATAAAGTTTTCCTTATTCTTTATGGGTTTCTGTTCCGCTCTGGCCTGACTCAATGCCTTGCACACAGCCATCCGGGCAGCAATGTTTTCAGACTGCTTTAGGACATCAAGTAGAACTTTTCTGGCCAAGGCCTCTTCACTAAACAACATTACAGTTGCTGCATCAATCCGTATCTGTTCGCTTGAGCCTTTAAGCAGGGCATCCCTGTTGATTTTCAACTGCTTGCCGAGCTCGGCCTCTGCGATTGCCTCATCGACCGGCAAAAGTGACTTGCCACGCTCGATATCAGCCTGTTCGCAACCTATCACCAACAATAATATAACCAGAGAGAGCCCAAAACGCCCTTTATTGCATTTGGACACTCCAAGATAAAACCTTTTTGTATTCATTCTGAGGGCCCTGCACAAAATCCTGATACTTAATTTACTTATCGTCATAATAATCCGTAAACGCCACCGAAGTCAACCAGATATTGCCTATTTTAACCCTTGTGACATAAATTTTGCCACAAACCTGCTATATCTGCGTGCCGGTATATCCACACTAAGACCTTGGGTGATATTTCCTGTGAATTTCCCGCAACCTTTCATGGTCAACATGGGTATAAATCTGGGTAGTGGCAATATCGGCATGTCCGAGCATTTCTTGAACGCTTCGCAAATCCGCACCTCCAGCTAATAAATGCGTTGCAAAGCAATGCCTCAATGTATGAACTGTTAAATTCCTGGGCATACCCGCACGTACGGCATATTTTTTGATTAATCTCCAAATCTCAATACGTCCCATCGGCCGGCCTGTTCGAGAAAGCAAAAGAAAATCACCGCTCAATGGCTTGGCTAACTTTGGCCGCAGATTGGTCAGATACTCAACCGTCGCAGCAATAGCAGCTTTGCCGACCGGAATCACCCGCTCTTTCTTACCCTTGCCCAGGCAGCGCAAATAGCCAATATCAAGGTTCAAATCAGAGCATCTAAGGCCGGCCAACTCACCGGCACGAACCCCGGTGGCATAGAGCAATTCGAGCATCGCCTTGTCACGAAGGTAAAAAGGCTCGTCTGAACAAGGTGCATCGAGTAGATTGATAACCTGTTGTTTATTGCAAATAACAGGAAGTTTCTGCCAGAGCTTCGGGGATTCTGTGATTGCTGCTAAGTCGTCTTCGACAAGACCGGTAAGTTTGACAAATCGAAGGAACATTCTTATAGCAACCAAAGCCCTCTTGGCTGAGCTTTCCGCCTTGTCGCTCCTGCCCAAAACAACCAAATATTTTTGTATAAGAACAGGTTTTATCTGCTCCAGCCGGCTGATTTTATTGGATTTGCAGTATTCAAGGAAGCTTCTCAAATCACGACCATAAGCCAAAATGGTGTTTTCAGACAAACCCGCCTCGACGGCTAAGTAGTTTAGAAAATCTTTGACGTTCTGTCCCAAAGGCAGGGAGAGTAATCTCTCTCCAACAGATTGCACCTGTACCACGGACATATAGTATCAATATCGGCGTTAAAATCAAAGTAGCTTTAGTCGCAAATCGTAGAAATCAAAGAGAGAGAAAATTGATGCTTGAGACCAAACCTCACCGTAGATATAATCAGCCAAATTCAAGGAAACAAAAATGAATGGCTCGAAACTGAACAAACTCAAATCATTATTTGTGACCTGTGTGCCGCTGCTGCTTTTAGCTGGCTGTGCAGAAACACAGCAATTCAAAACGGTCGAGCAAATCTGTTTGCCGGATATGGGTAAACATGAAACAATACAGATAGCCGAAGATGTTCTGGCTAAAATGCACTTTACGATCGATAAAGCCGATGCCGAAAGCGGCTTTATACGAACCAGGCCTCTGGCAGGCGCGCAATTCTTCGAATTCTGGCGCAGCGATAATGTCGGGGCCTTTAACTTCAACTACGCAAACCTGCACTGTATCAGAAGAATCGTAGAATTGTATATAACCCAACAGGATGGGCAATTGTGCATCGACTGTGACGTAAATACACAAAGACTGAACTTGCCTGAGCACCAAGTCACCAGCAGCGCCCGGGCGTACGAGTTGTTTTCACAAAGCAGCTCATTAAAGCAGGAGCTAAAACTACACCCCAAGCAGAAAAGTGGTATGGCCTGGGTCAACATGGGCAAAGACCCCAGGCTTGAAACAAAAATTTTGAAGTGGATTGAGGAGCAAATCACTAACCAACAGAAGGAAAAGGGGCTATGAGAATATTAGTTTGCGGCGGGGCAGGTTATATCGGCAGCAATATGACGGCGATGCTGCATCACGAAC